>ERZ1034363.812-NODE-812-length-19678-cov-6.188970_pt1 | contig 19678 bp, 16 predicted proteins | sample MGYA00520616_ERZ1034363 | MGnify/ENA primary metagenome ERZ1034363 (study PRJEB33736, sample SAMEA104284506) | Azolla filiculoides | biome: Urban; feature: Water surface; material: Ditch water | place: Netherlands | collected 2015-10-28 | depth 0-0.1 m ...
TTCAAGGGACGTCCAGTTGGGCCGACTTTCACGCCGTTCTTGTACGTAACCACTCGAGTGTCCCCACTGTGAGATTGAGCAAAATATGGGCAATGAGAAACGATCGTCACTGAACTGCCGTGATGCCCATTCTAGCTAGTTCTGGGGCGGAATTTCTGTGGTTACTTCTGTGCTCGTGGGTGCGCCGTAATGTACGTCTCTCGCAGCGTATCTGCGGTCACCAGCGTGTAGATCTGTGTCGTTGCCACCGAGGCATGTCCCAGTAGTTCTTGAACCACTCGAACATCTGCCCCACCGGCTAACAAGTGGGTGGCAAAAGAGTGCCTGAACGTGTGCGGCGAGAGCTCAATATCGAGCTGTGCCCGCTCCCCTGCCTCACGAATGATGAGCCACGCCATCTGGCGGCTCACACGAGCTCCTCTAGGACCCAAGAACAAGGCAGGGGTGGACTTACCTCGAGCAGAGAACACCGGACGCACACGAACCAAATAGGCATCGAGCGCTGCTTGAGCATAGGAGCCCACTGGAACGATGCGCTGCTTTCCGCCTTTACCGCGCAGGCGAATCATGCCTTCGCTCACGGTGACATCATCCACGTTGAGCCCCACGGCCTCGGAAATACGCGCACCCGTGGCATAGAGCAGCTCCAGTAGTGCTTTATCTCTCACTCGGACTTCATCCTCACCGTCGGTGGCGGCAATCAATGCCGACATCTGTTCGACGGTGATGGCTTTGGGGAGGCGCTTAGGAAGTTTAGGAGGGTTCACATCTGCCGTGACGTTGTGCTCGACGATGTTCTCTTCCACCAGGAACTTGTGGAATCCCTTGATGGAGCTGAGGGTGCGGGACTGACTAGAAGACGTCAACGGGCTTTCGCTGCGGGTGGCCAACCACTGAACATAGGCACTCACATCGGGCAACGTAATTGCATCCGCCTCGGTCGTGCCCCGCTCCCCTAACCACGCTAAATACGCATCGATGTCGCGCGTGTAGGCAGAAACCGTGTTCTGAGAGAGTCCGCGCTCAATGGCGACATATCTCAGGTAGTTATCGCGTGCTCGTTGCAGGTTCATGGTCAGTACTGCACTGGCTTAGGCCTGCCAGGAAGCTCCCGAGCCAGAAGCATCGCGGTGTTCCCGCATTGCCCAGGGAGCATCTCCGGGACGCAGGGTGTCCCAGCCACGTGCCCGGGACGCATAGGCGTTCAGAACAGCGATCTGGAAGATCGAGTTGCTGACATTTCCTGCCAGCACGGCATCATGAGCTTCGTCCAAGCTCACCCAGCGATGTTCCATGTCGGCTTCTTCTTCACTGCGCTCAAAAGGAACGGGAGTGTTGTGGAGATCACGAGCAAGGAAGATGCGCACGATTTCATTCGAACCACCAGGTGAGGTGTAGTAATCAGAAAGAACTGACCACGAATCTGCCTGCAGATCTACCTCTTCAGCAAGTTCACGCTGTGCTGCCAGAAGAGCACTTTCACCGGCAATATCCAGCAGTCCTGCCGGAATCTCCCATTCGCGAGTGCGAATGGGGTGACGGTATTGCTGGATAGCAATGAAGCGGTCGTTATCGTCTAACGCAAGAACGGCAACTGCACCAGTGTGGTCGACGTAGTCACGAGCAATAACGTGTCCGTTGTATTCAAAACGTTCGTGCTCGATGTTCCAGACACGACCAGTGAATACCGTCTCACGTTCGGTGATTGTCACCTCGGCAGGCTGGTCAACCAGACCTTCCGCGTTGGTGTCGGACACGTTAGGCCTTTTCGATGTCGAACAGGCGAGTTGCCTTCTGGCGCTCCAGCGATGCTTCAACCAAACCTGCGAACAGGGGGTGAGCGTTGTTGGGGCGTGAACGCAGTTCTGGGTGTGCCTGGGTTGCGATGTAGTAAGGGTGAACGTCGCGAGGAAGTTCGACGAACTCCACCAGCTGACCGTCAGGTGACGTACCCGAGAAGGACAGACCAGCGTCAGCAATCTGCTGGCGGTAGGTGTTGTTCACTTCGTAACGGTGACGGTGACGTTCTTCAATGAGTTCAGAGCCGTAGACCGCTGCTGCAAGAGATCCAGGAGTCAGGGCTGCCTTGTAGAGACCCAAACGCATGGTTCCACCGAGGTCACCAGCATTGATGATGTCAATTTGCTCTGCCATGGTCGCAATTACAGGAGTCTTGGTTTCTGGGTCAAACTCAGAAGATGACGCATCTGGCAGACCAGCAAGGTTGCGTGCATATTCAATGACCATGCACTGCAGACCGAGGCAGAGGCCCAAGGTGGGGATGCCGTTCTCGCGAGCAAACTTGAGCGCACCAAGCTTGCCCTCGATACCGCGAATTCCGAAACCACCAGGGACACAAATGCCATCAAGATCAGAGAGATTCTCAGCAGCACCTTCGTGTGTTTCGCAGTCGTCGGAAGGTATCCAACGCAAGTTCACCTTGGTGCGGTGAGCGAACCCACCAGCACGCAGTGCTTCAGAAACGGAGAGGTAAGCATCAGGCAGGTCGATGTACTTTCCAACCAGACCAATGGTGACTTCGTGTGCAGGGTCGTGCACTGCTTCGAGCAGTGGCGACCAGTGCGACCAGTCAACCTCGTTACAGTCCAGACCTAGCTGCTCCACGATGTAGGCATCGAGGCCCTGGGTGTGCAGCATGGTGGGAATGTCATAGATGCTGGGAACGTCAACAGCGTTTACAACTGCGTCTTCATCAACGTCACACATCAACGCAATCTTGCGCTTGTTGCTTTCGGTGACGGGACGGTCGGAGCGAAGCACCAGAGCATCTGGCTGAATACCGATGGAGCGAAGTGCTGCAACAGAGTGCTGCGTGGGCTTGGTCTTCTGCTCACCCGAGGCACCCATGAAGGGAACAAGGGAAACGTGAACGAAGAAGACGTTCTTGCGACCGAGCTCGTGACGAACCTGACGAGCGGACTCGATGAAAGGCTGGGATTCGATGTCACCGACGGTGCCACCAATTTCGGTGATGATGACATCTGGCTGAGGGATATCCTCTGCCTGCAGGCGCATACGGCGCTTGATTTCGTCGGTGATGTGAGGAATGACCTGAACGGTGTCGCCAAGGTACTCGCCGCGGCGTTCCTTTGCGATGACCTGAGAGTAGATCTGGCCAGTGGTGACGTTGGCAGCCTGTGACAGGTTGATGTCAAGGAAGCGCTCGTAGTGACCGATGTCGAGGTCAGTCTCGGCGCCATCGTCGGTGACGAAGACTTCACCGTGCTGGAACGGGTTCATCGTTCCGGGATCCACGTTGAGATAAGGGTCGAGCTTCTGCATCACAACGCGAAGACCGCGTGCGGTGAGAAGATTGCCGAGGCTAGCCGCCGTCAGGCCTTTTCCGAGTGACGATACAACGCCCCCGGTGACAAAAATGTGCTTGGTTACGTTGTTTCCCGAAGTATTCACCACGGAATTAGAGCTTATCAGCGCTGGGCAGCTAACTGAATCAACTCGCGGGCGTGAGCCAATGCATTTTCTGAATCTGGCAATCCAGAGAGCAGACGTGCCATCTCTGCCTCGCGGTCAGCTCCGCGCAGTGTTTGCACACTACTTTCGGTCACTTCCCCCGAAGTGTCCTTGACTACACGTAGGTGATTGTTGGCAAACGCGGCTACCTGAGCCAAGTGGGTGACAACAATAACTTGAGACTTTTCTGCCAAGCGGGCAAGGCGTCGTCCGATTTCAATCGCCGACGCACCACCAACACCGGAGTCCACTTCGTCAAAGACATAGGTGGGAACAGAATCTTGCCCGGCAATGACAACTTCCAGCGCCAACATGATGCGAGAAAGCTCGCCACCGGATGCACTCTTGGAAATGGGGCGTGGATCAGAACCAGGATGTGGACGCAGTAACAACTCGACAGTGTCCGAGCCGTGGAGGGCGAGCTCGTCATTCTTTGTCACGCGCACAAACAGCTGAGCATCAGGCATAGCCAACGCAGCAAGTTCTTCTGTAACCGCTGCAGAAAGTTTCACGGCAGCTGCTTCACGGAGGTCATGCAGGGCATCTGCGCCTCGCACAACGAGCGCGTGATCAGCCGCTACCTCTTCGGCCAGCTCAGAGATGCGATCGGTGTCTCCATCGAGTTCCAGCAGGCGACGACTTCCTGTATCCAACAGCGCAATGACGTCATCGAGAGTAGGCCCGTATTTACGGATCAAGGTGTTCAGTTCAGCGCGACGGCTCTGAATGACATCAAGGTCGCGCTCTCCCTCGCCCTCGAGATTGGCAAGGTGGCTGGAAAGTTGACCTGTGACGTCGTGCAGCTGGAAAGACAACTGAGTAAGCGTTTCGGCAATTCCAGCCAGAACGGGATCAACATCTGACATCTTTTCCAGCAGACGCTTAGATGCGTCTACGCGAGCGAGAGCATCTCCCCCTTCACCTTCTTCGGAAGACAGTGCTTCGCGGGCCAGTGCTGTGGCAACACGGAGGTCTTCAGTGTGAGTGAGGCGCTCAGCAAGCGCGGTGAGTTGTTCATCTTCACCAGGCTGTGGAGCTGCAGCTTCAATTTCAGAAATAGAAAGGCGCAGTTCTTCTGCTTCGCGCGTGCGGGCATCACGCTGGGCAGTGATCTCTGCCAGCTCTGCTGCGTTGTTCTTCCAACGGCGAAACGCGTGGGCATACTCCCCCAGAACTTCAGCAAATTGTGCACCCGCAAAGCGGTCCAGTGCTTCACGCTGTGCTGAAGCGGAACGAAGACGAACCTGGTCTGACTGTCCATGTACGGCAACAAGCAGTTCTCCCAGTTCACCAAGAACAGCAACGGGTGTGCTCCGCCCCCCAACAACAGCACGGGAACGTCCTTCCACCGAAACTGAACGACCAAGTAAGAGCTCGTCTCCTTCGATGAGCCCACCGGCGTCGTTGACTGTTTCGGTGATGGCTTCTGGGTTCTTAAGGATCCAGCGACCTTCCACCCAGGCGGTGTCACTGCCGTTGCGCACTGCAGAAGAATCAGACCGCTCTCCTCGCAATAGACCTAGTGCTGTAACAACCATGGTCTTACCTGCACCAGTTTCACCGGTGATGGCCGTGAAGCCAGGACCAAGCGGAAGCACTGCCTCAGAAATCACTCCGAGGTCTCGGATGCGAATCTCTTCGATCACTGACCAGGTCCTCGCCATCCAGTGACGGGTAGGTCAAACTTCTCCACCAAACGATCCGTGAAAGCTTCAGCATGGAAGCGCGCAAGTAGAACTGGCGTGGGTGACTTCTTCACAATCACACGAGCACCTGGAGGCAGGTTGCGTGTGCGACGACCGTCGCACCACAGCACACCGTGACCACTGCGACGTTCAATGATTTCCACGGCAAAGACTGACTCAGGACCCACCACGAGAGGACGAGCAAAAAGCGCGTGAGCGGAAAGCGGGACCAAGACCATGGCGTCTACTGTGGGCCAGACCACAGGACCACCAGCAGAGAAGTTGTAGGCAGTTGAACCTGTGGGTGTGCTCATCACAACACCATCGCAACCAAAGCTGGAGAGCGGTCGGCGGTCAACCTCGATGACGACCTCGAGCATGCGCTCACGGCTTGCCTTCTCGACGGTTGCTTCATTGAGCGCCCAGGTTTCAAAGACAACCTCATTGGCCACCTTGACACGCACCGAAAGCGTGGATCGCTTTTCAACCTGGTAATCCCTGGCAAGCACACGTGCAACAGTCTGAGGAATAGAGTCACGTTCGGTTTCTGCCAAGAAACCAACGTGTCCTGTGTTCACACCCAGCATGGGGACCGATGCACCACGAAGCAGTTCTGCGGCACGAAGAATGGTTCCGTCTCCGCCGACAACAATGGCGCACTCGATCTGAGTTACAGCAACATCTTTTTCTAGCGTGACGAGAGAGGTGAGTTCTGGGGCCAACTCGAGGACAGGAGCTACTTCGAGCTCACGCAACACTGGAACGGCACCCTGAGATTGAATCTGCTGGCAGACTTCAACGGCTGCCTCAAGGGTTGCCTGCTGGGCAGCGTGAGAGACAACAAGAATGAAGCGTTGTTCTGCGCTCATTGTCATGCTCCTGCCAGTTGATGAACCTGTTGAGTCCATTCTGACGGATTCGACTGACTATCCGCGCGGAGCCAGAGCACATACTCGTGATTACCTGCTCCTCCGAGGATTGGGGAGGACAAGATGCCACAGACACCCAAGCCATTATCAAAGGCCGACCACAGCACCGCCATGACTGCATCTTCACGCAGTGCAGGGTTGGTCACGATGCCTTCTTTGACACCGGTGCGTCCGACTTCAAACTGTGGCTTGACCAACAGCACGTAGTCCGCGGTGGGCGTGGCACACGCTTTGAGCGCAGCCATGACATGTGTCAGGGAGATGAAAGAAAGATCAGCAACAACAATGTCAGCTGTGAAGTCGCGCTTCACTAAGCCAGAGAGTTGGCTCTGGTCAAGGTTCTTTGCATTGACCCCTTCAACAACAAGCACCCGCTCATCCGAGCGAATACGCGGTGAGAGCTGACCGTGGCCCACATCTAGCGCCACAACGAGCTCTGCTCCGCGCTCGAGAAGAACTTGAGTGAATCCACCTGTGCTGGCACCCACATCAAAGGCAGCCCGGCCTTTCACATCAATACTGAAGCCATCTAGGCCGGCAATGAGTTTGTGGGCGGCGCGAGAAACATAGTGATCTGCACCATCAATGCTGAGTTCAACCGTGTCGTCAACTTTGGTCGAAGCTTTATTCACGACTTTGCCACCCACGCGAACAAAACCTTCAGCGATGAGGGTTGCTGCGTGTGTGCGCGAACGCGCTAGGCCACGCTCAGCGAGGGCGGCGTCCAGACGTTGACTAGTCACGGGCAGGAATGTCGCCGCCTTCGAGCTGAGCACGCAAGTCGTCATAGAGCTTGGCGTAACCCTCGGCTCGGGTTTCCAGAGGTTGTCCTTCAACAACAGAGAGAGCGGAGACGAGTTCGCCGTCTGCGGGGCTCTGGGTGTGATCAGGAGTACTCATAGTTCAAGGTTATCGCACGCTAAAGATAAGAAAACCTTGCGGGAGAGACGATCCCGCAAGGTTCTACTTATTTCCTCTGATGGTGCTTAGAGGTGACGCTCATCCACACCGTTGTAGGCCGACAACGGGCGGATAAGGGCGTTTGCTTGGAGCTGCTCCATGATGTGAGCAGTCCAACCAGTGATTCGTGCTGCCACGAAAATGGGGGTGAAGGTCAGGGTGTCAAAACCCATCAAGTGATACGCAGGACCGGAGGGGTAATCCAGGTTTGGCAGGATTCCTTTACGCTCGGTCATCGCAGCTTCAAGACCTTCATAGAGGTCAAGAACATCAGGACGGTTGTAGTACTCGATGAGTTCAACCATGGACTTACGCATGGTGGGAACGCGCGAGTCGCCCTTTTTGTAGACGCGGTGTCCGAAGCCCATGATCTTGCGCTTCTCTACCAAAGCCTGTTCTAGCCATGCTTCTGAGCGCGCTGCGGAGTCAGGTCCGAAACCAATCTCGTTGAAGATGTGCAGCACTGCTTCGTTTGCACCACCGTGAAGTGGGCCCTTGAGAGCGCCAATTGCGCCGGTTACTGCCGAGTAGAGATCAGACAGTGTCGAGGTGATCACACGAGCGGTGAAGGTAGAGGCGTTGAAGGAGTGCTCTGCATACAAGATCAGGGAGACGCGGAACGCATCCACAACAATGTCATCGGGGATCTCGCCGAAGCTCATCCAGAGGAAGTTTGCTGAGTAGTCGAGGTCTTCACGAGGCTCGATGACACCTTCTCCGCGGCGACGGCGCTGGTCATAGGACACAATCGCAGGAAGCTTGGCAAACAAGGTGATGCTCTTGGCGAGGTTGCCCTCTGGGGAAGAATCATCCGTGTTGGGGTCAGAAGCACCAATCACGCTCACTGCGGTGCGAACGACATCCATGGGGTGTGCAGTCAAGGGAAGTTCGTCGATCACGCGCTTCACATTGGCATCGAGTGCGCGCTGTGCACGCTCCGACTTCTGGAACCCTGCCAGCTCTGCAGCGGTAGGAAGCTCACCATGCCAGAGCAGCCATGCGACTTCTTCAAAGCTCTTGCTAGCAGCAAGTTCCTGGACGGGGTATCCGCGGTAGAGCAGCGAGTTGGTCTCAGGGTTCACCTTGGAAACAGCGGTGGCGTCAACGACGACTCCGGCAAGGCCTTTGAAGATCTGGGGCTGTTCAGTCATTGCTTTTCCTCACAGGTAATGGCTTGTGGCCGAGGTGGAGTTGGTGGATTAGTGCTTTGTGTGGGTGCTCAGGTCGAAGTTGAAAATCCCTGAGTCGAAGTGGTTGTATTCCTCGTAGTCGAGAGTTTCGTAGAGATCTGCACGGGTCTGCATTTCAGAAACAGAAGCCTGGAATGATCCAGTTTCGTTGAGAGAATCAAGACCTCGAACAGCGGATCCCATAGCCAAACGCAGCAACGAGACCGGGTAAATCACGATGTTCACACCAATGTCAGAGAGCTGCTGTTTCGTGAAAAGTTCGCTCTTGCCAAATTCGGTCATGTTCGCCAGCATCGGAACGTCAATTGCTGCGCGCATGGCCTCGAATTCACTGAGGTCCTTCATGGCTTCAGGGAAGATCGCGTCAGCACCAGCATCGATGAGCATCTTGGCACGGTCGATTGCTGCATCTAGACCTTCAGCGGCACGGATGTCGGTGCGAGCCATGATGAGAAGGTTCTCATCACGGCGAGCATCTACTGCTGACTTAATGCGCTTGACGGCGGTGTCATTGTCCACGACTGCTTTGCCGTCGAGGTGACCGCAGCGCTTGGGGTTGACCTGGTCTTCGATGTGAAGACCAGCAACACCAGCGTCTTCGAGTGTCTGCACGGTGCGAGCCAGGTTGAGGGGTTCACCAAAACCAGTGTCTGCATCGATCAGAGCAGGAAGATCAGTCATGCGAGCAATCTGCTGACCGCGACCTGCAACCTCAGTCAGTGTGGTCAACCCAATGTCAGGCAGACCAAGGTCTGCTGCCAAGACAGCACCAGAGATATACACGCCATCGAATCCCTTGCTCTGAATGAGCTTGGCCGAGAGCGGGTTAAAAGCTCCAGGGAACTGCAGGAGTTCACCGGTTGCTAAACGCTCACGGAAAAGACGACGCTTCTCTGCAGGTGTTGTCTTGGCATACAGCATTAGAACAGACCCTTGGGAAGTGGTGCGGAAGCGAGAACGCCAGCCTTAGCGGTAACGGTCAGGCCACCGATCTCTTCAGCGGTGAGTTCTGGCAGGCGCTGAACGAGAGCCAAGAAGCGCTCAACTTCAGCATCTTCGATAACACCGTCAGCGAGAATGCGGAACTTGTTGATGTACTGCTCACGAGCGAAGGGACGCGCACCGAGTGGGTGAGCATCTGCAACTGCGAGCTCGTCCACGATGACTGTTCCATCGTTGAGGGTGATCTCCACGCGGCCACCGAATGCCTTCACTGCAGGGTCTTCGGAGTGGTAACGACGAGTCCACTCAGCGTCTTCCAACGTGGTGGTCTTGTTCCACAGCGCAACAGTGTCCGCACGACCTGCGCGAGCAGGTGCGTAGCTGTCAACGTGGTGCCATGCACCATCCTGCAGAGCAACGGTGAAGATGTAAGGAATCGAGTGATCCAACGTCTCACGGCTTGCAGTGGGGTCATACTTCTGTGGGTCGTTTGCGCCCGAGCCGATGACGTAGTGAGTGTGGTGTGAGGTGTGGATCACAACAGACTTGACGTTCTCGGGGTTGGTTGCCTCAGGGTGCTCGTTGTGGAGCTTGCGTGCAAGGTCAATCAGAGCCTGTGCCTGATATTCAGCAGAGTGTTCCTTGGTGTAGGTGTCAAGGATTCCGCGCTTGGCCTCGCCCTTTTCGGGCAGTGGCACTTCGTAGGAAGCAGAAGGACCATCAAGCATCCACGCGATGACACCATCTTCACCTTCATAGATAGGAGTGGGGCTGGTCTCGCCGCGCATTGCGCGGTCGACAGCTTCAACAGCCATCTTTCCTGCGAATGCTGGAGCGTGTGCCTTCCAGGAAGAAATTTCACCCTTACGTGACTGGCGCGTTGCAGTGGTGGTGTGCAGTGCCTGGCCGACAGCTTGGTAAATAGTCTCGGTGGGAAGACCGAGCATGGTTCCGATACCAGCCGCAGCCGAGGGGCCGAGGTGAGCAACGTGGTCAATCTTGTGCTTGTGCAGGCAGATTGCCTTCACCAGGTCTACCTGGATTTCGTATCCGGTTGCGATACCTCGAACGAGGTCAGCACCAGAAACACCCACGTGCTGAGCAACAGCGAGGATGGGAGGAATGTTGTCACCAGGGTGAGAGTACTCAGCAGCAAGGAAGGTGTCGTGGTAGTCGAGTTCACGAACAGCAACACCGTTTGCCCAGGCAGCCCACTCAGGTGAGACGCGCACATCCTGTGGCTCACCAAACAGGTTGGCACCATTGCCGCCGTTTGATGTGGGGTGCGAGAGTGCCTGCGAACGCGCTGCCACAACGGGCTTGCGAGTGAGGGACGCAACAGCAACAGACGCGTTGTCAATGATGCGGTTGATCACCATCTCGGTTACTTCAGCCGAAACAGCAACGGGGTCAGAAGCTACTTCAGCAATCTTCCACGCGAGTTGATCTTTGCGCTCAAGGGTTTCTTCACTCTTATAAACGCGGACATTGTGGAGCTTCATAGGGTTTCCCTTCTGGGCGTCGAGAGGCTTAGGCCACGTCGACTGATTTGAGGTGCCCCTTAACAGAGGCGCGAATGTTGGTCAAAGACTTGTGCAAGTGAACGTGCATTGCGTGTGCAGCCAGCGCTGCGTCACCATCGATGATGGCTTCAATGATGAGAAGAGTTTCTCGAGCACTTTCATGGAGTCGTGCAGGATTACCTTTCGCAATTCGACGAATACGAGAAAGGTGAACACGAGAGTTCTGTAAAGCTGAAACAAGGTATGCGTTGTTGATAGCAGCATCGATTGCTTCATCAAATTTTTCGTTGAGCTCGTAGTAATGACGGACTCCAACTTCGCCGGATTCAATCATCTGATCAGCATGAGCAAATTCATCAGCAATTTTCATGAACACTTTGGGATCACGACGCTGTGCTGCCAGACGTGCAGCCTGCTCTTCCAGCGCTTCACGAACTTCGTAAAGCTCTGTGATGTTCTCCAGCGAGATTTCTGTGACGACAACGCCACGACCTGGAGCGGACTCAACGAGGCCATCTGACATCAGGCGAGAAAGCGCTTCACGAAGTGGAGTGCGAGAAACACCAAGACGGGTGGACTGTTCTACTTCAGCTAAGACAGTTCCGGGAGCAATATCGCCATCGACAATCTCGTGGAACAGCTTGATATACGCCTTATCGCTAGCTCTCACGATGTCTCCTTTGACGTTGACGGTTGAGGTAATTGTATACAGACAACCTCCTCTATGTATACACACAGGTGTTTCAACACGCAATAGTGAAGAAATATTGGACGTTTTTGCATTTTGTGTATACAGTCGTGTCTAACGTTCCAATTCCTAGGGACATTTGTATCTAGGGATGAAGAACAGCAGCACAACTCAACAGATCACAACGGTGTGGTCTGAACTCAAAGGGGAGGCGAGAAATGACTGCAGCAACAGGTGCCTACCGCGCAGCTTATGAAGCAAGCGCCGCTAACCCTGAACAGTTCTGGATGGACGCCGCTCAGGCCGTCGACTGGATTACTCCCCCCACTTCTGCACTGGACTCTTCCGGTGCTCCTGTCTACCGCTGGTTCCCCGATGCAGAACTCAACACCTGCTTCAATGCTGTGGACCGTCACGTACTTGCCGGTCGCGGAGAACAAACCGCAGTGATCTACGACTCAGCCATGACAGGCGTCAAGGATCGCTTCACTTACAACCAGCTTCTCGAAGAAGTACAAGCCTTCGCAGGAGTACTGAAAGACCAAGGCGTCACCAAAGGTGACCGCGTCATCATTTACCTGCCCATGATTCCCCAGGCCATCATTGCCATGCTCGCCTGTGCTCGTATTGGTGCAGTCCACTCGGTCGTGTTCGGTGGCTTCGCTGCAAACGAGTTGGCTGTGCGTATCGATGACGCAACCCCCACCGTACTTGTCACTGCTTCTGGCGGTCTTGAGCCAGGTCGCACCGTGGAATACCTCCCCATGGTTGCTGAGGCTCTTTCGCTTTCCAAGGGATCTATTCACACTGTGATCGTGAAGGAACGTCGCAATGTTCCTGGCACCATCAAGACATACAACGGTGTTGACGGCGTTACCTGGCTCGACTGGGATGACGCAGCAGCCAAGGCAACACCTGCCGAGTGTGTTCCCGTTCTTGCGACCGACCCGCTCTACGTTCTTTACACTTCCGGCACCACCGGAAACCCCAAGGGCATCATGCGAGACAATGGCGGTCACGCAGTAGCACTGACCTGGTCAATGGCCAACATTTACAACATCAAGCCTGGCGAGGTCATGTGGGCTGCGTCTGACGTGGGTTGGGTAGTAGGCCACTCCTACATCGTTTACGCACCGCTCTTCGCTGGTGCGACCACCGTCATTTACGAAGGAAAGCCAGTCGGAACCCCAGATGCCGGCGCTTTCTGGCGCATTGTGGACGAATACAAGGTTCGCGCACTGTTCACGGCTCCCACTGCACTTCGCGCTATTCGCCGCGTAGATCCAGAACTTAAAGAACTTGCTCGTTACGACGTGACCAGCATGCACACCCTGTTCATGGCTGGTGAACGTCTTGACACTGAAACCCTCGAGTGGGCTTCTGAAGGTCTCAAGATTCCAGTTGTTGACCACTGGTGGCAGACAGAAACCGGATGGGCGATCACCGCCAACCTCCGTGGAATCGAAACACTTCCCATCAAGCCTGGTTCGTCAACCGTTCCTGTTCCTGGATACAAGGTTGAAGTTGTCGACGGCAAGGGCAACCACGTTGCTGCCGGCGAAGAAGGCAACATCGTGATCAAGCTTCCTATGCCTCCCGGAACACTTGCTGGCCTCTGGGGCCGCGCAGACGGTTACCAAAAGGCTTACCTCGAAGCATTCCCTGGCTACTACGCCACCGGCGACTCCGGCTACCTGGACGAAGATGGCTACGTCTTTGTTATGGGACGCACCGATGACGTCATCAACGTGGCAGGCCACCGTCTGTCCACCGGACAGCTTGAAGAAGCTCTCGCTCACCACCCCGATGTTGCTGAATGTGCAGTTATCGGCGTGAAGGATGAGCTCAAGGGTCAGCGAGCAAGTGGGTTTGTCACCCTCAAGGCTGGCGTGGATCGTAACCACGATGAGATTTGTACTGAACTGGTCAAGCTGGTGCGCGACAAGGTCGGCCCCGTCGCCGCCTTCCGCGATGTGCTCGTACTCGAGCGACTCCCCAAGACCCGTTCAGGAAAGATTCTGCGCAAAACCATGCGTCAGATAGTGGATGGCGAAGACTTCGTCGTCCCACCAACCATTGAGGACATCAGTGTTCTCGAAGACCTCACGGTGGCCTTAGTTGGTCACCCTGAACCGATGAAACCGGCTTGATAACCGGTTGCATCACAGCAATACCCCTTATCCACATTTCGGCAAGGAGGCCGTGTGAGTAATGAAGAGACCGAGAAGGGTCATCACAGGATTGACTATCCTGCCTTCGAAGAAACCCCTAAGTACAAGGAGCTCCGCAAGCGTCAACGCGGATTCGTAATCCCTGTACTCATTGCAGCTATGGCTTGGTACTTCCTGTACGTAGCACTCGCTGTGTTCGCATCCAGCTGGATGGCAACACCTGTAATCGGTGTTATCAACATTGGTCTGATTTTCGGACTTCTTCAGTTCGTTTCGACCTTCGGAATCACCATGTGGTACGTCAGCTTCGCTAACAAGCGTCTTGACCCACTGGCAACCGAACTTCGTCACGAGCTCGAAGCTAAGCAGAAGGCAGGTGTCGCATGAGTAACGCACTAGTACTCGCTGCAGATACAGCAAACGCAGGAGCGAGCGATCCCGTCCTCAACATGAGCATCTTCGGTGCTTTCGTTATTGTGACCATGATCATCGTTATCCGTGCTGGTCGTAACAACAAGTCGGCTAACGACTTCTACGCTGGTGGCCGCTCATTCAGCGGAACCCAGAACGGTATGGCTATCGCAGGTGACTACCTGTCGGCAGCTTCCTTCCTCGGTATTACCGGTGCTATCGCACTGGCTGGATACGACGGATTCCTCTACTCCATCGGCTTCTTGGTGGCATGGCTTGTAGCTCTGCTTCTGGTTGCTGAACTTATGCGTAACACCGGTAAGTTCACGATGGCTGACGTTCTGTCATTCCGCCTCCACCAGCGCCCCGTGCGTCTGGCTGCAGCAATCTCAACTCTGGTTGTCTGCTTCTTCTACCTCCTCGCACAGATGGCTGGCGCCGGTGGACTCGTTTCACTGCTCTTGGGCATCAACGACCAGGTTGGTCAGTCGCTGGTAGTTGGCGTCGTCGGTATCCTCATGGTGATCTACGTTCTCGTAGGTGGCATGAAGGGTACTACCTGGGTTCAGATCATCAAGGCAGGCCTGCTCATCGCAGGTGCAGCAATCATGACCGTCTGGGTGCTCGCACTCAACGGTTTCGACCTGTCTGCACTCCTGTCTAAGGGTGTTGAGGTTTCTCAGGCACTCGAGGCTCCATTCGACCCACTGCAGCCTGGTCTGAAGTACGGCAAGAACCCCATTGACTTCATCTCGCTGTCAATGGCTCTCGTACTCGGTACCGCAGGTCTCCCTCACGTTCTCATGCGTTTCTACACGGTTCCTACCGCTAAGGAAGCTCGTAAGTCCGTTGTGTGGGCGATTTGGCTCATCGGTGCGTTCTACCTCTTCACCTTGGTACTCGGCTTCGGCGCAATGACCCTCGTTGGTCCTGCTGTCATCGCTGCTGCACCTGGTGCTGCTAACTCTGCTGCTCCTCTGCTTGCAGCAGCTCTCGGTGGCCCCGTACTGCTCGGTATCGTTTCGGCGATTGCGTTTGCAACGATTCTTGCTGTGGTTGCTGGTCTGACCATCACCGCTGCTACTTCGTTCGCACACGACATCTACGCAAACGTCATCAAGCGCGGTGAAGTTCGCCCTAACGCTGAGGTCAAGATTGCTCGCATCACCATTGTTGTGATCGGTGCTCTCGCTATCCTCGGTGGTATCGGTGTTCAGGGACAGAACATTGCGTTCTTGGTTGCTCTTGCTTTCGCAGTTGCAGCTTCCGCAAACCTTCCAACCATCATCTACTCGCTCTACTGGCGCCGCTTCAACACTCGTGGTGCACTGTGGTCGATGTACGGTGGTTTGATTTCCTCTGTCGTACTGATTGCATTCTCCCCCGTGGTTTCCGGCAAGGTTGACCCCAAGACCATGGAGCTCACCGCTTCCATGATCAAGGGTGTGGACTTCCACTGGTTCCCACTGGACAACCCAGGTATCGTTTCGATTCCTCTCGCATTCCTGCTCGGTATCCTCGGTACCTACTCAGGTGGCAAGAAGGAGAACTCCTGGATTGCAGCTGAAATGGAAGTTCGTTCACTCACCGGTCACGGTGCAGAGAAGGAAGTTCACCACTAAGCACAACCGTACAAACAAGAACGCCCCTGGTTTTCCAGGGGCGTTCTTGCGTTAAGTCTTAGGAATAGAGTTCTTCCGGAACTGTGAAGCCAAAGATGGCAAGGCCGCTATCCCAGATGACCTGGCATGCTGCCCGAAGGAGGTCGATTTTGTCTTCTCCCCTATTCACAATGACTAGGTCCATGCCGTCCTTTCGCACGGTAGCACCGCGCACAGTGACAGAACCGTCCTTATTCGTAATCACAGTGGGATAGGGCAGAGATAACTCACGCAGATCGCCCAGGATGTAATCAGGACGTGAACCAGCAGGTGCCGCCAGAAGTTGCTTGGCTTGGTCAATGCCCGTCAGTACGAGCACTGTTTTCATCCCTGCACGATTACCACCCATCACATCTGTGTCGAGACGGTCACCGATAAACAGGGCAGTCTCTGGAGCGGCGGCCGTGCCGAAGCGACGGGCTGCCTCTTCGAAGATGGGAAGTTCTGGTTTACCTGCGACAACAGGAAGTCGTCCCACTGCGGTGTGCACGGCAGAAACTAATGTTCCATTACCTGGTGCCACTCCGCGGGCAACAGGAATAGTCCAGTCCATATTGGTGGCAACCCAGGGAATACCTGCGCTTTCACCAGCACCCGTGACTGTGCCACCAAAAGCATCCGCAGAAGGACGTGCATTCAGAGCAAAGGAGGCTTCTGCGAGCTGTTTCCAGCCCAGATCAGGAGAGAAACCCTGGATCACGGCAGCAGGATTGTCCTCAGCAGAAAACGTGACCGCATATCCGTTCTTCTCGAGCTCATAGGTCAAGCCTTCGCCACCAACCACCAATATGGTAGCTCCTGGCTCCACGAGATCAGCCAGCAAGTGCATGGCTGCTTGAGGTGAAGACACAATGTCGTCATCAGAACAACTCAGTCCCAATTCGCGCAGATGTCCTGCGACACTTGCTGCAGTTCTCGAAGCATTGTTGGTGATGTATCCAACACGAATGTGCTCAGCAACAGCATTGAGGGACTCCACAGCATGTGGAATCGCTCCAGGCCCTGCATAGACAACACCATCAAGGTCTGCCAGAACGACTGCCTTGCCCTCAATGGGACTCGGACCTAATTCCGGTTGCTTCTTGGAGAAGAGGCTCACGCCTTGTCTCCCTCGGCATCCAGATGAGCGGTCTCGATCAGGATTTGGCGAACATCATCTTCGAGAAGGTCATCAGGGCTGATTCCTTCAGCAATAAGAGCATCCTCTTCTTCTGGACTCAGCTCGGCTGAGGAATCAGCCTCTGCGTCATCTGAATCTTCAAAAGCGCCTGAACTAATGACATCTGCCAGTGCAACACCTTCGGAGTCAGTGATGTCCTCATTGTCGAGTTCGTAGTCATCTTCTTCGAGTTCCTCTTCGAACACGACAATGTCCTGTTCGTCTTCATCCGAAGAATCCATCAAATCAGCAGCAACGAGAGCCTTCTCTGCAACCTCAGCACACGTCGTCCATTCAGCTGCTTCTTGGTGACGCCCAAGTTCTTCAAGGACTTCAGCATAAGCACTGAAAAGTGCTGGGCTATAGGTAAATGCTTTGGAAGGATCTAGCTGAGGAATCTCCAGCTCGGCAAGAGCCAGGTCAACCTGATCTTGATCAAGACGAGCACCAGACATGGCAATAGACAGTGCAACCTGAGTTGATTCACTCAAACTGGAACGTTCAACAGAACGGCCAAGCTCCAACGCCTTGTCTGGGCGGCCAACACCACGCTCTGCATCCACCATGAGGGCAATTTGCTCATTAGAGCCAGAAATACGTCGGTAGGTGCGGAGTTCGCGAAGTGCCAGAGCAAAGTCTCCAATTGCATAAGCCGTAATTCCGAGGGTCTCGCGAACAATCGCAATTCGACCAGCTCGACGAGCTGCAGACAGCACGTGCTGGTGGGCAAGTTCAGGATTCTCATCCATCAGGCGAACGGCCATGACGAGGTGCTTGGCAACTCGTTCTGCGTTCTCCTTGGTGAGCGTCTTCAGTTCGTTGCGGGCAACCTTGTCCAGCTCATCACCGGTGACATCGTCATCAATCCAGGGATCATCGTGGTGAGGGCGAACCATACGAAGTTCGCGCGCCATGCGCTGCTCTTCGGTAAGTTCTGGCTCTTCCCAACGAGAAGTGCGGTCATCACGACCACCAGAATCACGACCCCCGGTGCGTGGAGCACCAGCACGGTCGGGACGTCCACCGCGATCTCCGAAGCGTGGTCGCTCTGAACGGTCGCCATAGGAAGGACGTTCACCCCCACGATCTGGGCGTGGACCTCTGTCACCATATGAGGGACGGTCTCCACGTTGTGGGCGATCACCGTAGGCAGGACGCTCAGAGCGTTCCGGGCGAGGTCCACGGTCGCCATAGGAAGGACGCTCTCCCCCACGGTCTGGACGAGGACCACGATCACCATAGCTGGGACGATCACCTCGAGGTGCTCCGTCGCGGTTTCCGTAAGAAGGACGATCTCCTCGTTGCGGACGATCACCGTAGGAAGGACGTTCTGAACGTTCGGGCCGTGGACCACGATCACCATAGGAAGGACGATCTCCGCGCTGCGGACGGTCACCGTAAGAAGGACGCTCGGAACGTTCTGGACGACCATTGCGGTCGCCGAAAGAGGGCTTGCCACCCCGATCTCCACCAGGACGCTCACCACGCGGTGCTCCGCTAGAGCCACCACGACCGAAGCCTCCGCGTTCCGGACGCGCGTTCCGGTCACCACGGTCGCCATATGCGGGTCGATCACCCGATGGGCGGTATGGACGGTCCCCTCGAGGGTCGCCATCGCGGTTACCATATGCGGGACGCTCACCTCGTGGAGCACCGTCACGGTCTCCGTAACGGGGGCGATCTCCACGGGGAGCAGCATCACGGTCTCCGTAACGTGGTCGCTCTCCCCTGTCTGGACGATCACCATAGGAAGGTCTGTCGCTGCGTTGGGGGCGATCTCCATACGAAGGACGTTCTCCACGCTGTGGACGGTCACCATACGAAGGACGTTCTCCTCGCTGACCACGATCTGCATATCCTGGACGATCGGAACGATCAGGACGTGATGCACGGTCGCCGTAAGTGGGACGATCCCCACGACCGGCGGCGGGACGTTCTCCACGCTGTGGACGTGACTGTCCATCACGGGGAACACCGTAGCGGTTAGGACGTTCTTCTCGAGAACCCTCTGAGCGGTTGTTGCGGGGACCCTGGCCATCGCGGCGGGGTCGGTCAGCACGATCAGGCGTGCCGAAATCTTCGTTTTTATCGCTCATAAGAGAGTCCTCTGTGTAGTTTGATCGCATCTGTGGCGTTGCCAACAGGTGCAAGGTCTAGCTTAACGCAAAATAGCCACCCGTAAAAACGGGTGGCTATTTTACAAATAAGTCCGGCGGTGTCCTACTCTCCCACAGGGTCCCCCCTGCAGTACCATCGGCGCAGAGAGTCTTAGCTTCCGGGTTCGGAATGTAACCGGGCGTTTCCCTCTCGCTATGGCCGCCGAAACACTATTGATGTATATCAAAGTGAAACGAGCACATACGAAATGTGCAGGTTCTCGACCGTACATCGAGAACCACTCAGTGGACGCGAACATCAGGCCACAAAACCCAGCCTTACAACGGGTTATGTGTAGTGATTATCAAATTATTGGCTTATTAGTACCGGTCAGCTCCATGGGTCTTTAGTCCCCACTTCCACATCCGGCCTATCAACGCAGTAGTCTAGCTGCGAGCCTCTCCCCCGAAGGGATGGAAATCTCATCTTGAGGCCGGCTTCCCGCTTAGATGCTTTCAGCGGTTATCCATTCCCAACGTAGCTAATCAGCGGTGCTCCTGGCGGAACAACTGACACACCAGAGGTTGGTCCGTCCCGGTCCTCTCGTACTAAGGACAGATCCTCTCAAATTTCCTGCGCGCGCAGAGGATAGGGACCGAACTGTCTCACGACGTTCTAAACCCAGCTCGCGTACCGCTTTAATGGGCGAACAGCCCAACCCTTGGGACCTACTCCAGCCCCAGGATGCGACGAGCCGACATCGAGGTGCC
>ERZ1034363.813-NODE-813-length-19657-cov-2.592237_pt1 | contig 19657 bp, 18 predicted proteins | sample MGYA00520616_ERZ1034363 | MGnify/ENA primary metagenome ERZ1034363 (study PRJEB33736, sample SAMEA104284506) | Azolla filiculoides | biome: Urban; feature: Water surface; material: Ditch water | place: Netherlands | collected 2015-10-28 | depth 0-0.1 m ...
GGTATGAGAGCAATACACGATATAGAATTTGAAAGTGTTGCAGAAGAAACCGGTGCCTTAATTCTCGATACCCGAAACAATAAAGACTTTAGCAAAGGATTCATTCCGCAGTCAATAAATATTGGAATAGATGGTGATTTTGCCCCTTGGGTAGGCGCTTTAATTGCCGATGTAAGTCAGCCTATAATTTTAGTGACCGAAATAGGACGAGAAGAAGAAACCGTAACTCGTTTGAGTCGCGTTGGTTTTGATAATTTAATTGGCCATTTACAAGGTGGTTTTGAAGCTTGGCAAAAGGCAGGACAAGAAATTGATACCGTTAACCGAATCACATCAGAACAATTTGCCAAAGAAGTAAAAATTGGTGAAAGCAAAATAATTGATATTCGAAAAGAAACTGAATACACAGCAGAACACGTTGAAGAAGCGTATAATAAGCCTTTAGCGACTATTAATGAATGGATCAAGGACATAAATCCAGATACTCCATTTTACCTGCATTGTGCTGGTGGATACCGCAGTATGATTGCCGCATCAATTCTTCAAGCGCGCGGTTTTAGAAATTTCACGGAAATTGAAGGTGGTTTTAATGCTATTGCCAAAACCAACGTTCCTAAAACCAATTTTGTTTGTCAAAGCAAAATATTAAAATAAGAATTTTAAAAATAATTACTAATCAATACTACCACACAATGAAAAAAAATGTAGGCTCAACAGACCAAATCTATCGCATTATTTTAGCAATTTTGGTTGGAATATTATATTATACTGATACCATTAGCGGCACATTAGGGCTGGTTTTAGTCGCATTTTCTATTGTTTTGGTCCTGACGAGTGTATTTAATTTTTGCCCTTTGTATTTACCTTTTGGAATAAATACTCGAAAAAAACAAGTCAAACACAAATAGTCAAAACCATATTGGCAATTATAGAATAGAATATTATGGAAAATGAAAAATGTTGTGTAGTTCAATGCGAAAGAAACTTAGACCAAGAATATTGGGACGCACAGTATAAAGCAAATGCAACAGGTTGGGATTTGGGCAAAATAGCTCCCCCAATCAAAACTATTATTGATAATTTAAAAGATAAAAACTGTCGGATTTTAATTCCGGGCTGCGGGAATTCCTATGAAGCGGAATACCTTATTGAGAGCGGTTTTACAAACATTACTGTTTTGGATATTGCGCCAACATTGGTTCAAAACCTTACCGAAAAATTTGCCGGTAATGCCAATATAAAAATCATCTTGGGCGATTTCTTTACGCATGAAGGCGTTTACGATTTGATTATAGAACAGACTTTTTTCTGTGCTTTGCCTCCAACGATGCGTCAAAAATATGTTTGGAAAATGCACCAACTCTTGGCCGACTCCGGAAAAATAGCCGGCGTATTATTTCAGAAACAATTTGAAGTAAGCCCTCCTTTTGGCGGAAGCAAAGAAGAATATATCACTTTGTTCCAAAAAGCTTTTACAATTACAAAAATGGAATTATGCGAAAATTCAATTCCACCGAGAGCCAACTCTGAAGTAGTCATTGAATTCGAAAAAAATCCTGCTGTCGCTGTTAACCTCTATACATTTGAAGGAATTACATGTAGTGGCTGCATGGAAAATGTGTCTGTAAAATTAGCGCAAATAAATGGTGTGTTGAATGTGAGTATCAGTACTGATTTTTCTGAAGTACTTATCGTTAGTACCGAAGAAATTGATTTAACAGCACTACAATTTGCGGTTTCTTATGATGAAAAATATAAAATAAATAAAAGCAACAGTCACTAATTAAAAGGATCAAAAAATGAAAGAGTTACTATTTACAAATTGGCATCTTATGCGATGGTTTCGTTTAGCATTTGCCGTTTTTTTGTTCACACAGGCTTTTGTTTTACGAGAATGGATGTTCCTTGCTTTTGGTTTATTTTTCTTGGTTCAAGTCATTTTTAATTTAGGATGCGGCACTAATGGCTGTGCTATTCCTAACAAAAAACATAAAAAAGATGAATAGTTTTAATCAAATTATAAAATCGGACACTCCTGTTTTAGTTGATTTTTTTGCTACATGGTGTGGTCCTTGCCAAATGCTGAGCCCTATTTTAAAACAAGTAAAAGATAGTTTAGGAAATCGGGTTTCAATCCTAAAAATTGATGTTGATAAAAACCAAACTGTTGCTTCACAATATCAAGTTCGCGGAGTTCCCACAATGATATTATTTCAAAACGGGAAACAATTGTGGCGCCAATCCGGTGTAATATCCAAAGAGGAATTAATAAAAATTATCGTTGAAAAAAGCAATTAATTCGCTTCCTTTTTATCGAATCTAAAGAGTCAAACTCTTTTTATATCAAATTGCAAATTGCATAATAGAACATCTTTTAGAAAGATGCTATTATGCAATTTTTTGTTTTTTGAACTCTAAAGATTGATTAAAAAAATAAACGGGATGATTAAAAATAACAAACCTGATTTTAAATTTATAATCAATAATTTTAAACTAACGATACCTACCTACCCTTTTTGAACTAGTTTGTTAATTTTGTTTTGAATAAATACACTCTTTTGATTTAAATAATTCACAGCAATTAAAAATTTTCGAGAAAATATACCATGTGGATTTAAAATCATGAAAAAACTACTATTCCTTCTTTTCACTACTTGTATATTCGCTCAAAACAACAAAGAACATTATGTCTATTTTTCTGGAGCTATCGATGTAAAAAATTTGATGGTTGGAAGTGAGCCAATTCATAATAAAAGTGGATTAGATTATCTCTTTCAATTTGGAATGGTAGGTAGAAATTTGGAGGTAAATGTTGGATATGAATACTTCAGACACATACAATTCAGCAAATTTACAACTGGTGTAGGATATCATTTCCCAATACATACAAATATTGGAAACAGAAAAATTAAAACAGTAATAATCCCCTCTATAGAACCTACTTTAATCAACCGATGGGGAACTCGAGGTGATGCAATTTCATACGATCTAGCCAGTTCTCACTTATCCGTTGGTGGTAATTTATCCCTAAGATGGCATTTATCAAAACATTTGGCTGTAGAATACTTGTATAACATATTACCACGAATTGACATCTATGCTCAATATTACAATAAAAACTGGGATGGAAGAGCTAGTATAGACGGAGTTCCGCTTGTAAGTAGCAATTATTTTAAATTGCTTTATAAAATATGACAAATTGTAATCAATCCCCGATTACATAACAATGAAATATAACGAATAAACTACCCCTTAATTTTTAGTTTTCATAGATAATTCCCTTTTAGTAAACGAATTTTCGTTGTGTAAAAGAAACCAAATTGCACCTACAATTCGGCACATAATTCGTACATAAATAAATTAAATTACTCTAAAAAAAAGGAATAGGTAAACGATCAAAAAAACATAGGTTTTAGTAGTAAAATATAGACTAAAACAACTTCATCAGTATAAAAAAATAAAACAACGGTAACACTAAAAAAAATAAATTTTATAAATTAACCTCAAAAAAAATAAATAATACTTTTTATATCTAAAATAAACACACAAAATATTTTTTTTTAACATATGACTATTATCACACTTAAGTTTAATATTTTATTTTATCTTTACTATACAATAAAGATAAATCTATTCAATTTAACACTTTTTACTGACAAAAAAGTCAGCGAAATCAAAACCTTTAATTAAGACACATTCAACATAAATCAAGTTCTGTTTGCCAAGATTAAAACTCATTATTCCAAACAAAAAGTACATTCCCAATTTTAAACAAAAAAACATGAATTCTGTTAAAAGAAAATTACAATTAAACAAAAGCCCCGTAAAATAAAATCAATACTAATTAACTTTAAATATGAAATAAAAGAAAAACTAAACAACTAAACAATTACGACACCTTTAATCCTACTTAAATAAAAATCGTAAAATTAAATATGCTAGTGAACCAAAAAACAATACATTCAAGCCCCCAAAATCATGAAAAAATTAATATTAATACTCGTAACATCACTTACTTTTGCCCAAGAAGGCAGCGAACATTATATCTATTTTTCTGGAGCAGTCGATGTTCTTAATTTAGCTGTTGGCAGTAAACCCACAGATTATAAAAGCGGTTTAGATTATTTTCTTCAATTCGGAATGGTTGCTCGCAATTTTGAAATAAATATAGGCTACGAACGCTTTGGAATGGTTCAATTCAGCAAAAACACTATCGGCTTAGGATATCACTTCCCGCTATACAGTCACATTGGTAATAAAGACCTAAAAGTAGTCTTCATACCTTCTATTGAACCTACCATTATAAACAGATGGGGAACATGGGGCGACGGATTATCATATGACCAAGCCAGTTCACATTTGTCTATAGCAGGAAATTTATCTTTACGAGCACATCTATCTGATTCTTTTGCCATTGAATACTTGTTTAATGCCTTACCAAGAGTTGATATTTATGGTAAATACGACAATAATAATTGGAGTGGCAGAACCTCAATAAATGATGTACCCATCGTGGGCAGCAATTACCTCAAATTGATTTATAAAATTGATCATTAAAAACAACATTATTGTTATCTTATGATTCTAAAACTACTATTATAAATTAAAAAATAAAATTTGAACTTCATCTTGCAACTACAAACTTTATATAATTCCAAGATGAAGTTCCTATTTTATAAAACTTGTTCCCACAAAAAAAGAACTGCCAACTCAAAAAACAGTGCTAAAACTATTTCTTTAGCATAAATTAGACCTTAAGAATCTATCTGATTTTACCTTTGCTACTCCATAAAAGAGCAATAAATTAGCCCTATAAAAATTTTACTTAAAATACAATGAAAAATACTGCACTAACGCACATTCATGAGAGTTTGGGAGCGAAAATGCTTCCTTTTGCCGGATACAATATGCCTATTTTATATGAAGGTGTAAATGCTGAACACGAAACCGTAAGAAACGGAGTTGGTGTTTTTGATGTTTCTCACATGGGTGAATTTTTACTTACAGGTCCAAATGCATTAGCTTTAATACAAAAAGTAACTTCAAATGATGCTGCTACATTAACCATAGGAAGAGCGCAATATTCTTGTTTGCCTAATAATGAAGGCGGAATTGTTGATGATTTGATTGTGTATAAAATGAAAGACGAGCAATATTTATTGGTCGTAAATGCTTCTAATATTGACAAGGATTGGAATTGGATTTCAGCACATAATGATTTAGGAGTGGAGATGAAAAACCTTTCAGATGACTATTCTTTATTAGCCATTCAAGGACCTAAAGCTGTTGAAGCAATGCAATCGTTATCCTCTTTAGATTTATCGGCTATCGCTTATTATCATTTTGAAGTAGGTGATTTTGCAGGAATTGAACATGTTATTATTTCAGCAACCGGATATACTGGCTCTGGAGGATTCGAAATTTATTGTAAAAACTCAGAAGTTGAAACCATTTGGAACAAAGTTTTTGAAGCTGGAGCTGCATACGGAATCAAACCAATTGGTCTCGCTGCCCGTGATACTTTACGTTTAGAAATGGGATTTTGTCTGTACGGAAATGACATCAACGATACAACTTCTCCATTAGAGGCCGGATTAGGCTGGATTACCAAATTCACGAAAGAATTCACCAATTCTGAAAACTTGAAAAAACAAAAAGAAGCAGGTGTTACTAAAAAACTTGTTGCTTTCGAAATGCAGGAGCGTGCCGTACCAAGACACGACTACGAAATCGTTGATGCAACTGGAACTGCAATCGGAATCGTAACTTCGGGAACGATGTCACCTTCTATGAATAAAGGAATTGGTCTAGGATATGTAACAACCGCAAATAGTACTTTGGATAGTGAAATCTTTATCAGAATTCGTAAAAATGATGTTCCTGCCAAAGTGGTAAAATTGCCTTTTTATAAAAAATAAAATGAAACTATTTTCGCTGTCTCTATTCTTGATATCATTCTCTTTATTTAGTCAAAATGGAGATAAAACTTGCGAAATACTTTCAAAAATTAATATCTTAATTCAACAAGAACATTACAGTCCAAAACCGGTAGACGACAGTTTATCGGTTTATGTTTTTGATACCTTTATGGACCAATTAGATGCTAACCGAAATTTATTTACCCAAATAGAGTATCAAAAATTAGCGCAACATCGACTCCAATTAGACAATTATATTGTGCAAAAAAATTGTTCTTTTATGAACGATTTTGTTTCCGCTTACCAATTGGCTTTAAAAAGAAAGAAAAAAATACTTGATAAAATACAAAAAGAGGCTTTTGATTATAATACAAATGACACCGTTAAATTTTCAAAGAAAAACTTTCCGTTTGATTTAGCAGAAAAGGACCTTGAAAGAGTTTGGAAAAAACGACTCCGCTATGATATTCTTGAAGAAATTTCAAAATTGAGTACCAATTTAGATTCACTGAATATCCATTTTGAAAAACTCGAAAAAAGTACCAAAACAAAGGTATTTGATACCAATTTATGTAAAGTAAGCAGTCTTTTGAGTAGCAAAAAAGGAATCGAAGAAGATCTTAAAAATAGCTTTCTGAATATTTTTTGTACCTATTTTGATCCACATACCAATTATTTTTCTCCAGATGCAAAATCAAGTTTTATGTCTGGCTTATCCACCAGTAACCTTTCGTTAGGATTGAATATTACTTTCAATGAAAAAGAAGAAATAATTGTAGACGAAATTGTTCCCGGTGGTCCGGCTGCCAAATCAGAGAAGTTCGAAAAAGAAGATGTAATTCTGAAAGTTTCCAATAAAAAAGGAGAAGAATATTTAGTTTCTTGTGCCTCAATAGAAAAAATTGGCGAATTAATTTATTCCGATTCCAATGCAGAAATTGAACTGACAATTCAGAAAAAAAACGGAAATATTCAAGCCGTACTTCTCAAAAAAGAAGTAATGAAAACAAATGCAAATTCCGTTTTCAGTTATATTGTCGAAAAGGAAACCAGAATTGGATATATCAATATTCCCAGCTTTTACTCCGATTTTGATGGTTCAACCGTTCAAGGTTGTGCCGATGACGTAGCGAAGGAAATTGTAAAACTTCAAAAAGATAATATCAAAGGATTAGTGATTGATTTACAAAATAACGGAGGCGGTTCTATGGAAGAAGCCATAAAATTAGCAGGAATGTTTATAGATTCCGGTCCAATATCCGTTTTAGTAAACAGTAAAAAAAAGCAAGATATTATAAAGGATGTAAATCGTAACAGCGCATACAACGGTCCGATTATAGTCTTAATCAACGGAAACTCCGCATCGGCTAGTGAATTCTATAGTGCCGCTATGCAGGATTATAATAGAGCAATCATAATTGGAAGCAAGTCATTAGGAAAAGCTTCTATGCAAACTATCATACCTTTAGATGAAAAAAAACAGCAGGATTTTGTAAAACTAACAGTTGAAAAATTCTACAGAGTAACCGGCGAAAGCAATCAAATAAAAGGAATCATCCCTGATATTTCGCTTCCCGTTTTATTTGACAGCATTACGACTCGTGAAGTAAGCTTCAAAACCGCACTACAACAAGACACTATTAGCACTAAAGCTAAATTTAATCCGTTAGCGAACCCTAATTTTGAAAAAATAGTGGCATTAAGTAATTCGAGAGTAAAAAAATCGGGAATTTTTAATGAAATAAACATCGCTAACTCTGAAATAAATGCGTTGTATCTCCATCTGAAAAAACCAATCCGATTGACTTTCAAAGATGTATTCAACGATTTTCATGAAATTGACACCCTTTGGGAAAAAGTAAAAAAGATTGCCGAAAGGGAGTCCGGTTGCACCATTTTGAATAATTCAGAGGATATCCAAAAGATTCAATTCGATACTTTTCAACAAGATATAAATACCTACCGAATTAAAAACCTAAAGAAAAATCCTTACTTAGAAGAAGCTGTTGCAATATTGAAGGATTACACTACTGTGAATAAATAAAGGCAATACGCTATCCAATTCAGAACCAACAAATATAATTTATTCTAAGAAAGCATTCGATAGGATTTTATTTCGAAACATGCCCCAATTGAACACTAAAAATATTTGGTAAAATAAGGAATAACTGTATTTTTGCAGTACAAAATAAGAAATAGAAATGGGAAGAGCGTTTGAGTTCAGAAAAGGAAGAAAAATGAAACGTTGGTCAGCAATGGCCAAAGCCTTTACCAGAATTGGTAAAGATATTGTTATGGCTGTAAAAGAAGGCGGTCCAAATCCTGATGCCAATTCAAGATTAAGAGCCGTTATTCAAAACTCTAAGGCAGTAAATATGCCAAAAGAAAATGTAGAACGTGCCATAAAAAAAGCAACCGATAAGGACACTGCCAATTATAAAGAAGTTTTATTCGAAGGATATGCTCCACACGGAATCGCAATTCTTGTTGAAACAGCTACTGATAACAACAACAGAACTGTGGCAAATATTCGTAGTTATTTTAATAAATGCAACGGAACTATGGGAACACAAGGTTCAGTTGAATTTATGTTCGACCATACTTGTAACTTTAGAATTCCGGCAAACGGAATCGACCCGGAAGAATTAGAATTAGAACTAATTGATTTTGGTGCCGAAGAAGTTTTTGAAGATGAAGATGGAATTTTAATCTATGCGCCTTTCGGAAGTTTTGGAACCATTCAAAAAGAATTAGAACACAGAAGTATCGAAATCTTGTCTTCTGGTTTTGAAAGAATTCCTCAAATCACAAAGAAACTTACCGAAGCCGAAGCTGCTGACGTTGAAAAATTAATAGAAAAAATCGAGGAAGATGATGACGTGATGAACGTATATCACACGATGGAAGAATAATAAATATCAGATTACAATTTTAAACTCCAAAGAAATTTGGAGTTTTTTTATTTAAAATTCTGTTATTATAAAATAGACCAATACTAAATTTTAAGCTTTAAATAGTCCGGGATAAAAACTAAAAACTCCATCAACTTTATAGCTGATGGAGTTTTTTATGTCTAAAATATAGAATACTCTATTTTATAAATTCTATTTTTTGAGCTTCTTCTTCATTAATGCTGTCAAAGAAACCTTGTTCGTTCATCCAGTCATCACTAAATACTTTACTCATGTATCGGGAACCGTGATCAGGAAAAATGGCAATTACATTACTATTTTCGTCAAATTCGCCTTCTTCAGCATATTGTTTAATAGCTTGAAGCACCGCTCCGGAAGTATATCCAACAAACAAACCTTCTCTTTTGGCTAATTCTCTTGTAGAATGTGCACTTTCCTCATCAGTCACTTTCATGAACTTATCAATGATTTCAAAATCGGTTGCCGTAGGAATCAAGTTTTTACCCAAACCTTCTATTCGATACGGATAAATTTCAGCATTGTCAAACTCTTTAGTTTCATGGTATTTCTTTAACACCGAACCAAAAGCATCAACTCCTAAAATTCTAATATTTGGATTTTGCTCTTTTAAATATTTTGCAGTCCCTGAAATAGTTCCTCCAGTTCCACTACAAGCAATAAGATGCGTCAGTTTACCGTTAGTTTGTTTCCAAATTTCTGGACCTGTCGTCAAATAATGCGCATCCACATTCAATTGGTTAAAATACTGATTGATGTAAACTGAACCTTTGGTTTCTTCATGCAATCGTTTAGCAACACTGTAATACGAACGCTCATCATCAGCAGAAACGTGTGCAGGACAAACATAAACTTTTGCTCCCAAACTGCGAAGCATATCTATTTTATCTTTAGATGATTTTGAACTCACGGCAAGAATACAACTATATCCTTTGATGATACTTACCATAGCCAAACTAAAACCCGTATTGCCGGAAGTCGTTTCTATAATAGTATCTCCTGGAGATAATATTCCCTTTTTTTCAGCCTCTTCGATTATGTATAATGCTATTCTATCTTTTGAAGAATGTCCCGGATTAAAAGCTTCTACCTTTGCGTAGAAATTACCTTCTAACTCTTCGGTGACTTTATTTAGTTTAATAAGTGGAGTGTTACCTATTAATTCTAAAATATTATTATAAGCATTTATTTCTTCTTTCATAAAAAAAATAGTTAATCGAGGAAAATTTTAACCTTACCTCGATAGAGTGCAAATTTAACAAAAAAAATCTAATTAGTTTTTAATTTTCTCTAAATCTAATAAAAAACTATACTCTTTTGCTAATTCCTTAAGCGCTTCAAATCGTCCTGAAGCACCTCCATGACCTGCATCCATATTTGTATTCAGGAATAAGACAGTATCTCCCGTTTTTTTAGTCCTCAATTTTGCTACCCATTTAGCTGGTTCCCAATACTGTACCTGAGAATCATGTAGTCCTGTAGAAACATACATGTTTGGATATTTTTGCGCTGTAACATTATCATAAGGTGAATATGACAACATGTAATCATAGTATTTTTTAACATTTGGATTACCCCATTCGTCATATTCTCCTGTTGTAAGCGGGATACTGTCATCAAGCATTGTTGTTATAACATCTACAAAAGGAACTTGAGCAATCACTCCATTATATAATTCCGGAGCCATATTAACTACCGCTCCCATCAATAATCCTCCGGCAGAACCTCCTTCAGCATATAAATGCTCCGGAGAAGTATATTTTTGTTTAATCACATGTTTTGAACAATCGATAAAATCAGTAAACGTATTTTTCTTTTTTAATAATTTACCATCTTCATACCATTGTCTGCCTAAATCTTCTCCTCCACGAATATGAGCAATTGCAAAAACAAAACCTCGGTCTAATATTGATAATCGTGTCGATGAAAAATAAGTATCCATCGTAATTCCGTAGGAGCCGTATGCATAAAGCAATAACGGATTCTTCCCATCTTTTTTCAATTCTTTGCGATACACCATAGAAATTGGCAATTTGGTACCATCTGTTGCTGTAGCCCAAATACGCTCTTCGATGTAATTATTTTTGTCAAATTTACCGCCAAGCACCTGCTGTTCTTTCTTGATTTCTTTTTCTTTGGTGGTCATATTGAAATCAATAACCGAAGATGGTGTTGCCAAGGATTGATAGCTGTAACGTAAAACATCAGTATCAAAATCTACATTGGTAGTCGTATAAGCATTGTAGGTTTCACTTCCAAAAGGCAAATAATATTCCCCTTCTCCACTCCAAGGCATAATTCGAATATGATTAAGTCCGTTAGAACGTTCATCTACAACTAACTAATTTCTGAAAATTTCAATATCTTCAATTAAGACCTCTTTTCTATGCGGAATTAAGTCTTTCCAATTTTCTTTTGAAGTCGCATTTTCAGGCGTTTTCATTAATTTAAAATTGGTCGCTTTATCTTTATTGGTAAGCACGTAAAAAGAATCTCCAAAATGCGAAATACTGTATTCTAATCCGCGAACTCTAGGTTGAAAAATAGTAAACTCTCCATCAGGATTGTCTGAATTCAGGATGCGATATTCGGTAGTCAAAGTACTTCCGGACCCAATTACAATATATTTTTTTGATTTTTCTTTACTCACCGAAACGTTGAATGTATCGTCTTTTTCATCAAAAACTAAAACATCATCAGCTGAATTTGTTCCCAGTTTGTGTCTGAAAATTTTATCGGCACGCAAAGTCACCTTATCCTGTCTGGTATAAAAAATCGTTTTGTTATCATTCGCCCAAACCGATCCTCCGGTAACATTTTCTATTTTGTCCGAAAGGATTTCTCCCGTTTCAAGATTCTTTATTTGTATGGTATAAATACGTCTTCCAACGGTATCAACTCCAAATGTGGCAAACTTATTATCCGGACTGACACTTAAACCGCCTAACTGAAAAAAGGAATGTCCTTTGGCCAAATCATTACAATTGAACAAAATTTCTTCATTTGCCGAAAGGCTGCCTTTTTTTCTGGAATAAATAGGATAATCCTGTCCTATCTCAAAACGAGTGATGTAATAATATCCATTATATAGGTAAGGAACGGATTGATCATCCTCTTTAATTCTGCCTTTCATTTCCTCGAATAAATCTTTCTGAAAGTCTTTCGTATGGGCAGTCATCGAATTATAATAGGTATTTTCCTGATTCAAATAATCAATCACTTCCGGATTTTCTCTCTCATTCATCCAAAAATAATTATCAATTCTGATATCTTTGTGTTTTTCGAGCGATTTTGGTATTACTTTTGCTTTCGGAGCCAATAAGTCTGTTGACATTGTTTGTGCTTTTGTATTAGTAAATGAAGTTACAAAAATAACACAAAGACCGGGTAAGATGAATCTGTTTTTCATTATTTTTTGTTGAAAGTGAGCTTGCAAGATACTAATTTCGTAACAAATTAATTTAAAAAAGTTAAAAAAATGGATTTAATGGGAATGATGGGAAAACTTAGAGAAACCCAACAAAAAATTGAAGATACTAAAAAGAGATTAGACACGGTACTAATCGACGAACAAACCAATGATGGTCTATTAAAAGTGACGCTAACGGCGAACCGAAAAATTACATCAATTGCCATTGACGATTCTTTATTAGAAGACAAAGACCAACTGGAAGATTATTTAATTTTGGTTTTAAACAAAGCCATCGAAAAAGCTACAAATGTAAATCAAGCAGAATTAGATGCTGTAGCCAAAATGGATATGCCAATGATTCCGGGAATGGATAATTTGTTTAAATAAAAAGTTTAAAAGGCAAGGTTTAAAGTTTTGGCATTGCACATCACTTTAAACCTTACTTATTTTCACGCTAAAAAACCAATTTTTCTAAGGTTTCCAATACATACGTGTGCATTACTTCCCTGTAATCCAAATGTGTAACGATTCGTAATTTTCCAAATCCCATAGCGCTGATTGAAATGTTTTTTTGTTTTAATTTTTCAATTAAAACTGCTTCACTAATACTGGGAACCACAGAGAATATCAAAATATTAGTTTCTACAGGTTCTACAGCCGCAACCCAACTGGCGTTCTTTAAGACTTCGGCAAGTTCTTTTGCTCTTCGATGATCATCCGCAAGTCGCTCTACATTATGGTTTAAAGCATAAATTCCGGCTGCCGCCAAATAGCCTACCTGACGCATACCACCACCCAATATTTTTCGGATTCGCAACGCTCTGTGAATCGTTTTTTTATCTGCTAATAAAACAGAACCTATTGGTGCTCCAAGTCCTTTTGACAAACAAACAGAAATGGTATCAAATAATTTTCCAAAGGCTTTTGGATCCTGATTTTTGGCTATTAATGCATTCCAAATTCGGGCACCATCAAGATGAAATTTTAAATTATTAGCATCGCATACTTGTCTTATTTTTTGTAAATCTTCTAATTCATAACAAGCACCACCGCCTTTATTAGTCGTATTTTCAACACAAACCAAACTCGTTAAAGGACTGTGATAAAATTCAGGATCATTTATAGCTCCGGCAACTTGCGCTGCAGTTATCATTCCGCGATGTCCGTTAAGCAAGCAGCAGGAAACACCGCTGTTAAAAGAAACGCCTCCACCTTCATAATTATATACATGTGCATACTTATCAGCTATCAATTGTTCGCCAGGCTGCGTGTGTAATTTTATAGCGGTTTGATTAGCCATAGTTCCAGACGGAAAGAAAAGACCGGCTTCCATGCCAAAAAGTGCTGCAACTTTAGATTCTAATTCAATAACTGTTGGATCTTGCTTATAAACATCGTCACCTACAACAGCATTAAACATATATTGCAACATTTCTGGTGTCGGCTTGGTAACGGTATCACTAACTAAATTTATTTCCATTATATTTATTTTATTTTCAATACAGAAAATTCGAATTGTCTCTTCGCAAAATTTTCCTATTTTTGCCCCACAAAATTACTATAATTTATGACAACTACCGAACAAATAAAAGGTATTGTAGAGCGCCTTGGTGCGTTGAGGAGGTATCTTTGACGTTGATGCCAAACTAATTGAAATTGCCAACGAAGAAGAGAAAACTTTTGCTCCAGACTTTTGGAATAACGCAAAAGATGCCGAAATCATTGTACGAAACCTTCGAAACAAAAAAAAATGGATAGAGGATTACAATAAAGCAGTTGAAATGACTGATGAATTGGAACTTGCCTATGATTTTTATAAAGAAGGAGAACTTACCGTAGAAGAATTAGACGAACAATACTCGCTCACCCAAGCGCATATTGAAGCTATCGAATTCAAGAATATGCTTTCTGACGAGGGTGATACACTGAGTGCTGTTGTTCAAATCACATCTGGAGCAGGTGGAACTGAAAGTTGCGATTGGGCCGAAATGCTCATGCGCATGTACATGATGTGGGGCGAAAAATACGGATATAAAATCAAGGAACTGAATTTTCAAAAAGGAGAAGCTGCCGGTATAAAAACGGTAACTTTAGAATTTGAAGGGGATTATTCCTTTGGTTATTTAAAAGGAGAAAATGGCGTACACCGATTAGTTCGTATTTCTCCATTTGACAGCAATGCCAAACGACACACTTCATTTGCCTCAGTTTACGTATATCCGCTTGTAGATGACAGTATCGAAATTGAGATTAATCCTGCCGATATCGAAATTACAACTTCGCGATCTAGTGGTGCAGGTGGGCAAAACGTAAATAAAGTTGAAACCAAAGTACAATTGTTTCATAAACCAACCGGAATTCAAATACAATGTTCCGAAACACGTTCTCAACAAGATAACAGACAACGCGCCATGCAAATGTTACGCTCTCAGTTGTACGAAATTGAGTTAAAAAAGAAACAAGCACAACGCGCTGATATCGAAGCGGGTAAAATGAAAATAGAATGGGGATCTCAAATCAGGAACTATGTAATGCAACCTTATAAGTTAGTCAAAGATGTTCGTACCGGTTATGAAACCAGTAATGTCGATGGTGTAATGAACGGTGAAATTGACGAATTCCTTAAAGCATATCTGATGATGATGGGACAACGAGAAGAAGAATAAAATACACTAAATATTCAAAAATAAAACCTATAATTAACTTTATAGGTTTTATTTTTTTATTTCCAAAGACACTAAATCGATATAGTATAAATTATTGATAAATCAACAACCAAACCCATTAATTAGCTTAATTATTGTACATTTTTTTCAATAAAATTTTATAAATTTGAGAATATCTAATTTTAATCTGATTTAAAAATGAGCAAGATACTACCTGAAAAATACAGACATACTTACGACTTCAATAAAAAATACGAGAAATCAGCCGTTTATTTCTCAATGGAATTTGCCATTGACCAATCCTTAAAAATATATTCCGGTGGTTTGGGATTTTTAGCCGGTTCTCACATGAGAAGCGCCTATGATTTGAAACAAAATCTAATAGGAATTGGGATTTTATGGAAAAAAGGATATTATGATCAATACCGAAAAGAAGATCTTTCGATGGGTTCTCTTTTTATAGATAAAAACTACAGTTTTCTGGAAGATACCAATATCCGATTTACCATAAAAATCAATAATTGCGACGTTTGGGTCAAAGCCTATTATTTGAATCCAAAAACTTTTGGAACCGTTCCCATGTTTTTTCTTTCGACAGACGTACCGGAAAATGATTATTTGGCACGATCAACAACTTTTAAATTATATGATTCTGATCCAAGTGCCAAAATTGCACAAACCATGGTTTTAGGATTAGGCGGTGCCAAATTATTGGATGCATTAGACTATGAACCGGATATTTATCATTTGAACGAAGCACATGCTGTTTCTTGTGTTTTTCACTTGTACAACAAATACAAAAGTGTCGAAAAAATCAAAGAGAAAATGGTTTTTACCACACACACACCCGAAGAAGCCGGAAATGAAAAACACGACATCAATCTATTAGAGAAATTAAGCTTTTTTGATGGTATTCCGTTAGACAAAGTTCGAGAAATAACCGGAATTTACGATAATACATTCAACCATACCTTAGTAGGATTGCGATTGAGTCATAATGCCAATGGCGTTTCAAAACTACACGGAGAAGTTTCCAGAGACATGTGGAAAGATTTTCCCGGGATTTGTCCCATCACACACATTACCAATGCCCAAAATAAAAAATACTGGGTAGATCCTTGGTTGGATGAAGCTTTTAAAACAAAAGACAGAGCTGCTTTAATCAGTAGAAAGAAAAGATTAAAATCAAAACTTTTTGAAGTTGTAGCCGATCAAACAGGAAAAATATTCGACCCTGAAGTATTAACTATCGTTTGGGCACGCCGATTTGCAGAATACAAAAGACCCGATCTCATTACACGGGATTTAGAACGCTTCAAAAATCTTTTGGCCAACACGGAGCAACCCGTTCAAATTATATTTGCAGGAAAACCGTATCCGATGGATTATAATGCGATACATATTTTTGATAATTTGACTTACATGAGTACCAATATCAAGAATATGGCAGTTCTTGTTGGACATGAATTGAAATTATCCCGTCAATTAAAAAAAGGAGCCGATGTTTGGTTGAATAATCCTAGAGTTACCCGTGAAGCATCAGGTACTTCGGGAATGACAGCTGCAATGAACGGCGCTATCAATTTTTCTACAAATGATGGTTGGGTACGTGAATTTAAAGACCTGAATAAAACTCAAAATTCATTTGTTCTGCCCATTGTTGACCACTTATTACCAACCTATCAGCAGGACCAGATGGATTTAAATAATCTATATCAAATGCTTGAAAACGAAACACTTCCGCTATATTATAAAAAACCCAAAAAATGGTGGGATTTAGTTGAAACCAGTATGAAACAAATTGTCCCTTATTTCGATTCTGATAGAATGGTAGATGAATATTATAAAAAATTATATAAATAGCCACAAAAAAGCTGATTTCAAATAAAAAACTCGTTTAGGATTTCTTAAACGAGTTTTTTACTTTAATGTAAATTCATGCAACTCTTGAACAAACTCTTTTCGCTGATACCAATCATTGCAAACTAAATTAACTGTTTTTACATGGAATGTTCCAAAATCATAGTTTCGATATTTCTCTAAAATTTCGATTAATTTTTGTTTATCACTAATTTCTTTTCGAAACCGCACAACAGTAGAATGAGCCGTTGCAATCGAATATCGTTTATCAATACTAGACTCCAATCCTGAATTTGCGAAGTTATTTCTCAAACTGTTTCTGAAATCATTCAAAGAATTATTATTCATAAATCCCTGAATCATTACAGCTGAACCAGAAGCTGTAACACCCTGAAAATTAATTTCTAAATCATGTAATTCTAACAGACTTTTTTCAATAACTGCTATATAATCCGGAACAGAAATAGTTTTAACATCAAATCCTTTATAACAAGATATTATAGATAAAACGGTGATGTGAATATCCGAATCAGGATAAAAATATTGTTCTGAATCTATCTTTTTAATCTCGTCTAAAAACGCTTGAATCTTATTTTTAATTGCACTACTTGGTCGAATCACGACAGTAATCCCCAATCTGTTATCCGACAAAGAATCTATTTGATAATCTATTTCATATCCATCACTTTTTATTTTTTTTATTGATTCCAGATAGAGATTATTATAATGCTTTTTTAAATCCATTACCGTTTTGTAGTTTATTTTTGAAGTATTAAAGCTCAATTGCGAAACCTGTATTTTAATTCTTAAAGTTGTGAAACCCACTCGAACAAATATAACGAATTGTCTAAAAAACTTAAAGCTATTCAATTAATGAAATACCAATCGCTTGCGTTTTAGCATTTGACACAAAACAAGTAGAAAAAAAATAACATTAAACAAAATTTCAGCAACAATAGTCTCATTATTTACATTCTTAAATTAACTCACAAAAACACCTTAACACACTGTTAATCTGTCATATATTTAATAGTATTCCTTATATAAATCACACTTTTAAATCTTGTAAAAAAGAACATCATTAGGAAATTTAACTGTAATTCATTTTATTTGATATCTATTCTATTCCCGTAACTAAATTTTAACTGATGAAATCCTACTCCATTCAAGAAATAAATGAAATTTTAAAAGGTATTATTGTTGGCAATACCAGCCATAACATTACTGCTCCGGAACAATTGGAAGTAGCAAAAACTACTGAAATTTCATTTATTGGAAATAAAAAATATGAAAAATTTTGGGAAGCATCAAAAGCATGTGCTGCGATTGTAAACGAAGATATTTCAATTGAACCCGGAGAAAACAGGGCTTTTATAAAAGTAAAAAATGCCGATTTGGCAATGTCTCAAGTATTGGAACTTTTTGCTCCGCCAACTCCATTATTTGAAGTTAACATCCATCCGACAGCTGTAGTCGATAAATCTGCGGTTATAGGAAATGGAACCCGAATTGGAGCAGGAACTTATGTTGGACCAAATGTAGTTATTGGAGAAAACACAACTCTATATCCTAATGTCACCATTCTTGACGAATGTACCATTGGAAAAAATACTGTAATTTGGTCTGGAGCTGTCGTTAGAGAACGTTGCCATATAGGAAATGATTGTATTCTACATCCCAATTCAACCGTTGGAGCTGATGGTTTTGGATTTCGTCCATGTCCGGAAAGAGGTTTGGTCAAAATTCCACAAATAGGAAACGTAATCCTTGGAAACGGAGTTGAAATTGGCGCCAATTCTTGTGTAGACAGAGGAAAATTTAGTTCAACTGTTCTGGGTGATGGCTGTAAAATTGATAATTTAGTTCAAATTGGACATAATAGTAAGTTAGGACGCTTTTGTATTATGGCTGGACACAGCGGATTAGCCGGTTCCGTAACTTTGGGTAATGGAGTAATCATTGGCGGAAGCGCATCTATAAAAGATCACGCAACCATTGGTGACGGAGCAACAGTTGGAGCTGGTTCGGGAGTTACTTGTGATGTTCCTGCAGGAAAAGTGGTTTTAGGTTATCCCGCAGTTGATGCCCGAGATGCCTTAAAACAATGGGCAATTTTAAAACGATTAGTAAATGACACTAAGAAATAAGGTTTTCTATCTTTATAAAATGTATACAAAAACAGAGGTTCGCTTCTGTTTTTTTGTTTTAGTTTAAATCCAATTTAATTCTCTTTTTAATCAATCCTAATTCATGAAAATTATTTCTATGGTTTTTGTAAATTAGCAAACCTTATATTTGTAAAAACACTATTCCGATATGGACTTAAACTTCAACAAAAACGAAGACCACAATAAACTTTTACTTTCTCAATTACGCCAAAAATTAACTAAAGTCAATTTAGGCGGTGGCGAAAAACGCATTCAAAAACTACATTCCGAAGGCAAAATGACTGCCAGGGAACGTATCAATTATTTGTTGGATGACAAAGCCAAAAGTATAGAAATCGGAGGATTTGTTGGTGATGGAATGTACGCGGAACACGGAGGTTGTCCTTCTGGTGGTGTTGTGGTAAAAATAGGATTCATCAAAGGAAAACAATGTATTGTGGTGGCCAATGATGCAACCGTAAAAGCTGGCGCCTGGTTTCCGATTACGGCAAAGAAAAACCTTCGGGCACAAGAAATTGCTATGGAAAACCGACTGCCAATCATTTATTTAGTAGATAGTGCAGGCGTCTATTTGCCTTTGCAAGATGAAATTTTTCCGGACAAAGAACATTTTGGACGTATTTTTAGAAATAACGCATTAATGAGCAGCATGGGAATTACTCAAATTGCTGCTGTTATGGGAAGTTGTGTTGCGGGAGGTGCT
>ERZ1034363.814-NODE-814-length-19617-cov-3.938895_pt1 | contig 19617 bp, 19 predicted proteins | sample MGYA00520616_ERZ1034363 | MGnify/ENA primary metagenome ERZ1034363 (study PRJEB33736, sample SAMEA104284506) | Azolla filiculoides | biome: Urban; feature: Water surface; material: Ditch water | place: Netherlands | collected 2015-10-28 | depth 0-0.1 m ...
GCTTAGGCTCGGCACCCCATAAACCCGCTAAATCGCTCCCCATCATCTGATGGACGCCCTGGAACACGACTTTTCGGTTGCTACCCTTCACATAGAGGACGCCTTTGTAGCGCAGCATCTTCTCTCCAAAGACCTCCAAAATGCCTCCCAGAAAGTCTTCTAATTTTTTATGATCAAAGGGTTTATCACTACGAAAAACAAAGGATTGGATGCGGTCCGTATGGCCTGCATGCCCATGGTGATCGTGGCTATGGTCGTGACCGCAAGTGCTGTGATCATGGTGGTCATGACTGTGATCATGGCCACAAGTTGCATGGTCATGGTCCTCTTGCCCTAGGAAATGAGGGTCAATATCTAATTTGGCATTCAAATTAAAGCCCTTGAGGTCCAAAACGGCATCCAGAGGAACCACCCCTTTAGAGATGCCCTGAATTGGGGCGCGGGGATTCATGTGCATCAAGCGATTACGCAAGGCATCGACTTCTGCAGGGGTCACTAAATCAGTCTTCGTGATGAAGATTTGATCTGCAAAGCCTACCTGGCGCTGCGCCTCTTCGTGCTCAGTCAGCTGTTTTGGACCGTGCTTAGCGTCTACAAGCGTTACCACCGCATCCAATACGTAATGATCTGCAACGTCATCATCCATAAAGAATGTTTGGGCCACTGGGCCTGGATTGGCAACACCAGTGGTCTCGATCACTACACGATCAAAACTAATTTTTTTATCCTTACGCTGCTCCCAGAGCGAATTGAGCGCCTCAACCAAGTCACCGCGAATCGTGCAGCAAATACAACCATTGCTCATTTGCACAATATTCTCTTGATTGTCTTGAACCAAGATGTCGTTATCAATATTCTCTTCACCGAACTCGTTTTCAATCACGGCAATTTTTTTGCCATGCTCTTCAGTCAAGATGTGTTTGAGTAAAGTGGTTTTGCCGCTACCCAAGAAGCCTGTGAGAATTGTTACTGGAATTAACGCCATCATTGATCCATTCAAAATCTATAAATACATTTCCCAAACGGGAAACCTTCTATCTTACCGAGTTCCTCAAGCTTTGCCAGCCTTTGCGCGAGGATGGGCTTTATCGTATGCCTGCGCTAGGTGCTGAAAATCGAGAGACGTATAAATCTGCGTACTAGCAATGCTGGCATGCCCCAGCATCTCCTGTACTGCCCTCAAATCCTGAGAGGACTGTAAAACATGACTAGCGAAGCTATGACGCATCATGTGCGGGTGAACATGGGTTGGCAAACCAGCCCTCATTGCCAAAGTGCGTAAGCGCGCTTGCACTGTTCTTGGAGATAAACGAGCGCCGGTAGCCGAGATAAATAAGGCAATCGAGGCATCCGCATGCTCAGACTGATCTCGCAGCGCTCGCCAAATTTTGAGCGAGTTCATGGCTGGTCCACCGATGGGAACTGAGCGGCGTTTGCCGCCCTTACCCAAAACCGTTACTTCTCCAGCATCCCAATCTAACCAGCCTGCTGACTCCTGTTGGCGATCTTTGCTTTGCATCACATCGATACCTAAAAGCTCTGATAGTCGAAGACCTGATGAATACAATAAATCAATGATCGCAGCATCACGCACCGCCTCCAGATCTTTTTTTTCTTCAGCCTCTTTTACTGCTTGATTTACCAAAGAGAGTGCCTGCTCAACCGAGAGCGCTTTGGGCAAGGATTTCAGGCGCTTTGGCGCCTTCACATCATCCACTGGATTAGCAATCAAGTTTGCGGTAATTCGTCCCGCCTGGGAATCACGTCGCGCATCTTTTTCAGTCAACCAGTCATACCAGCCACGCCAAGCAGAAAGTGCTCTAGCAATAGTGCGTGATGACTTTCCTTTAGAGTGCAAACGGCCTGCCCAGCGACGTATATGCGCATTGGTGACTTTTAACAACTCAACAGCATCATCTGTTGCCAACTCCTGAAGCTCACCAAGATCCATTCGATACGCTTTGAGCGTATGGGGTGAGAGCTGCCTTAAAACATGCAGCTCGTGCAAATACTCTTGCACTAAGGGATGAAGATCAGCTGGTGCTTGGCTCATAAGCCTGGATACGATCCAAAGCTGCAGCAGTGAGTTCGGCAATCTGACGCAAATAGAATGCGCCCATGTCTGCCGTAAATCGGGTTTCATCCTTGCTTGCCAAAAGAAGCACTGCTGGCGATTGCACCGCGCCAATACTTTTACCCAATGGCAGGCCGATGGCAACCATGCTTTGCCATTCAGGGTCGATGCTCACTTGGGTTGCCAACAAATCTACGCTAGCAGCAGCCAGCTCTTTAGCAGAGCCACAGAGTGGCGTATCAATCCATGGGCCAAATGCGGTATTAGGCGATAGAAGTTGCGCCGACTCAACCTCAAACACTTCTGCCAAGCCCGAGGTCACTGCCGACTCTACATCTGCTTTGGTATTGGCACGCATCAGGCGTAATAACCAAGCCACTAGGCTCTGTTGAGTTTTGTCATTGCGACTACCAAAGTGCAGCATTTCACTGAGGCGACGATTAAGCTCTTGGTTCTGCGTACGCAATAAAGTCATCTGACGTTCTTGCAATGAAATAGCGCGATCTTCATGCGGATGCTTCAAACGAATTTCATTTAAGAGATTGGCATAGCGCTCAAAGAAACCTGGGGTAGCACGCAACCACTCCGCCACTAATTCTTCTTGTTCAGCTTGCTTAGGATCAATTGCGCTCATCTATGTCTTTCTCGCTTATTTTCTGATTTCACTTGTTAGCCTAACTTTTTACGCAGCAGCTCGTTGACCTGACCTGGATTCGCTTTGCCCTGCGATGCTTTCATGATCTGGCCTACCAAGGCATTAAATGCTTTTTCCTTGCCAGAGCGGAATTCCTCAACAGACTTCTCATTAGCTGCCAACACTTTATCGATCATGGCTTCCAGCTCACCGCTGTCGCTAATTTGCTTCAAGCCTTTTGCCTCAATGACTTGATCTACAGTGCTAATGGCTTTACCAGCAACAGCCTCTTCCCACAAAATCGCAAAGATATCCTTAGCAATCTTGTTAGAGATAGTGCCATCTGCCACGCGAGTTAACAGTGGCGCTAAATGCTCTGCTTTCAAGGGAGCATCTGCGGTCGCAATGCCAGCACGATTCAGTGAAGAAGCAAGCTCACCTGCAATCAGGTTGGCCGCGGCTTTTGCCAAAGGCTTGCCAACAATTGCAAGCAACTCTTCAAATACTTTGGCAGTGTCACGATCTTGTGTGAGTAATTGCGTATCGTATGCGCTTAAGCCGAATTCACTTTGCCACTGCTCACGAAGCTGTGCTGGCAAGGCCGGCATCTTGCTGCGCACATCTGCAATCCATGCATCATCAATCACTACCGGCAATAAATCTGGGTCCGGGAAGTAGCGATAGTCGTTTGCATCTTCTTTGCTGCGCATGCTACGAGTTTCTTGACGATCAGGATCGTACAGGCGGGTTTCTTGAACGACTGTCCCGCCGTCTTCAATCAACTCAATTTGACGACGTACTTCATATTGAATCGCTTCTTCTAAAAAACGGAAGGAGTTTAAGTTCTTAATTTCGCAACGAGTACCAAACTCTTTTTGGCCAACAGGGCGAACAGACACGTTCGCATCGCAACGGAATGAGCCTTCTTGCATATTGCCATCACACACCCCAAGCCAAACAACTAGTGTGTGAAGTGCTTTTGCATAGGCCACTGCTTCAGCAGCACTGCGCATCACTGGCTCTGTAACAATTTCTAATAATGGTGTGCCGGCACGATTGAGATCGATACCGCTCGAAGGTTCGCCGTGCGGGCCTAAGAAGCCCTCTTCATGCACTGACTTACCAGCGTCCTCTTCCATGTGGGCGCGTGTGAGCTCAACTACTTTGACTTGATCGCCAACTAAGATTTCCAGATGGCCACCCATAACTACAGGTAGATCCATCTGACTGATCTGATATCCCTTTGGTAAGTCGGGATAAAAATAATTCTTTCGGGCAAAAATACTTGCTGGAGAAATCTTCGCGCCCACAGCTAAACCAAAACGAATTGCATGTTCAACAGCTTGACGATTTAATACCGGCAGAACACCCGGCAAAGCCAAGTCAACAGCACAAGCTTGAGTATTGGGGCCTGCACCGAAACGCGTACTCGCCCCACTAAATATTTTGGATTGCGTTTGTAGCTGTGCATGGGTCTCTAGACCAATCACGATTTCCCATTGCATCATGCCACCTCGCTTGCTTGACGCAAATGCCAATCACTGGCTTGCTGATAATGATGAGCCACTTGAAGTAATCGCGCTTCAGAAAAATAATTGCCAATGAGTTGCATGCCAATCGGTAAATTGCTTGAGTTAAACCCACAAGGAACACTCATTGCCGGGAGTCCTGCCAAGTTAGTTGAGAGCGTGTAAATGTCCTCTAAATACATCTGCACCGGATCTTTTGATTTTTCGCCTAAGCGCCAAGCAACATCAGGCGCAACTGGACCTAAGATCACATCGCATTTTTCAAATGCTGCTTGAAAATCGGCTGCAATAATGCGACGAATTTTTTGAGCCTGCAGGTAATATGCATCGTAATAACCATGACACAGCACATAGGTGCCAACCAAGATGCGACGCTTCACTTCTGAACCAAAACCTTCAGTGCGTGATTTCTTATACATATCAGATAAGTCACGATATTCATTTGCTCTGTGTCCGTAGCGCACGCCATCGAAACGACTCAAATTACTTGATGCTTCTGCGGGAGCTAAAACGTAGTACACCGGTATCGATAGCTTGGTTTTTGGCAAGCTAACATCTACAAGTTGTGCACCTAAATCTTGCAAGGCTTTTGCTGCAGCATTGACCGCATTGGCCACCTCTGGGGCAAGCCCTTCGGCAAAAAATTCTTTTGGTAAACCTACGCGCAGACCTTCCAAAGGTTTTGCTGGATTTGAGCTGCCCTCTTTCCAAGGCTGAGTGAGGTAGCGACCATAATCTTCACCAGAGTCGGCCAAAGATGTAGAGTCACGCGGATCATGGGATGACATTGCTGACAGCAATAAAGCACAGTCTTCAGCAGATTTACCCATAGGTCCAGCTTGATCCAAGGAAGATGCGTAAGCAATCATTCCGTAACGGGATACGCGGCCATAACTAGGCTTGATTCCAGTTAGTCCACAAAAAGCAGCTGGCTGACGAATAGAGCCACCTGTATCTGTACCTGTTGCAATCGGGGCCAATCCTGCAGCTACTGCAGCCGCTGAACCCCCAGACGAGCCGCCCGCTACATATTCTGAATTCCACGGGTTTAAGACTGGTCCATATGCTGAATTTTCATTGGAGGAGCCCATTGCAAACTCGTCCATATTGGTCTTGCCAAGGCAAACCATGCCGGCAGCATTTGGGTTCAGCTCATCCGGAATTCCGAGATTCGAAACTACCGTTGCATCAAATGGGCTGAGGTAACCCTCAAGCATTTTGGATGCCGCAGTGGACTTCCAGCCGCGCGTCACAAAGACATCTTTGTGCGCGACTGGGATACCTGTCAATTTTCCAGCTTTACCTGAGGCAATGATTTTATCTGCTTTAGATGCTTGCTCTAAACTTAAGTGAGCACTTACATCAAGATATGCATTCCAGTGCTTACCGGCCTCAATCCGATCCAAAAAGTACTTTGTCAGCTCAGTGCTGGACACCTCTTTAGAGGCCAAAGCTTTAGCCATGAAGGCAATGGAAGTTTGGTGCCAACTCATTCGATCACCCGCGGAACTAAGAAGTAGCCGTCCTGCACAGCAGGGGCAGATTGCATGTTTTCAACGCGATGATCGGTTTCGGTAACGGCATCACTGCGCAAAGGTTGAGCCAAGTCTCGCAAAAAGAGAATGGGGTGAGCCAAGGGGTCAAGTCCGGTGGTATCGACGGCTTGCATCTCCTCGACTAAGGCAAAAACTGCCTGTAATTGAGGTAATACCGCCTCGGCTTCTGCCTGACTTAAGTCAAGGTTGGAAAGGTGCGCAATGCGCTGGACATCATCAAGTTTCATGGGGCGCTAGAGTATCATTCATATATATATTTTTTAACACTTACTTATTTTCCCACTACATCATGTTTGGTTTTTTCCGCAGCTACTTTTCTAATGACCTGGCCATCGACCTAGGTACCGCCAACACCTTAATTTACATGCGTGAACGGGGTATTGTGCTTGATGAACCGTCAGTTGTGGCAATTCGCACTGAAGGCGGCCCAAATGGCAAAAAGACCATTTTGGCAGTTGGAAAAGAAGCAAAAGCCATGTTGGGACGTGTTCCTGGAAATATTGAGGCTATTCGCCCTATGAAAGACGGCGTTATTGCCGATTTCACGATTACCGAGCAAATGCTCAAGCAATTTATCAAAATGGTGCATGAGAGCAAGCTATTAAAGCCTAGCCCACGCATCATCATTTGCGTTCCTTGCGGTTCTACCCAAGTTGAGCGTCGCGCTATTCGTGAATCTGCCTTGGGTGCAGGCGCATCACAGGTATTTTTAATTGAAGAGCCGATGGCTGCGGCAATCGGCGCCGGTCTGCCAGTATCTGAAGCAGCAGGCTCCATGGTGGTTGATATTGGTGGCGGCACAACTGAAGTTGGCGTGATGTCTTTGGGTGGCATGGTTTACAAAGGCTCTGTTCGTGTTGGTGGTGATAAGTTCGATGAAGCTATTACGAACTACATTCGTCGCAACTATGGCATGTTGATTGGTGAACAAACTGCTGAGTTGATTAAGAAAACTATTGGCTCCGCATTCCCTGGTGCTGAAGTGCGCGAGATGGAAGTAAAAGGTCGCAATCTTTCTGAAGGTATTCCACGCAGCTTCACTGTGACTAGCAATGAAATTTTGGAAGCCTTGACTGATCCATTGAATCAAATTGTGACTGCAGTTAAAGCTGCCTTGGAGCAAATTCCTCCTGAGCTTGCATCTGACATTGCCGAACGCGGAATGATGCTCACTGGTGGTGGCGCACTATTGCGCGACCTCGATCGCTTGCTTCTCGAAGAAACTGGTCTGCCTATTCATGTTGCCGAAGATCCCCTCACTTGTGTCGCTCGTGGTTGTGGCATCGCCTTAGAGCGCATGGACAAGTTGGGCGGCGTGTTTTCACAAGAGTAATTGACTTTAAGTATTCATTCGGGAATTGCAACATAGCGCTCCTCCTCTTTTCAGACAAGGCGTTCCGGCTCTAGTCAAACTGATTGTCTGTTTATCGATCAGCATCGCATTGATGTTGATCGATTTTCGCTTTAAGGCACTCGACCCCATTCGCAGCAACGTTAACTGGTTACTGCGTCCACTAGAGTACGTGATGATGATGCCGCGCAATGTGTATGAGTCTGCATCAGAATATTTCACTAGCCGTGGAACGCTCGATAAAGAGAATCAAGAAATGAAAGTGCGCCAAGCTGAGCTCTCTCTGCTGGCGAATCAATCTGAATTTCTGTTAATTGAAAATCAGAATTTGCGTCAGCTCATCGATTTGCAAAATCAAGTTCCTTTCAAAACATTATCAGTAGAAATTTTATTTAACCCCCCCAACCCCATTTCTCAACGCATCGTAATTAATCGGGGAAGTGCTGACGGACTAAAGCAAGGCAGTCCCATTGCCAATGACTCTGGCATCTTGGGTCAAGTAGTGCGCCTCTACAATCACTCTGCAGAGGTTTCATTATTAGAAGATCGTGACTTTGCAGTGCCTGTACAGGTGGCTCGCAATGGCTTAAGAGCAGCGGTATTTGGGGCTGGGCGCGGCAACCCCCTAGAACTTCGCTACTTACCTGTAGCCAGCGATTTAGAAGTAGGCGACGTACTCATTACCTCTGGTATCGACGGTGTTTATCCACCAGGTTTTGCCGTTGCGGTCATCAGTCGCATAGAACGTAACGCCGATAAAAACTCATCGAATGTTTTTTGCGTGCCAATTGCTCCAGTGAATCGCTATCGCCAGGCCTTAGCCCTTCTCTATGATCCACAGTGGGATGCCAATGCTTCTACTGCAACCAATAAGCCAGGTTCGCCAATCATTAATGCTCCGGGTCGCCGTCAAACTCGTGCGCGAGGCATGCAATGATCGATTTTCAAAGCGGCTATATTCTTCGGCCGGTCAATCCGGTCTTCATTTATTTCAGCTTGCTTTGTGCGCTGCTGCTTAACCTGCTACCAATCGGGAATTACAGCTGGGTTCCTGACTGGCTCATTATTTGTATCGTATTTTGGAATATTCACCAACATCGCTTTATTGGAGTGGGCACCGCATTCTTTCTTGGACTCTTGATGGATGTGCATAACTCTGACCTGCTGGGTTTGCATGCTTTTAGTTATTCACTAGTCGCCTACCTTGCGATCTCTTGGCATAGGCGAATCATTGTTTTGAATGTCCTCACTCAAGCGATGCACTTGCTGCCGATCTTTTTGCTAGTTTCATTATTCCCTGTAATCACACATTGGCTATTGAGCGGGGAAATCTATTGGTGGGCATTAACCGGTGCCATCCAGGCAATAATTGAGGCAGTGCTATGGCCTGTGGCAACGCAAATTTTGCTTTCACCTCAACGTCGCCCAATTGATGTTGACCACAATCGTCCGCTTTAAAGCGCTGCATGGTTTCATTTAAAAAACCAAACCTCGACTCGTTTCAAGAGCGCATTCATATTGCGACCTTGTTTGTTACCTTTTGCTTCCTCCTGCTCATTACTCGATTGGTATGGCTACAACTGGTAAGTCACGGCAAATATGCCCTGTTAGCAGAGAGCAATCGTATTGCCCTAGTTCCCGCCCCTGCCAATCGTGGCCTCTTGATTGATCGAAATGGCATTGTCATTGGCAGGAACTATTCAGCACTGACCTTAGATGTCAATGCTGAAGAGCTAAAAGGTAATGTTGATGAGCTCATTGATGAACTCTCTCAAATCGTATTGATTTCTCCAAGAGATCGTCGGAATTTCAAGCGCTCGCTTGAAGATTCCCGAAAAATGGGCACTTTCCCCCTTAGATCCATGCTTACCGAGTCCGAAACAGCGCGATTTATGGCTAATCGCTATCGCTTTCCGGGTGTTGAGATACGTGCCCGAAGCTTTCGTGAGTACCCTTATAACGAGCTTGCCTCGCATCTGATTGGGTATATTGGGCGCGCCTCCAAACGCGATATTGAGCGCATGCAAGTTGAGATCGATAACTCCAAAGCGGGTGATCCCGATGCACTACAAACTTCATTTTTGCCAGGCATTCAGTACGTGGGGAAAATTGGTATCGAGCAAAGCTACGAAACAGTATTGCGTGGTACTCCAGGATACGATGAGGTAGAAATTACGGCCGGCGGCAAACCTGTGCGCACACTCGCAAGCTCACCATCGGTGCCTGGGAAAAATGTGGTGCTATCAGTTGATATCAAACTGCAATATTTAGTAGAGCAGCTCTATGGAAATTTCCGTGGAGCATTTGTGGCAATTGAGCCCGAAACTGGCGACATCTTGGCATTTGTATCTAAGCCCAACTTTAATCCGAATGATTTTGTGGAGGGCATTGATTCAGTAACTTGGAAAGAATTAAACGACTCTCCACAAAAGCCACTCTATAACCGGCCACTTAAAGGAATTTATCCACCAGGATCTACATACAAACCTTTTATGGCGCTCGCAGCTTTAGAAACTAAAAAGCGCACACCCTCACAAACAATCTCAGATCCCGGTTATTTTGATTTTGGAAACCACACATTCCGTGATGATAAAAAAGGTGGGCATGGCACTGTAGATATGCAAAAGTCTATTGTTGAATCCTGTGATACCTACTACTACATGCTGGCACGAGATATGGGCGTCAACATGATGCATGACTTCATGAAACCACTCGGCTTTGGACAAATTACTGGTATTGACTTACAAGGCGAATCTAAAGGCGTGCTTCCATCAACCGAATGGAAGAAAAATACTTTCAAAAAACCAGAGCAACAAAAATGGTACGAGGGCGAGACAATTTCTCTTGGTATTGGTCAAGGCTATAACGCATTTACGATTTTGCAGTTAGCACATGCCATGGCCAATCTTGCCAATAACGGCATCGTAATGAAGCCGCACCTAGTGAAGGCAATAGAAGATCCATTTACAAGACATCGCACTCTCACGACTCCAAAAGAAAGTTACCGCATTGACCTTGTTCCTGAAAATATTGAGATCATCAAAAAGGCAATGGTCGAAGTAAATAATTCCGGAACCTCTGCTACTGTTTTTAAAGGCACGGGTTATCAGGTCGGCGGAAAAACTGGAACGGCTCAAGTATTTAGCTTGAACTCCAAAGAATATAAACATAGTTCTACAGCGGAATTTTTACGTGATCATGCTTTGTATATCGCTTTCGCCCCTGCAGACAAACCAACGATTGTGATTGCAATGGTGGTTGAGAACGCTGGCTTTGGAGCGCAGCATGCCGCACCAATTGCACGCAAAGCGCTTGATTTTTATCTTGAAGGTAAATGGCCAAAGGAGATTCCTGAATGGAAAAGAGCGCCATAGATAAAGCAAAAAAAATATTTCTCAGTATTTTTAGTGGCCTAGATCGCCAGCTAGCCCTTATTTTACTTGGCTTGGCCGGACTTGGATTTATTATATTTTTGTCTGCAAGTCAAAATACGCCCGTGCGTTTTGAAGACGAGCTACGTAACCTAGCCCTTTCATTCGCTGTCATGTGGATCGTTTCCCGCATCCCGCCAAAATGGCTAGAGATGGCTGCAGTGTGGATTTATGGGATTGGAGTTGCGCTTCTAATCGCAGTCGCCGTATTTGGATTAATAAAAAAAGGGGCAAGGCGATGGCTCAATATTGGCTTTGTGATCCAGCCCTCTGAGTTGATGAAGATTGCAATGCCACTCATGCTAGCTTGGTATTTTCAAAAACGAGAAGGCATTCAAAAATCGTGGGACTATGGGGTGGCTGCAATTATTCTTGGCATTCCAGTACTGCTGATTGCACGTCAACCTGACCTGGGTACTGCGCTCTTGGTTTTTGCTGCAGGTATGTATGTGATCATTCTTGCGGGATTGCCATGGAAGTGGATCCTGCCCTTCGTAGGCATTGGCGCCTTCGGGATTATTCTCATCATTATTTTTGGCAACACCATTTGCGCACATGATGTTGCTTGGCCGTTTGTGCATAACTATCAAAAGCATCGAGTATGTACCTTGCTTGATCCAAGCAGCGATCCCCTTGGAAAAGGTTTTCATACTATTCAATCTATGATTGCAATTGGTTCTGGTGGATTTTTTGGTAAGGGCTGGTTTCAGGGGACACAAGCGCATCTTGAATTCATTCCAGAAAAACATACCGACTTTGTCTTTGCTGTTTTCTCTGAAGAATTTGGTTTGCTGGGTAACCTAGTCTTATTGGCGCTGTTCTTTGCTTTGATTAAACGGGGTTTGGCCATCTCTGCTAGCGCGCCCAATCTCTTTACACGATTGCTCGGCGCATCAGTCACACTAATTTTCTTCACCTACGCCTTTGTCAACATCGGGATGGTAAGCGGCCTATTGCCTGTTGTAGGGGTTCCACTGCCATTTATTAGCTATGGCGGTACCGCTCTAGTGACGCTTGGCTTTGGCGCTGGCATTCTGATGAGTATTCATCGCCATCGACGCTTGGTGCAAAGCTAAAAAGCGGATTAAATCTGTGCGCTAGATAACTGCACTACATCAGGAAATAAAAAAGCCCGGCATGCCGGGCTTTTCATCAACAAAGCAAGAATTACTTCTTACGCTTGTTAACTGAATCTTTAAATGCTTTACCAGCAGAAAACTTAACAGTTTTAGCAGCAGCAATTTTGAGTGGCTCGCCAGTTTTTGGGTTACGGCCCATACGTGCAGCGCGCTTACCAGAAGCAAAAGTACCGAAACCGATCAGTTGTACTGAGTCGCCTTTAGTAACAGCTTTAATGATTTGCTCAATAGCAGAATTCAATGCAAATTCAGCTTTGGCTTTTGAGATCTCAGCGTCGTCAGCAATCGCTGCGATTAGTTCTGCTTTGTTCAAGTGAAGCTCCTTATAGATATTGATATCAGCGCACAGTGCGCTTACATGATTTTAACCACAAAAAATTACAAAAATAAAGCTGCGTCACAGCAAATTTTTTTATTGCCGCTTTTTTACTCTTCTATAACTGTCACATCGGACACAAAATACTCGGTATCGCCAAAACAGCTTGTAGGCAATCCAATGTGCTGGTCATATTTAAGGGCAACTTTTTTACCCAAATTTGCATTAATTTTTTGCGCCACAGCATCTTCACGCACCGTAAAGAGGAATTTTTCTGACATGGTTCCTGGCATGGAAACCATGGCTAATTCGCCTTCCCAGGTTTTACATACATAACCACGGTTAGAGAATTTCTGGACGTATCCAGCGCGTTCACCGCTGCCATAGCTCCAATTGAGCATAATCCAGGTATAAGCCGCTAAACCGGCCAAGCCAATTAATACAAGGCTTAAAAGCCATTTTACGAATCCATTCATGTGGTTTTCCTTAACAAATCATCTCTGCAGCCCTAAATAGGTGCATTCATAGCGGTCCGTTTTGACCCCAATCAACATTTGAGCATATTCATTACAAAAATAGGGATGAAATGGCGCTCCATACAAATTAAAATACTAGTGTTAACGCTAACTGGTAAATCTCATGGAAATACGTCACATCGTCTTTTTGATCTTTGTTGTATCGGCTGTTTATGTCTACTTCAGGGGTAAAGTCCGATTTGGCTTAGTGCGCTCACTTACAGACTACCAAGTTCTTTTGGCGCCAGTTAACACTCTGCTCTACTTATTTTCGAAAACTAAGGCTGGTGCATTTATTCCAGTTGCAGATTTTCCTGAAATGAAACCCCTTCAAGATAATTGGCAGATCATCCGCGATGAAGCGCTTGCTTTAAATGCAGATGGTGCAATTGCTGCTGCTACGGGATATAACGATATTGGGTTTAACTCCTTTTTCCGGACAGGCTGGAAACGTTTTCACCTCTATTGGTATGGCAAAGAAATGCCATCCGCACAACTCCAGTGCCCTAAAACCGTTGCCCTCCTCAAATCGATCCCCTCGATCAAGGCTGCGATGTTTGCCTCCCTACCCCCTGGGGCAACGCTTGTACGCCATAGAGACCCTTATGCAGGCTCACTGCGCTATCACATTGGCCTTGTCACCCCAAACGATCCAAAGTGCTTTATCGATGTTGATGGGGAGCGTTATTTCTGGAAAGATGGCGAACCAGTGATGTTTGATGAAACTTACATTCACTACGCCGCCAATGAGACGGATCATCAGCGCATTGTCTTGTTTTGCGATGTCGAACGGCCTGTTCACACTAAATTGGTGCAATTATTCAATCACTGCTTTGGTCGCTACGTGATGAGCGCAGCCTCTTCTCAGAATGTTGAGGGGGAGAAGGTAGGATTTGTAAACATTCTCTTTAAGTACTTTTATCACTTGAGAGCGCAAGCAAAGAAGCTGAAGGCAAAACACCGCCGTGTTTATTACATTGGAAAATGGGTTTTGATTTTAGGAATCCTCTGGGCCATCTTTTGGTAAATCCTTAAGGACTTAAAGCTTCAACAATCTGCTCTGGGGTGATTGAGCCCCAGATTTCCAGCCGCTTTACACGGCTATTTTGTCCCGATAAGAGCTGAATTTGTTTTTGGGGCACCCTTAATCGCTTGGAAAGCCAGGACAACAACATCTCATTGGCCCTATTTTCCAAGGCCGGAGCCTGAAGGGATATCTTGAGGCAGCCATCATGAAGGCCAACCACCTTGGTTAGCTTTGCGCCCGGCTGGCAATGTAAATTAAGAACAATGCCAGTGGGGGTTTGTTTTAACCAAATAGGCATCATTAAAGTACTTTAAACTCAAAACATGATTATGAAGAACTCCAGCGCCTTAGACCAGCTATTTGCCAATAATCGCGAATGGGCAGAGGCAATGATCGCCAAAGATGCTAATTTTTTTAAGCGCCTAGTTTCCCAGCAGGCGCCAGAATATCTTTGGATTGGCTGCTCAGACAGCCGTGTACCTGCAAATGAGATTGTTAACCTGCTACCAGGTGAGCTCTTTGTGCATCGTAATGTTGCCAATGTGGTGGTTCACACTGATCTGAACTGCTTATCCGTAATCCAATTTGCCATTGATCTCTTAAAGGTCAAACACATTTTGGTAGTGGGTCATTATGGCTGCTCTGGTGTACATGCCGCCTTAACTGACAGACGCGTTGGGCTTGCTGACAATTGGTTGCGCCATGTTAAGGATGTGCATCAAAAGCATGAGCGTTATCTTGGCGAAGTTATTCCAACTGCAAAACGACAGGATCGTTTGTGCGAACTCAATGTTATCGAGCAAGTGGTGAACGTTTGCGAAACCACCATCGTTCAAGATGCATGGGCAAGAGGACAAGATCTAACGGTGCATGGCTGGGCTTATCGCCTTGAGACCGGCTTAGTAAATGATTTGGGCATGTCGATTAGCTCTACCGAAGAAATGAATGTGCGCTACGCTAAATCTTTATCACGCTACGACGCCGAATAAATTGAGTTTTGTTTAAAAACTTTTCAAATAATTCTGGCGTAGCGCTACTTCGATTTCTGGTATCGCTTCCCTACAAGACCCTCGTATCGATTGGCTATGGATTGGGATACCTGGCAGCACTTATTCCCAGCGATCGAAATCGAGTAGTTCAAAAAAATTTAGAACTGTGCTTTCCTGAACTAAATTCGGGCGAAATTAACGAGCTTAGAAAACAACATTGGCAGCTGCTCGGCCGCAGCCTGGTAGAGAAAAGCATTATTTGGCTTGGAACTAAAAAACAGCTCGATGACATGATCGAAGTTCGATCAGAGATCGACCTGAGCGATAGAAAGCCACGCATCTTAGTAAATATGCATTTTATTGGCATTGAAGGCAGCATTATTTTGAGTGCGCTTGCTCACGACAGGGGCTGGCCACGAACTTCGGGGTTTTTTCAAAGAATGAAAAGCCCTTTCTTTAATAGAAAAATTATTGAGTGGCGCAATCGCTTTGGTGGAAATTCTATTGATCGCCAAGGAAACTCTCTTGAACTTATCCGAGAAATTCGGAGGGGGAGCTTCATCATCATTGCGCCTGATATCGATTTAGGCCTCAAGGACTCAACCTTCGTTCCCTTTTTTAATATTCAAACCAATACGATTACAGCTGTATCACGCCTCGCCAAAATCACTGGGGCGGAAGTCTGCATGATGATTACGACGCTAAAAAAGAATGGGGCTGGTTATGTTTGTACGATTAGCAAACCGCTTGAGAATTTTCCAACCGAGGACCCGCAAGCAGATACCGCACGCTTAAACCAAATTTTTGAACGTGAGATTAGGCTCAGGCCCGCTGAGTACTATTGGGTTCATAAGCGTTTTAAAAACAGGCCATTTAACGAAGCTGGGCCTTATTAACCCTTCTTCTCGCAGCGCTTTTGTCCTATCATTAAAGGATGACTGAACGTATTGGGCTATTTGCCGATCTACATAGCAATTTAGAGGCATTCGATGCTTGCATGGAGCAGGCCAAAGATTTGGGTGTTACCCGCATGGTTTTTTTAGGCGATCTTGTTGGTTACAACGCGGATCCTGGCGCTCTGATTGATCGTATTGGAGAAATGGTTGCCAATAACAAGGCGATTGCCGTTCTAGGCAATCATGACCAAGCAGTCTTTGAAGACCATAGCCATCAAATGAATGCGAGTGCGAATGCCGCAATTGAGTGGACTAAATCCCAACTTAACGCTACTCAAGTGCAATTCTTAAAAGACTTGCCATTAATGATTCAAGAAGATGCAATGTGTTTTGTTCATGCATCGGCACACAATCCAGGAGACTGGAATTACATCACTGACAGCATGAGCGCCTGGCGCTGTGTTCAAAACTCTGGCAAGACATATACGTTTGTCGGCCATGCTCACGAGCAAGCGCTCTTCTATCAAAGTGCCGTTGGTAAATTAATTCGTTTTGCCCCACATCCTGGTGACGAAGTTCCAGTAATGCGCCATCGTCAATGGGTCGGAGTGGTTGGCTCGCTTGGTCAACCGCGAGATGGAAATCCTGAGGCTTGCTTTGCTGTTTTCGAGCCAGAGTTAGAAGTACTCACTTTTCATCGCACTCCTTACGATCAATTTACAGCAGCGGATAAAGTGCGCCGCGCTGGATTGCCGGAAGATCTTGCCAACCGCCTAATCACGGGCAAATAATTACCTTATGTCGATTAATACTGATATTGAAGCAGTTGATGAGATTTTCCAAGAAGGCAAAGTAGTTGATGGATTTGTCTTGGGGACAGAAGTTCATCGTGGTGGCATGGCCAGCTTGTACTCGGCGACCAAAGAGGGGATTGATGTTCCTATTCTTCTCAAAATACCTAGAGTAGGTCGTGATCAGCCTGTTGAAAGCCTCATTGGTTTTGAGACTGAACTCACCATTCTGCGCTCGCTCAAGAGTCCCTATGTTCCGAAGTATCTTGGTTCCGGAAATATGGCAACGCGCCCCTACATTGCAATGGAGCGAGTTGAAGGACGGCCGCTAGAAGACTTTATCAAAGAGGGTAAAGTTTTTACGATCGATGAGGTGGTAAAGATTGGCGCTGACTTAGCACAAGCAGTTCAATCACTTCATGCACAAGATGCCATTCACTTGGATATCAAGCCAGAAAATATTCTGATTGACGATAAGGGCAAGCTCACCTTAATTGACTTTGGCTTATCGCATCATGCGCGCTTCCCCGACTTACTCGCAGAAGAAATGCGCAAGGGAATTGGTTCTGCGCCATACATCTCGCCAGAGCAAGTTACCGGAATTCGCTCCGACTATCGCAGTGATATCTTTTCTATCGGCGTCATTATGTATGAGTTGCTAACGGGTGAACTACCCTTTGGTAACCCGCAGTCAATGAGCGGCCTGCGAAAAAGAATGTGGGCACAGGCATTCCCTCCGAGAGCCATTCGCAAAGAAATTCCGCGCTGGCTACAAGAAATTGTTTTGCGCTGCTTAGAGCCACGCGCAGCAGATCGATATCAAAGCGCCACACGTCTACGTCAAGTCTTGCGTGACCATGAAAGCGTTACCCTTACGGAGCGCGCTGACCGAGTTGATCCTCTGAGCTTTTGGGAAAACCTCAAGCGCATGTTCCGAGCAGCAGGTTACGAGCCTTCCCCAAGCCCACGCCCTAGCATTGGAAATTACGATGCGCCATTAATGATTGCGGCGATTGATACACGCCAATCTGATGAGGATTTGCGTGAACGCATGCAAATAACCGCAAAGAATTTATTACAAGCCTATCCAGAAAGTCGCCTTGTATGCCTCAGCACGATTGCGAGCACACCAACTTTCGAGGGCAATCAAGAAAGTGAAACTGCTAGCGGCATTGTGCGAGGCCATCTCGTACAGCTCATGGAGTGGGCCAAACCCTTGAAGTTGCCACCAGAGCGGATTTCATATCACGTACTAGAGGCACTAGATCCAGCGAGTCGAATTGTGGAGTTCGCCAAAGACAATGATGCTTCATTGATTTTGATTGGGGCATCCCATAAGCTGCCAAACAAAGTAACGCCTTGGCGGACCTCCATGACAAAGATTGTTGAAGAGGCCCCTTGCAGCGTGCATATTGTCAGAACCTAGATCACTCGCCTGATCTAGGTGGCGTTTAGCGCATCTTGTCTTGCTTTTGATCCAAAATCACTTCCGGCTCCTGGGCTTCAATCCAACTATCGCGATTTAGTGCGGCTGTTAGTTGTTGCTCGTTTAACTCTCCTGTCCAGCGTGCCACAACAATAGTCGCCACACCGTTGCCAACTAAATTCGTGAGTGCACGAGCTTCAGACATAAAGCGGTCAATACCCAAGATGATTGCCAGGCCAGCAACGGGTACATTTCCTACTGCGGACAAGGTTGCAGCCAGGACAATAAATCCGCTACCAGTAATTCCTGCGGCACCCTTAGACGTCAGAAGCAAAACTAGTAACAAGGTAACCTGCTGCGTAATCGTCATTGGCGTATCTGTTGCCTGAGCAATAAATACTGCTGCCATGGTTAAGTAAATAGAAGTGCCATCCAGATTGAATGAATATCCTGTTGGGATAACTAAGCCGACGCAACTTTTCTTGGCGCCCAGCAACTCCATCTTTTCCATCATTCGCGGTAAAACCGACTCTGATGAAGATGTTCCCAAAACAATCAGCAACTCTTCTTTGATATAGCGTACAAACTTAAAAATGCTAAATCCATTCAAGCGTGCGATGGTTCCAAGAACAATAAATACAAAAAGTAAGCAGGTGATATAAAACGCGCCCATCAATTTACCCAAAGAAAATAGAGAGCCCACTCCATATTTTCCGATCGTAAATGCCATTGCGCCAAAGGCGCCAATAGGGGCAAATTTCATGACAATGCCAATGATGTCAAAAAGAACATGGGAAGTCTTTTCGATCAAGTCAAACACCATCGTTCCTCTACCGCCAAATTTATGCAATGCAAACCCAAATAGCACCGCAATAAATAGCACCTGAAGAATTTCGCCTTTTGCAAAAGCATCAACCACCGTGTTGGGAATAATGTTTAACAAAAACTCGGTGGTTGTGGCCATCTTGCCTGGACCCGTATAAGCAGCAATTCCCTTGGTATCCAAACTGGCAGGGTCAATATTCATGCCCGCACCTGGCTGGAGCACATTAACCACCACTAGGCCTACGATGAGTGCGATAGTGCTCACAACCTCAAAATAGAGAAGGGCTAAGCCGCCGGTCTTGCCAACCTTCTTCATATCTTCCATGCCCGCGATACCCAGCACCACAGTGCAAAAGATAATCGGCGCAATCAACATCTTGATGCCCTTGATGAAAGCATCGCCAAATGGCTTCATATCTACTGCTAAGGATGGGTATAAATGACCTAGCAATACACCCACCACAACAGCTACAAGCACCTGAAAGTAAAGGATTTTATAAATTGGGGGCTTTTTTAATGTGGATGTCAATTTCATTTCCTTTGCTGGATTGATGGCATGGGCCGAAGAAGGCGCTCTTAGCAAATAATAACCCTCGTCAAGCCGACCTTATTCGCAGCTTGCCCGATAATATGGTCATGGAAGAAAAAATACGTGTATCCAAGCTACTCAGTGAATTAGGTCTGTGCTCTCGTCGCGAGGCTGACTCTTATATCGAGCAGGGCCTGGTAACCGTTGATGGTGAGGTGGTGAACGAGCTAGGTTCACGAGCTTTTCGTCATCAGAAAATTGAATTGCAATCTGGCGCAAAGGCGCAGCAGGCCTCTCGGATTACGGTCATTCTGAATAAACCGGTAGGCTTTATCTCTCATTACGATGATGAGCAAGAGTACCAACCGGCTGCCTCGCTGATCACCCCAGACAACTACTTTCCCAGCCCGCTGGATAAGGGCCGCAACCCACGCTTTAATACCCGCGGCTTAGCGCCTGCTGGTCGCCTTGATATTGATTCCACTGGCATGCTGGTGCTAACCCAAGACGGTCGAATTGCAAAACTCCTCATCGGCGAAAACAGCCCCATTGAAAAAGAGTATTTGGTTCGAGTTGAAGGCGCCCTTTC
>ERZ1034363.816-NODE-816-length-19593-cov-2.714644_pt1 | contig 19593 bp, 14 predicted proteins | sample MGYA00520616_ERZ1034363 | MGnify/ENA primary metagenome ERZ1034363 (study PRJEB33736, sample SAMEA104284506) | Azolla filiculoides | biome: Urban; feature: Water surface; material: Ditch water | place: Netherlands | collected 2015-10-28 | depth 0-0.1 m ...
TAAAGCGTTTTTAATAGACCGCTTCGAACCTTAAATCTGAAACAAATTCTTAGCCAATAACATCCAGTTTAGCAAAGCGTAAAAGTAATTTCTTGATTCCGCCAACTTCAAAACGAATTTCGGCTTTTTTATCAGCTCCTACTCCTTCCAAATTAATAATTTCTCCTTTTCCAAAGCGTTCGTGCATTACGATATTTCCTGCAACTAATTTATTGTCAAATAAATTTGCACTGCTAGAAGCCGAACCAGAACATGAAACAGGCTTCAGTTTTCGAATGTTTATATCCGATTTGGGTTCATTATCGGTAATATGTTTCGGTGGCGTTCCTCCTATTGGTTTTGCTAAACGCAATTTAGATTTATCTACATCACCAAAAATATCGCTGTCAATCATAGGCTTATAACGATAATTTGATTCTTCTGGAGTCAGATATTCCAAATATTGACCGTCAATTTCTTCAATAAAACGAGAAGCTTCACTGTCCGTTAATTTTCCCCAACGATATCGTGATTGTGCATAGGTTAAATACGCCTGATGTTCCGCACGGGTCAATGCTACATAAAACAAACGGCGTTCTTCTTCGAGTTCGCTTCGGGTACTCATACTCATCGCACTTGGAAACAAATCTTCTTCCATTCCAACTACAAAAACATGAGGAAATTCAAGTCCTTTGGCTAAATGTATGGTCATTAATGCCACGCGATCTTCGTCACTGGTATCTTTGTCTAAATCTGTAGCCAAAGCCACATCTTCCATAAACTCAGACAAAGCGCCACGAGCACCGTCAATTTCTTTTTGTCCTTCGGTAAAATCTTTGATACCGTTTAATAATTCTTCAATATTCTGGATTTTAGCCATTCCTTCCGGAGTAGCATCTTTTTTTAATTCTTGTACTAAACCTGTTTTTTTAGCTACATGATCGGTAATATAAAATGCATCCTGATTTTCATTAATTACTTGAAAACTCTGAATCATCGTTACAAAATCCAGCAATTTTTGCTTGGTTCCTGAATTTAATTTCAAGTCTATTTTGTCAATATTTTGCATCACTTCCCATATGGAACGCTTGTAATGATTGGCCGCAATAGTCAGTTTTTCAACGGTTGTGTCTCCAATTCCGCGTGCAGGATAATTGATTACACGTACCAAAGCTTCTTCATCTTTTGGATTGATAACCAAACGTAAATAACACAAAACGTCTTTGATTTCTTTTCTTTGGTAAAAAGATAAACCACCATAAATTCGATACGGAATATCTCGTTTTCTTAACGCATCTTCCATGGCACGTGATTGCGCATTGGTACGATACAAAATAGCAAAAGCACCATTATGCAATTGGTTTTGCATTTTTTGTTCAAAAATAGTGCTGGCAACAAAACGACCTTCTTCGGCATCGGTAAGGCTGCGATGTACTTTTATTTTTGGACCAAAATCATTGGCTGTCCAAACAATTTTATCGAGTTTGGTTTTGTTCTTATCGATAATTGTATTGGCGGCTTCCACAATATTTTTTGTAGAACGATAATTTTGCTCTAATCTAAAGGTTTTTACCCCTTCATAATCTTTCTGGAAATTCAGGATGTTGTTGATGTTGGCACCACGAAACGCATAAATACTTTGCGCATCATCTCCTACCACACAGATATTTTGAAATTTATCCGATAAAGCACGAACAATTAAATATTGGGAATGATTGGTATCTTGGTACTCATCAACCAAAATATAGCGGAAACGATTCTGATATTTTGCTAAAACTTCCGGAAAACGAGTTAGTAATTCGTTGGTTTTTAAAAGTAAATCATCAAAATCCATTGCACCCGCTTTGAAACATCGATCTACATAATTTTGATAAATCTCACCCAATCGTGGTTTTTTGGACATTGCATCGGCTTCTTGCAATTCGGGATTATTGAAATAGGCTTTTACCGTTACCAAACTGTTTTTATAACTTGAAATTCGGCTTAAAACTTGTTTCGGTTTATAGACATCACGATCCAATTGCATTTCTTTTATAATTCCGGAAATACAACGCAAGGAATCCTGTGAATCATAAATCGTAAAATTCGAAGGATAACCCAAATGATCAGCTTCGGAACGTAATATTCGGGCAAAAACAGAGTGGAATGTTCCCATCCAAAGGTTTTTGGCTTCTCCGGAACCCACAATGTCAGAGATTCTTTTTTTCATTTCTCGCGCTGCTTTATTGGTAAAAGTCAGCGACAAAATACTAAACGAATCTACACCTTGACTCATCAAATACGCAATTCGTATGGTCAAAACCCTTGTTTTACCAGAACCCGCACCCGCAATAATGATCATGGGGCCGTCTTTTTGTAAAACGGGTTCGCGTTGTGCTTCGTTAAGTTGGTCTATATATTTTTGCATGAAAATTTTCTATTGAATGCAAAAATAAGAATTTAAGAATTAGAAATTGTGTTTAAATGAGAATGAAAATTAGGTTCTATTTCTGATTCAGATTAATATCGCTTTTATTTAAAAAACACGTCGTAAGCAAAACGAATCAGCGTACCAATAACCACAATCAAAAAGAAAATTCGAATAAAACTATTTCCCTTGTTAATGGCTAATTTGGCGCCAAGCCAACCTCCAAAAGCATTACTGAACGCCATAGGAATTGCAATGGCCCAAATGATTTTTCCTTTTAAAACGAACAAGCAAATTGAACCAAAATTAGTAGATAAATTAACCATTTTGGCATTGGCGGAAGCATGCAAAAAGTCAAATCCCATCAAAGCAATGAAAGCCACAACCAAAAAACTTCCTGTTCCAGGTCCTATAAAACCATCGTAAAAACCAACAATAAAACTAATTCCTACTGCATTTAGAATTTGAGTTCTTGCTGAAATTGATCTTTCAACATGTTGCCCGAAATTTTTCTTGGCATAGGTATAAATCACTAAAAAAGAGAGTACAACAAGCAATAGCGGTTTCATGAAATCATTACTGACATAAGTCAACACCGTAGATCCTAAAAATGCCGAAGGAAAAGCCAATGCCATCATTATAGCCAGCAGTTTCCAATTCATTTCTACTTTTTTCAAGTATTGAAAAGCGGCAAATGAAGTACCGCTAAAAGCTGGAATTTTTAATGTGCCAATAACGGTTGAAACAGGTAAATTTGGTAATAAAATCAAGCCGACAGGAGTTTGAATCAATCCTCCGCCACCAACAATAGCATCAATAAATCCCGCAGCAAAAGCCGCTATGCATAGTAAAATAAGAATGTAGTTTTCCAAAAAATGATTTTTTTAAGTACTTAAAATAGTTTGGTAAAATTAGAGTTCCCAAACAAATAATACAATTAAAATGCCGTTGAATTCCAGTCAAAAAGTATATTTTTGTTTTTTAAATTTAAAAAAATGGAATCGACCAAAATCATAGAAATTTTAGCTTACACTCTTCCTTCTTTAATAACTGGAGGTGTTGCTTATTATTTATTCAATTTATATTTTAAAGAACAACAAAATACCAGACGATGGTTGTTGCAAAAAGACGCTCAAAAAGATGCTTTGCCTTTGCGTTTACAAGCTTATGAACGTATGACTTTATTTTTAGAACGCATTAGTTTGACTAAATTGCTTGTTCGAATCAGTCCAATTTCTAATGATAAAATGGATTATGGGAATTTAATTGTTGAACACATCGAACAAGAATTTGAGCATAATTTAACTCAACAAATTTACATGTCGGATGAATGTTGGTCTATTATTACGACGGCCAAAAATGCTACAATCCAAATGATTCGAAAAACAATTGTAACAGAGGAAATCAAGGACGCAGATGCTTTGCGTAACGTTCTTTTAAATGATTTATTAGATAAACAATCGCCTAGTAATGCGGCATTGGCATATATCAAGAATGAAGTTAGTCAAATGTGGTAAAACCAAATTTAATGCTATAATTATTCCTTCAACAATCGGTTCAGTTGAAATTGCTCTTTTTCATTCAAGTCCGGTAAAAGTCGTTCGAAAGAAATTCTAAATATTGGTTTTTTCAATAAAATCCGAATATTGTCTCTTCCAAATTTAGAAAATTGCCACATGTGATGTGTTGTCGCATTGACCAAATTTTTCAAAACCATATCGTTGACTAAATTAAAAGCAATCAGTTTTTCTAAAGCATTTTGTCGCGTTGTAGCTTCATAATTTATAGACGAATAATGAATTAATTCTGCTATTAAGGATTCTTTATTAGTTGCATAATTGGGTGTTGAAAGCGCTAATGAAAGCCACAATGTCCTTAGGTTGTAATCATTAAAACCAATCCAATTTTTCGACAAGTCTAAATAGTTGAAACTATTTTCGGGGAAATTATTCCATAAATTATACAAGGCAATTTCTTGTGTTTGATACGATTTGTCGTTAAGTAATGTCTCATATTGTTCCCTGAAATCACCCGGAATTTGATTTAATGAACTTGCCACAGCTTGTCGGATTTGCCAATTATTCGTTGCTAAGGCTAATTCCAATAACTCTTTTTTAGCTTCAAATGTTTCGTTTTTTAATTGCAGAATAACAGCTTCTTTCACGGTAAAATAGACATCAGACTGAAGTGTTTTTTCAAAAAAAGCTTTCTTTTCTGTCAAAGGTTTATTTTTCCATTTATCAACTTCAAATTGAACTTTTATAGCTTTATTTTTATTTAATAAATCATTCGCTTCTAATGTATTAAAACTTGAATTCTCAAGCCATACTTTACTAAAAGTATCTAAATCATAATGAGATACTTTTCGTATTTCAGCAAAGAAATCCTGTGTATTTACGTTTTGAAATGAATGTTTTTTTAAATACATTTTAACCGCTTTTTTAAATGCTTTTTGCCCTATATTTTCTTGTAATACAAATAAGGCCCAAGCTCCTTTTTGATAAAAACTCAAAGAGCTGGCTTTGGTATTCAAAACAGGAATGGTATCGGTTCTGGAAGCAAATTTTAATTGTTGTGCCGATTCGTATAATTTAGCATAAAAGTAATCCTCTCCGTAAATTTCTTTTTCGGCAAGTAAGGCATAATAGGTAGCAAAACCTTCTTGTAACCAATGGTGTTTTCCGCTTTCGGCAGTTACCAAATTACCAAACCATTGGTGTGCCAATTCATGCGCGTTGACATTTGTATAACTTCGATCTTCAAAACCTACACTATCAACCACATAACGAGTGGTAAACAGTGTTGCCGAAGTATTTTCCATTCCGGCATATAAAAAATCCCGAACGGGTACTTGCTTGTAGATTTCCCAAGGATATTTTACGCCGATTGCCGTCTCCAGAAAATCAAATATTTGTTTAGAATTGCGATATGTTGGTTCCAATTTCGATACTTCTTTAGGTTCTACATACAATTCTAAAGGGATTCCAGATTTTGATTTCTGTGAAATTTTATCATATTTTCCGATGGCTAACATCAATAAATAAGAACTCATGGGTTTTTGCATGCGGTAATTCCAAACGCAAAGCCCATCTAATTCTGATTTAAATTGCAAAAGTCCGTTTGAAATCACCTGATAGTCTTTGTTAAAAACAATATTCAAATTAAAAACAACCTTTTCATTTACATCATCAAAACTCGGAAACCAGTGACTGGTATATTTTCCTTGTCCTTGTGTCCAAATTTCCAGATTATTATTTTCTTCGGAACCTACAAAATACATCGTTTGTTTTGGCTTTGCCGAATACTCAAAAGTCAGTTTGTTTTTTCCTTTTTTAAACGGAAAAATCAATTGCAATTGTTTTGTGGTATTCAAAAAAGAGATGCTTTTTCCGTTGACTTTTATATTTGAAAAAGTCATGTTTTGTGCATCTATTTTGATGGTATCAATGGGTTTTAAAACTTCAAAATCATAAATTACATCACCCGAAACTATTTTTTCTGTTGGATTGATGGCAATTTTACCCAAAACCGATTTAAAATCAACAAATTGAGTTTGTTGCGCAAAGGCGAATGTAGAAATAAACAGGAATAGGTATTTCATTTATGATGATGATTTAAACTGAAAAATTCAAAGTTACAAAGGTTTCCTAAACTAATGCGACTAATTTTGTACGTTTACTTCCAGAAAAAATTAAATCTCATTGAAAAAGAAAGCCCTATTTAATTGGAGCAGCGGAAAAGATTCTGCGCTAGCCTTATACAAAACGTTACAAAATCCTGAATTTGAAATTAGCTGCCTGTTAACCAGCGTAAACCAACAGTTTCAACGCATTTCGATGCACGGTGTCCGGGTTGAATTATTAGAACAACAAGCCAAAAGTATTGGATTGCCTTTAGAAATAATGCAAATTCCTGAAATGCCAACGATGGAAGTTTATGAAGCCGTAATGCGGGAAACTCTTTTGAAATTAAAAAATCAAGGGGTAACACATTCTGTTTTTGGCGATATTTTTCTCGAAGATTTAAGAAAATACCGGGAAGACAAATTAGCCGAAATCGGATTTGAAGGTGTTTTTCCGCTTTGGAAAATTTCAACACAAGATTTGATTCAAGAATTCATGAATTTGGGTTTTAAAACGATTGTGGTTTGTGTAAACGAACGCTTTTTGGATAAAAGTTTTGTAGGAAGAATAATAGATCAAGATTTTATATATGACTTGCCTGAGAATGTTGATGTTTGCGGTGAAAATGGTGAATTTCATACGTTTACTTTTGACGGCCCCATTTTCTCAAAACCAATCCAATTTGAGATTGGTGAAGTAGTGTATCGAAAATACGAAAGACCAAAAGAAGAGGATACCTCTGATACAGCTTGTGATACCAGCGCTTCAGATGCGTTTGATTTTGGGTTTTGGTATTGTGATTTGGTTGAGAAATAAATACATAAAAAAAACTCCGAAATCAAAAAAATCGGAGTTTTTTGATTTTTTGTAAAAGACTGTATTAGTCTAAATTGGGTAAAGAAAAAGTATCCAAAACACTTTTTTCATTCATAAGTGCTTCAATTTCATTTGATTTTCTTGGAGCTTCCGCAGATAAATTAATTGGACCATTAGGCGTAATTAAAATATCATCTTCAATTCGTACGGCAATTTCCCACCATTTTTTATCACAATCACTTCCGTTTGGAATATAAATACCAGGTGCTACGGTAACAACAATATTGGCTTCAAATGCATTGTACAAGCCTGGATCATGTACATCTAATCCGATATGATGTGAGGTTCCGTGTGGGAAATATTTACGGGATTCATCTTCTTTTTTGATAATTCCTAATTTGATTAAGCCTTCACTAATGACTTTGCGTGCAGCTTGATCCGGCATGCCAAAACTGTTTCCGATTTTTGCTTCAGCAATTCCTGCTTCCTGTGCGTCATATACTAAATCATAAATCAATTTTTGTTCAGTAGAAAATTTCCCGTTGGCAGGAATCGTTCGGGTTACATCAGCACTATATCCATGATATTCCGCTCCTAAATCCATTAAAACTAAATCATTTTCAACTTTCATTTTGCTGTTTTCGATATAATGCAAAACGCAACCGTTATTCCCTGCGCCTACTATTGAAGGATATCCTTCGTATTCACTGCCATATTTTTTATAAATGAATTCATGAATCCCTTGAATTTCAATTTCTGACATTCCTGGATGCATTGCTTTCATGATTTCGCGTTGTCCCATTGCCGAAATTCGTATGGCTTTGGTCAATAAAACCATTTCTTCTTTGGATTTTTTTTCCCGCAAGCTGGCCATGTATGTCCCAATTGATTTAGAATCTAAAGTTGCTTTCTTAGAAGTAATATTTTTCTTGAGATTCATTTCGTTTTGCATTTTCGAATCTGTTGGTGAATTTGACTTTTCAGTATAGCCAACTTGAACTTTAAAGGCTTGAATCAGTTTAAATAAATCTGCTTTTTCTCGTTTAGAATCTCTGTAATCATTTTCAAATTCCTTAAAAAGTACGTTACTAAAATTAGAATAGTTTATGCTGGAGTTGATAAATTCTTTGCCATTCAAAGCCACATCAAAGCCTAAACTGGTTTTTGCACCTTCTGTTCCCAAACGAATTCCGGTCCATTGTTCTGCTTTTGGATTTTTTTCCTGAACATACAGTATTTCATTATACGTACTTCCGTCTTTATCCATTTGGTCTTCAGAGAAAATTACCAAAACACAATTGGGTTCTTTATATCCTGTCAAATAATAAAAATCAGGATCCTGATGGTACACATAATCTACATCATTCGCTCGGTTTCGAACAGGATTTCCAAAAAATACAGCTACACTATTATTAGGCATTTTTGCTCGCAAAGCGGCTCTTTTTTCTTTATGAAATTGAGCAGATAAGTAATCGGTTGGTGTTCCGTTTTGCGCCATGGTAACGCAAACAAAAAATACTGTGAGGATAAAAGAAAGTTTACGAGTCATATCAGGCTAAAATTTAAAGATTTTAATATTAGATAAATTATTTCAAAGTGTTGATTTATAAGTAAATATAAGTGCTTTTTTTAGTAATTTATCTTTCTTCATACATTTTTAATAACTGCGTCACGGTGTTCCAATTTCGAATGGTGGCGTTTACATTTAATTTTTTCTCAATGTATTTCTGGTCGAATCGTGTTTTTCCGGCTCCAACAGCGTATTTGATATAAATTCTGCTGGCATCAATACTGGCTTCATCCGGTTTAAATTGACTGATTTTCAAATCGTTCATACTGGTACTTTGTAAAGTTGCAGAAATAAAAGCCACGTATAATTTTTTGATATCGACGTCTTTTTCCTTTAAAAAAGGGTTGTTCTTAAAACACGCTTCTAAATCCGCGGAACCAATAACTACAACGGGTACTTCATGACCAAAAACCTTGAAAATTTCCTGCTTTATTTTGAAACCAACGGCTGGAGCATTTTCTTCTTCGGTATCCACAAAAACATTTCCTGACTGAATATAAGTTTGCACATTTTGAAAACCAATGGCTTCCAAAGTTGTTTTTAAAGCCTCCATTTTTATCATATTGTGACCGGAAACATTGATGCCACGAAGCAATGCGAGATGAGTTGTCATTTTTAAGCTATTTTATTTTGCTAAGATATTGTGTTTGGATGGCATTTTGAAATTATTTTATTTGGTGCTGATAATCTTGAATTATTTTATAATCCCTATTTTTTACAATTATTCTATAATAGCCTTTGTCTAAAACCAAATCTATCGTTTGGTTTTTATTTGTTATTTCAACAATATCAGCAGGGATTCCTTCATGTTCAAATTCATTATTTCTGTAGGCCATAACCAGAACAGGATATTCAGAAATAGAATTGGCAGGAATAGGAAAAGATTTTCTCCTTCCGTCTAATGTAAGCCAATCTGCTCTTCCGTTATTATAAATACTTACAGGGTGAATAATTCTGCAATCCGCTTTATTGTTGTTTATTTCACCATTGTAAGTTTTATTTTTAGAATTGACCATTATTACTGGTTTTTTCGAATTGGCCATTTGGATATATGGGCTATTAAACTTTAAATCCCCTTTCTCAGAACCTGGGATTTGATCAATCGTAAACGGATTTATTCCCGTTAAATCATTCACTCTACCTGCCATAGCTTTTTCCCATTCTTTTATGCCTGGAATTCCCTCATTGAGGTGATCATAACCACAGTGAATTAAAAACTTAGAATTTGGGTTTTGTGCTACCATTTTAGCAATATTTTCTGCTTGTTCTTTTTCTCTATCTTTTCCGGTTTTACCTTTGACATATTTGTATTCGTAGTTGAATAAAGTGAAACCTATATCTAATGCTTCTTTTATTAAATTTGAATATTGTGACTCATGAATGTACATACTCCCACTTTCTAAAACAGGGAACTTTCTTTGGTTTATTAATGTATCCGAAAGCGCTTCAATTCCTAAAAAACGATAACCATTTTTATATAATCCTTTCAACAACGAGGCGGTAAATACTCTATGTCTCGAATTATTATGAGCTTCGTTAATTATGATTATTTTTTCTTTTTTGGAGCGATTTAAAATATATTCTTTAGCATTCTGAGGATTAAATTCTTTAAAATATGCACTGTCTTGGGCTGAAATAGAAGGAATTTCACTTCCTATTTTATCCCATGTTTCTAATGCTTTTTTATAATTTCCACTTATTGCATAATCCGTAGCTCCTACTTGAGTCTTCCAAGGCACAGTATCTTTTTCCATTTTTGCCTCTATATCTTCGGAGAATTTATAGACTTGTTTTGTTGCTTGCGCATGTAAGTTAATGTGCATTGAAAATAAGACGACTGCAGTAGTTAGGGTTAATTTCATTTGGGTTTAATATTGTATGGTTTTAAAATTTATTTTTACATTTTTTCAAATATACAAATTTTCCTACTCTGTTGCTGAAAATTCCCATTTCCAAATTTCCAAACAAAAAACTATCTTCGCAGTATGCAGCAAAACCTCCTTCACACTCCCATTGAATACCTAAAAGGTGTTGGTCCCAATCGGGGCGAATTGTTGCGTAAGGAATTGGGTATTCATAAGTATCAGGATTTGGTTAACTTTTTTCCAAACCGATACATTGACAGAACGCGATATTACAAGATTAACGAACTGCAAAATAACATTGCCGAAGTTCAGATTATTGGTAAAATCATCAATATCAAAACGGTTGAATTTGGTCGAAACCAAAAGCGGTTAGTCGCCACATTTGTTGATGATACGGGACAAATTGACCTCAATTGGTTCCAAGGACACAAATGGATTAAGGAAAGTTTGAAACTCAATGAAGTGAGTGTTGTTTTTGGAAAATGTGCACAATACGGAAACCAATTCAGTATGGCTCATCCCGAAATTGAGTTGTTGAGTGAACACGAAAAAAGCTTACGTTCGGCGATGCAACCTGTATATCCTTCTACGGAAACCTTGACTAATCGCGGGATTACGAATCGGGTAATTAATAAACTGATGCAGCAATTGTTTCTCGAAACACAAGCTTTATTTTCGGAAACCTTACCGGATTATTTAATCAACGAATTGAAATTGATTTCCAAGAAAGCGGCTTTATTCAATATTCATTTTCCAAAAAGTAGTGACGCTTTGGCGAAAGCCCAATTCCGATTGAAATTTGAAGAATTGTTCTATATTCAGTTGCAATTAATCACGAAAAACTTAATTCGGAAACATAAAATAAAAGGACATCCATTTACTAAAGTTGGTGAATTCTTCAACGAATTTTATCAAAATCATTTGCCTTTTCAATTGACAAATGCTCAAAAAAGAGTTATTAAAGAAATCCGAACAGATATGGGCAGCAATGCTCAAATGAACCGATTGCTGCAAGGCGATGTTGGTTCTGGGAAAACAATTGTCGCTTTTATGAGCATGCTTTTGGCACTCGATAATGGGTTTCAAGCCTGCTTGATGGCGCCCACAGAAATTCTGGCTAATCAGCATTTTATTGGTTTATCCGAATTAGCGCAAACTTTAAATATAAATATTAAAATCCTGACCGGTTCTACCAAAATTGCGCAACGTAGAATTATTCATGAAGAGCTGGAAAACGGTACATTACATATTCTTATCGGAACGCATGCTTTATTGGAAGATAAAGTAAAATTTAAGAATTTAGGATTGGCCGTGATTGATGAACAACACCGTTTTGGAGTGGAACAACGCTCTAAATTATGGAAGAAAAATACGATTCCGCCACATATTTTGGTCATGACGGCCACGCCAATTCCTCGAACTTTGGCGATGAGTTTGTATGGTGATTTAGATATTTCGGTGATTGATGAATTGCCTCCGGGACGAAAACCTATTCAAACTGTTCATCGTTTTGACAGCAACCGTTTGAAAGTTTGGAAGTTCCTGCGAGACGAAATTGCTTTGGGGCGCCAAATCTATATTGTGTATCCGTTAATTCAGGAGTCAGAGAAAATGGATTTCAAAGATTTAATGGATGGTTACGAGAGTATTTCCAGAGATTTTCCGTTGCCTCATTATTCCATTTCCATACTTCACGGAAAGATGAAACCGGCGGATAAAGATGCGGAAATGAAACGCTTTTCGGAAGGAAAAACTAATATTATGGTCGCCACAACCGTAATTGAAGTTGGAGTTAATGTTCCTAACGCCAGTGTGATGATTATAGAAAGTGCGGAACGGTTTGGATTGTCACAATTGCATCAGCTACGCGGGCGTGTGGGACGTGGTGCGGAACAAAGTTATTGCATCCTGATGACGAGTCATAAATTGAGTTCCGACAGTAAAACCCGAATGGAAACGATGGTACAAACGAACGATGGTTTTGAAATTGCCGAAGTCGACTTGAAACTTCGCGGTCCGGGGGATTTGATGGGAACACAACAAAGCGGCGTGCTTAACCTTCAAATAGCAGATATTGTTCGGGATAGGGATATTTTGATGTTGGCCAGAAATTATGCCTTAGAAATTCTCAAAAACGATGCGCCGATGCAAAAACCTGAAAATGCTATTCTAAAAACGATTTTTTTAGAAATGACCAAGAAAAAGAATATTTGGAACTACATTAGTTGATTTTTATCTAAAAAAGGGTTTCGTGCTATTTAAATCAGGAATCGATTTGATTTGTTTTTTTGAAATTTTATTTTTTTTGAAAATAAAATTAAACCATTCCCTTCTTTTCGAGTCCTAAAAGACCGTTTAAGTATCTATTTTTAAAGAAATATTAATGTTTGTATGTACAAACGTTAAATAAAAATTAACAAATCGGCTTTTCCCAATCTTAACACCTAATTTTGTTATTTCACTAAAATAAGCATTCATTAATTCTACTTTACCTTTATACCATGAAAATAAAATACGTAGTTTACACTTTATTACTAGTTGGAATTGGTGGTTTTATCGCCTACCGAATTACAGCGAACAGCGCAAAAAATCAAGAATCACAAGATAAAGGAAACGAAAAACCCATGTTATTGACGGGTATTGTTGTAAAACCTCAGACTTTTGATAATAATTTATCGCTTTCGGGTTCTATTGAAGCCAATGAACAAGTAGAAATTCGTTCTGAAGTTTCGGGAATTGTAGAAGGGATTTATTTTCAGGAAGGAAGTTCCGTTTCAAAAGGTCAAGTTTTGTTTAAAGTCAATGATTTAGAATTACGAGCGCAATTAACCCAAGCTTCCACCAAAGAAGGATTGGCTTCTGAAAACGAAAGACGTGCGAAATTACTTTTACAAAAAGAAGCTATCAGTCAGGAAGAATATGATGTTGCCAGAGCCGATTATAAATCAGCACAAGCGCAAAGTCAATTGATAAAAGCACAAATTGCCAAAACATCGGTAAGAGCTCCGTTCTCCGGAAAAATCGGTTTGCGTTCCATTTCACCGGGAACCTACATCACTCCTTCTCTTTTAGTTGCCAAATTGGTGAATATCGGCCGATTAAAAATTACTTTTTCTATTCCTGAAAAATATGCCTCACAAGTTAAGATGAACTCTTATTTAACTTTTAAAGTTGCCGGTTCAACGGAGAGTTATACTGCCAAAGTTTACGCAATTGAACCTGAAGTAGAAATTGCTACCAGAACCTTGAAAGTTCGTGCTATTGCCGAAAATAAAGATGGGAAATTATTACCGGGAACTTTTGCGAATGTAGAATTGCCTTTAGATATTATAAAAGATGCCATTGTTGTTCCAACCGAAGCTATAATTCCGGTACAAAACGGAAAGAAAGTTTTTATTTCGGATAAAGGAATGGCCAAAGAAGTTATGGTTGAAACTGCTACAAGAACTGATGCTTCTATTTTAGTGCTTTCGGGTCTAAAAGCAGGAGATACTGTGATTACTAGTGGTGTTATGTCATTGAAAAATGAAGCTCCGGTAAAAATTAAAATAAAATAATTTTAGCTGTTGCATGCTTATTTAGAGAATCTAAAATAGCTATTTAAAATCTACAATCTAAATTACAATATGAGTTTATCTACTTTAAGTATAAAAAGACCGGTATTTACAATTGTTATCAATTTAGCCATCGTGCTATTTGGTTTGATTGGTTACACTTTTCTTGGCGTTAGAGAATTTCCTTCGATAGATCCGGCTCAAGTTTCTATTCGAACCAATTATACCGGAGCAAATGCAGATATTATTGAATCCCAAATTACGGAACCGCTCGAAAAAGCAATCAATTCTATTGACGGAATTCGAAATGTAACTTCTTCGAGTGCGCAAGGAAGCAGCAATATAACTATCGAATTTAATTTGGATAAAGACCTTGAAGAAGCTGCAAATGATGTGCGGGATAAAGTGTCACAAGCCGTTAGAAATCTGCCACAAGATATTGATGCGCCGCCTGTTGTTTCTAAGGCTGATGCCAATGGAGATGCCATTATTTCGATGACGGTGCAAAGCGATACCAGAAATGCATTAGAACTAAGTGATTATGCCGAAAATGTAATTTCGCAACGCCTTGAAACTATTCCCGGAGTAAGTGGTGTACAGATTTGGGGACAAAAACGATACGCGATGCGTTTGTGGATTGACCCAGTAAAACTGGCTTCTTATGGATGTACGGTTTCCGAAGTTCGGGACGCTTTAAATAAACAAAATGTAGAATTACATTCGGGAAAACTGACAGGAAGAAATACAGAATTAACGGTTAAAACGGTTGGAAATTTAGCCACAGCCGAAGAATTCAATAATATTATTATTCGTTCAGAAGGGGAAAAAGTAGTTCGTTTTAGCGATGTTGGAACCGCTACTTTAGGACCGGAAAATGTTGAAACCCAAATGACACAATCTGGAACTCCGCTAGTTGGAGTGGCGATTGTTCCGCTTCCTGGAGCGAATTATTTAGATATTTCGGCTGCTTTTTATAAAGAATTCGAAAAATTAAAAAAGGATTTACCAAAAGATATTAAACTGAATATCGCCATTGATAATACTGTTTTTGTAAAAAAATCAGTAATCGAAGTTGCGGAAACTCTAGGAATTTCAATTGTTTTGGTGATTTTAATTATCTATTTATTCTTTAGGGATTGGGCTATAGCTTTTAGACCTTTAATTGATATTCCTGTTTCTTTGATTGCGACTTTCTTTATCATGTGGCTCTTTGGCTTTTCGATAAATGTATTGACTTTGTTAGCAATCGTACTTGCGACAGGATTAGTGGTTGATGACGGAATTGTTGTTACCGAGAACATTTTCAAAAAGGTAGAAGAAGGCATGACGCCAATTGAAGCTGCAATTAAAGGCTCAAACGAAATATTTTTTGCCGTAATTTCGATTTCAATTACGTTGGCCGCAGTTTTTTTACCGGTAATTTTTCTCGAAGGATTTGTCGGGCGATTGTTTAGGGAATTTGGCGTCGTCATTGGCGCAGCGGTATTGATATCGGCATTTGTTTCTTTGACTTTAACGCCCATGTTGAATGCGTATTTGATGAAAGGCGGCGAACAAAAAAAATCAAATTTTTATATTAAAACTGAACCGTATTTTCAAAAATTAAATAGTGGCTATGCCGAAGCTTTAAACCAATTCATGAAAAAGAAATGGTTAAGTTTCCCTATTTTAATTGCTTGTTTCGGATTGATTTATTTGTTTTTTAATTTATTACAAAAAGAAACGGCTCCTTATGATGACCGAAGCGGATTTGTAATGCGTATGTCAACACCCGAAGGTTCTTCTTATGAATATACTGATCGATTCATGCAGGAAGTTTCTAAATTAGTTGACGATTCTGTTCCCGGCAAAAAAGTGAGTCTGGTAATTACTTCTCCAGGTTTTGGATCTTCATCTGTTAATAGTGGTTTTATTCGGGTTTCTTTGTTGGAACCAAATGAAAGAACCGATTCGCAAAAAGAAATTGCGCAAAAATTAACGAAATGGACCAAACAATATCCGGATGCAAAAACATCGGTTATAGAGCAACCTACAATTGCCGTTAACAGACGTGGCGGTTTACCGATTCAATACATCATTCAAGCTACTAATTTCAAAAAACTGGAAGAGAAAATTCCATTATTTATGGATGAAGTATCTAACGATCCCACATTTGCTGTGAGCGATGTAAATTTAAAATTTAATAAACCGGAAGTCAATGTAACCATCAATCGTGAGAAAGCGGAAAGTTTAGGAATATCTGTTATCGATATTGCGCAAACGCTTCAACTTTCGTTAAGCGGACAACGTTTTGGCTATTTCATGAGAAATGGAAAACAATATCAGGTGATTGGTCAATTTGACCAAAAAGACCGTTCCAAACCCTTAGATTTAACGTCGATGTACGTAAAAAATAACAAAGGGGAATTGATACAAATGGATAATGTCGTGAGCATTGAAGAGAAAAGTAATCCACCACAATTGTATCATAACAACCGATACATGTCGGCAACTGTTTCTGCCGGTCTCGCTCCAGGCAAAAGTATCAGCGATGGAATTGATGCCATGAATGAAATAAAAGCCAAAGTTTTAGATGATACATTTACCACCGATTTAGGAGGAGAATCACGAGATTTTGTCGAAAGTAGTTCGAATACTTCTTTTGCATTCGGATTGGCTTTAGTATTAATATTTTTGATTTTGGCGGCACAATTCGAAAGTTTTATTGATCCGATGATTATTATTTTAACCGTTCCAATGGCGGTTGCCGGAGCTTTATTCTCCTTATGGTTGTTCAATCAAACCTGGAATATTTTCAGTCAAATTGGAACAGTAATGTTAATTGGATTAGTAACTAAAAACGGAATCCTGATTGTGGAGTTTGCCAACCAATTGCGTGAACAAGGAAAATCAAAACTTGAAGCTATTTTAGAAGCATCGGAAGCGCGACTCCGACCAATTTTGATGACGAGTTTAGCCATTTCATTAGGTGCTTTACCAATTGCAATGTCACTTGGAGCTGCTTCTACGAGTAGAATTGGTATGGGAGTTGTGATTGTAGGCGGAACTATTTTCTCTTTGGTTTTAACCTTATTTGTCATTCCGGCGATGTATTTAATGTGGTCAAAAGCCAGAAAACATTATCCGGAATTTGATCATATTGAAGAATACGAAAAAGAAAGTAACTAATTTTTCGGTTTTAAAGTCAATGTTTTAAAAAGGACACAGATGATGCGAATTTTTTATTTAAAAGTAGAAATTCGTACCAAAAAAAAATATTTATGATACATACTAAAATAGGATTTCGAGCGATAATTTTAATGCTCTTTTGTGTGGTAAAAATCAATGCGCAGGACGTTTTGACTATTGAAGATGCGGTAAAAATAGCATTAGAAAACAACTATGAAATTAAAATTGCCTCAAACAATTTAAACATAGAAAAGACGAATGTGAGTTCCGGAAATGCAGGAATGCTTCCGGTGGTTACGGCTTCGATTGTTGATAATAACAGGCTTCAAAATACTTCCCAAACATTAGCTTCAGGAACAACAAATTCCTTGAAAAATGCTAAAAATAATAGTTTGACGTATGGAGTTGGTTTAGATTGGACCGTATTTGACGGTATGAAAATGTTTGCCAAACTGGATCAATTGAAAGAACTTCAAAAATTAGGAGAAGCCCAGTTGAAACTGACTATTTTGACCAAAATTGGTGATGTCACTTCTACTTATTTTAACTTGGTGGAACAACAACAACAATTGGCAGCAATTGACAGTACAATTATAATTTCAAAGCAACGATTGACTTTGGCACAAAACCGATTTACCATTGGAAAAGCGTCAAAATTAGAAGTTTTGAATGCACAAGTCGATTTGAATACTGATAAAGTGAGTCTTTTGAGGCAAAAAGAATTGTATGCAAATACTAAGATTCTCCTGAACCAAATTCTTGCCCGAGATGCAAAAATTGATTTTAAAACTGTCGATGAAATTGCTGTAGATACAAAATTAGTTTTGGACGAATTAACTGCTTTGGCAGAAAAACAAAATCCACAATTAGAAGCTCAGATTATTGCCAAAAGAGTTTCGGAATTGCAGTTAAAACAAGTCAAAGCTGCCCGATATCCTACGTTGACATTAAATACCGGATATAATTTTGCTAATACGCAATCAAGTTTGGGTTTCACAACACAATCTTCAACAAGAGGATTGAATTATGGTTTTAGTGCCTCTTTAAATGTGTTTGACGGATTCTCACAAAACCGAAATGAAAAAATTGCTAAAATTGAAATTGAGAATTCTAAAATGGTAATTGAGCAACAAAGTTTAGCTTTAAAAACACAACTGGCCACTTCTTATCAAACGTATTTGACGAATTTAGAATTGATTGATTTAGAAGAAAAAAATGAAGCAATCGCTAAACAAAACTTAGCCATTACATTAGATAAATTCCGAATTGGAACCATAACTACACTCGAATTCAGAACTGCACAATTGAATTATGTCAATGCAAAAGTGCGGTACAGCAACGCACAATTTCAAGCTAAAATTTCTGAGATTGCTTTAAAAGAATTGGCTGGAAATATTACTTTTTAATTTATTTTTGCGTAAAATATAAAATATGACTTCTTATAACCCAAAAGATTGGATTAGCTTTATTTTTCATTTAAGCAAAGCTGATACTTTTCGAAAATTAATTCCAATGATGTTTATTATTGGTATTTATTCTGGAATAATTGCTTATTTAGAAATTGAATATTGGCATTTGCCCGAAGATAGTCACGTAAAAAATATCTCTATTATGCACGGAATGTTGGGTTTCGTGATTTCATTATTATTGGCATACCGAACAAATACAGCATATGATCGCTGGTGGGAAGGTCGAAAAATGTGGGGTGGTTTGGTAAATAACAGTCGTAATTTGGCAATAAAACTTTCGGTGTTTTTAAAAGATGAAAATGACAGGAAGTTTTTTAGAAAAATGATTCCAGGATATGCTTCTATTTTATACAAACATTTAAATGATACTGATACCAGTAAGCAGTTGTTTGATGATGTTGATTTAGAAATAGACCAACATAAACACCGACCGAATCAGATTGCAAAAATGTTATTTCAAAAAGTGAATGATTTGTATCTTACTTCAAAAATAACGGGTGATCAGCTTATTATTATCAATAGCGAAATTCAATCATTTACAGAAATTTGCGGTGCCTGCGAGCGAATCAAAAACACTCCTATTCCCTATTCTTACAGTGCTTTTATCAAAAAATTCATATTCATTTATGTGTTAACATTACCTTTTGGATATGTATTTAGTTTAGGCTATTATGTAATTCCGGTTGTTGTTTTTATTTTTTATGTATTGGCCAGTTTAGAATTAATTGCAGAGGATACGGTTTCAAATATTATTTTAGAAGCTGATTTAGGGTCAAAAACACCATTCCCGTTTATAGGTGTCGGTATATGGTCACGAGAAGATATCAAAATCGCTGATCAGTTAAATAGTTATTATGAGAAGTTTTATGAAAATAGTAGTACGCGATATGAAAATGTGGTGTATCCGCCGTTAGACTCTTTGGAAATTGGAGGTACAATGTATAAAAATGTTTATCAATTGTGCAGGAATAATGATAGCATTGTAGCTATGCCTCATTTCAGCAAAATGTATATTGTAAAAGGAATAGGTTTTGTGGGCTTGGAGGAAGCTAATGGCAGAATGTGGGCTATAAAGAAATAGAGGAAATTTTAGATTCGCAGTTAGTTTAAGTCTGAGCGCAGCGGGGACTTGGACTGTAAAC
>ERZ1034363.819-NODE-819-length-19503-cov-3.374035_pt1 | contig 19503 bp, 19 predicted proteins | sample MGYA00520616_ERZ1034363 | MGnify/ENA primary metagenome ERZ1034363 (study PRJEB33736, sample SAMEA104284506) | Azolla filiculoides | biome: Urban; feature: Water surface; material: Ditch water | place: Netherlands | collected 2015-10-28 | depth 0-0.1 m ...
CTCAAGGCGCACAACATCGGCACCATTGACATCCTGGTGGTCAACCTGTATCCGTTCGAGGCCACCGTGGCCAAGCCCGGCTGCACGCTGGCCGACGCGATCGAGAACATCGACATCGGCGGCCCGGCCATGGTGCGTTCCGCCGCCAAGAACTGGAAGGATGTCGCAGTCCTGACCGATGCCGGCCAGTACGCCGGAGTCGTGGCCGAGCTCAAGGCCGGCGGCATCAGCACCCAGACCCGTTTCAAGCTGTCGGTGGCCGCCTTCAACCGCATCAGCAACTACGACGCCGCGATCAGCAACTACCTGTCCTCGGTCGACCTGAGCGCTGGCGTGCCGGGCGACGAGGCCGAGCCGCAGCGCCTGGCCTTTCCGGGCCAGAGCAATGCCAACTACGTCAAGCTGCAGGACCTGCGCTATGGCGAGAACCCGCACCAGAGCGCGGCCTACTACCGCGACATGAACCCGGCCGCGGGCTCGCTGGTCACCGGCGTGCAACTGCAGGGCAAGGAACTGTCCTACAACAACATCGCCGACGCCGACGCGGCCTGGGAATGCGTCAAGAGCTTTGATGTGCCGGCCTGCGTGATCGTCAAGCACGCCAACCCCTGCGGCGTGGCCGTCGGCCAGGATGCCCATGAGGCCTACAGCAAGGCCTTCCAGACCGACCCGACCAGCGCCTTTGGCGGCATCATCGCCTTCAACCGTCCGCTCGACGGTGTGGCGGCCCAGGAAGTGGTCAAGCAGTTCGTCGAGGTGCTGATCGCGACCGACTTCACGCCCGAGGCACTGGCGATCTTCAAGCCCAAGGCCAATGTGCGCCTGATGAAGATCACGCTGCCCGCAGGCGGTGTCAGCGATTTCGAGCAGGGCCGCAACGCGGTCGACATCAAGCGCATCGGCTCCGGCCTGCTGCTGCAGAGCGCCGACAACCACGACCTGACGCTGGCCGATCTCAAGGTCGTGACCACCAAGCAGCCGACCGCGCAGCAGATGGAAGACCTGCTGTTCGCCTGGAAGGTGGCCAAGTATGTCAAGTCGAACGCGATCGTGTTCTGCAAGGACGGCATGACCATGGGCGTCGGTGCCGGCCAGATGAGCCGCCTGGATTCGGCCCGCATCGCCAGCATCAAGGCCGAGCACGCCAAGCTGACGCTGCAAGGCACGGCTGTCGCCAGCGATGCCTTCTTCCCGTTCCGCGACGGCCTCGATGTGGTGGTTGATGCGGGGGCAACCTGCGTGATCCAGCCGGGCGGCTCGATGCGCGACCAGGAAGTCATCGACGCGGCCAATGAGCGCGGCGTGGCGATGGTGTTCACGGGCGTGCGCCACTTCCGCCACTGATCGCTTTTTACGACTTGGCGGGGTTTATGGGCAGGCGGGGTCGGGGCGGGAGCCGCCGGCCTCATCTGTCCGCTGCGTGGCCAGCCAATCGGCCATCAGCTCCCGCCCCTCTTTTTCAAGCCGCATTTGCGGCTTGAGCTTTTTGTGGGTTCGGCTCCAACCCTGTCCAGCTATTTTCCGATCAAAAACACCGCCGGCAGCTCCAGCGGCAGCGTGGCGGCGCGCTGCTTCCAGTCCGCCACCAGTCCGCTCTGCACGCGCTGTTGCGGCAGCGTGATGCCGCAGCAGACCGCCAGCCGGCTCGTGCCCTTGAGCGTCTGCAGCAGGCCCTGCAGCAGCGCGGTGTTGCGGTAGGGGGTTTCGATGAAGAGCTGGGTCTGGCCGGTCTTCTGTGCCAGCGCCTCGAGCTCGCGGATGCGCTGCGCACGGCCGCTGGCGTCGGCCGGCAGGTAGCCGACGAAGGCGAAGTTCTGGCCGTTGAGCCCGCTGGCGGCCAGCGCCAGCATCAGCGAGATCGGTCCGACCAGCGGCACCACTTCGATTCCGAGCGCATGCGCGGCGCGCACGACCGACGACCCCGGGTCGGCGATCGCCGGCATGCCGGCCTCGCTGACCAGGCCGATGTCCTGGCCCTGCAGCGCGGCAGCCAGCAGCGGTTTGGCGTCGAAGCCGCTGCCGGTGTCATGGTCGCCCTTCTTGTGCACCTGGCGCGGCAGTTCGGTGATCTGCTGCTCCTGCAGCGGCGCGGCCAGTTCGTGCCAGCTGCCGATCCGTTTCAGGAAGGCGCGCGTGCTCTTGGCGTTCTCGGTGACCCAGTGCGTGAGGCCGGCGGCGATGGCGATGGTCTGCTCCGGCAGCGCGGCACCGAGTCCGGCGTCGACCTCGCAGCCGAAGTCGAGCGGCGTCGGCACCAGATACAGCTTGCCGCGTGGCGGCGCCGCGCTCATGGCAGCTGCAGCCCGGCCTGGCGCAGCAGGCGGGCGGTGTGGATCAGCGGCAGGCCGATCAGTGCGGTCGGGTCGTCGTTGTCGATGCGCTCGAGCAGCGCGATGCCGAGTCCTTCGCTCTTGGCGCTGCCGGCGCAGTCGTAGGGCTGCTCGGCGCGCAGGTAGCGCTCGATGGTGGCGTCGTCGAGCGGGCGGAACACGACCTTGACCACAGCGAGTTCGCTGGCCTCGAAGCCGGTTTCCAGGCAGACCACCGCCAGCGCGGTCTGGAACAGCACGGTCTGGCCGCTCATGCGGCGCAGCTGGGCCACGGCGCGCTCGTGGTTGCCGGGCTTGCCGAGCGGTTCGCCGTTGAGGTCGGCGACCTGGTCGCTGCCGATCACGATCGCCTCGGGGCGCTGCGCGGCGACGGCACGCGCCTTGGCCAGTGCCAGGCGCTGTGCCAGCGCGGCCGGGGCTTCGCCGGTCAGCGGGGTTTCATCGACTTCGGGGGCCAGCACCTCGAACGGCTGGCGCAGCCGCTCGAGCAGTTCGCGCCGGTAGCGCGAGGTCGAGCCCAGCACCAGCGCGCGGGCGCCGTGGGACATTGGGTGTTGTTGCGTCATGGCCGCTATTGTCAGGATTTTTTCACCGCTGATCGGTTAAGGTCGGCGGCCATGACGCCGTCCACCGACCTCGATCCCTGCTGGCAGGCGCTCTGTGCCAGTGAATCGCTGCAGGATGGTGGCCTGGCCCACAGCTTCGAGCTGCTGTACCAGGGCCGGTCCTGCCGTGCCTTCGCCGTCCGCCATCAAGGCCGGGTGCAGGCCTATCTGAACCGCTGCAGTCATGTCGCGCTCGAGCTGGACTGGCTGCCCGACCGCTTTTTCGACGCAACGGGCCAGTATCTGGTCTGCGCAGCGCATGGAGCGTTGTTTTTACCCGACACTGGGGCCTGCATCGGCGGCCCCGGCCGTGGTCCGCTGGTGAAAATACCCCTCTTGGAGCGGGATGGAGTCTTGTACTGGCAGTCAGGACAGGATTTCATGCCCGCCGCTACCTGATTTCCTCCATGCAAGACCCCCTACAGGATTCCGCCGGCAGCGTCAGCCCGCAAGCGTCCAGCCCCCAAGCTCCCGCCGATGCCTCCTGGGAGCGCAAGACGCTGGAGCGGCTGGCATTTGCCGCACTCGAGGAACAGCGCGCCGAGCGGCGCTGGAAGGTCAGGATCCGCCTGCTTTGGCTGGCGCTGCTCGCGGCGCTGCTCTGGATGGTCTATCGCGAGATGCCCGACAGCGCCTCGATCAGCACGCCGCATACCGCATTGATCGAAATCCGCGGCGAGATCGCCGCCGACACCGAGGCCAGCTCGCAGTTCCTGCTCGGCTCGCTGCGCTCGGCCTTCGAGGACGAGGGTGCCAAGGCGGTGGTGCTGCTGATCAACTCGCCGGGCGGCAGCCCGGTGCAGGCTGGCATCATCAACGACGAGATTCACCGGCTCAAGAAGCTGCACGACAAGCCGGTCTATGCCGTGGTCGAGGAGACCTGTGCCTCGGCCGCCTACTACATCGCGGCGGCGGCTGACCGGATCTATGTCGACAAGGCCAGCATCGTCGGCAGCATCGGCGTGCTAATGGATGGCTTCGGTTTCACCGGACTGATGGACAAGGTCGGCGTCGAGCGCCGGCTGCTGACGGCTGGCGTCAACAAGGGCTTCCTTGATCCCTTCAGTCCGCAGAATGCGACCCACCGCGCCTATGCGCAGGACATGCTCAACGAGATCCACGCCCAGTTCATCTCGGTGGTCAGGACGGGGCGCGGCGACCGGCTCAAGGAGACCCCCGAGCTCTTCAGCGGTCTGGCCTGGAGCGGATCGAAGGCGATCGCGCTTGGGCTGGCCGATGATTTCGGCAGCCTCGACCAGGTCGCGCGCGAGGTGGTCAAGGCCGAGGACATCGTCGACTACACCCAGCACGAGAACGTGGCCTCGCGCCTGGCCAAGCGCTTTGGCGCTGGCGTTGGCGAGAGCGCCATGCACCTGATGCAGCGCGCGATGCCGGTCTTGCGCTGAGGCCGGCGGCGCCCAGACCCCAGCCCCGATCCGGCACAATCGGTCCATGGACGATTTGTTGGTGATCGGTGGCGGCATGGCGGGCCTGAGCGCGGCCCTGGTGGCGCAGCGCGCCGGGCTGCAAGTGAAGTTGCTGGAGCAGGCCGAGGCCTTCTCCGAGGTCGGGGCCGGCATCCAGCTCGGCCCCAATGCGGTGCGCGTGCTGCACGACTGGGGCCTGCTGCCGGCGCTGCGCGAGCTGGCGGCATTTCCCGAGCGCCTGAGCGTGCGCGACGCCCGCTCGGGGGCACAGCTGGGTGGCCTGACGCTGGGCGCTGCGATCGAGCAGCGCTACGGCCAGCCCTACGCGACCATCCACCGCGCCGACCTGCACCAGCTCCTGTTGTACCAGCTGCAAGGCAGCGGACAGGTCGAGTGCCGGCTGCGCCAGCGCCTGCAGGGTTTCGAGCAGGAGGCGAATAGCGTCAGCTTGCAGACCGAGGACGGCAGCCGCTACCAGGCTGGCGCGCTGCTGGGCTGCGACGGCCTCTGGAGCCGGGTGCGCGGCCAGCTGCTGGCCGATGGTGCGCCGGTCTTCAGTGGCGACCTGGCCTACCGGGGGCTGGTGCCGATGGCCGATCTGCCGCCCGAGCTGCGCCGCAACCAGGTCACGGCCTGGCTCGCGCCGGGGCTGCACGCGGTGCATTACCCGGTCCGTGCCGGCGCAGCGATGAACGTGATCGTGGTGGTCGAGGGCCCGATCCCCCCCGACCCCGAGAGCTGGGACCATGCCGCGCAGGCGCCGCAGCTGCGCCGGGCGCTCGGGTCCGTGCACGGCGACTTCGACCGCCTGCTGCAGGCCGTGCCCGACTGGCGGCTCTGGCCGCTCAACGCCCGCGCGCCGATGCGTGGCCCGCACGAGCATGCGCAGGGGCGGGTGGCGCTGCTCGGCGATGCGGCGCATCCGACCCGGCCTTATCTGGCCCAGGGCGCCGCGATGGCGCTCGAGGACGCCTGGACCCTGGGCCGGCTGCTTGAGCAGCCAGGCTGGCGCATGGGGGCTGCCGCTGCCGGTCATGGCATCGACTGGCCAGGGCTGCTGCAGGCGCTGGCGCGCCGGCGCTGGCGTCGCAATGCCTGGATCCAGCAGCGCTCGCGCCGCAACGGCCAGATCTTCCATGCCGCGGGCCCGCTGCGCTGGGGCCGCGATCTCGGCATGGCGCTGCTGGGCGAGCGCCTGGTCGACCTGCCCGAGCTCTACCGCGGGCCGCCCGCGCCCTGAGCTGGAGTATCGTGTTGCCATCCCCCGCGCAAGGAAGCTCTCCCGCCATGAAGCCTGCCGAACCCGCCGCTCCCGAGACTACCCCGGATGTCGCCCCTCCTGCCATCCCAGGCGCCGTCACCGCCCCCTTGCGCCTGCGTCGCGTCGCGATCGACACCTACCGCGAGAACGTCGCCTACCTGCACCACGATTGCGCGGTCTACCGTGCCGAGGGCTTCCAGGCCCTGTCCAAGGTCGAGGTCCGGGCCAACGGCCGCCGCATCCTGGCCACGCTCAATGTTTCGAGCGACCCGCGCATCGTGCAATGCCACGAGGTCGGGCTGTCGCAGGATGCCTTCGATCAGCTCGGGGTCGCCAAGGGCCATCCGGTGACGATCTCGCAGGCCGAGCCGCCGGCCTCGATCGCGGCGCTGCACCGCAAGATCGATGGCGAGCGGCTTGGGCGCGAGGAGTTCGAGGCTATCGTGCGCGACATCGCCGAGCACCGTTATTCGAAGATCGAGCTGTCGGCCTTCGTGGTGGCGACCAACCGTGGCGAGCTCGACCGCGAGGAAGTCTATTTCCTGACCGAGGCCATGATCGCCTGCGGCCACCGCATCGACTGGCATGAACACCTGGTGGTCGACAAGCATTGCATCGGCGGCATCCCGGGCAACCGGACCTCGATGCTGGTGGTGCCGATCGTCGCGGCCCATGGCCTGGTCTGCCCCAAGACCAGTTCGCGCGCGATCACCTCGCCGGCCGGCACCGCCGACACCATGGAGGTGCTGGCCGATGTCGAGCTGCCGCTGGCGCGCCTGCAGGAGATCGTGCGCGAGCACCGCGCCTGCCTGGCCTGGGGCGGTACCGCCGACCTGTCGCCGGCCGATGATGTGCTGATCTCGGTCGAGCGCCCGCTCTCGCTTGATTCGCCGGGCCAGATGGTGGCCTCGATCCTGTCGAAGAAGATCGCGGCCGGCTCGAATCACCTGGTGCTCGACATCCCGATCGGACCGACCGCCAAGGTCCGCTCGATGCCCGAGGCGCAGAAGCTGCGCCGGCTGTTCGAGTATGTGGCGCGCCGGCTCGACCTCTCGCTCGATGTCGTGATCACCGACGGCCGCCAGCCGATCGGCAATGGCATCGGGCCGGTGCTGGAGGCGCGCGATGTCATGCGCGTGCTCGAGAACCATCCGCTGGCGCCGCAGGACCTGCGCCAGAAGGCGCTGCGCCTGGCTGGCCGGCTGCTCGAGTGCGATCCCGACATCCGCGGTGGCGACGGCTTCGCGATCGCGCGCGACATCCTGGACTCGGGCCGCGCGCTCGAGAAGATGCGCGCCCTCATCGAGGCCCAGGGCGCCAGGCCGTTCGAGCACGAGCGGCCCGGGCTCGGCGCCTTGAGTTTCGAGGTCCTGGCCGCCCAGGCCGGCGTGGTCACGGGCATCGACAATCTGCAGATCGCGCGCATCGCGCGGCTGGCGGGCGCGCCCAAGGTGCGCGCCGCCGGGGTCGATCTGGCACGCAAGCTCGGCGATGCGGTGGCGGTGGGCGATCTGCTCTATCGCGTGCACGCCAGCTTCCAGTCCGACCTCGACTTCGCGCGCCAGGCCAGCGCGAAATCCAGCGGCTACCAGCTTGGCATGCCGGGCCAGCTGCCGCATGTCTTTGTGGAATTCTGATGCTTTTATATTTCGAAGACGAGGCCTTGATGGCCTCGCGCCTGGCCGCTGAATCAGGCCTGACCCCGGTCGCCGTGCTGCGGCACCGCTTCCCGGACGGCGAGCTCAAGCTCAAGCTGCCGCCGCAGCTGCCCGAGCGCGTCGTGCTGCTGCGCGGCCTGCAACAGCCCAACGAGAAGCTGGTCGAGCTGCTGCTGGTGGCGCGCAGCGCACGCGAGCTCGGCGCGCGCCACCTCACGCTGATCACGCCTTATCTGGCCTATATGCGCCAGGACATGGCCTTCACGCCCGGTGAGGTGGTCAGCCAGCGCGTCATCGGCGCCTTCCTGGCCGGCTTGTTCGATGCCGTGATCACGGTCGACCCGCACCTGCACCGGGTCGCGACGCTGGGTGAGGCGATTCCGATCCCCGACCCGGTCTGGATCAGCGGCGCGCCGGCGCTGGCCGACTGGATCGCGCGCGAGCGCCCGGGCGCGCTGCTGCTCGGTCCCGACGAGGAGGCCGGGCAATGGGTCAGCCAGGCCGCCGCCCGCATCGGCCACGACAGTGCCGTCTGCCGCAAGGTGCGCCATGGTGATCGTGCGGTCGCGGTCGAGCTGCCCGGGGTCGAGCTGCGCGGCCGCTCGGTCGTGATCCTGGATGACATGGCCAGCACCGGCCAGACGGTGGCGCAGGCCGCGCGTCTGGCGCGGGCGGCCGGCGCGGCCTCGGTCGATGTCGCGGTCACGCATGCGCTGTTCGTCCCAGGCGCCGAGCAGGCACTGCACGAGGCCGGCGTCGGCGCGGTCTGGAGTACCGACTGTGTTCCGCACGCCAGCAACGTGGTGGCGATGGCGCCGCTGCTGGCGCAGGCGCTGCGCCGGTTGACGACCGACTGATCGAGGCGGGCAGGGCGCCGCAGCCGGTTGGCGCTGGCCGGTTCCTGTCCTACCCGGCAGCGGATCTCGTGACCTGACCGGGCCAGGGCCGCAGCACCGCGCGCACCGGGCTGGCCTCGCAGTCCATCAGCTTGAGCGGCAGCGCGATCAGCTCGTAGTCGCCCGCGTCGACCGCGTCGAGGCAGAGGTTCTCGAGCACGCGCAGGTCATGCCGACGCAGCGCCTGGTGGCTTTCGAGCGCGACGCTGTCGGCCGGATCGACGCTGGCGCTGTCGATGCCGATCAGCCGCACCCCGAGCCCGGCCAGGCGCTCGATCAGCTCGGACGCGAGGCCGGCCAGGTCCGGGTCCCATTGCCGCGGCTGCCGCCGGTAGGTCCGGATCAGGAGGCGGGCCGGAACGGTCTGGTCAGCCGGCAGTGCAGGCGCGATGTCGCGCCACTGCACGCGCGGGCCGCAGCCGATGGCATGGATGACGCGGCAGTGGCCGATGAAGGGTTCCAGCGCCATCTGGCCGGCCGATTGTCCCGCCGCGTCGTAATGCAGCGGCGCATCGGCATGGGCTCCGACATGGGGCGAAAGCCGGATCTGGCTCAGGTTGACCGCGCCGTCTGCCCCGAGGCGCGCCTGCCACTCGCGGCGGTAGGGCGCGTCGCCCGGATAGACCGGGCTGGCGGCTTCGACCGGCGGCGAGATGTCCCACAGCCGCAGCATGGCGCGGCTCAGAACGGGCTGTCGAGCGCCGCCAGGCCGTGGCGGGCGCGGGCGCGGTTGCAGGCGTCGCTGCCTTGCTCGAACTCGCGGCAGGGCGAGGGTCGCCACTCGTAGATGCCGCAACCGACCTTGTCCCCGAGCTTGCCGCACAGCGCCGCGCAGCGTATCGGCACATGGTCGGTGCCGCGCATGCGCGCGGTGTTGCCGTTGACCTCGACCGTCAGGCCCGACGGCACGGCGCCGCCCTCGCTATCGAGTTCGTAGATCGAGAAGTCGACCCGGAAGTTGGCGCAGCAGGCGCCGCAGCTCTGGCAATGGCTCATGTGGATGGCAGTTCAGGCGCGCGGTAGACCAGCACCTTGAGTGCGCGGTCGGGCGAGACATCGGCAAACGTGGCCGGATTCGGCAGCCGCTGCTCGAAGATCAGCTCGGGCGCGGCCTCGGCCATCTGCTGCTGCAGGAAGTCCGGGCTCAGCTCGGGCGCGTTGAGGCAGAGCAGCGCATGGCCGCCCGGAATCAGCAGCTCGGGCAGGCGCCGCATCAGCTTGAGGTAGTCCTTGGTCGCGACGAAGCTGCCCTTCTGGTAGCTCGGTGGGTCGACCACCACCAGGCCGTAGGGGCCGCCGCGCGTGATCTTGCCCCAGGTCTTGAAGATGTCGTGCGCCAGGAAGCTGGCCTTGCCCTGCAGCTCGTTGAGCGCATGGTTCTGCTGGCCGAGGCTGATCGCGCCCGCGCTCATGTCGACGTTGACGACCTGGCGCGCGCCGCCCTGCAGCGCCGCGACCGAGAAGGCGCAGCTGTAGGCGAACAGGTTCAGCACCTTCAGCCGTGGCTGGCTGGCTGCATGGGCGCGCACCCAGGCCCGGCCCTCGGCCATGTCGAGGAACAGGCCGTGATTCTGGCCCTTCAGCAGATGGACGATGTAGCGCGCGCCCTGTTCGCTGACCAGATGCGGCTCGGGCACGCTGCCGGCCATCAGGCGGGTCTCGGTCCGGCCCTCGAAGCGGCACTGGTAGACCCAGTTCAGCGGCTCGCCCGGCGCGATCTGCTGCCAGCGTGCCGCCAGTGCCTGGTCGACCTGGGTCAGCTCGGCGTCGTCGAGCGGCTTGAAGCTGGTCAGCAGCCAGACCGGCGGGTAGGCGTCGAGCGCCAGATGCTCGCAGCCCGGGTGGAGGCCGCCGCGGCCGTGGAACAGGCGCGTCGCCTCGGCGGGTTTGTCGGCTTGTGCAATCGCTTCGAGCAGGGCCTGCATGGGATCGGTGTCAGTCCGCGGCATTCAGGCCAGCCGGCCCAGCAGCAGATACTCCATCAGCGCCTTTTGCACATGCATGCGGTTCTCGGCCTCGTCCCAGACCACGCTTTGCGGGCCGTCGATCACGTCGGCCGTGACTTCCTCGCCGCGGTGCGCCGGCAGGCAGTGCATGAACAGCGCATCGGGCTGCGCCATCGCCATCATCTCGGGCGTCACGCACCAGGCCGCGAAGGCCTGCATGCGCTTCTCGTTCTCGGCCTCCCAGCCCATGCTGGTCCAGACGTCGGTCGTGACCAGGTCGGCGCCACGGCAGGCCTCCATCGGATCGTCGAACACCTGCCAGCAGTCGCCACAGCTCACGCCAGCCACTTTCGGATCGATCTCGTAGCCGCTTGGCGTGCTGACATGAACCTTGAAGCCCAGCAGCTCGGCCGCCTGCAGCCAGGTGTTGGCCATGTTGTTGCCGTCACCGACCCAGGCCACGGTCTTGCCGCGCAGTGCGCTCGGGTCGATGCTGCCGTCGGCCCGCTGGCCATGGTATTCGAGCCAGGTGAACAGGTCGGCCAGGATCTGGCAGGGATGGAACTCGTTGGTCAGGCCGTTGATGACCGGCACCCGCGAATGGGCGGCGAAGCGCTCGATCTTTTCCTGGCCAAAGGTGCGGATCATCACGATGTCGGTCATGCGGCTGATCACGCGCGCGCTGTCCTCGATCGGCTCCGAACGGCCCAGCTGGCTGTCGCCGGTGGTCAAGTGCACGACGCTGCCGCCGAGCTGGTACATGCCGGCCTCGAAGCTCACGCGGGTGCGCGTGCTGGCCTTCTCGAAGATCATGGCCAGCGTGCGGTCGGTCAGCGTGTGGTGCTTCTGGTAGGTCTTGAACTTGCGCTTGATCAGCCAGATGCGTTCGAGCAGGTAGGCGTATTCGTCGGCGCTGAAGTCCTTGAACTGCAGGTAATGCCTGACCGGGACCGGAGGAGTGATGGACGCGTTCATGGGAGTTGACTCAGGCTTGTTCGGCCAGGAAGGCCTTGATCAGCGGGACCAGCTTGGCGACGATTTCGTCGGCTTCGGCGACGGACAGGATCAGCGGCGGCACCATGCGGATCACGCTGTCGGCGGTCACGCTCAGCAGCAGTCCGGCTTCGGCGCAGCGGGTGACCAGCACGCCGCAGGGGCGGTCGAGCTCGACGCCGAGCATCAGGCCCCTGCCGCGCACTTCCTTGACGCCGGCCACGTCCATCAGCTGCGCGACGAGGGCGGTCTGCAGGTGCAGGCCGACCTGGGCGGCGTTCTCGAGCAGGCCGTCTTCCTCCATGATCCGGATCGTCTCCACGCCGGCGCGCACCGCCAGCGGGTTGCCGCCGAAGGTGGTGCCGTGGTTGCCGGGCTGGAAGATGTTGGCGGCCCTGGGGCCGGCGACGACTGCACCGATCGGCACGCCCGAGCCCAGGCCCTTGGCCAGCGGCATCACGTCGGGCTGGATGTCGGCCCACTGGTGCGCGAACCACTTGCCGGTGCGACCCATGCCGCACTGCACCTCGTCGATCATCAGCAGCCAGTCGTTGGCGTCGCACAGCGCGCGCACTTCGCGCATGTAGTCGGCGTCGACCGGGTTGACGCCGCCTTCGCCCTGGATCGCCTCGAAGAACACTGCCACCACGTTCGGATTGCCGGCGGTCGCTCGCTTGATCGACTCGATGTCGTTCAGTGGCACGCGGATGAAGCCTTCGACCAGCGGGCCGAAGCCGGCCTGCACCTTGGGGTTGCCGGTCGCGCTCAGGGTCGCGATCGAGCGGCCATGGAAGGCTTTCTCGTAGACCACGATCTCGGGTGTCTCGATCCCCTTGTCATGGCCGAACTTGCGCGCCAGCTTGAGCGCGGCCTCGTTGGCCTCCAGGCCGCTGGAGCAGAAGAACACCTTGTCCAGTCCCGAGCGCTCGCACAGCATCGCGGCCAGTCGCTCGGCGTTGGGCGTGTAGTAGTAGTTGCTGGTGTGGATCAGCTTGGCGATCTGCTCCTGCAGCGCCGGCACCAGCTTGGGGTGAGCGTGGCCCAGGGTGTTGACCGCGATGCCGCCGAGTGCATCCAGGTATTCCTTGCCGTTGACGTCCCAGACGCGGCAACCGTGGCCGTGCGAGAGCGCGATCGGCAGGCGGCCGTAGGTGTTCATGACATGCGGTTCGACCGGAGCAGCGATGGACATGGCGAGGCTTCCAAAAAACGTGAAAAACGATGTGGCTGTGTTGGGCGGGCCGGACCCGGGCAATGACCGGATGGCGTCTGCTGGCATTTTAGGTCCAGTCCTGGCAGGCTTTCGTGACGCCGGGGTCCGGCTTCCCATATCGCGCTGGCATAAGTGCTATCGATTGTCCTGAGTCTTATATAAGATAAAATTTCATCCACTCCTCGCGCGGAATTGAGCGATCCTCAGCGCCGTCTTTCTCGTCCGTCTCCAGAGGACTCTTTCCCGATGCTCTCTCCCTCCGCCAAAGAAGTCTTCATCCAGGGCCTTACCCACAGCGGCAGGACCTTTCGCCCCAGTGACTGGGCGGAGCGGCTGGCGGGCGTGATGAGCCAGTTCAGGCCGGGCGGCAACCTGCCGGGCGCCCACCTGAGCTACTCGCCCTGGTGCATCCCGAAGGTCATCAACGGCGTCAAGTGCGTCGTCGTGCATACCGATCTGCGCGACTTCGACCAGATGGCCTGGAACTTCGTGATGGGCTTCGCGCGCGACAACGAGCTGCAGGTGGTCGAAGCCTGCCTGCTGCCCGACGTCCCCAAGCCCTGAGCGAACCGGGCTCAGAACATCTCGACCGACATGCGCTCGACCGTGGCGCCGCTGGTCCGGACCGAGGCGGCGAGCGCCTGGGCCTGCGGCAGCAGCGCCTCGGCGTAGAAGCGCGCCGTCACCTGCTTGGCGCCGAAGAATTCCGGGTCCTGCTCGCGCCGCTCGAGCGCCACCAGCAAGGCGCGCGCCAGCTGCCAGCCGCCCAGCACCAGGCCGGCCAGCCGCAGGTAGTTGACCGCGCCGGCATAGACCGGCTTGACCTGGGTCCTGGCATTCGCGACCAGATAGTCGATCGTGGCTTCGAGCGCCAGCCGGCCCTGCTGCAGCGCGTCGCGCATCACCAGGCCATCTTCCTGCCCCAGGGCCAGCAGATCCTGCTCGGTCGCCGCGAGGCACGCGCACAGCGCCTTGGCCACTGCGCCGCCGTCGCGCACGGTCTTGCGCCCGACCAGGTCGTTGGCCTGGATCGCGGTCGTGCCCTCGTAGATCGTCAGGATGCGCGCGTCGCGGTAATGCTGGGCCGCGCCGGTCTCCTCGATGAAGCCCATGCCGCCGTGGATCTGCACGCCCAGGCTGGTCAGCTCGATCGACAGCTCGGTCGAATGGCCCTTGACCACCGGCACCAGGTAGTCGTAGAGCGCCTGGTTCTCGCGCCGCACCGACTCATCGACGGCGTGGTGCGCCAGGTCGCTGATCGCGGCCGTGCAGTAGGCCAGCGCGCGCGCGGCCTCGGTGTGTGCCTTCATCGTCAGCAGCATGCGCTTGACATCGGGGTGCTGGATGATCGCGACCGGGCCCGGCGAGCCCGCCAGGTCGCGGCTCTGCACGCGCTCCTTGGCAAAGGCCAGCGCCTGCTGGTAGGCCCGCTCCGAGACCGCGATGCCCTGCATGCCGACCGCGAAGCGCGCCGCGTTCATCATCACGAACATGTACTCGAGGCCGCGGTTCGGCTCGCCGACCAGCTCGCCGATCGCGCCGCCGTGGTCGCCGAACTGCAGCACCGCGGTCGGGCTGGCCTTGATGCCGAGCTTGTGCTCGATGCTGACGCAATGCGCATCGTTGCGCGCGCCCAGCGAGCCGTCGGCGTTGACCAGGAACTTTGGCACCACGAACAGGCTGATGCCCTTGACGCCCTCGGGCGCGTCGGGCAGGCGTGCCAGCACCAGATGCACGATGTTCTCGGCCAGGTCATGCTCGCCGTAGGTGATGAAGATCTTGGTGCCGAAGATCCGGTAGGTCCCGTCGGCCTGCGGTTCGGCCCGCGAGCGCACCGCCGCCAGGTCCGAGCCGGCCTGCGGCTCGGTCAGGTTCATGGTGCCGGTCCACTGGCCCGAGATCAGCCGCGGCGCGTATTTCTGCCGCAGCTCGTCGCTGGCGGCGGTCAGCAGCGCCTCGATCGCGCCATCGGTCAGCATCGGGCAGAGCGCGAACGACAGGCTCGAGGCATGCAGCATCTCGGTGCAGGCGGTCGCGATCAGCTTCGGGAAACCCTGGCCGCCGTACTCGGTCGGGTGGATCACGCCCTGCCAGCCGCCTTCGATGAACTGGCCGTAGGCCTGCTGGAAGCCGGGCGTGGTCGTGACCTGGCCGTCCTTGAACGAGGAAGGGTTGCGGTCGCCCTCCCAGTTCAACGGCGCCACGATGTCCTGGCAGAACTTGGCCGACTCCTCGAGCACGGCCTGGGCGGTATCGAGGTCGTAGTCCTCGAAGCCGGGCAGGGCGGCGACCTGGCCGATGCCGGCCAGCTCCTGCATGACGAACAGCATGTCCTTGATGGGGGCTTGATAACTCATGCTTCTATCCTTTTTCAGGCTGCGGGGTAGCAGGCGGCTTCAGCGGCCCTTGCCCGGCAGCATGGCCTTGATCTCGCCGACGATGCCGCGCCGGAACGCGAGCACGCAGACCACGAACATGCCACCCATGATGACCGTGACCCAGGAGCCGACCTTGTCGGCCAGCTGGTTCTCGAGACCGATGATGGTCATGGCGCCGACCACGGGACCGAGCAGGGTCCCGAGCCCGCCCAGCAGCGTCATCAGCACCACCTGGCCCGAGGTGTGCCAGTGCACATCGCCGAGCGAGGCCAGCTGGAACACCAGCGACTTGGTCGAGCCGGCCAGTCCGGTCAGCGCCGCCGACAGCACGAAGGCAATCAGCTTGAAGCGGGCCACGTCGTAGCCGAGCGAGGTCGCGCGCGCCTCGTTGTCGCGGATCGCCTTCAGGATCTGGCCGAACGGCGAGTGGATGGTCCGGTGCACCAGTGCAAAGCCGAGCAGGAACACCGCCAGCACGAAGTAGTACATCGCGAGGTTGTCCGACAGGTCGACCAGGCCGAACAGATGGCCGCGCGGGATGCCCTGCATGCCATCCTCGCCGCCCGTGAAGCCCAGCTGCAGCGCCAGGAAGTACACGATCTGGGCCAGGCCCAGCGTGATCATCGCGAAGTAGATGCCGGCGCGGCGGATCGCGACCAGGCCGAACACGGCGCCGAGCAGGCCGCCGAACAGCAGGCCGGCCAGCAGGCCGACCTCGGGCGTGGCGCCGAGGTCACGGCACAGATAGCCGGTGATGTAGGCCGAGCCACCGAAGAAGGCCGCATGCCCGAACGACAGCAGGCCGGAAAAGCCCAGCATCAGGTTGAAGGCACAGGCGAACAGCGCGAAGCACAGCAGCTTCATCAGCAGGGTCGGATAGACCAGGAACGGTGCGATCAGCCCGACCAGGATCAGGCCGGCAAACAGCAGCGCGGTCTGGCGGCTGGAGTGGGAATTGGCAGTCGTTGTCATCGGAAATCCTCAGGCCTGCTTGCCGAACAAGCCGGCGGGTTTGACCAGCAGCACCAGCACCATGATCAGGAAGATCACCACCGCCGAGGCCTCCGGATAGAACACCTTGGTCAGGCCCTCGATCACGCCCAGGCTCAGTCCGGTCACGATCGAGCCCAGGATCGAGCCCATGCCGCCGATCACCACGACGGCGAAGACGACGATGATCAGGTTCGAGCCCATGACCGGATTGACCTGCATGATCGGTGCGGCCAGCACTCCGGCAAAGGCGGCCAGCGCGGCGCCAGCGGCATAGGTCGCGGTCACCAGCACCGGCACGTTGATGCCGAGCGCCTGGACCAGATCGGGGCGCTGGGTCGCTGCGCGCAGCGTGGCGCCCAGGCTGGTGCGCTCGATCACGTACCAGGCTGTCAGGCAGACCGTCAGCGCTGCGACCACCACCCAGCCGCGGTAGATCGGCAAATACATGAAGCCCAGCTGCATGCCGCCCTGCAGCAGTTCCGGTGCCTCGTAGGACTCGCCCGAGACGCCGAAGAAGTTCTTGAACAGGCCCTCGGCCATCAGCGCCAGGCCGAAGGTCAGCAGCAGTCCGTACAGATGGTCGAGCTGGTACAGGCGCTTGAGCATGCTGCGCTCGATCACGACCGCCAGCGCGCCGACCAGCAGCGGCGACAGGATCAGTGCCAGCCAGTAGTTGATGCCGAGGTAGTTGAGTCCGAGCCAGGCACCGAAGGCACCGAGCATGTACTGGGCGCCATGGGCGAAGTTGATGATGTTGAGCAGGCCGAAGATGATGGCCAGTCCCAGGCTCAGCACGGCATAGAAGGAGCCGTTGATCAGGCCCAGCAGCAGTTGACCGAAAAAGGCCTGCGACGGGATGCCGAAGATTTCCATGGCTTGTGACCTTGAAGCGGGTGGGGCAGGAGCGCCGGGTCCCGCTGGACCCGGCGCGGGTCGGGCACAGGCCTTATTTCTTGATCAGCGCGCAGCGCGAGGCCGACAGCGGCTGGAAGGCCTCGGCCGCCGGAATGGTGGCCTTGACATGGTAGTAATCCCAGGGTGTCTTCGACTCGGCCGGCTTCTTGACCTGCAGCAGGTACATGTCGTGCACCATGCGGCCGTCATCGCGGATCTTGCCGTTCTTGGCGAAGAAGTCGTTGATCGGCGTCTTCTTCATCTGCGTCATCACCTTGGCGGTGTCATCGGTTCCCGTCGCCTTGACCGCCTTCAGGTAATGCATGGTCGAGGAATACTGGCCGGCCTGCACCATGGTCGGCATGCGCTTGTGCTGCTCGAAGAAGCGCTTGGACCAGGCCCGGGTCTCGTCGTTGAGGTCCCAGTAGAAGCCTTCGGTCAGGAACATGTTCTGGGTGTTCTTCAGACCCAGGGAATGGACGTCGGTGATGAAGACCAGCAGACCGGCGAGCGACTGCTTGGGCGTGATGCCGAACTCGGCGGCCTGCTTGATCGAGTTGATCGTGTCGCCGCCGGCGTTGGCCAGGCCGATCACCTGCGCACCCGAGGACTGGGCCTTGAGCAGGTAGGACGAGAAGTCGTTGCCCGGGAAGGGGTGGCGCACCGCTCCCATCACCTCGCCGCCATTGGCCTTGACCACGTCGGAGGCATCCTTTTCCAGCGCATGGCCGAAGGCGTAGTCCGCCGTCAGGAAGAACCATTTCTTGCCGCCGGCCTGGGTCACTGCCTTGGCGGTGCCGTTGGCCAGTGCGTAGGTGTCGTAGGTCCAGTGCACCGAGACATCGTTGCAGTTCTCGTTCGTGATCGCGGTCGAGCCCGGACCCGACATCAGCACTAATTTGTTCTTGTCCTTGGCGATCTTCTGCACTGCCAGCGCGACCGAGGTCGTCACGAGTTCGCTGGCCACGTCGACCTTGTCCTTCTCGAACCACTCGCGCGCCTTGTTGGCCGCGATGTCACCCTTGTTCTGGTGGTCGGCCGAAACCAGCTCGACCTTGAAGCTTGGCTTTTCGGCCGCGACGAAGTCGTCGATCGCCATCTTGGTCGCCAGCACGGCGCCCTTGCCCGCCAGGTCGGAATAGGTGCCGGACAGGTCGGTCAGCACGCCGATCTTGACCATGCCGTCGGACACCTGTGCCTGGGCCGTGCCGGCCAGCAGGGCCAGGGTCGCCACCTGGGCGGCAGCTTGGGCGATATGTTTGAGTTTCATGCTTGTCTCCGGGGTCGTTATGGGAATTCTTCGGGCGTCAGACGCCCAGCAATTGATGCAGTTCGCCGGTGCGCGCCGCCAGCTCTTCCTTCGGCACGGTCATCACCACATGGCCATGCTCGAGCACGTAATGCCGGTCGGCCAGCGGCGCGGCAAAGCGGAAGTTCTGCTCGACCAGCACGATGGTGTAGCCGCGCGACTTGAGCAGGCGGATCACCTCGCCGAGCTTCTTGACGATCACTGGCGCCAGGCCCTCGGTGATCTCGTCGAGCAGCAGCACCTTGGCGCCAGTGCGCAGGATGCGCGCCATCGCCAGCATCTGCTGCTCGCCGCCCGAGAGTCTTGTGCCCGGGCTGTGGCGCCGCTCCTTGAGGTTGGGAAACAGCTCGTAGATCTCCTCGAGCGTCATGCCACCGCTGGCCACGACGGGCGGCAGCAGCAGGTTCTCCTCGGTGCTGAGGCCGGCGAAGATGCCGCGCTCCTCGGGACAGTAGCCCAGCCCTAAGCGCGCGATCCGGTGCGGCGCGGTCTGGTTGATCTCGGTGCCGTTGAACATGACCGAGCCGCTGCGCCGGCCCACCAGGCCCAGCATCGCCTTGAGCGTGGTCGAACGCCCCGAGCCGTTGCGCCCGAGCAGGGTCACGAGCTCGCCGCGATTCACATGCAGGTCGATGCCGTGCAGGATGTGCGACTCGCCATAGAAGGCGTGCAGCCCGGTCACGCGCAGCATCTCGCCGTTGGGGGTAAAGGCGCTGCTCATGCGTCGACTCCTACGTAAGCTTCGAGCACGCGCGGGTCGTTCGAGACCGTGGCGTAGTCGCCCTCGGCCAGCACGGCGCCGCGCTGCAGCACGGTGATGCGGTCGCACAGGGTCTCGACCACCGACAGGTTGTGCTCGACCATCAGGATGGTCCGGTTGGCCGAGATCTTCTGGATCAGCTCCACCACGCGCCCGACATCCTCGTGGCCCATGCCCTGGGTCGGCTCGTCGAGCAGCATCAGCTCGGGGTCGAGCGCCAGTGTGGTGGCGATCTCGAGCGCGCGCTTGCGGCCGTAGGGCATCTCCACCGTCACGGTGTCGGCAAAGCTCGCGAGGTCCACGGCTTCGAGCAGCTCCATCGCGCGCCCGTTGAGCGCGTCGAGGCGCTTTTGCGACGACCAGAAGTTGAACGAGTCCGAGCGCTTGCGCTGCAGTCCGACCCGCACGTTCTCCAGCGCCGTCAAGTGGGCAAAGGTGGCCGAGATCTGGAACGAGCGGATCATGCCGCGCCTGGCCACCTGGACCTGGCTCTCGCGCGTGATGTCCTGGCCCTTGAACTGGATCTGGCCGCTGCTGGCGGCATGGACCTTGGTCAGCAGGTTGAACACCGTGGTCTTGCCGGCGCCGTTGGGGCCGATCAGCGCATGGATGCTGCCGCGCTCGATCTCGAGGTTGACGTCCGAGACCGCCTTGAAGCCCAGGAATTCCTTGGTCAGGCCCCGGGTTTGCAGAATGATGTCCTTGTTCATGAGTCCTTCCGCGCGGGGCGTCATTCGATCGCGCTGGCCGACTGGACCTGGCCGCGCAGCACGAACTTCTGGATCTTGCCGGTCGAGGTCTTGGGCAGGGCGCCGAAGACGACCCGCTTGGGCACCTTGA
>ERZ1034363.821-NODE-821-length-19463-cov-8.929588_pt1 | contig 19463 bp, 29 predicted proteins | sample MGYA00520616_ERZ1034363 | MGnify/ENA primary metagenome ERZ1034363 (study PRJEB33736, sample SAMEA104284506) | Azolla filiculoides | biome: Urban; feature: Water surface; material: Ditch water | place: Netherlands | collected 2015-10-28 | depth 0-0.1 m ...
GGCCCAGTTCGTAAGTGGAATGAGAACAGAGCCAAGACTGTTGAACGTGAGCGCATGAAACGTGCAGCGGAGAAAGCTGAAAAACATCTTAATGGTCTGTACCAAGTATTTGGAATTCAACTACCTCGGGAGAAAGTGACTGTGAATATTAAGACTGTGCTTGCACAAGCGCCATGGCCTTACAAGGAGGCAGCATGACTAGGAAATTGATTGAGCAGATGCTTAAAGCAACTTCTATGCTTCTTAGCTATACAAAAGCATGTGAAGGTTTGTTGAACTGCACGCCTGCGGGACAAATTGATATTGCAGATGCAGCCATCACCGCAGCCAGAGAGTATCTGGCACAACCGGAGAGCGAAGCTCGGACAGAGCAGTCGGAGCCTGTCGGTTATGTGTACTCGCAGGATGGTCGCAAAGAGGGCTGCATACAAGACCACAGCATACCCAACGGCACACCACTCTATACACAACCCAAAGCACCGGAGCTGACGGACGATGAAATACATGCTCTTGCGTGGAATCTGTCGGCTGAAAAAGAGTACGAAGCCTATACAGGCCAAGAGCGTCTAGTGGTTAGTGGATACATCGACTTCGCCAGAGCCGTACTCGCAGCACAAGGAGCAAAGAAATGAGCAAGATTATTTCCTTAGCTGACGCATACGCTGCCGAGCAGCAAGATTGGGGTAGCGGAAGTGAACGCACCCGCATAGCCCGTGCCGCACTTGCTGCGGAGGTGGAGAAGCTGGAAGCGGAGCTTGAAGCAGCGCGGAAGGATGCGGCTCGGTATCGCTTCATCGAAACACACCCTGACTACGGCGCTTGCATATGGAGTGATGGGGAAGATGGAACATTCGGATGGTTCCACGTTACCGCAGCACAGATCGACGCAGCTATTGGAGCAACCAAATGACAGATCGAATCATTGTCGGCGCTAATGGGCGCAAGTACATAACAACAGAGCCAACTCGTAAGCAAGACTTACAGGTTGCGGCGACCGAACTACCTGAACCAGCAGTATTTGATGGTGTTGTCCTAAATAAGTCAGGACGCTACACAGCAACAGTTGACGGCTACACCGCAGCCCAGATGCGCGAGTTTTACAACGCCGCGCTGGAGGAGGCTGCGAAGGTGTGTGAGCAGTTCACCCATTACGGTGAAGCGAGCGGAATCATTTGTGTGAAAGCAATACGCGAATTGAAGGAGATGCAATCTTGAACATCCCAAAAGAACTTGTTGACCAGTGGGAGATTGATTGGCAAGACCCAGATGCAAAGGGGTCATTGAATGAATACATCGCCCAACGTGCCTACGACTATGCGCTTGAAGATGCTGTATCAGAGCTTGAACGCCATGCTGATTTGCACATTGAAGACATTGTTGCTGCCATCCGTAATTTGAAGGAGGTGCAATCTTGAAAGTCCCAAAAGAAATAGTGCAGCAGTTCAACATCGACTGCCCATACCCAACATCAATAGCCGCTGCCGAATACATCGCCCAACGTGCCTACGACTATGCCTTAGAACAGGCTGCGAAGGTGTGTGAAACACTTGATCCAGTCTGCTATGACACTGCCGGATACATGGATTGTGCCGCAGCCATCCGTGCTTTGAAGGAGGTGCAATCTTGACCTATCCAAAACCACATCCAGGCGACTTTGGCATACCTAAAGAGTATTGGGAACATGCTCAGTATTACGCAGATTATTGGCGGCACATGAGCCAACCTGCACAAAAACAGCAGGAAATTGTGCATGACCCCGCCGAGATTCGCAGGGTGTTTGAGTTGGATGCGGCGGAGTACCCGCCACCAGACAGCGGATTTATGAAGCTATGAGTAAAGGATCAGCACCACGAAAGGTAAGAGATGACGAAGCCTATTCAACCAACTGGGACAAAATCTTTGGTCGTGTGGGGAAAGGACGGCAAGACCTTTCGCAGGACAGTAAAGATGGTACTCAACAAGAAGCAATACGAGGCTTGGAAGAAGATAGGAAGCCCCGAGGTCAAGAAGATACTGGAGCACATACATGAGCAACGCATTCACGATACCCAAGCAATCATCAATAGCTGGAGAGCTAGCAAAGAGTCAGGTGATCTATAACCGGAAGTTGACCAAGAACTTTCCTGACATTCGATTGAAAAACTCCAGCACCTATGGGCAACCAGGATTCTTATGTTCTCAACTAACTTCATCGTCTACACAAACCCCGTTGGAAAAGGAAGGCCAAAGTTCCGTAGAGTTGGAAACTTTGTCTCTGCCTACACCCCCAAGAAAACGGTCACCCAAGAGCAAGAAATAGCCAAAGTAGCCAAGGCTGCTATGGGCAATGAAGAGCCTCTAGAAACGCCTCTAACGGTCTGTATCTACTTCCGTATGCCAATTCCCAAGTCGTACTCTAAAAAGCTTACCAAGGACTGTTTAGATGGCTTTGAGAGGCATTTAAAGAAGCCAGATCTGGACAATATGGCTAAGTTGGTCTTGGATTCATTGAATGGCATTGTGTACAAGGATGACAGTCAGATAGTGAACCTTCACTTAAGGAAGGTCTACGCTGAAACACCTGCAATTGAAGTAATAGTCGCGGAGGATCTATGAGGAAGCAATGTAAGAGAAAGATTTATGCCAAGGTAAACCCTATCGCATACGCTATGGAAGGGGCTAGGTTGATGATGCCTGAAGAGCTTCAAGACCTGAGAGACAAGGATAACAGGTGCTTGGACAACATGACCAATGGCACTGCTACTGTTGATGATTGGAGGGAGTTGGCAGAGGCTATCAATCTGTGCTGGATGTTCGCCCATCATGGAGTAGGCCCAGAGGCTATTGTGTGCTGTGAACTTGCAATTCTGGAGATGGACATTGCCAAGGAGCGGTATCACAAGACCAACAAGATGGGTTTGTCTGGTGCTGGTATTCGTGCCATCAAGGATGTCTTGGAATATGCGGCTCTTCAACAGGTCAGCATTTCTAGGTCTGAGTTTGAGAAGATGATTGTGAAGACTAGGAACAAGATCACTGGACTGATAGCAGAGTGGAAAGGAAGAAAAGATGGAAAACCCCTTCGACTACGACAACAAGAAGCCTGAATGGGTCTTAGAGATAGAGCGGGAGAAGCGTAGGGCTTACCGTGCTAAACGTCTTGGAAGGCCTATTGGAAAGCATGGTGGGTATCGCCCAGGTGCTGGAAGAAAGAAAGTAAAGAAATACACAGATGAAGTGAAGATCAATCTGACAAGAATCCAAAGGATGTTGTTGGAAGACATGGGTGGTATTGAAATTGGAATTCAAAAGTTAATAGAGGAACATTTATGAGTATTGACCCTACACAAGCGGTGAACTTCATCAAAGAGAACGCTAAAGCCTATGCAATAGCCAAAGGTAATGCTGCTTACACTGACAACTACCTGAAGGTGGTCAAGGCAAAGCAGATGAACGCCAGTGGATCTAGTTCATTAGGTGCAAAGGAAGCAGATGCGTATGCTTCACCTGAGTACCAGACAGCCATCCTAGCCAATCAGGCTGCTATTGAGGAGGAGGCGCATCTTAGGTGGCTTCTGACAGCAGCACAGGCCCGTATAGAAGTTTGGAAGGTGGAACAGTATTCATTGCGTCAAGAGATGAAGAACCTTGGTTGAAAAGGAATACAAGGCAAGGCTAGTGGAACTGGGTTGCATGGTGTGCCGTAAGCTCTACGGTATTACTGACAGCCCAGTACAGCTACACCACTACAGATCCGGAGGGTGGGGCAAGGGTGACTACACCACTCTCATACCTTTATGCCCTGAGCATCACGTAGGAAAAACAGGTGTTCATGGATTAGGCACCAAGGGTTTTGATAAACACTATTCCCCCAAAGGCTTCACACAAAAGGACTTGCTAATCCTGGTGCAAAAGATGATGTCAAATTCTGGGGAAATTTCGACAGAAAAAAAGACACCCCCATTGGATTTTTAGAGGCCTCAAAAGTTTTTTAGGGGGTGGGGGTCATGCGTATGTGGCTCATGGTGTGAGCCTGAGCATGGTGAAAGTGCAAAATTTCTCAAAATCGAGGTTGGACGGGGGTTAAGCAGGGGGTCGGAGCCTAAAACCCCCATCGACGCGATAAAACAGCTCAGGATCGCACAACGCATAGTGAAGCCACTACCCTAGCGTAAGCACCGCATCGTGCCCACAGTGGCCCGTTTAGTGGCCTTGCTGAGCATGTAATCAAGTATCGAACCCTATACATTGTGAGAATCCCCCAGTGATAGCGAATAGAATGCCTAACCATAGAATCAAGTGACAGAAAGCACAAAACCCTGATGCCATGCACAGCCAAAGTGACTATGCGCAGCACCAGGGCCATTGCCTGATGGACTAAGAGAAAAGCAAAAAGCCCCGAGACAATCCAAGCCCTACGGCTCGAAATGTCTCAGGGCTTATGCCTGAGAAACTGGGTTATCAGTGGTTATGCTGTTTGCGGCTTACGTCATGCCGCAGGTAGGACATGAATGGTATCCGCTCCAACCCATAGGCCATTCATCATAGGGCGTTGTCTCACCGCATGAGCAGACGGGTCTTAATGGATCGCCTTTGGCATCAAACGATACCGATTTATCTTCAGTATCGTAATAGGTGCGTAATTTGCACGACTCGCACCACATACCATATGCGCCACGCGGAAACCCGTAATAAATGGGTTGCATTCTTTCAGGGTCTGTGCCGATGGGCATGTCACAGTGAAAGCATGTCACTTCTATATGCTTGGTAAATATTGGAAACTTTCTGTTTTGCATGTTCAATTCTCCCTATGCCTGAACCATCATAAAGACGCGCCTGGCTTTGGCTTTGGACGTTCCATGTACAGGGAAAGCAACGATAGTGTTTCTCTGTTTTCCACACAATTGGCAAGTGGCACAGCTAACGTCGTCTTTATAGGTTGCTGGGCAGGTAATCACTTTGCGACCTTTGGGGGTTTTCATAGTGTTGGGCATGCCTGTGTCGACAATGGTAACGACTGGGGCGATGTTCAGATCTGCCAATGTATCGGCATGCGTGAGGTTTTCAGCGCTTAGATTGATAGTAAACCCTGCATTATTTGCAGTTTGCACAATGGCCCTATTTTTGGCGCTTTCCATGCTGTGGTGCGTGTAGGTAAAACCTGATTTGCCCTTGTTAGCATTGATAAGCTGCGCCATGCTGCGAGTATCAATTAGCCCATGGTCTCCCATTGGCAGGTCTCCCGCTTGGTTGTGGCGCCAAAATTGGCCGTTTGGAAGCTTTGCAATAGTTTCACAGAATGCATTCCATGACATACCACGTTCACCGGCAGTAACTTTGTCCCAATGCAAGGCCAGAGGCCCCGAGTCAGCATAACAGCCATTCTTTTTAAGGTTACACGTACTGGGGCACGTATTACGTGAGCTAGTGCTAACAGGGATGGGGCCTGTTTTAGCGTTGCTAGATTTAGGTGTGAGATGTACGAACATATTAAATGGCCTTGAAAGGTTATTAGTTAGGGGATTAGGGTTGCATTACAAATGCAAAATATAGAGCGAATGGGAGAGCAATTAGCGCTGCAGTAATCAAGGCTTCGATTAGTTCTAGGATGTAACGGCGCATGATCAAACCTCCAAACGGTTAACGATAGTCAACCATTGAACATAGGTAAGAGGCTTTGCGTGAAGTTGTTCGCAGTGCGCGACGTGGTGCATGTAAGACATTGAATGGCCCTTTCAGGTTGTTAAGAGCTTTCACTATACGCCTGTTTTATGGTCTGACACTAGGGAAAACCCTAGGTTTACTTGATAGGGTCGTTTTCAAGTAATAGATGGCGCAGTTAGATAAGAGATGCTAGCTTGCCAATAGATCAGGCCAGAAGACGCGCATTCATTAGCTAGTGTATGCGTCGTGACTAGGCGCGTCATGACGTTGTGAGGCTTTCCAGGTGGTTTGCTGTGTCGTTTGATGTGATGTGGCCGCATCGATAGCAATGGCGCGGGTTTCGCCAAAAGAAAAAGAAAAGAAACCCAGTGCCTGTGTCTGCTCTATCCATAGGGGAACACATAAAGACTGGGCTTCCATCAGGTTAGGCCCAACAAGTCAGCACTACTGGAATGATCCATAGTCACCGCACCCCCCCCCATGAGGAAAACTCATGCGTAGTCATTCAGTACACTGAATCCCCCCCCCTCCAGGTGCTACTCCCCCCCCAGGTTGAAGGGGGTAGGGCTGGGATGGAGGTAAGACAGGGGGGGCCGCTCCCCCAATCCCAAAATTTCCACAAAAACTTTCCCTGTATAAATTTTTTTGTCCAAAAAGTTGTCCTTCATATAATGGAAGCAATCCCTAGTAGCTCAGTAGGTAGAGCGAGCGACTGTTAATCGCTAGGTCTTTGGTTCGAACCCAGACTGGGGAGCCATATTGGAGAAGCATATGACTTGGAAGTTGGTACATCCTTTGGAAGATGTTCAGGACATTATTGAGATGGGCTTGGATTATTTATCTTGTGAAGAGAATGGGATTTTGAGTCCTAGTGTGGAGATCTTTCGCAAGTGTGTGACGGTTACTGCTACGGTTCAGGTGTTTGACCGTAGTAAGGAGTTTTTGGCTTGTTACAGGGAAGAGGGTAAGTTACTGGCTTACTGTTGGTTTGACAGGGGTGGTTATACGACTTATGCCCCTGAGGAGATCAGTAATGCCAAGTTTCACCATGTATCTTTGGAGTTACCTGTAAGGCAGAGGATTCGGTTGATAAACGAGATGATTGACCAACATATCCTTTGGGCTAATACTTACGGTATTCCTGTTATTTGTTCGACAAGTATCAGGGGTGACCATGAGGGGTTTATGAGGATTCACCAGAAGCGTGGATTTCAGGTGAAGGGGTCTTATGCTTGGATTCGGACTGAAGAAGGAATGAGGAGGTTACATGGCTGATTTAGCGCCTCGTAGGGCTTATGACAAGGCTTATAAGGAGAAGCAACGTGCTGAGAAGAGGGCTATGTTGCTGGCTGCTGGTAAGGCTTTGCCGAAGAAGGATAGTGTTGTTAACAAGGTAACCGAGTATGGTGCTTTGTTTAACAAATTGAATGAAGAGGCTGTGGAGAAGGGTTTACCGCCTTTGAAGACGGCGATGGAGATTCTGATTGACGCAATGCAATCGGATGAGTTGGATATGAAGGAGAAGGCCAAGATTGCTGAGAAATTGGCAACTTTTGAATCTAGCCGTGCTCCTATTATCAGTATCGAGCACGTTCAGAATATGATTCAGAAGGATGATGCTTCTGCTGAAGACGCTATGGAGGATTTCCTTGAAGCCCTCCGTAAAGTATGATACGGCACCCACACTGAAAGGTTTATATGACCACTTCGTTTCTGATGACCCAGATGCCAAACCGCAAAGGTAATATTGGCAAGCCTCCTAAGAGTAATACAGGCGTTACAGCCGTGACTGGTAACGGTCGTGCAGTATCGCAGCCTAATGGCTCCCAAGGTGCTCCAAAGGCTTCTGGCAACATTTACCCGTCTTCTGGCAAAGCCCAGGTTAGCCGTCCAAAGGCAGATTACTGCGCCAATGACGGTTATCGTTCCTCTTCTTTTAAGTGAGGTTGATATGAGCTACGGTAAGGTTATTTCTGGTGGCGCTCAGATGCGTACTGGTGTGAGCAAGAGCATTAACGAGAAACTCTCTGGTTTTGCCAAAGAGAATGATCGTCGCAAGGTGGTGGCTTCTGCAGTGGCAAAGGCTTTCACTGTTAAGGATTTGTCCGACAACAGCACGAATAACGTGTCCAAAGGCGGCAAGTTCCAAACCCCCAAAGTCCCTTCGAAGGTGTGAATATGAAGATCATTGATGCTAAACGTGTTGATAACGATGTGACGGTTATCTTGGAAGACGGTACGGAAGTGCTGTTGAGCTGGGATTACATTGCTTCGATGAAGCCGCAGATTGAAGATGAATACACCCCTGAAGAACCTGTAGTAACTGAATAAAGGAATTTTTATGGCAACGTATGATATTGAGGCTCTTAAGGCCGACCTTCCTAATGCCCGTGAACTTGCTCAATTTGTCTATGACAAAACGAGCATTTCCCTGGATCTCATTGGCAAAAACAAGGAAGATCAGTACCAAGTGGCAAAGAGTGCGCTGGAGGGTAAAAAGGTTCCTGAAGCGTTCATTACTGAACTCAATCCCTATCTGGACAAGAAGGAATTGATCCCTGAAGATGAACTCAAGGAACTCCCTCCCCGCTCCAAAGACCTTCCTCCTGAAGACTCGCAGATCCATTTCTTTGGGGCAACCAATATGCCTCATCCGTTTGATCCGCAGTCTGACCGTAAGGTAATGATTGACTTCAAGAAGTACGAGAACGGTGTAATTACCTTCCAAATCGTTGCTCCTGTGGAGAAAGTAGCCGTTGGTAGCCGTATTAACAAGTTCGGTCAGACGGTTCCTGAGAAATACACATGGCTTGATCCTCGTACTGAAGAACGAGTATTGCGCCGTGCTGATGGCACATTTACTGAGCAGGGTCGTGGTTTGCACACCTACTGCATTGGTGAAAAAGGTGGTGGTATCTGGTCTTTGATTGACCGAGATATGGTCACTGTCACCCAGAAGAATATTGCTAACCCGTGGGCATGATCGAAGACTACACAGCAATCTTTCGCCAGAAGTTGTCTGGGCAAGCAGAAGTGTGTGCCCGTAAGACTCTGGAATGGTTGCAAAAAGACCTTCAGGGGGAGAAAGAACTCCTTCCTGAAGACATCTTCCACCTTGCAAGCGCAGCGCAGGTATTGTTAGCAATGCGTGATAAGTATGGCGAAAAGTGAAGCCACTGACTACATACAGCCGATTTACAAGGATCGTGCCCTAAAGCATCTTGTAAAGATGGCTGGTGGCAAGTCAGTCATCAAGCACTTAACTCCTGATCAACTAAAAGCCATGCATGTGGCGCGTGATACTGTTGCCAAAGACATGCAGTTCAACGCTTTGAAATGGTTCAGGCCTTTCCCATACCAAACCAAGTTCTTTGAGACAGGTTCTACTCATGCCCGTAGGGGTCTGATTGCTGCAAACCGTTCTGGTAAGACAATCTGTACCACCTACGAGGCTGCATTCCACCTGACAGGCAGGTATCCAAAGGGATGGAAGGGTAAGGTCTGGGATCAGCCTGTAGTGGCTATGGCTACAGGTGAATCTTGGGAACAGGTTGCCAAAGCGTTGCAATCCAAGTTGCTTGGCTGTGATGATGTGAAACAAGCCTACAAGCTAGGTACGGGGTCTATTCCCCGAGAGTGTATTGATGACAAGTCCTTGCGCACGGATGGTGCGAATGTCCTCGCAATCGAAATTAAACATGAAAGCGGCGGCAAGTCTAAGCTCTATTTCTCCAATTACACACAGCAATCCCGTAATCTCCAAGGTTTTGAACTTGACATTGTCTTACTGGATGAACAGCCTCCGGATGACATCTTCTCAGAACTCGTAACCCGTACTGCTGCCAGAAATGGTCAGGTTCTGTGTTCCTTTACCCCACTAAAGGGTATGACAGGCCTTGTAAGACGTTTTTGGGACAGCGTAGAGGGTTACTGCCATGTTCGGGTAACTTGGAATGACGTTCCCTTTGAGAATGAGTGGGGAGAGCCTTTCTTTACCCAAAAGGAACGGGATCAGTTATCACGGGACTATATGCCTTGGGAACGAGAGTGCCGGATAAATGGTATTCCAATGGTTGGCAAAGGCGTTGTGTTTCCATTGCTCAAATGGCCCACCTACAAGGGGGTTGACCACGACCTCGCAGGTAATGAAAAGCTGGAGCGCCTCATCAGTTTCGACTTGGGAATAAAAAACGACCCAACGGTCATCAGTTTCTTCTTCCGTGATCCAGTGGAGGAAACTATTTATTTGCATCGTCAGATTACCATTGAAAAAGGTGAAACCCCAGATGAATACGTCCACTATCTGATGGACAGGGAATCTAAGGGTGTTCCGATTGCCCTACCGCATGATGCCACACAAGCCGGTAGGTATACACTGACAGAACAGTCGGTACGCGAGGTATTTGAGGACAACTACGGTCTGAATTGCATCCCTGGTGCCATTCTGAACCCTGTAAATGACCAAGGCAAGGTAACCAACTTTAAATCTTACGGAATCAATATAATGCGGTTGGGAATGGAGCGTGGTACGTTTATGATTAACGAATCATGCATTCAGTTCTTGGATGAAGCCAGAAACTATGCCATTGATGAAAATGGTAAGTTCCTTGGTGTAGATGACCATATCGACTCTGCTCGTATTGGGATACTTGCCTTAATCCAAGGACATGGCGAAAGTGTCGTGAGCCGTGCAAACACATTCCAATACCGGAGAATTGCTCCGGTTGAAGGAAAGCAACAGAGGATTTGATATGTTGGACAAGAAAAACGTCATCGTTAGCGGCATTGAAGCCCCTTCAGCAGGTCGTGATCTTGTTCAACAAGTCTCCCACGAAGTGTATGTGAAGATGGTGGACTACCTGAGACTTACTCAGGCAAAGAATACCTACAACCGTCTTACTGACTACCACTACCTCAATATTCCCGTATCAAACTCTACGGAACCTATCCGTGGTATTGATTACATCCACCCAGTAGTAACCCCAGGCATTGATTACGCAACTGCTGTTATCACCAAGTGCCTGATGCCTAACGGCAAGATTAACTTTGAGTTTGAGAGGTTCACCGAGGAAGACTCAGGCCAAGCAGACCAAGCCACGAAGATGGTTCTGTACATGCTCAACAGTAAGAACGATTCTTACCAAATTGTGCGTGATTGGGCGCAGGATTCTCTCCTACACAAGAACGGTATTGTGATGGTTCAGCCCATCCGAGAGCCAATTACCCAATACAAAGAGGTTGAAGGCACCAAAGACCAACTGCGCGTCTTTGAAACACTGGCTGCTGAGAAGGGTCTTACTGCCAAACGTCAGAATATGCGTCGAATTGACGTAAATTTGCAAGGTGCAATGCAGGAATTGGCTCAACCTGATGAACAGGAAGAGATCCAAGAGCCTATGGGTGGAGAAGTGCAAGAAGCAATTGCCAATAACACCATCTACCGTGCCAAATACAAGCTGACCGGATACTCTACAACCATCCGCATCAAGCATATTGCGCAACACTACTGGGTATGTAACCCCACAATTTCCGGCATCCAATATCAGGACTTCTGTGGCTTCTTTGACCCCATGACTATCCATGAGGCAAAGACACTTTACCCTGCTATTGATCTAGAGAAGTTTGCAGAACATGCTGCTTATGGCCCTGCTGGAGCCTACCAAGCAGGTGCTTTGGAGAATGATCTGGCTCTCCATGCCCGTGACTCCACTCCTGTTCCTGGTCAGGGTGTTATTGCTTCCCAAGGTGCTGATAAATACAGCCGAGTAGTAATGATTACTACCGCTTGGATTCGCAAAGACATCGACAACGATGGCGAAGAGGAAATCATTGAGGTTTGCTATTCTGGTTCATACGTGATTTATGCAAAGGAGGTGGACTTCATCCCTTGTGCAAGTATGTGCCCAAAACCTATCGTTGGGAACTTCTTCGGATACTCTTTGGGAGAGCGTCTAATCCCAATGCAGGAGTATTCAACTTCAATTGCCCGTGCTGAAATGGCATTTGCAATGCAAGCGTCTACTCCTCGGATTGGTGTCAATCCTGAGTTTGTTGATGCAGAAGAGATGCAACGTGGTGTCTCTGCCCTGTTTATCTTGGATCGCAAATTTGACGCTACCAAGCACGTATTTGAGTTTGCCCCTATGCAGGGTAACCTGAGCTACGTTCAATCGTCTATGGATCGGTTTGAGGCCGACAAGATGGCAATTATTGGCATGACCAGCCCCAGTGATGTGCTGAATCCTGAAGTAATGAAGGACGGCAACTCTGGCTTCAAGCTGCAATTGGCAATGGGGCCAAACCAACTTATCCAAGATGAGATGGTCAAGAACTGCGCTATTGGTCTACGGGATGTTATCTACATCACTTGGAAGACCTTGGTTCAATACTCGGATGACTACAACATCCAGCAACTGGCAAACGCCTGTGCAAAGGGTCAGCCCTTCTTGGATGCCATCTCGATGGAGAACTTTGAGTTCATTGACCGCAAGATCATCAATATTGATCTGGCTCTTGGATTCCTGTCGGATGAGAACCGTCTTACCCGTCAGCAACTGATTACCCAAGCACAAACCCAGTTTGCCCAAGCAATGATGATGCTAGATCCTAGTGTTCCTGAGTTGTTTGCCAAGGTGCGCCGTCCTTTTGAGGATACTTTGCGCGTATTGGGAGTGAAGGATGTAGATGCTTACTTGCCGACTATGGAAGAAGCAGGAAAGATTGCTCAAGCCAAGGCACAAGCAGGCCCAGGTGCTGCAGAGCAAGAAGTTCAATCCAAGGTCAACCTGAATAATGCGAAGACCGAGGAGTCTAAGACGGTAGCGGCTCTGAATATCAAGAAAGCGGAAGATATTGATACTGACAACGCTTTTGAGATGCTGGCTGCTAAGAGGGGTAAACTGAGCGCAGTACAGATTGATTAGGAATTGCAATGAAAAGCCTAGTATTGAATATTCGTGAGTTTTTCAATCGACGGACAAAAGCCGTTGATGCACATAAGGAGTCAAATGTAAATCGACGTACTCTGGTTATTGAAAACGGTCAGGTCGCTAGTCGCCTGATGCGTAATGAGGACTTTGCATTGATGTTCAACCTGTATAGGTTCAACATGCTTGAGCGTCTTGAAGACAGTAAGGACGATCAGGACAGGATTGGCAACGCATATTATGTTGCTGGGGTGCGAGACTTTATTGACTTCATCGAGAAGCAAGAATATCTCGCAAAATTAGCCAATAAGGCTTAATATTGACGAAATAGGATAAACTATGTCAGACGTAATCGAGCAATCGACCGCCACTGAGCAAACTGGTAGCCCTGAGGCCACTATCGCTGCAATGATTGCCGCCAATCGGCGTAACAATCCACAGCCTGATGGTAGTACTCCCCCACCAGCGGGACAAGAAACGAAAGTTTCCCCCGAGGCGGCTTCCGAAGAGGTAGCTGAACCTGAAGATGGTATTACTGAGACTGAAGAAGCAGTAGAAGCCACAGAAGATGCCGAGTCCACCGAAGGTGTAAACGAAGCAGTTAACTTCTTGGAGTTTGCTGAACAGAATCCGAATGTAATGCTGAAAATCCCTAACAAGGACGCAGAAGGCGGCTTTGTAGAGATGACGGCAAGCAAAGCGGCTTCTATTCTGGGTCAAGGAAGTGCTATCCATGAAAATGCCCGTAAGCTTAAAGCTGAACGTGCAGATTTTGAAGAGTATGAAGCCAAACGTCGAAGTGAACTGGATGGTTTGCAGATTGGTTTGGAGCTAACCGTAGTACCTCAGTTGCAAACAGCGGCTGATGAACTGGTAACCCTCCAGCAATACAACCAGCAATGGAACCAAATCCTCCAGAATGCGACTACTGAGGTTCAACGTAGTGAGGCAGAAGCGGCTATTCGCCAAAACGCTCAGTTGATCCAAGAGAAATCGCAGTTCATCCAGACAAACCGGCCTAAAGTTGCACAGTTCTTTGAGCAAAGGACTCAATATGTTCAAGCACAACTTGAGCAAGCGAGACAATCCTTTACTGATGTTGAACTGAAAAACAAGGCCAACTTTACTGAGCTTCGAGAGAAGTTGGGTAAAGAGTGGAAAGGTGCAAAGGGTACTTTTGTCCCTGGTGTCCAGAACCTAGATCTGGTCAGCAGTGATGAGTACATTTTGGGTTTGATTCGGGACGGTATGAAGTTCCGCGAAGGCCCAAAGGTTCGTAATGCTGGTGGATCCTTGGCGGCAACCCGTCAACCAGTAGCAAAAGCGAAGACTGCTCCTGACAACAAGGCTGAAGAACTTCAAAAGAAAGCACAGGCTGGCGATAAGAATGCGGCTCGGGATCTTTTGGCAACCATGCTTGCGGCTAACAAGAATCGCCGTAAGTAACCTTTAGGAGAATTTGAGATGGCAACCATCACCTCTGCAAACTTGGGTAACGGCAATGGCTCGTATACCACCGACATCGTGGTCAAAGACCTTGACCTGACTGTTTCCAACTACGTCAAGGATCGCACTCCTCTGACCAACATGGCTATGAGCAAGAAGCGTAAGATCAACTCTACGCTGCACATCTGGCCGAATGACTACTTCCGTGTTCCGGCTCTGAATGCCAAGCTCGAAGGTGCTGCTGTTGCTTCTTCGGACGCTGCATCCAACACCCGTGCTAACTTGGGTAACTACACCCAGATCTTCTCGACAGTGATTGGTGCTACTGGCACCGCTCGTGCTGTTGAGCAAGCTGGTGGTGATCCCCAAGCCTACCAAGAAGTCAAGCAATTGACTGAAATCATGTTCGACGTTGAGTTGCAAATGGCCCGTGCTGATGGTGCATCCATCAAGTACTCTGGTCAGGCTGCTTCTCAAGGCGGTGGCTCTCCCAACAATGGCCGTCGTTTCGGTTCGCTGTATGCCTTTGCTGGCACTCGTTCTGGCAACCCCACCACTGGTACTGCAGTTCTGAACATTGCTACTTCTGACAGCAACGACACCACTGGCGCTAACAGCACCAACACCCCGTTCAACGGTCTGTTGTCCAATGCTGGTCTGGGCTACTTCACCTTCGCTACTGGTCAGACGCTGCAGCAATTCAGCCCGTTCCTGTACAAGCAACTGGTGACCACTGCTGAACAACGCTTCAACGCTAAGATTACCAACATGGTGGTTCCGACCTCTATGCGTACTCACATCAGCGACATGATGCCTACCAGCCGTTCCATCAACCGTTTCAATCCGGCTGACAAGGGTGACACGATTTCCACCTACGAAGGTGACTTCAACTACACCTATCAGATCGATGATTGCTGGGTTATGGATCAGACCGGCGCTGACAACACCTCCGCTCTCTTCCTGAATCCTGATGTGATTCAGTGGGGTTCGTTGCGTGAACTTGGCCCGAACAACGAAGTGTTCTCTAACGCTGACGCTTCGCTTGACCAGTACCTGCTTGAAGGAACTCTGATTGTTCGCAACCCAGCAGGCGTAGCAGTGTTGGCAGGCGTGTCTCCCACTGGAGCAGCCGTATCCGCACCGCGTACTTCGACGCAAGTTGCGCGATATTTGGCGTAAAACAATACTTGTCTGAAATTCAATAAAGCTCTATCATGGGGCTTTATTGGAGGACAGACAATGATTGAATTACCCAAAACTCGACAAGAGGCCCGTGACGTAGGTTCAAAAGCCTATTTCACTGGCCTTTTTTGCAAGAATGGTCATGTCTCTAAGCGGTGGACTGCAACTGGTAATTGCGCTGCTTGCCAACAACAAAACACCAAAAACTGGACAAATAACAACCCAGACAAAGTTCGTGCTTTTTTTGATGACCCTGTTCAACGTGAAAAGAGTCGTGCTTCAAACCGCAAACATTACCAAGCAAACAAGCTTTGGTATCTTGAAAAGTACAACAAGCGCAGAGCTTCTAAGTTGCAAGCAACCACAACTTGGGGCCAAGAAGGAATTTCTGCTTTCTACAAGAAAGCTAAAGAGTTAGAATCTTTGAACAAAGGTACTAAGTACCATGTAGATCACATCATTCCTCTTGCTGGAGACAATGTTTGTGGGTTGCACAATCAGTTCAATCTTCAAATACTCACAGAGCAGGAAAACAAACGCAAAGGCAAAGCATGGAATTGAACCTGAACAACGAAGAAGCCAAGGTAGACGAGGATTACTTCACCAAAGGCAACATGCACGACAGCATGGAAGGCCTTCTTATCCGCAACGATAAGATGTACAACGAGGTGAAATCTGGCACTTGGTCACAAACCTTCAATACTCGCAATATTGACTACAAAATCGGTGCTCAGGACGGTATGCGATACGTCCAATATGAGCAGAAGAACGTAGAAGAGGTTCGCCAGAAGTGCAAGGAAATGCGGGAGTTCTACCAACTCCACGGTACTGATAACCCGTATTTTGCTGGCACATTTCACGCAATGGATCTTCCAAAATGCTTTGCCCATGAGATTAGTTCCAAGTGGTTTAACAACCGTCCTTGGGAGTTAATCAAAAAGGACAAGACTGACAAGATTCTGTTCTACGCAATCGTGAACGAATACTACTCAGACTTTGTATGCCACCCTAGCGGTAAAATACCACTTCCGTATAATCCCGCCATACCTACTAAATGAGGTTGAACCATGTCCCTATTCATCCAAACTGCTAACTCTTTGGTTAGTAAGGTAGCACAATGGGTAGGGGTAGTTCCTTCAACAATCAACATCAATGCCACTGGCTATAGCTCCATTTCTGGAGAAATAACCACCTCGGCATCAGCAACCTCCTCTCTCCTGTCTGGTGACTTTATTGCTCCAAGCGTTTTGGGGCCATTTACAGTAGTTCTGTACGTCACAGATACAGTGGTCAAAGTAAGTGACCCTGATGGTGTTTGGCAAGGCATTACTTACCCAACAACCATTCTGAAGATGCCTACTCAATCGGCATTGGAGGTAATGTCCTGCATTCAGTTGGCAGAGATGCGTATGCGTACTCTGGAACTACCAGGATTACGTTCAGATCCTTACAGTCTGACAAACCCAGACATTCTGACTGTTGACTCTCAGGGTATGGCAGAGGTGCCTCCTGATATGAACTGGCCTATCCTGTTTTTCCAAGAAACTCCTCCTGCTAACCAAGCTCCTGGTTCTACAGGTCTTGGGCCTTGGATTGTTTATGACCGAGTTGGTGACCGTGAGATTATTCGTCGCCGGATGATTGACCAACTGTACGTCCGTCCTTTTGGTGTTCCTCGTGTTATTCGTGCTTCTTTCTCAGAAGTATCTGGTCGTTATGTGTTCACTCCAAACCCAGGAGAAGGAACTACGATCAAGGCCTATTACCAAAAGACATTCCCATTCCTGTTTAGTGGAACTGGCAATGCCATTGCGCCTATTGTTCAAGCCAATGCAGTATTAAATTCGTTTCCTGAAGGGTATCTCTACGGTACTTTGTGGGCTTACTACGATAAGAATAAGAATGGTGAAGAAGCTGCCAAATGGTCTGGTCGCCTTGAAGAGGCTTACGGTAATATTGAGGATCAGAATTGGAAGGACAAATGGCGTGGTGGTGACCAACACCTCACTTCCGAGTTTGCTCCTCGCAATTACCGCTACAGCTTTAAGTAAGGATCAACATGGCAACCAAGACCTTCTATGGCGGTGTTACCGAAACCAACAGTCTGTATGGCAACAACCCTGCTGACAAATCCACCTATTTCGAATGGCTGATTTTTCAAGATGCTCTTGGTCAACCCACAACTCCTACTGGTGGTTCGTGGAACTTCGATACCAATACGGGTACAGCCCCGACAGGGTGGTTAAACAGCCCTCCTAGCTCCGTAAACAACCTGCTATGGGTGTCTGTAGCAATTGTTGATTCTCGCAATCCTACGGTTCTTACGTGGTCTTCCCCAGGTCTGATGGCATCTCCTTCTGGTGGTGCTTCTGGTGTTGCGGTAAGTGCTTCAGGTTCTTTGCAGAACAACGGAACAGTATCCTTTGCTAACAGCAACGGGGTTACTTTTGGTTTGTCGAATGGAGTGATGACAGCTTCTGTAGCGCCTAGTGCTGCTGCTGGAGTTGGAATTCAAGGCTCTGGAACTGTCGTACAAACGTCAGGAACTGTCCAATTTGCGAACAGCAATGGTGTTACCTTTGGTCTGACAAACGGATCAATGACCGCTTCTGTTGGTACTGATTACATTGCTGGCAACCAGACAAGCAATCTCCAATACACTAGCAATACCAGCAACATTACTAGCAACGCGCTGAATGTCAGCCAATCTAGCCTGTTTCAACAGGTTAGCAATACTTCGAATATCACTTCTAATGCGTTTCCTTCTGCGAATACTACTAAGTTTGCCGGTACTGGCACCACTTTTGCTGGAACTAATGCTACTGCGACACTTAATGTTAATAGTGCCGGTGTAGCCCTATCTCTGTCTGCTGGAGGTGGTGGTGGAGGTGGTGGTATTGCTGCTGCTGCTGGTACTCAAACAGCAAACACAGGAACTGTAGCCTTTGTTAACAGCAACGGCATATCGTTTGGAATGTCCAATTCCAGCCAGATTACAGCCTCATACACAGTCCCAACTCAATCTGCACAAACACAGGCATCTGGCAACATTGCTGGTGCAGGGTTCACAAGTACAACTACAGCAGGAACAGCAGTTGTAGCCACGCATAACAGTGCTGGCTTGAGCATGGGAATCCCTGCTTACCTGACTACTGCTGCCCAAAGCACTCATAGCCATAACTTTGCCACTACTACTACCAATGGTTCAAACATCGTTGTTGGAACTACCAATAGTGCTGGTGCAACGATTGGTGTTCCTGCATTCATTACTACTTATGCTGCACAGACAAACCAAACGGTTGCTTCTGGAAACATTGCTGGTGTAGGAACCACCTTTGCAGGAACCAACGTAAGCGGCTCCATTACTCTCAATAGTGCAGGTCTAAACTTGGCATTGAGTGCTCCTGCAGGAGGAGGTGGAGGTGGTGGAGTAAACATTGCTGCTGGTACTCAGACCGCTGGTACTGGAACAGTTAACTTTGCCAACAGTAACAACATTACGTTTGGCATGTCTGGATCTAACCAGATTACTGCTTCGTTCTCTCAGACTGTACAGACCCAAGCAAGTGGAAACATCGTAGGCTCTGGCTTTACAAGCACGACTACTGCTGGAACTGCTGTTGTAGCGACTCACAACAGTGCTGGTTTGTCGATGGGCATTCCTGCTTATCTGACAACTGCTGCTCAGAGCAACCACTCACACAACTTTGCTACTACCACTACAGGTGGAAGCAACATTGTTGTTGGTACTACGAATAGTGCAGGCGCAACTATCGGCGTACCGGCGTTTATCACGACATACGCAGCGCAGACAAACCAGACTGTCGCATCGGGAAACATCGCAGGCGTTGGTACGACATTCGCTGGGACTAACGCTACTGCAACGCTAGGAGTCAACAGCGCAGGCGTGGCTCTGAGCCTGTCGGTAGCTGGTGGTGGGGTAATCAACCAGACCGGCCCAAACATCGCTGTTGCTGGTTCTACGATTACTTCCGGTGATGTGTTGTTCAGCAATGCCAACGGTGTGACATTCGGCATGGCAGGCAACACCATCACCGCTTCTGCTGCTGGTGGCGGTGGAGGCGGCGTAACGGTGCCGTATTACGAGCCTTACCCGCTGGGCAACAACACCTCGATCTTTGTATTCGGGCAGAACACCCTATACATGCAGCCGGTTATTGCACCGGATAATGTGATTGTCAGCAATGTGGAGCTTCAGGTATCCATTGCTACAACGACCACTGCCGCTGCGTCGAACAATGTCGC
>ERZ1034363.823-NODE-823-length-19370-cov-4.522780_pt1 | contig 19370 bp, 17 predicted proteins | sample MGYA00520616_ERZ1034363 | MGnify/ENA primary metagenome ERZ1034363 (study PRJEB33736, sample SAMEA104284506) | Azolla filiculoides | biome: Urban; feature: Water surface; material: Ditch water | place: Netherlands | collected 2015-10-28 | depth 0-0.1 m ...
TTTGGTTGCTAGAGCTGTTGTAGTCTCAGCAGCATTTGCTTTAGTTGCAATATCTGAAGCCAATCCGTCTGTTGTTGTTTTTACATCCGCAGCATTTGCTTTGGTTGCAATATCTGAAGCCAATCCGTCAGTTGTTGCTTTTACATCCGAAGCGTTTGCTTTGGTTGCTAATTCTTCTTTTGTAGCATAAACACTTAAGTCTTGATCTCCTGTATTTGTTCCACTCAAATTAGGAGCAGAAATGACTCCAGTAAACACTTGACCAGCAATATTTGCCTTTAGAGCAATATCACTTGTGTTTTCCATAATAGCAGCCAATTGTTTATCCGAAACATAATTTTTATCTGTACTTGGAATTATGTCAGCGGTTGTAGCTGGTTTTCCTTCTGTTATTCTTCCTTTTGAATCAACAACAACTTTAGAATAAGTTCCTGCAATGACACCAGTATTTGAAAGTGTAGTTACTAAATCAGCACCAGAAGTAGTTATATCTCCAGTTAATCCATTTGGTGCATTTAATACTCCTCCTGAAACGGTAACTATACCTGATCCTAAAGGTGCTGGTCCAACCGCACCAGTCAATCCTACATCTCCTTTTTCGCCTTTTTCACCTTGAATTCCTTGATCTCCTTTTACACCTTGAGCGCCATCTTTTCCGTCAGCTCCATTTGTTCCAGCTACACCTTGAATACCTTGGTCTCCTTTATCGCCTTTTTCACCTTGAATTCCTTGAGGGCCTTGAGGGCCAGGCAAACCTGGCACATTAGCGTTTTCTGCATATAATGCATAAGGAACACTATTCAATTGTGTGGTACCCATATCAATATAAGCAACACCTCCAGTTGAATCCATTTCCACCTGAATAAATTTTGATCCAACACCCCAATTCACTCCAGACAAGGTTCCAGTAATAATTGTACCAGAACCAATGTTTACATCAAATAAACCAAGACTAGTAGTCGTTATACTATGTGTTTCACTAAAAACAACAGGACCAGTAGAGGCTCCAGTATGAATAGTAAAACGTAAACTGATTTTTTGCGATGCAACTACACTACCATCTGCACCATAAGCCACACCCTGATAAGGAATCGCTTGAGGAGTTTGAGCATAAACATTGTCAATTGTACCTATATAACAAAAAATACATAGTAACATCAAGAATATTCTTTGCAATGATTTTTCTTTTTTTGTAAAATTATTTATCATAAATTTAAATTTAAAATAATATTATTTTTGAAATGGGTTATTATGTTGTGCTTAAAAAATTACTTCTGTGTTTTTCTATATCTAAGACTTTTTTTCTTAGGGCGGCCAAAAATATATTAAAAAACTTTCTCATATAAAAAAATAACAAATACTCGTTTAAAAGTTAAAATTGTCTTTTAAGGGTCAAATTATTGTTATTTTATTTAAACATTTTCCTATATTTTTACTTTATATTAAATTATTACTAAAAAATGTTTCTTTTTTTTCAAAAAAACTTTATGATTTTTTAGGCATTTCAAAAGTAGGAATAAATATATGTACTACAGGTTAAAATCCGATTAAGTGCAAAAAAAGTCCGATTAAGTGAAAATAAAACCGTTAAAATGTTTTTTTATAGTCTTAAAACTACAAAATAAAAATCATCTACAAAAAGCGGACAGATTAAAGAAAAAGCGATTGATAATTATTATTTAAAAATAAAATTATTAACATCAATAAATTTTAGACATACTAACTTAGTTGTCACAGAAAGTTAAGAAACAATCTTAATTTTGCCCTATGAAAAAAGTCTATAAAATTTATGACAAATCTTTTAAAGATAAAGCAGTCCAAATGAGTTATGATAGAACCAACATATCAGAGTTCACCAGAGAGTTAGGAATAACAACACCACAGTTGTATAAATAGCGCAAAGATTTTGAACAATTTGTAAAAAAAGCTTTCCTGCAAAAGGAAAATTAAAACTAACTCCAGGTTGGAGTTCTAGCGATGCAATGAGTACGAATTAAACTACACTTAGAGCTAGGAATATGGCGGTTAAAAATCGAAAAATCGAGTAAAATTTGATTTTCCACTCTGACAGAGGTGTTCAGTGTGTGAGCAAAAAAAATGTAAATGTTCTTGATTCCTATAAAAAAATCACCTGTATTATGAGTCGAAAAGGAAATTGTTGGGATAATGCAGTAGTGGAAAGCATTTTTAAATCCTTGAAAACTGAATTGATTTACGGAAACAAATTGATTTCTAAAGAACAAATGAAACTAAAAATCTTTGAATACATTGAAATTTGGCACAACAGAAAAAGGAGGCATTTTGCTTTAAATTATGCAACTATTGAAGAATTTAACAATCAAATTAATTACAAAAATGTAGCTTAACTTAATGGGCAGTTTTTATTTGCATATCCAGTTTGCGAGCTAAAAAGAAAAAGGGACTTAACTAAAAAATCAGTTAAGTCCCTTATGGTGGGCGATGAGGGGTTCGAACCCCCGACCCCCTCGGTGTAAACGAGGTGCTCTGAACCAGCTGAGCTAATCGCCCTAATTGTGGGTGCAAATATACACTTAGATATTGGATTCGCAAACAAAATTTAAAAAAATATATTTTTAATTTGAAATGAAATAAAACATATTTTTATCATTACTTCAGGATAGTATTATATTTGTAAAAAAACAATTAAATTTAAATGGCACATTTCAAAGAAAATGATTTACCAAAATCAAAAATAACAGCAACATCTCTAAACAAAGCAACAGTTATTTTTAAATATGCAGGAAGTCATCGATGGAAATTTTATGTTGGATTAATCTTTTTATTATTAACCGGAGCAACAGCATTAGCTTTTCCAAAATTAATGGGAATTCTAATTGATAGTGTAAAAACCAAAAGTTACGACCAAGCTAATAATATTGCTATATTACTTATCGTAATATTGTTTTTGCAATCTATATGTTCCTTTTTTAGACTTTCTTTATTTGTCAATTTTACCGAACATACTTTAGCTAATCTTCGATTATCATTGTACAGTAACTTAGTAAAACTGCCAATGTCATTCTTTTCACAAAAACGTGTTGGAGAACTAAATAGTAGAATAAGTGCCGATATTACTCAAATTCAAGATACATTAACATCTACAATTGCCGAATTTTTAAGACAATTTATTTTAATTATTGGCGGCATCATTTTGTTAGCCACCGAAAGTATAAAGCTTACTTTATTGATGCTTTCAGTAGTTCCACTTGTGGCGGTAGCTGCGGTTATATTTGGAAGATTCATTCGAAAATATTCCAAAAAAGTGCAAGATCAAGTTGCAGAAAGTCAAGTTATTGTAGAAGAAACGATGCAAGGTATTAGTATTGTAAAAGCTTTTGCCAATGAATGGTATGAAATTGCCCGATACGATGGAAAAATTAAAGAAGTAGTAAAACTAGCTATTAAAGGTGGAAAATACAGAGGCTACTTTGCTTCCTTCATCATCTTTTGTCTTTTTGGGGCTATAGTTGCTGTGGTTTGGTTTGGCGTCAGATTGAGTATTAGTGGTGAAATGAGCGTGGGACAATTAATCTCTTTTGTGCTCTATTCCACTTTCGTAGGGGCTTCTTTTGGTGGAATTGCCGAATTGTATGCTCAAATTCAAAAAGCAATTGGAGCCACCGAACGTGTTTTCGAATTATTAGACGAAACTCCCGAAAAAATTAATTCTACACAAAATTCGCATTCCATTCAGAAAATTCAAGGAAATGTCACTTTCAATAATGTTGGATTCACCTACCCTTCTCGAAAAGAAATGAAAGTATTGAAAGGAGTAAATTTCACAGCTGATTTTGGTCAAAAGATCGCTGTTGTTGGTCCAAGTGGTGCTGGAAAATCTACTATAGCTTCTTTATTATTGCGCTTTTACGACATTGACAGTGGGGAAATATTGGTAGATGGAAAAAATATCTACGATTATGATTTAGAAAATCTTCGTGGCAATATGAGCATTGTTCCTCAAGACGTGATTTTATTTGGCGGAACTATTAAAGAAAACATTGCTTACGGAAATCCTGATGCAACAGATGACGAAATTATTTTGGCTGCAAAACAGGCCAATGCTTTGGTTTTCATAGAAAGTTTTCCTGAAAAATTTGAAACTCTTGTGGGCGAAAGAGGAGTTAAACTTTCCGGTGGGCAACGCCAACGTATTGCCATCGCAAGAGCATTATTAAAAAATCCAAGTATTTTGATTCTGGACGAAGCCACTTCGTCATTGGACAGCGAAAGCGAAAAACTGGTTCAGGAAGCCTTGGAAATTTTGATGGAGGGAAGAACGAGCATTATTATAGCCCACCGCCTTTCGACCATTCGAAGTGCAGACCAAATTTTGGTTTTAGATAAAGGAGTAATTGCTGAGCAAGGAACTCATCAAGAATTGATTGCTTTAGAAAACGGTATCTATAAAAACCTGAGCCATTTGCAGTTTAGTCATTCTTAATTTTCGGTCACTGATAAAACGAATTTGCAAAAACAAAAACACAGATAAAAACAAATTTACTTTTAATTTTTAGTAATTAAAATCCGTTATTATCTGTGTTTTTACGAAGTAAATCCGTGTTTTCTGCGTTCCTTTTTACTTACTTCTCTTTTCTTCTATTTCTCTCAGCTTTTATCATGGATAATTCACGGCTGGTTTGTCCTGCAACCGAAGTGTTTTCTTCGGCACGGCGAATTAAGTAAGGCATCACATCTTTTACAGGACCAAAAGGCAAATATTTAGCAACATTATAACCACTATCGGCCAAATTATAACTGATATTGTCGCTCATACCATACAATTGACCAAACCAAATTCTATTGTCTGTCGATTGTATTCCTTTTGTTTCCATTAAATCCATCAAATAATAAGTACTTTCTTCGTTGTGCGTTCCTTCAAAAATAGACATCGTATCAATATGATCTAACATATATTTTACTGATGCATTATAATTTTCGTCGGTTGCCTCTTTTGAAGTGCAAATTGGGCTTGGATAATTTTTTTCAATGGCACGTTCATTTTCTTTTTCCATATAAGCACCACGAACTAATTTCATACCAATGAAAAACCCTTCTTGTTTTGCTTTTTCGTGCACTTCTTTCAAATAATCCAATCGATCCCAACGATACATTTGAAGCGTATTGAAAACAATTGGCTTCTCTTTGTTGTACTTCTGCATCATTTCTTCAACCAAATTATCGACCGAATCTTGCATCCAACTTTCTTCAGCATCAATCAATAAAGCTACATCACTATCATAAGAGGCTTTGCACACTTTTTCGAAACGAGCCACTACTCTATTCCATTCGTCAGATTCTGCTGGTGTTAATTTTTTTCCTAAACTAACTTCTTCATACAAATCAATACGTCCAAAACCTGATGGTTTAAACACGGCAAACGGAATTGATTTCTTTTCTTTAGCAAAATCAATCAATTTTAAAGTTTTTTCTAAAACCGCATCAAACTGTTCTTCTTCCTCCTTGCCTTCTACAGAATAATCTAAAACCGATGAAACACCTTTGGTAAATAATTTGTCAACAACTTTCAAGCTGTCGTCCTCATTTACACCTCCACAAAAATGATCAAAAACAGTAGCACGAATCAATCCTTCTACAGGCAAACTTGCTTTGAGAGCAAAATTAGTTACAGCAGTTCCAATTCGAACAAGTGGTTCATTTGCAATCATTTTGAATAGAAAATAGGCTCTTTCAAGTTCTGTATCGCTTTTCAAAGAGAATGCAATTTGTGTATTATCGAATAAATTTTTCATTTTTTGTTATATTTTTGCACAAATATAAAGAGAGTTTTCAAAATTATTAAGCAAAAAATCCCTTATTTTGCGCTTTAAATTAATTAATAAATATGCAATCTATCCAAGCCAACAATTATCCAATATATTTCAATGAATCAGGATATGAAGCTCTAAATTTGTTCCTCAACGAAAGCAAATATTCCAACTTATTTATTATCGTAGATAGCAATACTAATGAGTACTGTTTGTCAAAATTCCTTCCCTATTTAGCAACTGAATTGACCATTGAAATTGTTGAATTTGAAGCAGGTGAACCCAATAAAAACATTGAAACTTGCGTTCAATTATGGAATGTTTTGACCGAACTAGGTGCTGATAGAAAAAGTCTTGTTCTAAATCTGGGTGGCGGAGTTGTTACTGATTTAGGCGGTTTTGTAGCTTCAACTTTCAAGCGTGGAGTAGATTTTATTCATATTCCAACCACTTTACTTTCAATGGTTGATGCTTCGGTTGGAGGAAAAACAGGTGTCGATTTAGGAAATTTAAAAAACCAAATTGGGGTTATCAATGTGCCAAAAATGGTTCTTATTGATACTCAATACTTAGAAACACTTTCTAAAGAAGAAATGCGTTCTGGACTTGCCGAAATGCTCAAACACGGATTGATTTATGACAAAGGCTATTGGGAACAATTTCTGGATTTGAAAGCCATTGATTTTGCCTATTTTGATGAGTTAATTTACCGTTCGGTTGAAATTAAAAACGAAATTGTAATGCAAGATCCAACCGAAAAAAATATTCGCAAAGCATTGAATTTTGGTCACACACTGGGTCACGCCATCGAAAGTTATTTTCTTGAAAATGAAAACAAGAAAAGTCTATTGCACGGCGAAGCTATTGCCATCGGAATGATTTTAGAAAGTTTTATTTCGTTAGAAAAAGACTTGATAAACCCACAAGAATACAACCAAATCAAGACTGCAATAAAAGGTATTTATGATGATGTTGTTTTTGAAGAGAATGATATCGAACCCATAATGGAATTGCTCATTCACGACAAAAAAAATGAGTACGGAAACATTCAGTTTGCGTTAATTGAAGGCATTGGAAAAATAAAAATCAATCAATCTGTTGAAAATGAATTGATTTTAAAGGCTTTCAAAGATTATAAATCTTAACAATTTTTATAAAAAAGGATTGTAATTGGTATATATTATTTTCTACATTTGCAACAATGAAAAAAAGTCAAAATACAAGGAATTATAGCGCTCTAAAAAACGAAAAAAGAAGTTCTTTTTTAAGAATATTAAGGCGTTTTTTTGCTGTTAAGGATTCTTTTAGTTTTGATATTTTTCCCTATTTGAAAGCCGAAAACGAAAAACTTCAAATCGTTTTTGAAAACATTAGAGTTTGAATTTTAGCTTAATTTATTATTTCAATTAAATTAATCTAAAATATTAAAAATCAAATGAATACAAAATATTTCGATTTAATAAATCAAACTTACTATTTTCCTCAAGAAGAATTTACATTAAACAAAGACAACCTAGAATTTCATAATATCGATTTGATGAAATTGGTAGAGCAATATGGTACGCCATTAAAATTTACCTACTTGCCTCAAATTTCCAACAACATTAACAAAGCCAAAAGTTGGTTTCGTAAATCGATGGAAAAAAACAATTATGAAGGCAAATATTACTACTGTTATTGCACAAAAAGTTCTCATTTTGAATACATAATGAATGAAGCTTTCAAAAATAATATCCATATCGAAACCTCTTCGGCTTTTGATATTAATATTGTCGAAAGTTTATTAGAATCTGGGAAAATAAATAAAAGTACTTATGTAATATGTAACGGTTTCAAAAGAGATCAATACATCGAAAACATTGCACGATTAATCAATAACGGACATAAAAACACCATTCCAATTATTGATAATTATGAAGAATTGGATATTTTACAAGAAAATATCAAGAAGAAATTCAAAATCGGAATTCGAATTGCAGCTGAAGAGGAACCTAAATTTGAGTTTTATACTTCACGTCTTGGAATTGGTTATAAAAACATCGTTCAGTTCTATAAAAAACAGATTCAGGATAATAAAAAACTGGAACTTAAAATGTTGCACTTTTTTATAAACACCGGAATCAACGACAACGCCTATTATTGGAACGAATTAGTAAAATGTATCAAAGTGTATGTCGCTTTGAAAAAAGAATGCCCTACACTTGATGGTTTGAACATTGGTGGCGGATTTCCAATCAAAAATTCATTGGCATTCGAATACGATTACCAATACATGATTGACGAAATTATCAATCAAATTAAGATTGCTTGTGACGAAGCCGAAGTAGATGTTCCGAATATTTTTACTGAATTTGGTTCTTTTACTGTTGGTGAAAGTGGTGGTGCGATTTATCAAATTTTGTATCAAAAACAACAAAATGACAGAGAAAAATGGAATATGATTGATTCCTCTTTCATCACTACTTTGCCAGATACTTGGGCTATAAACAGACGTTTTATTATGTTATCCATCAACCGCTGGAACGATACTTACGAAAGAGTTTTACTAGGCGGAATGACTTGTGATAGTGATGATTATTACAATTCTGAGCAAAATATGAATGCTATTTATTTGCCAAAATACAACAAAGAAAAGCCACTATATATCGGTTTTTTCAATACAGGCGCCTATCAAGAAACTATAGGCGGTTATGGAGGTTTGCACCACTGTTTGATTCCGCAACCCAAACATATTTTGATTGATCGTGACGAAAACGGAATCTTAGCCACCGAAGTTTTCTCACAACAACAAACCGCCGATGAAGTATTAGAAATATTAGGCTACAACAAAAAATAATTTTTAAAATTTTTCATTGAGTTATCAAAAAAAAATATTTTCTTTGAACACTCAGCAATCCGCTTTTAAACAATAAAAACAAAATGAGTAAAGGACCAATAAGTCAGTTTATCGAAAAGCATTATTTGCATTTCAATTCTGCATCTTTAGTCGATGCCGCCAAAGCCTATGAGCAACAATTAGCTAACGGAGCTAAAATGATGGTGAGCATGGCTGGAGCGATGAGTACCGCCGAAATAGGCAAAATTTTTGCTGAAATCATTCGAAAAGACAAAGTGCAAATCATTTCTTGTACAGGTGCAAATCTTGAGGAAGACATCATGAATTTAGTAGCACATTCGCACTACGAAAGAGTACCACATTATCGTGATTTAACTCCTGAAGACGAATGGGCATTACTAGAAAGAGGTTTAAATCGTGTTACCGATACTTGTATTCCAGAGCACGAAGCTTTCCGTCGTTTGCAAAAACACATCTATAAAATTTGGAAAGATGCCGACGATAAAGGGGAACGCTATTTTCCTCATGAATTTATGTACAAAATGCTACTTTCGGGAGTTTTGGAAGAATATTACGAAATTGACCTAAAAGACAGCTGGATGTATGCTGCAGCAGAGAAAAATTTACCTATTATTGTACCAGGTTGGGAAGATAGCACGATGGGAAATATTTTTGCTTCCTATGTAATCAAAGGCGATTTGAAAGCATCTACAATGAAATCAGGTATTGAATATATGACTTTCTTAGCTGATTGGTATCCAAAAAATAGCGCTAACGGTATTGGGTTTTTCCAAATTGGTGGTGGAATTGCTGGAGACTTTCCAATTTGTGTTGTACCAATGCTGTATCAAGATATGGAAATGCATGACATTCCGTTTTGGAGTTATTTTTGCCAAATTTCAGATTCTACAACCAGCTATGGTTCGTATTCGGGAGCTGTGCCAAATGAAAAAATCACTTGGGGTAAATTAGACATTAAAACCCCTAAGTTTATAATCGAGTCGGATGCAACCATTGTTGCTCCATTAATTTTTGCCTATTTGTTGGATTTATAATATAATTTATGAAAAGAGTAATTGTTGATTACGCAAAACTTACCCACGAAATTTTAAATCTATTAGTAGATAAATTTCCGGATGGCTATGATGATTCAAATATTATCCGTTTTAGAAATGCCCAAAATGAATTGATCGAAGCTGTTGAAGTTCGTACCGAGGACACTATTTATTTAGTAAAAATCAGTACCAAATTGGCCGATAGAATCGAAAATTATGATGAAGATGATGAAATCGAAGCAGAAATTGAACCAATCGCAGACGGCATCATAGACGATGACGATGCTGTCAGTGATGACGATGATGACACAGATGAATACAAAGACCCAGTGGATAAAGGCGATGACGATGACGACGACGATGATGACGATGAAGAAGCCGATTCTTCTGAAGATGACGACGATGATGACGAAGAATAATTAATTCTTCAAAATAATACTATTTAAAAGGAACTCTTAATGGAGTTCCTTTTTTATTTCCTATATTTTGACTACAAATACCGTTCTTGAAAAACTTTTTGATGGTGTTTTTGGTGTCCTATCATCAAAAATCCTAAAGCTCTAACCGAAACGGGATGATTTGATGCAATTCCTATTCTGGTTAATTGTTCGTAAGAAAAACTTTTGAACATCAATAAATTAGAATGACGAACAGCCGAAAATTCAGTCAACAATTCTTGAATGCTTCTACCGTTGGCATTGGTATGATCTACATAATCATTTTCTTCAAATCCCGGTAATGGCGTCTGGTCGTTTCTAGAAATTCGCAAAGCTCGATACGCAAAAATTCTTTCGGCATCTATAATATGCTGGATAATATCCTTGATCGTCCACTTGCCTTCGGCATACCGATAATCAAATTTGTCCATTGGAATTTCACGAACAAAACGAATAAAATCATGCAAACTGATTTCTAATTCTTCCAATAATTCAACATTTTCAATTGCTTTGATATAAGTAGCATTGAAAGTTGAATATTCATTTACGGGCAATTGATTGGAATTCATATTGTCGATTTTTATAAATTAAGCTGAATTTCTACTGGCATTAGTATTTCCAAAAAGAGAACGAGTTACAATTTTTTCATAAGTTTGAATCAACTCTAAATCTGGTTTTTCGGATTTACTCAATTCATTAATTCTCAATAAAGCATACTGTTGTATTGTCAACAATGGCAATACTATACGCTCTCTTATATCAATAGAAGCTTTTCCGTCAGGATAGTTTTCCATTAGTTCTTTATGACCAGCAATTTTCAATAATAATCTTTTGGTTTCCAAAAATTCATCGTAGATAATTTGCCAAAATTCACCAAATTCAGGATCATTTTTCATATAAGCTGTCAAAGGAAAAAATGATTTTGCCAAGGACATCATACTATTTTCTAACAAGGTTTTAAAGAACAATGAACCATTATATAAATCCTGAACTTTATTCCAGTTATCTGTTTCTTCAAAATATTTTAAGGCCGATCCTACTCCAAAAAAACCTGGAACGTTTTGCTTCAACTGACTCCAAGAACCTACAAAAGGAATCGCTCTTAAATCGGCAAAATCTAAATGTTCTGATTTACTTCTTTTAGACGGACGACTTCCAATATTGGTTTTGGCGTAATATTTCAAGGTACTCATTTTCTCCAAATAAGGAATGAATTTGGGATGATTTTTGAAACTTAAATACTTTTGATACCCTAATTCAGCCAATTGATCTAAAATTTGTTTTTCTTCAACCGACAAAAGATTTTTATCTTTAGTAAATACCTGATTTGTTGCACCAGCACTTAATAAATTCTCTAAATTATAACGGCAAGAGTCTAAAATTCCAAAATTAGAACTGATTGTTTGTCCTTGAACAGTAATTTGAATTTCTTTATTCTCGATTTTAGGACCTAAAGAAGCATAAAATTTATGTGTTTTTCCGCCTCCACGAGCTGGTGGACCACCACGTCCATCAAAGAAAATAACTTTAATACCATATTTTCGTGACATTTCAGTCAACTCTTCTTTGGCTTTATAAATACTCCAATTCGCCATCAAATACCCACCATCTTTAGTTCCATCAGAAAAACCAAGCATGATGGTTTGCTTTTTATTTCTATTAACTAAATGCTCCGCATAGGCTGGATTTGAATATAATTTTTCCATGATATTATGAGCATTTTGCAAATCATCAACAGATTCGAAAAGCGGAATAATATCAACTGAAAGGTTCTCCCAATTGTTTAATTTGAAAAGAGCAAAAGTTTCCATCACATTCAATGCACTTTCATTATTGCTTATGATGTAACGATTCGCACCTGATTCACCATTGTTTTCTTGAATTTGTTTTATGGCTTGAATCGACTCAAGTGTCAATCTTGTAATTTCATTATCGAATACATTCGAATCTAGATTACCATTAATATTTGACAATATCTCAAACTTTTCATCTTCGCTTAAATCAAAATAATTTGCTGGAAAAACAGTAGAGTTTGAGTTTAAATAATGCTGTACAACATCTTTAAAAACAGCATCATGTATTTTACTATTTTGACGAATATCTAATGTGGCAAAATGAAATCCAAACAAATTCACTTTGATAAGAAGACCTTCTAATTCATCTAAATATAAAGATTGATTTCGCTCTATAAGTATGGTTCTAATCTTATTTAATTGAGATTTAAACTCCTCTAAAGTGATGTAAATTTCTCCTTTAGAATAAAATACAGAACGATATAATTTGTGTTCCAATTCGGCCACTAATACATCCACTTCAAAGAAAGTAAGCTTTCTTTTCAAGTTTCTCATTTCACGATAGTAACACTTTAATATAGAAGTTCTTAATCTATCGGCAACTTTAAGAGTTATTTCAGTGGTAACAAATGGGTTTCCATCACGATCTCCTCCTGGCCAAAATCCAAGTTTTATCAATTGATTATTGATAGAACTTCCGTGCAAAATATTTTTTTGTAGATAATGAACTATCTCTCCTGCGGTTTCGTAAAACACATTTTCAAGATACCATATCAAACTTACAGCTTCATCAAAAGGATTTGGTTTTTCGTTTTGTATAAAAGGAGTTTTTCCTAATTGAGCCAAAAGCTGTTTGATTTCAAGCAAGTTATTTTTGCGAATTGCATCAGTCAAATCATTAATGATACCTAAAACCGAACCAGGATAAAACTGAGTTGGATGAGCCGTTAAAACCGTTCTCACATTGAAGTTTTCGAGAAATGAAATTAGCTCCTCTCCTAACTCTTTTACCGCTGCCTTTTCCTTAATATCCCTTAACGAACCTCTACCGTCCATATTATTTACAACCGGAAAAGCAGCATCCTCAATAGCATCAAATAAAACTATTTGACGTTCGATAAATTGAATAAATCGAAACATTATATCAATTTTCTCTGATTCTGTTGCTCCTTGCATATACTTATTTGCAAAAAAATCAACAATTTCTTTAGGTGTTTTTTGTTTTTTGAAACCGTTTTCGCAACCATCAGTAAATAAAGGAAGTAAAACCCCTGTATTATCTATTGAGTCGAATGGTAATGTAATAAATACACTATTATAGATGTGATATTTTGATAAAACTTCTTCGTTAAATCTTTCAATTTTAGGGTGCGTATACATATTGAGTTGGTTTAGTTATTGTTGGTTTCGACAGTTTTTATATAAAAAGAAACCCCAAGAATTCACTTGAGGTTACGTTATATAACGGCAATCAAATGAATTATATATCTTTAAAAATAGTATGCATCAAACGTTTTTTATCGTTGATACTTTCTTCTAAAGAAATCATTGTTTCTGTTCTGTAAACTCCGTCGATATCATCGATCATAAAGATTACATCTTTTGCGTGCTTGGTGTCTTTTGCTCTAATTTTACAAAAGATATTGAATTTTCCAGTCGTTACAGATGCTACTGTAACAAATGGAATTTCATTTATACGCTGTAAAACAAATTTAGTTTGCGAAGTGTTATTAAGAAAAACTCCAACATAAGCGATAAAAGAATACCCTAGCTTATCATAATCCAATACTAATGATGAACCCATTATTATCTCAGCATCTTCCATTTTCTTAACTCTGACGTGAACTGTTCCAGCCGAAATCAATAATTTTTTGGCGATATCTGTAAATGGAATTCTTGTGTTGTCAATCAACATGTCCAAAATTTGATGGTCTACTTCATCTAAACGAAACTTACTCATAATTCAATAATTTAATATTTATAGCTACAATTACAAACTTTGAACTAACACTCCGTTTACAAACTTTTTATCATTTAAATAAAAGTTAGCTTTTTGATTTAATTTTGGTGAATTCTCATTTTCATCTTGATAAATTGCGCCTTTCGCATCATATTCAAAATGTCCATAATAATTCTCTAATTCGCTTATATGAACAACATAAGCATTAAAACAAATCTGACCGTCTATTAATTCTTCTTTGTATTGTGCAGCAAAATTCGTGATTATTTCAATACCATCATAATTTATTTTGATGTTTTTATATAAAAAATCATAAAAAACTACTTTATTTTGAGGAATACTCAAATAATTATCAAATCTACTATCAACTATATCGTTTTCGCTTAAGATTTCAAAACTCGAAACCAAAGCCATAAAAACATATTTTCGAGTTTCTTCTCTCCAATAATCATTCTGAAAATGCCCAGCTTCAAACAAAACCGTTGGAACTCCCAAAAATTGAAAAGTGTCTCCGATACAATTAATATTAAATCCATCGTCAAAACGCCCTACTTGTCCCGGAATATAACTTTGCAACACATCGTTTATTCCCGCAATTAAATTAATAGCTTTTAATCTCGTTTCATTTACCTCCCTTTCATCATTATATGCTGGAGCCAAAAAAGACAAAGTTGCCGGTTTACCAGTACTTGCAACCCCAAAAATAGTGCGCTGATCGTGAAGATTAAAACAAAAATCAGGTTTAAAACACTCAAAAGCTTCTCTCAAAACCTTACTTTCGGGCTGTGTAAGATCCTGCGAATCTCTATTCAAATCTACTTCGTTGGCATTGGCACGAGTATATAATTTCGCTCCATCTGGATTTAGCATCGGAATGGCATAAAAAGTAAATGCCTTGAGTAAGGTTTTTGCTAATTCTGAATCTCCGCTTAACAGATTTAAAAAATCAAACAATGCTTTTGTCGTCGTACTTTCATTTCCGTGCATTTGCGACCAAAGCAAAATTTTAATTTTTCCTGTGCCAATTTGAAACTTATAAATTGGTAAATCGAGCACTGATTTACCAATAATTCCTAATTGATTATTAGTGTTTAATTTTTCTAATATTGGGTAAATTTTGTCTAAAGTAATATAACGACCTTCTATTGATTGTTCTTTATATTGACTGAATAATTGTTCTAAATCCATAGGTTATTTTTTGTTTTACAAAAGTAAACATCTTTATATTTACAAAAGTAAACAGTGAATTTAAAACTAAATTTATAATTGTAAACAGAAATACTCTTTCAAATAGAATCCCTTTTAACAAAGTAATTAACAATTGTATTCAATTATAATAATATATATCAAAATATTTTAAATCAGTATTTTAAATACTTTTAATTTAAGTTAAAATTTCAATAATAGCAGTGGTTTTAAATAATTTACATCTGTAATATTGGCTGTTCTATTCTTTTTGATTACATTTGTAACACAGTTGTTATAAAACACATTTTACAATGGTAAACACCGATGATTTTATAAAAAGAATCGAAATTATATTAGATTATTATGGGTTAAATGCTTCTTCATTTGCCGATAAAATAGGTGTACAACGTTCGAGCTTGTCGCATTTGCTTTCGGGAAGAAACAAACCGAGTTTGGATTTTATACTTAAAATTTTGGATGTTTTTCCAGAAGTTGATTTGTATTGGATGCTCAACGGAAAAGGTAGTTTTCCAAAATCGGAATTAGCGATTGAATCGAATGCTACTTCACCTACTCCCATTTTGAATACTCAAACTACAGCTTCGGAAATTGAGAAACAACCCGATTTGTTTTCGGAAAAATTGGTGCTTGAAAAAAATGAAAAGGTAGAAAATCAGTTTCCTCGTATTTCAAATTCAAAGATACCTACAATTTCAAAAACAGAAGATGAAATAGATCGAATTGTAATTTTCTATACCAACGGAACATTTAAAACCTATTCAGCCGAATAAATTAGTTTTTATTTGGAAATCCATTCTCTGGAATTTTTCCAACAACGCCATTGAAATGCTGAAGTAAAATAGACAAATCATTTTCATAATTTGAAGTAGGAAAAAACGGTTGACCCATTTTTACTGATTTTTGACTATAATCAAAAGCAACAGGAATTATGGGAACATTTGCTTTTAAGGCAATATAATAAAATCCGGTTCTTAGTTCTTTTACTTTTTTTCGGGTTCCTTCGGGAGAAATGGCTAACCGGAATTCGTCACGGGTTTCAAAAATTTTGGCAATCGATTCTACTTTGTTCAAATTCCCTACTCTATCAATGGGTGCTCCCCCCATCCAACGAAAATAAAATCCAAACGGAAAACGGAATAATTCTTTTTTACCAATAAAATTCATTTGAATTCCAATGATTCCTCTTGTCAATAATCCGAGGTAAAAATCGTGCCAACTCGTGTGAGGAATAACCATCAGAACACACTTTTTGATACTTTCATCTAGTGTGCCTTCTATTTTCCAGCCCATCCATTGGAAGAAAATTAACTTGTAGAAACTTTTTTTCATTTAGAACCCATTTTTCGTAAAATTAATATTTATCCTGTATTTTTGACAAAAATAAATTCAAATGCTCAAAAAACTGTTTAGTTTCTTACTTCCGGTCACCATTTTCAAACAAAATTCAACACTTAGTAAAACTCTAGAAGTAACTTGGACTGACGGAAAATTAGTTTTAGATAGTGAGAATACTAATTATTCGTATGGCAATTTACAGCGAATTTTAAGAAAAGGGTTGAGAATCATTGGTTTTGAAAAAATCAAATCAATGCAAAAAATCTTAGTGCTTGGTGTTGCTGGTGGCAGCGTTATCCGAACTTTAGTTGACGAAATTAAATTTGAAGGTCAAATTACTGGTGTTGAAATTGACAAAAATATAATTGATATTGCCAATAAATATTTTCAACTGAATGAGATTCCAAATTTGGAAATTATTTTTGATGACGCTTCCAAATTTGTTTTGAAAACGACAGAAACCTTCGACTTGATTATTATAGATGTTTTTCAAGACACAAAAATGCCCGATTTTTTGTTTGAATTCTTTTTCATCAACAAAATTTGCTTTTTGTTAAATCCCAAAGGTCATATTCTGTTTAATACCATGTTACTGAACAAACAGCAAAGAGAACTCAATCTGGACTATGTAAAAAATTTTGATCCTAAAAAATATACCGTTACCTTATATAACAAAATGGAGAAAACGAATGAATTGATATTAATCGAAAGTAAATAATATTTGTAATTTGTACTAAAAATTAAGCAATTTTTTCGTAAATTAGAGTCCAATTCGAATATCAAAAAGATGAAATCGATTCTAAAAAAATTGTTCTTAGGGAATTTAGCCAAAATGCCAAAACCCGAATTCAATCCTGTTCAGAAACGCTTAATGAACATAAAAGCTATATGGAACAACAACCATCAGGACGATAATGGAATAGAAAAATTTGTACGGTTGTTCCTTTCTTCATCACAATTGCTTTTTCCTGGAGTTTATATCAAATATTTGGCCTATTTAAGAGGCTATGAATACCGAGATTTAGCCTTAGATTTCTATGTTTTACTCAAAGTCAGCTTTCCATTATTCATCTTAATGAATCATTGGCAAAGTTATCACTTTGTTATTTGGATAATGATTTATGTCTTATTAGAAACTGTTTTATACATTCCCACACTTATTTTTGCTTCGGATATGTTTTCTAAACCACGTTCTTATAAAAGATCGATGTTATTACTTTTTCTCAATTATATCGAAATTATATTTTCGTTTGGAGTTTTGTATTCTTGCGGTGATTATTTAAACAAGCCGCTCGATCATTGGTTTGACCCAATTTATTTTAGCACCATCAATTCGGCTTCTATAGGCTATGGCGATTTTTATCCTGTTACACCAATCGGAAAATTTTTAACCACCGCTCAAGCCTTTTTATTCTTATTATTTGTAGTTCTGTTTTTGAATTTTTTCACTGCAAAAATAAAAGTAAAAGGCTATTTTGATATTGAAAACGAAAGCTAATTTAAATCAATTTTCTCGCTTTTTCCAAGTCTTCTTTGGTATCAATTCCAATTCCAATATGATTAGTTTCGACCATTTTGATACTTTTGCCAAATTCCAGATAGCGCAATTGCTCCAGTTTTTCGGATGCTTCCAATGATTTCATCGGCAGATTGTAGAAATCCATCAAAGCTTGTTTCCGAAAAGCATAAATCCCGATGTGTTTCATATAACGAACGCCCACATTTGCTTCTCTTGGATACGGAATTATGGATCGCGAAAAATACAAGGCAAACCCGTTTTGGTTTACGACCACTTTCACGTTGTTGGGATTGTTGATGTCGGCTACCTCTTTTATTTCACACATCAAGGAAGCCAAATCGACCTTCTTTTCGCTGTCGTTTTTATAAACTTCAATCAGTTTTTCTAAAGCCGCTGTGTCTATAAAAGGTTCATCGCCTTGCACGTTGACCACAATATCTACATCCATATTCTCTACCGCTTCGGCAATTCGGTCGCTTCCTGATTCGTGTTCCTTGATACTCCTGATGGCTTTTCCGCCATGAGAAACGATTTCATCAAAAATTAAATCGGAATCCGTTACCACAAAAACATCATCAAATAATTGCGTGTTTATTGCGGCTTCATAAGTTCTTAAAATCACTGTTTTTCCACCTAAATCCTGCATCAGTTTAGCGGGAAATCGGGTTGATGCATAACGGGCTGGAATGACTGCTATTATTTTCATTAGTTATTTATATTTTTTCTATTAATCAAATTAAAAACAATCTCTCAATCAAGAGATTTTATCACATAATCTTCACCGAAGTCATACTCAACGAACCTCCTAATAACTTATCATTGAACAAACTCAGTTCTTCGGATTTTCCTTTTAATCCTAAAGTATAAATCAAAGGCAAATAATGTTCCGGCGTAGGAATTGCCAATTGAAGCGCTCTACTTTGTGTTTCATAATCAATCAGTGGCTGAAAATTACCGTCCAGTAAATAATTATTGACGGTTTCCCTTGCTTCAATTGCCCAATCGTAACCGTAATTATCTTTTTCGAAATTCTGAAAATCGACTAATCGCAAATTATGAACAATATTACCACTGCCTACAATCAAGATTCCTTTGGTACGCAACGCACTTAATTTTTGAGCCAAGTCAAAATGGTATTGACCAGATTTGGTGTAATCAATACTCAACTGAATTACAGGAACATTGGCCTCCGGATATAAATGCTTAATGACACTCCAAGCACCGTGATCTAAGCCCCAATGTTCGTCCAGCTCTACTTCTACTGGAGTCAATAATTGTTTGGTTTCTACTGCTAATTCTGGACTTCCTTTGGCAGGATATTGCACATCGAACAGCGCTTGCGGAAAACCTCCAAAATCGTGAATCGTTCTGGGCATTTCCATTGCGGTAACCTTTGTTCCTTTGGTAAACCAATGCGCCGAAATACACAAAATGGCATTC
>ERZ1034363.824-NODE-824-length-19364-cov-18.648001_pt1 | contig 19364 bp, 10 predicted proteins | sample MGYA00520616_ERZ1034363 | MGnify/ENA primary metagenome ERZ1034363 (study PRJEB33736, sample SAMEA104284506) | Azolla filiculoides | biome: Urban; feature: Water surface; material: Ditch water | place: Netherlands | collected 2015-10-28 | depth 0-0.1 m ...
TTGTGATTCATGACTGGGGTGAAGTCGTAACAAGGTAGCCCTAGGGGAACCTGGGGCTGGATCACCTCCTTACAAAATCACTCGTCAGTATAAGTGTCCACAACAAATTATTTTGATTATTTTTGCCCGCGGGTCTGTAGCTCAGTTGGTTAGAGCGCACCCCTGATAAGGGTGAGGTCGGAGGTTCAAATCCTCCCAGACCCACCAACATGATACCGACTGCGGTTTGCTGTCCTTGGGGTCATAGCTCAGCTGGTAGAGCGCCTGCCTTGCACGCAGGAGGTCAGGAGTTCGATCCTCCTTGACTCCACCAATTCCTAATTCAATAAAAGTTATTAACTAGCTTTTATTGCATTAGCAATTACTTGCTAATAGCTCTTTAACAATATGGAAAATCTGTAAAACATACTAATTTATTAGTACGTTTTCTCAAGCAGAAAAATATAGTTTAAGTCATGCGACATTACATTAACATCATTAAGTGAAGACTTATTGGGGTTATATGGTCAAGTGAATAAGCGCACACGGTGGATGCCTAGGCAGTGAGAGGCGATGAAGGACGTTGTAGCATGCGATAAGCTGCGGGGAGCTTGCAAATTAGCTTTGATCCGCAGATTTCCGAATGGGGAAACCCAGCCATCATAAGATGGCTATCTTGTCATGAATACATAGTGACTTGAGGCGAACGTGGGGAACTGAAACATCTAAGTACCCACAGGAAAAGAAATCAACCGAGATTCCCTTAGTAGCGGCGAGCGAACGGGGATTAGCCCTTAAGCATTAGGTCAATTAGTGGAACGGAATGGAAAGTCCGGCGATACAGGGTGATAGCCCCGTACACGAAAATTACCTAATGTGAAATCGAGTAGGACGGCGCACGTGAAACGTTGTTCGAATATGGGGGGACCATCCTCCAAGGCTAAATACTCCTTACTGACCGATAGTGAACCAGTACCGTGAGGGAAAGGCGAAAAGAACCCCTGATAGGGGAGTGAAATAGATCCTGAAACCGTGTGCGTACAAGCAGTGGAAGCAGACTTGTTCTGTGACTGCGTACCTTTTGTATAATGGGTCAGCGACTTAATCTCAGTGGCAAGCTTAACCGTTTAGGGGAGGCGTAGCGAAAGCGAGTCTTAATAGGGCGTTCAGTCGCTGGGATTAGACCCGAAACCGGGCGATCTATCCATGGCCAGGTTGAAGGTGAGGTAATACTTACTGGAGGACCGAACCCACGTCTGTTGAAAAAGACGGGGATGAGTTGTGGATCGGAGTGAAAGGCTAATCAAGCTCGGAGATAGCTGGTTCTCCTCGAAAGCTATTTAGGTAGCGCCTCGTGTATCACTGTTGGGGGTAAAGCACTGTTTCGGCTAGGGGGTCATCTCGACTTACCAACCCGATGCAAACTCTGAATACCAACAAGTGCCAGCACGGGAGACACACGGCGGGTGATAAGGTCCGTCGTGAAAAGGGAAACAGCCCAGACCGTCAGCTAAGGTCCCAAAATCTATGCTCAGTGGGAAACGATGTGGAAAGGCACAGACAGCCAGGAGGTTGGCTTAGAAGCAGCCATCCTTTAAAGAAAGCGTAATAGCTCACTGGTCGAGTCGGTCTGCGCGGAAGATTTACCGGGGCTAAGCATAGTACCGAAGCTACGGATCTCACATTTATGTGGGGTGGTAGAGGAGCGTTCTGTACGCCTGTGAAGGTCACTTGAGAAGGTGGCTGGAGGTATCAGAAGTGCGAATGCTGACATGAGTAACGATAATGGGAGTGAAAAACTCCCACACCGAAAACCCAAGGTTTCCTGCGCAACGCTAATCGACGCAGGGTTAGTCGGTACCTAAGGCGAGGCTGAAAAGCGTAGTCGATGGAAAACAGGTTAATATTCCTGTACTAGTGATAACTGCGATGGGGTGACGGAGAAGGCTAGGTCAGCTACCTGTTGGAATAGGTAGTTTAAACGTGTAGGCAGTGTTCTTAGGCAAATCCGGGAACATATATGCTGAGGCGCTATGACGAGTTTGCTTGCAAACGAAGTGATTGATGCCATGCTTCCAAGAAAAACCTCTAAGCTTCAGGTTATCAGTAGCCGTACCCCAAACCGACACAGGTGGGTGGGATGAGAATTCTAAGGTGCTTGAGAGAACTCGGCTGAAGGAACTAGGCAAAATGATACCGTAACTTCGGGAGAAGGTATGCCTCTTGTAAGTGTAAGCCCTCGCGGCTGAAGCTCAAGGAGGTTGCAATAAAATGGTGGCTGCGACTGTTTAGCAAAAACATAGCACTCTGCAAACACGAAAGTGGACGTATAGGGTGTGACGCCTGCCCGGTGCTGGAAGGTTAATTGATGGGGTTAGCGTAAGCGAAGCTCTTGATCGAAGCCCCAGTAAACGGCGGCCGTAACTATAACGGTCCTAAGGTAGCGAAATTCCTTGTCGGGTAAGTTCCGACCTGCACGAATGGCGTAACGATGGCCACACTGTCTCCAGCCGAGACTCAGTGAAATTGAAATTGCGGTGAAGATGCCGTATACCCGTGGCTAGACGGAAAGACCCCGTGAACCTTTACTATAGCTTGACACTGGACTTTGAATCAATTTGTGTAGGATAGGTGGGAGACTTTGAAGCCGCAACGCTAGTTGTGGTGGAGTCATCCTTGAAATACCACCCTGGTTTATTTGAAGTTCTAACCTAGATCCATTATCTGGATTGGGGACAGTGTCTGGTGGGTAGTTTGACTGGGGCGGTCTCCTCCTAAAGCGTAACGGAGGAGCACGAAGGTACCCTCAGCCTGGTCAGAAATCAGGCATTGAGTGCAATGGCATAAGGGTGCTTGACTGCGAGTCAGACACGACGAGCAGGTACGAAAGTAGGTCATAGTGATCCGGTGGTTTCTGTATGGAAGGGCCATCGCTCAACGGATAAAAGGTACTCCGGGGATAACAGGCTGATACCGCCCAAGAGTTCATATCGACGGCGGTGTTTGGCACCTCGATGTCGGCTCATCACATCCTGGGGCTGAAGCAGGTCCCAAGGGTATGGCTGTTCGCCATTTAAAGTGGTACGCGAGCTGGGTTCAGAACGTCGTGAGACAGTTCGGTCCCTATCTGCCATGGGCGTTTGAGATTTGAGGGAAGCTGCTCCTAGTACGAGAGGACCGGAGTGGACGCACCACTGGTGTTCGGGTTGTCATGCCAATGGCATTGCCCGGTAGCTACGTGCGGACAGGATAACCGCTGAAAGCATCTAAGCGGGAAGCCCCTCCCAAGATGAGATCTCACTGGAACTTTAAGTTCCCTAAAGGGCTGTTGAAGACTACAACGTTGATAGGCATGGTGTGGAAGTTCAGTAATGAATGTAGCTAACATGTACTAATTGCCCGTGAGGCTTGACCATATAACACCCAATCAGTTTTTCCTTTGGTGTTATACGCTATCTTTACTATACACCTTGAGGTTACAGATTTTCCATTTTCTTGCAGCTCTTAATCTGCAAACACCAGTTTGCTTGGTGAACATAGCAAGCGTGAACCACCCGATCCCATCCCGAACTCGGAAGTGAAACCGCTCCGCGCCAATGATAGTGTGGCACTTTGCCATGCGAAAGTAGGTCATCGCCAAGCTCTTATTACTCTAAAGCCCAATCTATTCAGTTGGGCTTTTTTTTTGTCTTCATTTTGAAAATAACACCTATTTTCACTTAGACCAGTCTATAATTGGCTTATTTTCATCATTTTTGTGGATTGATTTATATGAGTGCGCCGCACATTGGTTTTATTAGTTTAGGTTGTCCAAAAGCTTTAGTTGATAGCGAGCGTATTTTAACCTCGCTTCGTCGTGAAGGTTATCAAATCTCACCTAGCTACGATAATGCAGATTTGGTAGTCGTCAATACCTGTGGTTTCATTGATGCAGCGGTGGAAGAGTCATTAGACAGCATTGGTGAAGCGTTAGCAAAAAACGGTAGAGTCATTGTAACGGGTTGTCTTGGTGCCCGAGAAGATGAAATTCTCGCTCGCCATCCTCAAGTGTTAAAAGTAACTGGTGCGCATGCGTTTGATGAAGTATTAAGTGCCGTACATGAACATTTACCTCCTCCCCATCAACCTTTTTTTGATCTGCTCCCTCCTCAAGGCATAAAACTCACGCCTGATCATTATGCCTATTTAAAAATTTCTGAAGGTTGTAATCATCGTTGCACGTTCTGCATTATCCCATCTATGCGTGGGGACTTATTTAGTCGACCCATTGATGAAGTAATGCTTGAAGCGGAAAATCTCGCGAAAGCGGGTGTGAAGGAGTTATTAGTCGTATCGCAAGACACAAGCGCTTATGGCTTAGATTTAAAATATGCACCGCGTGATTGGCGAGGTAATTCAGTCAAAACGCATTTTTATGATTTAGCGAATGCGCTTGGTGATTTAGATATATGGGTACGTATGCATTACGTTTACCCCTATCCCCATGTTGATAATGTGATTCCCCTAATGGCGGAAGGCAAAATATTACCGTATTTAGATATTCCTTTCCAACACGCAAATAGTCGCATCTTAAAGGCAATGAAACGCCCTGCTGCAACTGAAAATAATTTAACACGTATTAAAGCATGGCGGGAAATATGTCCCGATATTACGCTACGTAGTACGTTTATTGCCGGTTTCCCTGGTGAAACTGAAAGCGAATTTGATGAGCTTTTAGACTTTCTCAGTGAAGCGCAACTCGATCGCGTTGGTTGTTTTGCCTATTCACCGGTTAATGGCGCTGCGGCAAATGATCTGCCTAATCAAGTTCCAGAAGACATTAAACAAGAAAGATTAGCGCGATTTATGGCACATCAGTCCAAAATTAGTGCGGAGCGATTGCAAAAACGTATTGGACGAATTGAAACCGTTTTAATTGATGAAGTTGTTGCAGAAGGCGCTGTTGCACGAAGCAAAGCGGATGCACCCGAAATTGATGGTCAAGTCTTTATTGATGGTGCGGTGCATTTACACGTTGGCGATTTTGTTCAAGTCGAATTAGAAGACGCGGATGAGTACGATATGTGGGCGCGTTTAGTGTAAAATACACCTATGCAAATTGTTTTTTTATTCAAAACACTTTCATTATTGTAACAACGTTTTATCGTATGTATTTTGGAGATCACTTTTATGACAAAAATAATTGATGTACGTGCTAGAGAAATTTTGGATTCGCGTGGAAATCCAACTATTGAAGCAGACGTAATTTTAGCTTCAGGCGTTATTGGTAGTGCCATGGTGCCGTCTGGTGCGTCAACAGGTGAGCGCGAGGCGATTGAATTGCGAGATGGCGATAAATCGCGCTATTTGGGTAAAGGTGTTCTCAATGCAGTTAAAAACGTTCAAACAGAGTTGCGTGACGCTGTAATCGGTTTAGATGCAGATAATCAATGCGCACTTGATGAAAAAATGATCGCGTTAGACGGTACGGAATCAAAAAGCCGTTTAGGGGCAAACGCCTTACTTGCCATCTCAATGGCCGCTGCGCGTGCCGCTGCCAATGCAAAAAAACAACCTTTATATCGTTCATTAAATACATCAGGTGAGTTTATTTTGCCTGTGCCCATGATGAATATTATCAATGGCGGGTCACATGCCGATAATAGCGTCGATTTACAAGAATTTATGATTTTGCCTGTTGGTGCACCGAATTTTCGTGAAGCAATTCGCTACGGCGCTGAAGTATTTCATAATTTAGCCAAAGTCTTAAAAAGCAAAGGACTTGCCACAACCGTAGGCGATGAAGGCGGTTTTGCCCCTAATTTATCATCAAATGAAGAAGCAATTGAAGTCATTTTGCAAGCGATTGAACTGGCAGGATACAAAGCAGGCGAAGATATTTATCTAGGTTTAGATGCAGCGGCTTCAGAATATTATAGCGACGGCATTTACAATTTAGCCTCGGAAAATAAAACGTACAATTCAGCGCAAATGGCTGATTTCTTTGTCGATTGGGTTGATCGTTATCCTATCATTAGTATTGAAGACGGTTTTGACGAAAATGATTGGGATGGCTGGAAGTTGATGACTGAAAAATTAGGCAATCGCATTCAATTAGTTGGCGATGATTTATTTGTGACGAATCCAAAAATTTTGCAGCAAGGGATCAGTAAAAATATTGCCAATTCGATTTTGATTAAAGTCAATCAAATTGGTACGTTAACAGAAACGTTTGCAGCGGTAACAATGGCGCATCAAGCCAATTATACCGCCGTGATGTCGCATCGCTCCGGTGAAACAGAAGATACGACCATTGCAGATTTAGCGGTGGCAACGCGCACAGGACAAATTAAAACAGGATCACTGAGTCGCTCGGACCGTATTGCGAAGTATAATCGATTAATGAAAATCGAAGAAGAATTAGGCAATCTAGCTGTTTACGCTGGGCGCAGCGCATTTAGCATGCTTTAAAAATAGTAAGAGTGAAGGTAAGGCTCATGGTGACGTGAGCCTTTTTTACTTTTTACCGCTATCCATAAAAAAATGAAAATTATCGTTATTGTTCTTCTCGTTATTATTGCTCAATTGCAATATCGTCTGTGGTTTGGAGATGGTAGTGTCAATGAAATTAATGCGTATCAAAAACGTTTGAATGAAGTCAAACTACAAGTTGACGAAAAAAAACATCGTAATGAGATGTTGTATGCTGAAGTATTGGATTTGCGTAAAGGACAAGAATCGATTGAAGAGCGTGCTCGTGATGAACTGGGCATGATTAAAAATGGCGAAACATTCATCGAAGTCATTGAATAGAAAAACGATTTCCTGCACATGTTAATCCTGTTTTTTTACGGATAATCAAATTTATTTTCCAGTCACTTGATTGATTTAGAGGATGAGATGGCTTTTATACCGTCTGCGAAAAGGGCTAAAATAAACCCTATAGAGAACCATGCCACCTTTTTAGGTGTCAGCGAGCATGAAACCGCATTTTTAAAGAAAGTGAATACGTTAAATAGCGAGGAAAGTGCCCGTGCAACGGCAAAAATTTGTGATAGTTTACGTCTTGCCACGAAAATTTTTGAAAACAGTAATGAAGCAGTGGTCATTACGAGCGTTCACCATCAATTTCTTGATGTGAATCCTGCTTTTTCATTGATTACGGGCTATGACAAAGCCGAAATTCTCAATCAACCCTCTGTTATTCTTAATTCTCATCATCATGATGCGCATTTTTATTTTTCACTTAACCGCAAATTATTAAAATTTGGTGAGTGGCGAGGTGAAGTGTGGATTAAATGTAAAAATAATAATGTATTACCGCTGCAATTATCTGTGCATAGTGTGAATGACGAGAATGGCGTCATGACGCATTTTGTAGGTATTTTTAGCGATATGACGGCACATAAATCAACCGAAAATGCGCTCTCAAAATTGGCACATTTCGATCCACTTACGGGACTTTCTAATCGCACTCAATTTGTGGAGCGTTTGAAATTCACGCTCGATATGGCAAAACGCAATCATCATCAATCTGCGTTAATGCTATTGGATTTGGATCGATTTAAATTAATTAATGACACGTTAGGTCACCAATTAGGTGACGAATTACTCGTTCAAGTGGCAAGACGTCTAAAACAGTGTGTGCGCGAAGTTGACACGGTGTCGCGTTTGGGGGGCGATGAATTTACCGTTATTTTGGGGGAGATTCATTCTAGTGAGAATGCCGCGTGCGTCGCCAATAAAATATTAACGACCTTAAATGCTCCTTTTATGCTGAGTGAACGTGAGGTCTTCGTTTCGGTCAGTATTGGTATAACGGTGTTTCCTGTTGATGGCGATAGCGTTAATTTGTTGATTAAAAATGCCGACACAGCCATGTATCACGCCAAAGAGTCTGGACGCAATAATTATCAATATTTTTCCGATACGATGAATAAAAATATGCTTGATGAATTGGAAATGGAAACCAATTTACGTCAAGCATTTAAAAATGATGAGTTTTCACTTAATTATCAGCCGCAATTTGCATTAAAAACAAGAAAGTTAATTGGGGCAGAGGTACTAGTTCGTTGGAACCATCCTACCTTAGGCTGGATTTCGCCCGCGATTTTTATTCCTTATGCTGAAAAAAGTAATTTAATTATTGCGTTAGGGGAATGGGTGCTTCGTAAAGCCTGCACACAAGCTGTTTTATGGCAAGAAACGGGATTGAAACTTCAACCTATGTCTGTAAATTTATCTGGCATGCAATTAAAACAGCCGGATTTACTCTATAAAGTAGCACAAATTTTAGAGGAAACGCGATTCCCCGCACATCTCTTGGAGTTAGAGCTAACAGAAGGCGTTTTAATGGCTAACGTAGAAGAAACGATTACCACGTTAAATAAATTAAAAGACATGGGCATTCGCTTATCAATTGATGATTTTGGTACGGGATATTCGTCACTGAGTTATTTGAAGCGTTTCCCTATTGATACCTTAAAAATTGACCAATCGTTTATTCGAGAAATCACCACGAGTAGTGACGATAGCGCGATTGCATCGACGATTATTGCGATGGCACATAATTTACGATTAAACGTCATTGCTGAAGGCGTGGAAACAATAGAACAAGCCAATATTTTACTGGATAAAGAGTGCGATGATGTACAAGGTTATTTCTTTAGTCGTCCATTATGTGAAAGTGATTTTTGTCAGTTATTAACTAAACTGCAAGCGGATCTCGCATGACCACACAACGAAAAGCCGTCGCGCTCATTTCGGGCGGACTGGATTCTATGCTCGCGGTGAAATTGATTCAACAGCAAGGTATTTATGTTGAAGGGATTAATTTTTTTACTGGTTTTTGTGTCGAAGGGCACACGCATGCTATCCGAGATAAAGATAAACACGCTGAAAAACCCAAACGCAATAACGCATTGTGGGCAGCGGAGCAGTTAGGCATTAAATTACACATTATTGATGTCATTGAAGAATATAAAAATGTGCTGATTAATCCTAAGCACGGGTATGGAACGAATATGAATCCGTGCATGGATTGCAAAATCTTTATGATTAGCAAAGCCAAGCAATGGATGGTTGAAAATTGTTTTGATTTTATCATTACCGGTGAAGTGATTGGGCAGCGTCCCATGTCACAAAATAAATTCAAATTACCGATTATTTCAAAACAATCGGGTGCGGATGATCTACTTGTTCGGCCATTGTGCGCAAAAAACCTAGAAGCGACCTTGCCTGAGCGTGAAGGCTGGATACAACGTGACGGGCTTTGCAGTATTACCGGTCGCTCACGCAAACCCCAATTTGCAATGGCAGAAGAATTTGGTTTTACCGATTTTGCACAGCCCGCTGGCGGATGTTGTTTTTTGACGGATAAATATTATTCCGCCAAATTAGTCGATTTATGGCAGGCGCAAGGCAGCAAAGAATATGAACTTGACGATATTATGCTACTTAAAGTGGGGCGACATATTCGTCCAAAGCCCCATTTTAAGCTGATTATTTCGCGTGAAGAAGGCGAAGGGCGTTTTATGCAAGGGTATCGCCACGAATTCATGAGTGTTCAAGCAAACGGTTTTAAAGGCTCAATTACCCTTGTGGATGGTGTCCCCACATCAGAGGATTTGCCGCTTATTGCAAGTATTGTGGCGCGTTATGGTCAAGGCAAGAATGAGGAGCAGGTTACACTCACACTGACCCAAAAAGACGGTTCAACGCACGAATTAACGGTAAAACCCTTTGATGATGATGCACAATTAGCCGCGTGGCAAGTTTAAGCGACTTTATTTTTTTATTTATTTTTTTATTTTTAACGAGTTATGCAAGAAATCAATCCCATTAAAAACAAACTTTTTGATCTAAATAGTCGTGTTGATGCGCTCAGGGGGTATCTTTGACTTTGACACTAAGCACGAGCGTTTAGTTGAGGTTCTACGCGAACTTGAAAGTCCCGATATTTGGTCCAATCCTCAGCAAGCGCAAGATTTGGGCAAAGAACGTGGGCAATTAGAACTGGTAGTCAATGGTTTAATTGAGTTAACACGCGGTTTAGCGGATGCGGAAGAATTGCTTTTAATGGCCATTGAGGAAGAGGATTCAGAAACTGTCGACACGGTGGCTAGCGACGTGAATGCGTATGAAAATCACGTGGCTGATTTAGAATTTCGTCGTATGTTCTCGGGCAAAATGGATGCAAATAATGCCTTTTTGGATATTCAATCGGGTTCTGGGGGCACAGAGGCGCAAGATTGGGCATCAATGATTGAGCGTATGTTTTTGCGTTGGGGCGAGCGTCGCGGCTTTAAAACGGAATTGATTGAAGAATCCCAAGGTGACGTCGCAGGTATTAAAAGTGCGACCATTCGTTTTGAAGGCGACTATGCGTTCGGTTGGCTGCGGACGGAAACGGGTGTGCATAGACTGGTGCGTAAATCCCCTTTTGATTCAGGTAATCGTCGTCATACCTCGTTTGCCTCCGTCTTTGTGTCGCCCGAAATTGATGACGATATTGATATTGATATTAATCCGGCTGATTTGCGTACAGATGTTTATCGCGCGAGTGGGGCGGGGGGGCAGCATATTAATAAAACCGAATCTGCGGTGCGAATTACCCATGCGCCATCAGGGATTGTGGTGCAATGCCAAAGTGATCGCTCACAGCACAAAAACCGCGACACGGCCATGAAACAGCTTAAAGCGAAGTTGTACGAACTTGAGATGCGCAAACGCAACGAAACGCAACAGGCTTTAGAAGATAGTAAATCTGATATTGGGTGGGGCAGTCAAATTCGCTCTTATGTTCTTGATCAATCGCGTATTAAAGACTTGCGCACAGGCTATGAAGTGGGGAATACTCAAGCCGTTTTAGATGGCGATTTAGATGGTTTTATTGAGGCGAGTTTGAAAAGCGGGTTGTAAATAATTACCTGTCAATGAGAGCGTGAAATCTTTTTTGCTTATACCTAAAATCAAATGATTGATTTAACGTTTTTTGTCATGGTGAACATCGTTTTTTCGGAGTAAAATACGCCACAATAAATCATGTTTTGTGTTTTTAGATCAAATGGCTGTTCGCTCATTTTTGTCATTAACCGTTACTATTCGAAAACTCTATTATGTTGAAAATTATTGTTTTGCTATCATCGTTTATCTTCCCTGTTGTGGTGAGCGCAGATGCGCCTGTTTTATTTAAACCACCTGTTTCAGGTGCCCCCGCAACACAAATGGGTGGCGGAACGAGAGGGATAAAAAATACCTCTGTGAATATGGAATTATTAGCGCCAGAGCAAGTGGCATTGACCGCGCAGGCATCGCCAAATTTATATTGGTATATTTCCACGTTACCGCATCACAATATCGAGTTTTCGCTCTCGTTAGAGGACACGGGTGAAACGATTTTCGAGCAAACATTGCCGACCATCACAAAAGAAGGCATACAATCGATTAACCTTTCGCATTTAAATGTTCAACTAAAAGAAGGCGAGCAATATCGCTGGTCAATTGCGCTCATTGTTGACCCTAATCAACGTGTCAATGATGTGATTGCCAGTGCGACTTTTCGTCGAGAAAGTACCGCTATTCCACTCAATGATGTCGCCAAATTAGCGCAAGCAGGTTACTGGTACGATACCGTTCAATATTTAGCAGAGCAGAAATCGCCTCAAATGACTGATTTGCTCAAGCAACAAGGTATTACGCTGGGGAAATAATTAAAAATGACTAAGCATCTCTTCGTTATTTGTTAATTGTCCCATGATGAGGTGTTCATCTATTTTTGAAACAATAGATGAACACGTTAAAATAAATCAAACTAATACAATAAATCCGATGACTTAGAGGGCAGTACACCGTGTCCACGAACTGTCAATGAACTTCCTGTTCCAACATTGCAATAATCTTGACTCAGTAACTCCCGCCCAAAAAACACGGTATTTAAGCCAATCAACACACCACTCAAATTCAGTTGTGGTGATGTCACCTTCACATTGCCGCTTAATCCAAATTGTGAGGCGGCTTGTATGACGTTCAATCCCGGTACGTTTGATTCCCATTTTATGGGTTGCGCTCCACCTTTGATTAACAAATTTTGACTGGCAATTAGCGAATCTACGTGAACCAGTACATTGCCACCATTTCCGCTATACGCATTTGCTTGAATCATGCCGTTATCAAGCACCATCGCGGGTGAGTGAATCGTAATATCTCCCCCATTTCCATTAGAAGACGCCACCGACGTAGTCACTGACGAGCGCTGTAAAGCGATCAAGTTGCTATCGTTAATGGTAATAGCGCCCCCGTTTCCTGTATTGGCTTGTGTGCTGATAGCGCCTAAGTGCATGTTCAACGCGTTTGCGATATGCAACGTGATGTTGCTGGCATCGGCATTATCCGTGGCCTTTGCGTTGATGAGTCCATTATTGATGGACAGATTGGGCGTGGTAATCGATATTTCGCCCGATGGTGTAGGCATTTCTTTTGACACAGTCGCGCGATTTTGAATACTAATTTGCGCATCATTGCTTAACTTAATTTTGTGACTGGCGACAATACTGATATTGCCAACGTGCCCTGTACTTTCAGGACTGGCCGCAGAAGAAATTCCGGCTAAATAGTCACTATTTTGCGCATCAATGTTTAGCGTATCCGCTTGAATAGTGAGATTCCCCGCTTTTCCATTGCCACGGGTATTGGTGGTAATACGTCCTGCGTTGTTGATGTTAATGAGTGAAGCGTTAACATTCACGGTACCTGCGTCACCTTTTCCCGTAGAAGTATTTGACGCGATGCCCGTATAAGTGCCGTTATTATTTCCATCAATATTGATGCGTTTGGCAAAGACAGACACATCCCCTGCATTACCATCAGCGTTTGTATTGGAGGTGATACGTCCTTTTTCGGTCAACGTTATCTTGTCAGCGCTCACGCTCACTTTTCCTGCATCACCTTGCGCAAGCGCATTAGATGAAATGCCTGTAAAGAGATTATCTGTACTGCCTTGACCATTGATATCAATGGTATCAGCGTCTATTTTTACCTCTCCCGCATCGCCACTGCCAAAACTATTTGAGCCAATAGTGCCTGTATTGGCGAGCGTTAATGCGTTGGCATGAACGTCTACTTCACCACCATTTCCAGATGCGACCCCAGAAGTATCAGAATGAATACCTGTCACCTGCGTTTGATTATTTTGACCATCAATGGCAATTGATTTCGCGGCCACTTGAACGTGTCCGGCGTTACCTAAGCCAGACGTTGACGAGTTAATCTCACCTCCATTGATTAAATGGATAGTATTCGCGGTAACGTTGATATTGCCTGCATTGCCTTGACTATTTGGGTTGGCGTTAGAGCCAATGCCGGTTGCACCTGCGGTGTTATTTTTTCCATCAATGGTTAAATCTTGCGTGACGAGGGTGACTGCGTTTGCATTGCCTTGCGCGAAGGTGCTGGAATTGATTTCCGCGCCACTTTCGATATTCACTGACGTTGCTTGCACGTTCACTTGTCCTGCTTGCCCCGAACTCGTTGCATTAGCGGCAATACCGGTAAATGCGGTGGTATTTTTGCCATCAAGATGAAGTGTGTTGGTATTAATAGTGACTGCGCCGCCATTACCTTGCGCGTTACTGTTCGAGGAAATGAGTGCGCCATTTTGGATGGTTAACGTGTCTTTTGCGTTGATGGTGACTATTCCACTTTTTCCCGCGCCATTGGAATCTGCGCTAATCTGCGCTCCATCTGTTAGGGATAAATTGGTCGTTTGTATGTTCACATTCCCTGCATCAGTAGCGCTATCGGTATTCGCGGAGATAGTGGCATTAGCGATGTCAATTTGGGGAGCGGTGAGCTTAATATTGCCTTCGTTAGCAAGTAACGCAGCTTGGTTATTTAGGGTAATTTTTCCGGCTACTAAGTCGATTTGTTGCGTGTCTTTCACACTGAGCATCGCACCGTTAAGAGTAAGTAAACTATTATTTGAATTCGATGCCGCCGTTAAGCCAAAACTTTCAGGTGAGGCGATACTTAAACTATTGGCCGGTGTCTTCACGTTGAAATTGCTGCCATCGCTAAATGTTAAGTTATCAATGGTTGAAACGTGAAAAGCTGCCGGCACATCCACTTGTGCATTCGCGCCAAATACAATGCCTGATGGATTGATAAAATAAAAATTCGCTTTGCCTACTTGGGAACGCAACGCCCCGTTAATAGTGGATATGTCCCCGCCTGTCACTCTGCTAATGACATTGAGAATGTTATTTGCCCCCGTAAAGGTGGCGCTTTCGCCTGTGTTAATATTAAACGTTTTAAAGCTGTGAAAAAGAGTATTTCCTCTCGTGCTGCCAAGCGATTGCGGAACCGTAAAATGACCACTTAATGATTCTACAGCGCCTACCGTGCCATCGGTGACGGCTTGCGCGGCGCTCACATTGGGAAGTAAAAAAACACTGAATGTTAAAAAAGCGCGGTAGATTTTCATAGCCAATTTCCAACCAAAATAAAGGGAGCCCAATAGAAAGGATTCTTCATGTCTGCGTGTTTGATAAGACTGATTTGTGCTTGCTGGAGTGCTTTGACTTTCGTCATGTTAGGATGTTGCGCTAAATTTGTATAAAACTGTGTCATGAGCAGATAAGCCGCTTCGTCGGAAATGGGCCAAAGTGACCCTAATGCACTACGCGCATGGGCTTTGAGCGCAACACCGGCAAATCCAAGCGGCGCTCGACTATCCCCTTCAGCCGTTTGGCAAGCACTTAACGTGAGGAGTTCAACAGGATTTTTTTGAAATTGATCAGATTTGAGTAAACGTTCTAATTCATTAATATGCAGCAATTCATCATACGTCATCAAAAAACTGTTTTCTGCATTCGCACCAAAGATACCATGTGACGCAATATGCACGATGGGGTAGGGCGCGGCCATCACTTCTTGTTGAAAACGTGACAGCGTAAAATCGTGATCTAGCAGCAATTTACTGCCGTCTAATTGATTGCTTAACGCGTTGACTTCTTGCTTAACGCCGGGAAGTTTTAACTGCTCTTTAATTCCCGAAATGAATTCCGGTGAGCGCATTAACTGCTTTACATTACCGTTATTGCGTTTGACCAATTCGCGCAAGCCGCGCCCTCTATCCGAAAGATTGCGTGAGTTTTCAGTCAATTCAGCTGGTGCGTTGGCCTGTGCTTCGTCTGCATCGACGTTGAGAAAACCGCGAATAATTGGCTCAGAGAGTTTTTCAACCACCGCTCCCGGATCGCTCATCCCAAGCAATAATGCGTGGAGATCAGTGTGTGAAAAAGGTTTTGGATCAAATAGCGTGAGTCCCGGTGAGGTTGCCACGGCGTATTTTTCAATTAAATAGTCTTTACCGTTAAAAAGTGCCGCCATCGGCACTAAACGCAGTGACCCGTCGGGAACAAATACTAACGTTTCGATACCTTGCTGGGTTAATAAGGCTTCAGCAGGAGACACAAGCCAGCTATAGAGTTTTATGGCAAGATTGGAGGGTAATTTGTTGCGTAAATTACGCGCCATTTTCTGCGCTTGCGTATTAAATGTCTCGGCATCGACGGGCACCACAAATTCAAATAAGCCTTCATGCGTTCCCACTAAAAGCTCTAAACGCTCAGGTAAAATAATGGGATAAATAACGGCGGTTTTGGTGTCAATTTGTTCAATATGCGTTTGACGCGCACTTTCTACGCGACATCTTGAGCCTAAAAAATCTTCCAATTCGGTTTGCTTGATAAGCTCGACCGTATCGCGGGCTTTTCGCAGTAATTGTTGTTTATTCTCGCCGACTTCTTGTTTTGCTTGCTCAAGCAATAAATCCGCAAGACCTAAATAAACGGGTTCAAGCGTTTGACGAAATGAAGATTGCCCATTTTCATAATCAACGGGAATATCTTGGCGAATCATTTCAAGATGATCGACAGCGCGTTGATAAGCCGCTCTTGCCTGTGCAGTTTGGCCTTGGTGATGTAGCAATCGCCCTTGACGCCATTCTAAATCAAACAGCACATCACGCTCATTGCTGCTTTGCATAAGTGACAACGCCTGCCACGTCAGATGCAGTGCGTCTTCATCGCGTTTTTGATCTTCGTAAAGTGACGCTAGCGCATCAAGGCTTTGTGCTTGCAATCGAGGCGCTTGCGTTGCGCTCATTTTGGTGGCTTTTTCAAATGCGGAATAGGCTAATGCCAGTCCGTCTTTTCCTAATGCACGGGCTTGTTCACCTAAATTAAGACGCAGCGGTATTTGCTCCTTTGTATCCAAAATGTCGTCTAATTGGTGATGGATTTTCTCTAGCGCAAGTAAATGCTCAGAAGGCGGGAGGCTGCGTGCTGAGTTTAATGCGATGCGAATACTTAACGCTTTATCGTTGCCAGCTAATGCGGATGCTTTAGCATAATAGGATTGTGATTGCGCAGGCGCATTTTGATGTGTATATAAATTACCTAATAGGTTAGCGTAATAGGCTTTTTTCACGTCTGCCGATTGCTCAAAGGCTTCTTCGAGCAACGGTTTCGCCTCATGATAGCGATGGAGTTGAAGATAAATACTGCCTAATTCACCCATTGCTTGAATACGTTGCTCGGGGTGGGTGTTGACTTGTTCTTTCTCAAGTGACTGCTGTGCTTGATAAAGCAGGCCTTGTTGTTTACAGGCGAGGCCGTATTGTAAATTGGTTTCAAGTTCTGTTGCATGCAGTGGCGTGAGCGTGAATAGCATCACATTTAACGCGAGTAAGCGAGTCATTTTCATCAAAAGGCATCCAGTTTGAGTTGAAAGTGAACGCCTTCATCTTGCAGATCATGATGCTGACTCATTTCAGGCGTGTTGAGTTTGTGTGCCCAATAAAATTCGGCATTGAATTGGTCAAATTTCCAATTCAAACCCAACCCCGTTGAGAGTAAATAGCGAGCAGATTGATTTCTATTCCACGCGCCACCGTAATCGACAAACGGAACAAGCGAGAGAACCTGCTTTGCATTGGGTTCACCAACTAAGGGATAATGAAATTCCACGCTATTACTAAAGCCTTCATCGCGGACTAATTCATTTTCTCGATACCCTCGAACGGTATTGATGCCGCCAACGGCGATTTGCTCAATGGGTAAAAGTGAGCTGTTACTGACTTGAACATGACCGCGCAAGACAATTTGCGAGCCATTATCAAGCACTTGATGCGCGTATTGACCTTGACCAAGCCATGCAAAAAACTCACTGCTTGGAAAATTGATGTTGGTTTGTGGAGTTGAGCCTAAGGCATTGAGGCCAACGCTAAAGGTTGAGCGCAGTGCTAAGACTTGTGCTTCTCTGCGCTCAATATGTTCTTGAAAAAAACGGACAACAGTGGCTTGTGTGTGCCCACTATTTACGCCTTCATTAAACGAGAAAGAGTTGCCAAGAAGTCTAGTATCATTTTGGCGAACCGCAAAACTACTTCCAATCGTCAATTTTCGTTGAAGATTTTCAATAAGCGGATGACTAATTCCGCCCTCAATGTTGTGTACTTTGCTTGTAATATCGGTATTATCGGCAGGTGATTCCATCACCCACGAATCACCTTCTGTAAAATTAAAATAAGCTAGTGTACCTTTATCGGAAATAGGCATACTCCAGCCACCACTGTAGAGCCGTGTTCCTTCACTGGCTTGAAACGTAAAATTCAATGTGTCGCCAAGTCCCGTGAGATTACTCACCCAACTGCTCACACCACCACCCTCACCACCAACAGAAGGCGGGCGATAGTTATTGCCAAAAAAGGTAACTTGATAAGGACGTGCACGAATGACATCAATAGAGAGAATGCTACGATTTGACTGCGCACTTGGCAGTAAACTTCCCTGCATCGATGAAATCAGCGGATCGGTGAGCAAGAGTTGGAATTTTTCTTTTACGTCATTGATATTGAGCGGCTCATCATTTAATAGACGATTTTTAATATAATTTTCATTTAAGCGTTCTTGACCGTGAATTTGCACGTCATCGAGTTTCCCTTCGACAATGTCAAACGTTAAGACGCCCTCTTTTAGCGCATTGGATAGAATTCGCGCCCCTGAATTGATGTAGCCATGGTCAATATAAAAATGGGTAATTTGTTGGCGAAGGTCTTCAAGTTCATCAATGCGAACGGTTCGATCTCTGTAAGGGATTGTGAGTTTTTGCAGCTGCGACTCATCGAAAACCGTGTTACCTTGAAATTGGTATTGCGCGATATAAATGTTCTCGCGTTGTGGCGCGACAGTGCTAGTATCGGGAATTTTGGGCAGCGTAAACCCCTGTTTTTCAGATAAAAAATCGGGACGGCTTGGTTGCTGTAAACTTGGACGATCTGTTGATTGCGCTATGCCAACCGCCCACACGTTTGGCGTTAGCAATGCTGCCACAACATGAACTAATTTACCGATATAGTGTGATTTTTTCATAAATTTGCATAGAAAATCGTTGTTTATAATAGGTGTGATAAAACAACGCTCGCGTTGTCATGGTATTTTCTACCCTTGCGATGCAAGACCAACAAGCGTCACTGGACTCTGATTACCTGCAAGGTCAGTGGCAAAGCTCAATAAGGGAACAGAAAAATGCCCATCTTTGTCTGCAAGCGTTGTTCCTTCCAGTTGATCTGCACTGGTGAATTGTCCATCAGAATTATTGTCTAAAAAGACGGTGACAAGCGCGTCCGTCTTAACCATGCCTGTTAATACATTGCTGTCTAACAGTAACGCTTTAGGTGGGGCATTGAGATAGGACTCAAGATTGATATTATCCAGTGTGTTATCATCAAAAATAATGTCATCAGTCGCATTTTTGTTGAGCATAGATAACGTTAAACCAGCAATGAAAACGCCATTAAACGTGTTCTGATTGGCGAGGTTAGTCGAAATTAACACGCCAAATTGGTTATCCACGCTGGTATTGTAGAAATGTAATTGATCAATGCTGACAGTTGTATTGTCCGCTCCAATGAATTGCACACTATCGCCAGTATTGAAATGCGTTAGCGTAATGACTTCATTTTTAGCGGCGTTGTATTTTAGGGTGACGTTGTTATGGTCTACATCCAAATTTTTCAATATGCCATAATAATTGAGTGACTCCATTGAATTTCCGGCTTTATAGAAATTCGATGAATTAGTGGATTTTCCTGAGGTCACCACAATGGAATGTGGACTTGCGATTTTGGCTAATACGTCCACATCGTTTGCGTATTGATCATACGTTAAGCTGAGAACGTTTTGCGTATCGTCATTGGTAAACGACACGGTGTGAATCTTGCTGTTATCGGCTTGCAAAATATCAATATTTTTTTGAATGTTGGCAAGCGAATCAATGACATTAATAGACGTGACATTGCTGTTTGCAAACTTTTTAGCAATATCTGACGTACTCGCGTTCCAGTG
>ERZ1034363.826-NODE-826-length-19360-cov-4.806047_pt1 | contig 19360 bp, 18 predicted proteins | sample MGYA00520616_ERZ1034363 | MGnify/ENA primary metagenome ERZ1034363 (study PRJEB33736, sample SAMEA104284506) | Azolla filiculoides | biome: Urban; feature: Water surface; material: Ditch water | place: Netherlands | collected 2015-10-28 | depth 0-0.1 m ...
TACAAGCTTTGGCAATTAAAAAAACGGATAAAGTGCTTGAGATTGGTACTGGCGCAGGTTATTTAACAGCGTTAATGGCGGTGCAAGCTAAGCATGTTGATAGCTTGGAATTAAACAATAAATTAAGTGCTGCTGCTGGTAAACGGATTGCAGCACAGAAGATTAAAAACGTTAGCTTAAAAGTGGCTGATGGTTTATCTATAAGCAATGCTTCTTATGATGTGATTGTGTTGACAGGTTCCTTACCTGTTTATCCAGTTGAAATTGAACGTCAATTGGCTATCGGTGGTCGTATGTTTGTGGTCGTCGGTGACGCCCCAGCAATGGAAGCAGTTTTGGTCACGCGTGTCAGTGCTGACGCTGTTAGACGTGATAATTTATTTGAAACATGCTTGCCAGCATTAACTAATGCTCCTCAGCCTTCACGTTTTTCTTTTTAACGAATCTTAAAAGCCTTTAAATATGCGATCAGTTTTATGGATTTTTATTTTAGCTTTTTTTGGCTTAGGCCAAGCTCAGGCGGCTGACACCCAAAATTTACTACAAATCTATCAGCAGGCACTTCAACATGATCCAGTTTGGGCTTCTGCTCAAAGTGCGAATCGCGGCATGCAAGAAAAGCTTGTGCAGAGTAAGGCGCAGTATCTGCCAACAGTCACTTTTAATGCTGGTGCTAGCGCTTCTCAAACAGATGTTAAATATGTGGGCTCGGGATCTATTTACAAAACTGAGGGCCGCCAAAGTTTTGAGGGTTACAACTACGGATTGAGTGTTAGCCAGCCACTTTATCGTCAACAAATTCGTGTGCAATTAGCACAAGCTAAAAGCCTAGTCGATCAGGCCGATAAACAACTTGTACTGGCGCAACAAAATCTCATTTTGCGCTCTTCCAAAGTTTATTTTGATGTTTTGATGGCGCAAGATAAGGTCGAGTTAATTCATGCTCAGCAACTGGCGATTAAGCAGCAGTTGGAGCAGGCAAAAGCCAATTTTGATGTAGGTACAGCAACAATTACCGATTTTAATGAAGCGCAAGCGCGTTTTGATTTGGTTCAGGCGCAAGAGATTGCTGCGGTCAGCGATTTGGAGATTAAGAAGCGTGCTATTCAAGCCGTTATTGGCCAGCTTGCGGCTCCTCTGAGCGGTGTTCGTAATGATTTGCAACCAAGCTTGCCTGAGCCTGTTGATATGGAAAAATGGGTTGCTATGGCAGAGCAGAATAACTTGTCTATCCTGATTCAGCAGCAAGCCCTAGAGGTTGCTACGCAAGAAGTCGATCGTCAGAACGCAGGACATATGCCAACCTTAGATGCGGTTGGGTCTTATGTTGATACATATAGCAATGGCGGTATCAGCGGTTTTGGCAATGATTTAAAAAACGCGACCATCGGTTTGCAATTGCAGATTCCAATTTATCAAGGTGGCGCTGTAAGTTCTAAGGTGCGAGAAGCTGTTGCCAATAAAGAAAAAGCAGCTGATGATTTGGAGCAGGCAAGACGCCAAGCGGATTTGGATGCACGCCAGGCTTACTTGAATTTAGTAAGTTCAGTTTCTCAAATTAAAGCTTATGAACAGGCGCTTACATCATCACAAAGTCAGCTTGATTCAACGGTGCTTGGTTATGAGGTTGGTGTTCGAACCAGCGTGGATGTTTTGAATGCGCAACAACAGTTCTTTGGCGCTAAGCGTGATCTATTGCAGGCTCGCTACACTTACTTGATGAATATTATTGCGTTGAAGGCTGCAACAGGATTGTTGGCTGAAGTCGATGTTGACGCAGTTAACCAACAATTGGTTAGCAACTAAATTTTAAGGGGCATGTATGGCTTCAGTTTCACTCATTGCTAACCGTCATCAAAGCCAACTTGTTATGGTTGATATGCAGGAAAAATTAGCCTCTGTCATGCCAGAGGCAATTTCTCAAGTGGTTAGAAATTGCGCTGTATTATTACAAGCAGCTTCATTACTCGATGTGCCTGTTGTTTTTACTGAGCAATATCCTAAAGGCTTGGGACATACCATGCCAGATTTGATGGTGCATTTATCCAACAAAACTCCCGTTGAAAAAACCGCTTTCTCATGTTGTGCTGAGCCAACTTTCAATCGTCGATTGTTTGGTGACAAGCCACAAGTCATTCTCATGGGCATGGAATCGCACATTTGTGTTTTGCAAACTGCTTTAGATTTACTTAAAGCTGGCAAGCAAGTGCTGGTGGTTGAAGATGCCGTTATCTCACGTAATCCAAGCAATAAAGAAAATGCATTGAATCGTTTGCGTCAAGCAGGTGTTCTGGTTGTTAATACAGAATCTGTTGTCTTTGAATGGTTAGGCCTTGCAGAAGGCGATGCATTTAAAGCGATTAGTAAATTAATTAGGTAAATATTTTTTTACGATTTGCATTGCACGTTCAGTTGCGCCGCCGGCTTTTTGACTGAAGTTTAGGGCAGCGTCCCCCATCGTTTTCATCTCATCTGTTTCTTGCATGAGATTGGCAAGCTTTTCACTTAAGTCATTCTTATCCGTCACACGAAGTGCTGCACCTGCCGCTATCGCTTGCTTCGTTGCATCTTCAAAATTAAAGGTATGCGGACCAATCAATACAGCTTTCCCCATGGTGCAGGCTTCAATTAAATTCTGACCGCCCAGTGGCATGAGACTGCCGCCTATAAACGCAATATCACAGGCAACGTAATACATAAACATTTCTCCCATGCTGTCACCAAGCACTACGGTGTTGCTAGGAATGTCGCCAGCAACCGTACCCATAGAAAACTCGGAGCGTCTACAGAATGAGATCCCACGTTTGCTGAGCAGCGTTGCGACTTCGTCAAAGCGTTGCGGATGTCGTGGCACGATCACTGTTAGCAAGTTAGGAATATTGGCTTGTGCAATTGCATCCAATATTAAAGCTTCTTCGCCTTCTCGCGTACTGGCCGCTAAAAATATGGGGCGCTTTATGCCTAGCAAGCTTCGTAAATAACGCCCACGTTCAGCGGCATCGCCCGGTGGCGTAACATCAAATTTTAGATTGCCCATTAAAGTAATCGTTTGTGGATCTTTATGCATCAAGTTCGCAATGCGCTCCGCATCTTGCTCAGTTTGAGCTGCAATTCCACTTAATTGATTTAGGCCCTGTGTCACTAATGTACCTGTCTTGGCGTACCCGCGTGCGGAGCGTTCAGAAAGTCTGGCGTTAATCAGTAACAAAGGAATATTTTGCGCGCTACAGGCGCCAATCAAGTTAAACCATAGTTCGGTTTCCATTAGCAATCCAAGTTGCGGCTGGTGGTGCTTTAAAAAGCGTTTTGCCGCACCAGGAACGTCATAAGGCAGATAGCAGCGTTGTATACGACTAAATTGAGCCTCTGGAAAAAGCTTTAAGCCTGCATCGCGTCCAGTGGGCGTTGTATGGCTGAGTAAGATTTGATGGCCAGGATATTGCTTAAGTAATGCATGAATGAGGGGTTCAGCTGCGCGGGTTTCACCAACTGAGACGCAATGCAGCCAAATGAGCGGCTGGGTGTTCGCTAGTGTTTTATAAAACCCATAACGCTCAGCCCAGTGTTGAAGATACTCGCGTTGGCGCAGCCCTCGCCATAAAAGCTTGATTGGCGTGAAGGGCAGTAAAAGATACAAAATTGCTGAATATATTAATTTAGGCATGGCGCAATTTTCTCACAAATCTTGATGCACAGAAGCTTAAGTTTTGTCCAGAAAACTATTTTAATTTTGGTTAGTGAACACTCACTAGGTATTAATCTGAATCGCCTATTTAGCTTGTAATTTTGATGTCCATTTCAGCCGTCGCACTTGTTAAAAGTTGTTAAATAAAACGCTTGATTGACACAACAAAATGGAATAATCTTGCAACAAATCACAAGATATTGTGGTCTGGGCAAATTTTGATCTAAAAGCGCCCATAAAAGAATTGGGCCAAAATCCAGACTAATAATTAAGAAAAACCAGGAAGGTATATCCATGTTACAAGCCGTCAAGTCTTCAGAAGAAGCAGCGCAACAAGAAGTCCCTATGCAATCCGTGTCATTAGACATCTGGGATAAAAAGTATCGCCTTAAAACAAAACAAGGTGAGCATGTCGACCAAAATATGGACGATAGTTATTCTCGCGTTGCTCGTGCTTTGGCAGATGTTGAAGAAGAAGGTAAGCGTGCTGAATGGCATGAGAAATTCTTATGGGCTTTACGTCGCGGTGCAATTCCAGCGGGTCGTATTACATCAAACGCTGGTGCTTTAGAGCACAAGCCAGCAACCAGTACTATTAATTGCACGGTATCAGGCATCGTTGAAGACAGCATGGATGGCATTTTAGATAAGGTGCATGAGGCTGGCTTAACGCTTAAAGCCGGTTGCGGTATTGGATATGAATTTTCTACATTACGTCCTAAAGGTGCATTTGTGGCTGGTGCTGGAGCATACACAAGTGGCCCGCTTTCTTTCATGGATATCTATGACAAGATGTGCTTTACGGTGTCGTCAGCAGGTGGCCGTCGTGGGGCGCAAATGGCAACATTCGACATCTCACATCCTGATGTGACTGACTTTATTAAAGCAAAGCGTGAAGCTGGTCGTTTACGTCAGTTCAACTTGTCATGTTTAATTACTAAAGAATTCATGGAGGCTGTTAAGGCCGATGCTGAGTGGAAGCTTGCATTCCCAGTAACAGCAAAAGAAGCGGAAGCTGATAATTTAAATACTAAAGATGAAAGCCAAGTTGTCTGGCGCGAGTGGCCAGTGAAAGGTAAATACCTTACACGCGAATCAGATGGAAAAGCAGCTTGCCGTGTTTACAAGACTATCAAAGCGCGTCGTTTGTGGGATGTGATTATGTCTTCTACTTACGATTTTGCTGAGCCAGGTTTCATTTTGATTGATCGTGTTAACGAAATGAACAATAACTGGTTCTGCGAAAACATTCGTGCAACTAATCCTTGTGGCGAACAACCATTGCCACCATACGGTGCTTGTTTATTGGGTTCAGTGAATTTAACTAAGTTCGTACGTAACCCATTTACAGATCAAGCAACATTCGACTGGGACGAATATCGTAAAGTTGTTGCTATATTCACGCGTATGTTGGACAACGTCGTCGAAATTAACGGTTTGCCGCTGGAACAGCAACGTGCAGAAATTGCTCGTAAACGTCGTCACGGCATGGGTTATTTGGGCTTAGGTTCAACACTCACCATGTTGAAAATGAAATATGGTGAAGATGCATCGATTGCATTCACGGAAGAAGTGACCAAGGTGATGGCTGAAACAGGCTGGGAAATTGGTGTTGAGCTAGCGCAAGAAAAAGGCGCTGCGCCAATCATGGAAGAAGAGTTCGTTGTTACTGGCGACATGCTTTCAAAACGCCCCGAAATGGTTAAAGATGGCATCAAGCTTGGCGATAAAGTGAAGGGTAAAGTGTTAATGGGCTTATACAGCCGTTACATGCAACAATTCCCAGAATCATTACGTAAGCAAATTGCTGATACAGGTGTGCGTTTTAGTCACCATAGTTCAATTGCGCCAACAGGCACGATTTCTCTTTCACTCGCTAATAACGCGAGTAATGGTATTGAGCCATCATTCGCTCACCACTACGCACGTAACGTGATTCGTGAAGGTAAAAAATCAAAAGAGAAAGTGGACGTATTTTCATATGAACTTTTGGCTTACCGTGAGTTAATCAACAATAAAGCAATGCCATTTAGCGATGCTGAAGATGAAAAACTCCCTGACTACTTCTTGGATTCATCAACCATTCAAGCAAAAGCCCACGTGGATATTCAAGCGGCTGCGCAAAAGTGGATTGATAGCTCAATCTCTAAAACGATTAACGTACCAACGGATTATGATTTTGAAGATTTCAAAAACATCTATCTATACGCATACGACAAAGGTCTGAAAGGTTGTACAACTTTCCGTTTCAATCCTGAAGCCTTCCAAGGCGTATTGGTAACAGAAAAAGACTTAGAGAACACTACCTACAAATTCACATTGGAAGATGGTTCTGTAGTTGAAGTGAAGGGTAACGAAGAGATTGAATATGACGGCGAAATGCATTCAGCCGCTAACCTATATGACGCGCTAAAAGAAGGTTATTACGGCAAGTTCTAATTTGAGCAAAGCCGATTCAAATTTAGATAACCCTATTTAGCACCAATATAAAAAGAGAAAACATCATGGCAATTAAAATTGAAAAGAAAATCACAGGCTTTGGCTTAGTGACAGAAGAAGATAAAGCAAAGGCCGTTGCAGAAGCTGCAGCGCCACAGCAAACAGCTACCATCGTACAAATGGGCGAACCGCTTAGTCGTCCAGATAAATTAGTCGGTAATACCTATAAAATTAAAACACCTGTGACTGAGCATGCGTTATACATCACGATCAATGATGTGATCATGAATGAAGGTACGCCACAAGAACACCGTCGCCCATTTGAGATTTTTATTAACTCAAAAAACATGGATCACTTCCAATGGATCGTTGCGCTAACACGCGTGATGTCAGCAGTTTTTCGTAAAGGTGGCGATGTAACTTTTTTAGTGGAAGAGTTACACAGCGTATTTGATCCAAGTGGCGGCTACTTTAAAAAGGGTGGTAAATACATCCCTAGTTTAGTAGCTGAAATTGGTGAAGTGGTAGAGCAACATTTACAAGAAATTGGTATGTTGAAAAAGCCAGGTCTTGATGAACACCAACAAAAATTAGTAGCTGAAAAGAAAAAAGAGTTCTTAGAAAAGCATGCTAAAACGGGTGGTGAAGAAAATGCAGAAGGCTTCCCAGCGGGTGCGCAACTTTGTGCAAAATGCAGCACTAAAGCTGCCATTATTATGGACGGCTGCTTAACTTGCTTAAACTGCGGCGAAAGTAAATGCGGTTAATTTGAAGTGATAAGCAAATAAAAAAAGCCAGCGTATGCTGGCTTTTTTTATTTAAATATTTCTTAGGTATTTAATTTAAGAATCCACAGCGAAGTTACTTCTTTTTTTCTTGCTTCATGTAAGCGGTCTTCAATATCTGCTACCTTGCTGTGTTTCGGTTGAATGTCTAGCTTGTCTTTTACACAGAGCCCCGCAGTTTTAATTGCATCGAGTAAAAATTCATGTGTGCGTAGGCCTAGGTGTTCTGCAAAATCAGAAAGGATTAACCATCCTTCGCCATCTTCGCTGAGGTGGTTTTTTAGGCCTTTTAGATAAGCCATTAGCATTATGCTATCAGGGTCATAAACCGCATATTCAATTGGTGAGCTTGGTTTGGCTGGTAACCATGGTGGATTACAAACAACCAATGGTGCTTTTCCTTCAGGGAACATATCGGTTTGGCTGAGTGTGATTTGTTCACTTAAACCTAAGCTGGTTATATTTTCTTTAGCGCAGACTAATGCACGAGGGTCTTGATCTGTTGCGATAATCTTTTTGATGCCACGTTTTGCTAGGAGTGCAGCAATCACCCCCGTACCCGTGCCGATATCGAAAGCGAGTTCAGTATTAGGTAATGGTGCTTTAGCAATCAGTTCTAGGTATTCACCACGGATTGGAGAAAATACGCCGTAGTGCGGATGAATGTTTGCACCCAGTGTGCGTATATAGACACCTTTTTTTCGCCACTCATGCGCACCGACTAAACCTTGCAATTCACGCAGTGAAACGACGAATGGCTTCTTAAATTGACCATAAGCTTCGTTGCAAGCGAGTGCAAAATCGGGTGCGCGTTTGAGCGTTATTTGGTAGTCCTGATCAACTTCAATTAGCAGCATGCCTAATATGCGTGCTCTTTGTGCCTGTGCAAGCCTGTGCATATGAAATGCATTTGCAGGGGTTTCTGGTGCGATTTCTTCTTTACGCTTTTTTGCTGATTTTTTGGATGGACTTTTGTTGTCACAACGACGAGCCATTGCTTGTAAAAGTTGGCGGCCGTTATGAAAATCACCCCGCCATAAAATCGCAGTGCCCTCACAGGCTAATCGATAAGCAGTATCGGCGGTAATGGTGTCATCAGCGACTAAAACTGTCTTTGGTGCAGCAACCCCTGCTTCAGACTGCCAACGCGCACTATGTGTGCCGCCAGCTTCAACCCAGCTAATGGTCATTACACTGCCATCTCTAAAACGACAGGCGTATGGTCGCTTGGACGTTCTAATTTGCGTGGTGTTTTATCGATATAACTTGCGGTACTTATTTCTTTAAGTGCTGGTGTGATAAGAATGTGATCAATACGCATGCCAAGATTGCGTCTAAAGCCGGCCATCCGATAATCCCACCAACTAAATTGACCTTCATTTTTATCAAACAGGCGGAAGCCATCTTCTAGACCTAATTGAATCAGCTTTTTGAAAGCATCACGTTCACGAGGGCTGACTAATACCTGGCCAAGCCATGCAGCCGGATCGTGACAATCAACATCTTCCGGCGCAATATTGTAGTCACCCAGTAGTGCAAGTTTTGGGTATTTTGCAATTTCAGTTTGTAGCCACGGCGTGAAGGCTTCGAGCCAGTTGAGTTTGTATTGATATTTATCTGAATCGACAGCTTGCCCATTGGGAATGTAAACACAAACGATACGCACACCATTAATTGTGGCGGCAATCAGCCGTTTCTGTTCATCCGCAAAATTTGGAATAGCAGTATGAACGTCAGTCATCTCATGAGGGCTGAGAATCGCTACGCCGTTATAAGTTTTTTGCCCAGTATGAATAGCGTTGTAACCCGCTTCCTTAAGCGCGTCGTAAGGAAATTTAATATCTTCTTGCTTGGTTTCCTGAAGACATAATGCGTCTGGTTTGTTCGCTTCAATCCAATCTAGCACATGCGGTAGACGGACATTGAGGGAGTTAACATTCCACGTAGCTATTTTCATTATTGAGCAGTCATTCCGTTATGGCGAAGCAAGGCTTCAATATCTGGTGCACGGCCACGAAAAGCAACGAATGATTCGAGAGCTGGGCGTGAACCACCTTGTGACAGAATTTCGTGCCAAAAACGTTGGCCAGTTTCTGCACATAGCACACCGTTTTCTTCAAACATACTATAAGCATCCGCAGATAAGACTTCTGCCCATTTATAGCTGTAATAGCCGGCTGCATATCCACCTGCGAAGATATGAGAGAAACCGTTAGGAAAGCGATTGAATTTTGGAGGGCGCACAACGGCGACTTCATCCCGAATTTGTTCAATCAGATCTAATGAGCTTGCTTTGCCATGAGGATCAAATTCTCCATGTAAGCGCATATCAAACATTGAAAATTCAATTTGTCTGACGGTTTGCATGCCCGCTTGGAAGTTTTTAGCAGCGACCATTTTCTCGAATAATTCACGAGGTAATTGCGCACCAGTATCAACGTGTTTGGTCATGTGACGAAGTACGTCCCACTCCCAACAGAAGTTCTCCATAAATTGACTAGGAAGCTCAACCGCATCCCATTCAACGCCTTTAATACCAGACACCCCATATTCTTCTACTTTGGTGAGCATGTGATGTAAACCGTGACCAAATTCGTGGAACATAGTGATCACTTCATCGTGGGTAAATAAGGCTGGTTTACCACCAACAGGCCCAGAAAAGTTACAGGTTAAGAATGCAACTGGCGTTTCAATTTGATCGCCTTTTTTGCGGCGGGTAATCGCCTCATCCATCCATGCGCCACCACGTTTATTATTGCGCGCATAGAGATCTAAATAAAATTGGCCAACAGGTTTGCCCTGTTGATCGTTGATTTCATAAAATGCAGCATCCTCATGCCAAAGTGGCGCCTTGGATTTTTTAACATGTACCCCGAAAATTGTTTCAACAACTTTGAATAAGCCGTGGAGTACTTGTTCTTCAGGGAAATATTGTTTTACTTCTTGATCTGAAAACGCATATTTATCTTCACGTAGTTTCTCAGAGACGAATGCAACATCCCATGCCTGCATATCGTTAATGCCTAATTTTTTGGCATATTCAGTAAGCTCTTTCATATCTTGTTGTGCAAATGGTTTTGCACGTTGAGCAAGATTATCTAAGAATGCAATGACCTCTTTTGGCGTATCAGCCATCTTGGTAGCAAGAGACATTTCGGCATAATTTTTAAAGCCTAATAATTTTGCAGCTTCTAAACGTAACTTAAGAATTTCACTAATGAGGTTGGTGTTATCCCATTCAGGCTTGCCAAATTCAGAAGCTCTTGTGGCGTAAGCGCGATAAAGTAGTTCGCGTAATTCACGCTTTTCGCCGTACTGTAAAACTGGCATGTAAGAAGGGAAATGAAGTGTGAATTTGTAGCCTGTTTTTTCATCAGCTTGAGCGGCTTCTTGTGCTGCTTGGATGGCATCTTCAGGAACACCTTTTAAGTCCGCAGCATCTTCCACGAAGTGTGCAAAATCATTCGTCGTGTCCATTAAGTTTTCTTCAAACTTGGTGGTGAGTTTTGAAAGAGATTCTTGTATTGCTTTAAAACGGATCTTATCTGATTCAGGTAACTCCGCACCGCCTAAACGGAAATCGCGCACTTCATTTTCAACAATTTTCTTTTGTGCAGTAGACAGTTTTGAAAACCCAGCGCTATTTTTTAGTGCACGGAATTTTGCATATAAACGTTCATCTTGTGAGAGGTCTGAATAGAAATCAGTGAGCTTAGGAAGGCTTGCATTATAGGCTTCACGCAATTCAGGTGAATTAACCACGGCATTCATGTGCCCAACTTGTGACCAAGCGCGTGAAATCTGCTCTTCCATATCTTCTAATGGCTTAGCGAAATTATCCCATGTTGGCTCTTGATTCTCTGTGGCAAGTTTTTCAATCAGTACTCTGCCATTTTCAAGCAAGTGAGTAATGGCTGGCGTTACATGCTCAGCTTTGACTTGGTCGAATTTAGGTAAGCCAGAAAAGTCTAGTAATGGGTTATTTGCGGTCAATTCAAAATCCTTATGATGTCTATCAGGTCGTACTTATCGAGGGTATTCATGTACTAATATTTAGTGCATGAATTAGAGATTCATTTTTTGTATTAAAGGTTCAATCTTATCGCTATCTTGGCACCCCAAAATTTTACGTGCGGCAGGTTTAAGTTTTTCTAAATTACTTTGTAAGACTTGATGCTTCACGCTCAAGATATGAGATGGGTGCATAGAGAACTGGCGTAAACCAAAGCCTAACAATAGGCGCGTGAGTTTCGCATCACCAGCCATTTCACCGCAAACGGATACTTTCTTGCCTAGCTTTAAGCCAGCTTTAATAGTCATTTCAATGAGTTGTAGAATGGCTGGATGAACTGGGTTGTAAAGATGTGAAACAGCGTCGTCTGTACGATCAATTGCAAGTGAGTATTGAATTAAATCGTTAGTGCCAATCGATAGAAAATCGAGTTCTTTTGCAAACGCTTCTGCGCATAATGCGGCCGCTGGGATTTCTATCATGCCACCAATCTGAACATTTTCATTAAATGCAATTTTTTGGGCACGTAAACTTTGTTTGGCACGTTCGATAAGTAGTTTTGTTTGGCGTAATTCAGTAATCGATGAGAGCATTGGAATCAATATTTGGATATTGCCAAATGCAGTTGCGCGTAATAATGCACGTAGCTGCGTGTGAAACATTTGTGGTTCAGCTAAGCACAATCTAATGGCACGCAGACCTAATGCTGGGTTGGTGCAACTGCGTTCTGTATCAGAATTAACCTCTTTATCGGCACCTAAGTCTAATGTACGAATTGTTACAGGCTTGCCATCCATTTTCTCGGCGACGGTACGATAAGCCTCAAACTGTTCTTCTTCATTAGGCGCCTCGCGTCTATTCATGAATAAGAATTCTGTTCTGTATAGACCAATGCCAGCTGCGCCAGAAGCTTTTACCTGAACGATATCTTCAGGGACTTCAATGTTGGCGTACAAATCAATGGCAGTTCCGTCTAGGGTGACTGCTTTGTTGAGCTTAATGCGCTTGAGTTTTTGCTGCTCAAGTTCCCACTGTTCTTGTCTGAGTTTGTACTCTGCTAATGCGTCTTTGTCAGGGTCAACGATGACGACACCCTGGGTGCCATCAACAATGATTAATTCCCCGTCGCGGATTAAAGTCCGAGCACGCTGCAACGCAACAATAGAAGGAATATTTAAACTGCGTGCAAGAATTGCTGTATGTGAAGTTGCTCCGCCAACATCGGTAACAAAAGCCGCGAATTGGTGTTGTTTAAACTGAATGGCATCAGCAGGTGAGATGTCATGAGCAACTAAAATAATGGCTTTTTCTTGCTCTAATAGTGGTACTTGGCTAGGGCGGCCAAGTAAAACTTTGATGATTCGTTCAACAACTTGTACTACATCATGTTTACGTTCACGTAGATATTCATCTTCAATTTGATCGAATTGTTCGACGATGAATTCCATTTGTTGCTTAATGGCCCATTCGGCATTGCAACGGTCGCTTTGAATAATTTTTTTAGGATCTTCAGCTAACGTGTGGTCGTTCAGTATCATCAAATGCGTGCTGATGAATGCTGAAAGTTCAGCAGGTGCACGGCTTGGTAATTGTGCACGTACGGCCTCTAAATCCTGGTTGACTGTTTGAATTGCTTGATCAAATCGAGCAATTTCTTGATCAATGAGTTCTGCTGGGACTTGGTAGTGTACGACCTCTAACAGTGCGTGCGAAACCAAGTGTGCATGGCCAATAGCAATGCCGCTTGAAACTCCTACACCATGAATTGCAAAGCTCATTATTCGGGCTCACCAAATCGATTATTAATTAAAGCAAGTAGCGCATCCATTGCTGTAGCTTCATCCGCACCATTTGCTTCCAGTGTGACGATGCTGCCTTTGCTTGCTGCTAGCATCATGACGCCCATGATGCTTTTTGCGTTTACGCGGCGGCCATTTCGCTCAATAAAGATTTCGCTAGAAAATTGACTGGCAGTTTGTGTAAGTTTTGTTGAAGCTCTTGCGTGCAAACCGAGTTTATTGATGATTTCTATTTCTTGTTTCATCTAGTCATTTCCTTGCACACTTCTTCTGTAAAATTAATCACCCCTTCTTGGCCACCACTCAGTGCTTTTTCAGCAAGTTTAGCAATGTCCCCATTTCGATAGGTGAGTGCTCGGACGAGCATAGGTAAATTAACACCTGCAATGCCTTCAACATGATTGGGTTTAAGTAATTTTCCAACAATGTTGCAAGGTGTTGCGCCGTAGATATCAGATAGTATTAATACGCCATCACCTTCATCTAATTCAGCGACCATATTTTGCATGACTGGCAAAATCACTGTTGGGTCATCTTTTGTTTCGATGCCGAATTGTTCAAGCAATGGAGGCCTGCTGCCCATGACGTGGGTCGCGCAATCAATCAGGCTTTCCCCGAGCTTGCCGTGAGCGACAATCATGATACCGATCATAATGACAATTCCAATTCTCTATGTCTGATTAATACTTGCTGATTTTTTTTGGAAAAATGTTTACCTAATTCTTCAACAATATGCACGGAACGATGTTGCCCACCAGTACAGCCAACCGCAATTGTTAGGTAGCTTCGATTTTCTAATACGAAGCTTGGCAGCCAGCGAGTGACAAAATTTTGTATGTCTTGATACATGTCGTGAACTAGAGGCTCTTTTTCTAGAAAAGCCTTCACTGGTGCATCTCTTCCTGTCATTGGTCGTAGGACTGGGTCGTAGTGTGGATTAGGTAGACAACGTACATCAAATACAAAATCTGCATCAAGAGGAATGCCGTGTTTAAAACCAAAAGAAGTAAACAATAAAGTAATACTGCTGTTTTCATGTGCTACAAAATCTTTAACCCATCCACGTAATGTGTTGGCACTTAAATCACTGGTGTCTATATGGTGGCCAAGTTCAGCAAGTGGTGCTAATAAATTACGTTCTTGTTTAATACTTTCAGCAAGCGTCATTTCGCCGCTACTCAGTGGGTGGCGACGGCGTGTTTCACTGAAGCGTTTTACCAAACTCTCGGTGGTCGATTCTAAAAATAAAACTTGAACGCTAATGCCTTGCGCTTTTAATTTTTGGATATTTTCAGGTAAAGCTTCAAGTGCGGCGCTTCGTGTATCTGTGCTAATGGCAACAAGCTTTTGGATCCCTTTTAGATTCTCAACAATTTGCGGCAAGAGCGTTGCCGGCAGATTATCAACACAATAATAGCCTGTATCCTCAAGAGCTTTGAGGACTACGCTTTTCCCTGAGCCTGATAGCCCAGTCACGATAATCAGTTGCATATTATTTTTTGCTCGTTGCTTTTAAATTGTTTTTAATTTCGCGCTGCTGGCGTTCCATAAATTGTTTCGTGCCATTAACGCCCCGTAATAACAGCATGTGATTGCGTACAGCAACTTCCATTAGGACAGCAATGTTACGGCCTGCTGCAACTGGAATAACAACCTTAGGGATGCGCACACCTAAGACCATCTCATGTTGTGATTTAATATTTAGCCTATCTAATAGTTGTGGCTCCATTAAATCAGCCATTTCTAATTGAATAATTAAATCGAGTGGTTTGGTTGGTTTGACAGAGCTATCACCAAACAGTGCGCGTATATTTAAAATGCCTAAGCCACGTACTTCTAAGAAGTCTTGAAGCAAGGCTGGACATCGACCTTCTACTCGTTCTGGAGATACGCGATAAAAATCGACGATGTCGTCAGCAACTAAACGATGTCCGCGTGAAATTAACTCAAGTGCTAATTCGCTTTTACCAATTGCAGGGCTGCCTTTAATCAGCACACCGAATCCTTGAACTTCGATAAATACGCCATGTGCACTTGTTGATTCAGCAACGGCTTGTGCTAAGTAATGGCTTAAGATATCCATTAAGCCAGGACTGCGTAATGGAGATGTGAATAGTGGTGTTTGGTAAGTATCTGCTGCTTCTATTAATTCCGGAGGCGCTTTTTCGCCGTTTGCAACAATAATGCCGGCTAAGTCTGTCGAGAATAAGTTTTTAATCGCGACTTGTAGCTCAATGCTATTTAATCCCCGTAAGTAATCCATTTCGGCACAGCCTAAGACTTGCACGCGGTTGGGATGTACAAAATTAAGATGGCCGATTAGCGCTAGCGAAGGTTTAGATACGGTTTCGCTAGTAAGGGCATTATCTCCGCCGGACTTCCCCGCTACCCAGGTCAATTTGAGTTTTTTGCGAGTATCTTGGAAGAGCTGATTTACGCTAATTTCGGCCATCTTTTTAACCTGCTAAATTAAATTAAATTACTCGGTTGCTTGATGTTTTACCGCACCATTTGCTTTGTGATGGTCGGTATGTTTTTCTTTGTACTTCAACACTTGGCGATCTAATTTATCAGCCAATAAGTCGATTGCGCTATACATATTCTCATCGCTAGATTCAGCATGTAAATCATTGCCTGGAACATGAATTGTTGCTTCTACTTTCTGAACTAATTTTTCCACCGTTAAAGTCACTTTTACATCAATCATGTGATCGAAATGATTGCTGACCTTTGATAATTTGTTCTCGATATACTCGCGTAATGAAGGAGTGATTTCTAAATGGTGCCCAGTTAAATGTAAGTTCATGATTAACTCCTCTTGGTGGTTATGCAAATCTTACAAAGATTTGCGTTGGTTAGCCGCGGGTATATTGAGAGACTCGCGGTACTTGGCTATCGTTCTTCTTGCGACAACGATACCTTGTTTACTTAGCACTTCAGTCAGTTGATTATCTGAAAGCGGCTTTTTAGGATTTTCTTCTGCAATCATTTGTTTAATTAGCGCGCGAATTGCAGTTGCTGAACAAGCACCACCAGCCTCTGTTGCTACGTGGCTACCAAAGAAATATTTCAGCTCGTAAACCCCGCGCGGTGTAAGCATATACTTTCTTGTTGTGACTCTAGAAATCGTAGACTCGTGTAAATCAAGTTCGTCAGCAATCTCTCTTAATACAAGAGGTCGCATGGCAATATCACCATGTTCGAAAAAGTTTATTTGCTGATCAACAATCGCTTGTGACACTCTTAGGATTGTTGAAAAGCGTTGTTGGATATTTTTAATCATCCATTTAGCTTCTTGAATTTGACTGCTTAAATATTGACTTGAGCTGCCACGATTACGTTTTAATATATTGGCATACATTTCGTTGATACGTAATTTTGGCACTACATCATCATTCAAGCTAGCTATCCATACGCCACGTATTTTTTTAACTATGACTTCATGTTGAATATAGTGGCCTGAAGCAATTTTGCTAAATGTCGCACCTGGTCTTGGGTTCAGTGTTTTAAGTATATGTTGCACAGACTTTAATGTCTCGTCATTGCAATGTAATACTTTTTTTAATTTTGCATAATCTCTCGATGCGAGCGCAGGCAAGTGATGCTCGGCAACTGTAATTGCAATATTTCTATTTGGGGTGTCTTCTGTAAGTGTGTGCAGTTGAAGTGTTAAGCATTCAGATAAGTTTCGAGCGCCAACACCAATTGGATCCAAATGTTGGATATGTTTAAGTGCTGTTTGTAGCTCAAGTAAATCAATTTCTAGCTCTTCTGGTAATAATTCACTAAGCTCTTCTAAAGATTGCTCCAAATAACCATCTTCATTGATAGCATCAACCAGATACTGTGAGAGTGTTTGATCGCGCTCGGAAAGCTGCATCAAATGAAGCTGGCTGATTAAATGTTCTCGAAGTGTCGGCGCTTCAGCTTCTTGAAAAGTGTAATCGCCATCGTCATCATTATGATTATTTTCTTCCCATCGTTGATGACTGCTGACACCAAAATGCTCATCTCCGGTAAAGTCTTGTGGATAATCTTGCGGCGATGACTCTGCTGTTTCTTTTGGGGCACTTGTTTCTAGCGTTTGATGGTTAGGGCTAAAAAACTCATTATTTTCTGATCCGTCATCATTTTTGTCTGTCCGCTCCAGTAGCGGATTTTCTTGCAAGATGGTTTCTAACTCTTGGTTAAGCTCTTGTGATGAGAGCTGCAATAAGCGAATTGATTGTTGCAGTTGCGGTGTTAGCGCTAGGTTTTGTGAAAACTTAAGTTGTAAGCTTTGTTTCATAACGCAATCGCGAAAATGGATTTCATTAAAGTCTGAAATCCTGACCGAGGTAAACTTCTCTTACACTTGGGTTATTGATGATTTCTGTTGGTGTTCCTGATGCAAACACTCGCCCCTCATTCACAATATAAGCGCGATCGCAAATTCCTAAAGTTTCCCTAACATTATGGTCTGTGATGAGCACTCCAATATTGCGCTTTTTAAGTAGGCGAATGATTTTTTGAATATCAATCACGGCAATCGGATCAATCCCTGCAAATGGTTCATCTAGTAAGATAAAACTAGGATCATTTGCCAGGCATCGTGCAATTTCAACTCGACGTCTTTCACCGCCAGATAAGCTAAGCGCTAAACTATTACGAATGTGTGTGATATGTAAATCATTTAACAGTGCTTCAAGTTTTTGCTCTCTTGCTTCGTCACTTAATTCTTTGAGTTCCAATATAGCTAAAATGTTTTCAGCAACAGTCATTTTTCTGAAGATAGATGGTTCTTGGGGTAGGTAAGAAAGCCCCATTTTTGAACGTTGATGGATAGGTAAGCGACTAATGTCTTTTTGGTTAAGAACAATGTGACCACCATCAGATGGCACTAAGCCTACAATCATATAAAAACTAGTTGTTTTACCTGCGCCATTTGGACCTAATAAGCCAACCACTTCGCCACTATCAATTTTTAATGAAATATCTTGAACGACAGTGCGCGCTTTATATTGTTTGCGTAAGTTTTGTACAATCAGTTCGCTCATTTTTTGCCGTATTCTTATTTTGTGTTAACGGGATTGTCGGTCGTAACAGATTTATTTTTTGGTTGAATAATCGCTTTTACGCGACCTGTAGGTGTTGCGCTAGTCGCTGATTTAGGGCCACCACCAATTACTTCTGAATATTCAGCATTTGCGTCATACATGATGTAATCTCCATGAACGATATCCTCTGCACGCTTTACCCAAGCTTTAGTATAAAGCTGGATTTTATCCATGCGACCATCGTACTCAATACGCTCAGCACTACCTTCCATATATTCATTTTTACCTTCACGTTTTTGCTTGAAAGTAGTAGGGTTCCCATAAGAGGTTCCATGTTGGAATCCGCCTGCGTCCTCACGGACAACTAATTTGTCGGCATGAATAACTAGAGTCCCTTGGGTTAAGATCACATTTCCTGTGTAGATGCTGGTCTTTTTAGCATCATTCATTGTCACTGTGTCTGCCTCTAGCTCGATAGGCTGATCTTTATCTGCTTTTTCAGCATGAGAGATGAATGAAAATATACTTAATACTAATGTGATCAAGTAGAGCTGAAATTTACGCATAATTTCTCCGAGTTAACGCTTCTTTTTCTTAGTGTCAGCTGCTATTTTGCTGGGTTTATTTTTATGTTGTAAAGCAGAGTCTTTTTCATTCCCTTTTTTATTGGGCGACTCAGTCTTTATTGATGCAGGTTTCTCGTAATGTACTTTAACGTTCTTAAGCAGTGTGAATGTTTCTTGCCCTTTGTCATAAATCATCCCTGTGCCACGAATGATGGTTTTTGACCCCTGAGTAATGACTACTGCGCTATCTGTTTTTGCAATTTCTTGCTTGGCAAATATTCTTAAATAATCTGTTGTCAGTCTTACATCTGGTCGATCAGCGTTTGCTTGTTTGTAAACGACCACTTTATTACTAAATTCGACTTGTTCTCCATTGCTGGATATTTGACCTTTTTGCCCTTCAATTTGAGTTGAGGGCTTATTCTCAGTGAACTGAGTAAATCTAGGCCTGGTTAAAAATGTACTGTCATCGTCTGGATAGTGATGCATTGACGTCGCCGCCAACATAGTTTTTATATTGCCATTCACATCGGTTTTTGTTGTGACGAAGTTCTCTAAATAATAATCAGGGTCGTGTCGTAAGCTAGCTTTGCTTTTATGCAAAGGTGCTTTGACTGTAGATTCAATCCAAAAAGAAATTAAAGCTAAAAGCGTTAATACGATTAGTGGAAATAAAATTGTATTGCGACCATACATTTTTTATTTATTGTCTCTTTTTTGCATGGCTACTTATTTTAAAAACTGAGCCATTTGGGCATCAAAAGTACCTTGAGCTTTCATGATTAATTCACAAAGCTCTCTAACAGCGCCATGGCCAGCTTCTCTACTGGTAACGTAATGTGCATAATCTTTAACCAATGGCATTGCGTGAGGTACGGTCACTGCCAAGCCTGAGCGTCGCATTGGTGGGATGTCGATCACATCATCACCCATGAATACGCACTCTTCTGGAAGTACGTTTAAATCTTTGATAATGTCGTTAAAAGCATCTAACTTGTCTTCAACGCCTTGGTAAACGTGCTCTATTTTGATATTTTC
>ERZ1034363.827-NODE-827-length-19358-cov-24.144080_pt1 | contig 19358 bp, 26 predicted proteins | sample MGYA00520616_ERZ1034363 | MGnify/ENA primary metagenome ERZ1034363 (study PRJEB33736, sample SAMEA104284506) | Azolla filiculoides | biome: Urban; feature: Water surface; material: Ditch water | place: Netherlands | collected 2015-10-28 | depth 0-0.1 m ...
GACAAACTATAGAGACGCAAGCAACACGCCTCTATAGTTTTTTTGGAACAGAATTTTAAGCAACCGCTTCTTCAGCCGCAGTTTTACCCACGATTGATTCGTCTTCTTGATCGATAATACCAAATTCCATCATTAACTCTTCCAACTCATCCATAGTGATAGGTGTTGGAATAATGAAGTTTTTGTTATCACGAATTTTAGTTGCCAATTGACGATATTCATCCGCTTGTTTTGCTTTTGGCTCGTATTCAATAACGGTCATACGACGGATTTCCGCACGTTGTACAACGTTATCGCGTGGCACAAAGTGAATCATGGTTGTGCCGATTTTTGCAGCCAGTGCAGAAATCAACTCATCTTCACGCGCAGTTTCACGAGAGTTACAAATCAAACCAGCCAAACGCACTGAACCTGAGTTTGCATATTTCACAATCCCTTTAGCAATGTTATTTGCAGCATACATCGCCATCATTTCGCCAGAACAAACAATGTAGATTTCTTGGGCTTTGTTTTCACGAATTGGCATCGCAAAACCACCACATACCACGTCGCCGAGTACGTCATAGAATACGAAGTCTAATTCTTCATCATACGCGCCTTCTTCTTCCAAAAAGTTAATCGCTGTGATAACACCACGACCTGCGCAACCTACTCCGGGCTCAGGGCCACCGGATTCTACACATTTGATGCCGCCGTAACCGACTTTTAATACATCTTCTAATTCTAAATCTTCCACACTTCCTGCTTCTGCTGCCAAACTCATAATTGTAGTTTGCGCTTTTGCATGAAGAATTAATCGCGTAGAGTCGGCTTTAGGGTCGCAGCCCACGATCATGACTTTGTTACCTAATTCCGCTAATGCAGAAACTAGGTTTTGGGTAGTCGTAGACTTACCGATCCCACCTTTACCGTATATTGCACATTGACGTAATGCCATGTTGTCTCTCCTTAAGAGTTTATGTCCTAACACAGATTAAGACTGCTTAAGGTAATGCACAGCCCGTGCCAAGTTGCTTAAAACCGCTGTTTCATTGAGCTGAGCGAACATTTGCAGGCGATATTGTTACGTTTGCATAGTGAGGTAACAAACAATCCGTAGATTTTTTGTAAGGTTTTGTTGTTTTGTAGGGTCGGTTAGCTTTTCTACACGACAAACATATTCAATTTATATGATTGTGTGTAGGATGAAAAACTATTCTTCTTCTCATAAACACGCTGCAAAGCTGTATAAACCTGAGATGTTGCATTGCATCCTATATATAACGTAGGATAAATTACCTCACTTTTATAATGGCTTGTTTTTTGCTATCTCTTATAAATTATTGTTTAAATTATGGAGTTACTATGTCTTCCGATGTCTTCTCTGAAATATTCGCAGGTCTTTATGATAATACTGTCGTTCCGTATTTAGGTGCGGGCGTATTGTTTGATGTGAAAAATAAAGCCACCGGCGCGAAAATCCCCGCTGATAGCGAAAGCCTGATTTTAGCCATGAATAAAGGGCAACCGATGGCTCCTAAATTAATGTACGAATTTCCACGCGCGGCAATGAATCAAGAACTGAAAAAAGGGCGCAATTTTGTAAATCAGTTTTTAACCGAAGTGTATGATAAACAACAATGGACGCGCGGCGTTGTGCATGATTGGTTAGCCGAATGGAAACCCGATTATATTATTGATATTAACCGCGACAGCCAATTGCAAGATACTTATGCGGATGAAGAACATACTTTGATTGTTGGCATGGCGCGAATCACTGCCAGTCATTTCCGTTTTAAAATCTATCATTATGACCGCAGCCAGTATTTTGAAATTACGCAAGAACAAATGGATCGCAACGTGCCGATTTTATTTAAACCGATGGGCACGGCAAAACCTGAACCGAATTATGTTGCCTCCGATGCCGATTATGTGGATTACATTACGGAACTGATGGGAGGTTTTGCAATTCCAGATTATTTGAAAGAATATCGGCAAGGGAAAAAATATTTGTTGCTGGGGATGAGTTTAAATCGCGATTCCGAGCGGATGGTGTTAAGCGACATTATGTATGGTGCGGCAGAACCGAAAGGTTGGTATTTAACTAAAACGCCAACCGACAAAGAAGTGCGTTTTTGCAAACGTTTAGGGCTGGAAATTGTGCCTGCGGATGTGATTGATTTTCTGGAAGTCGCTGGTTTGCAATACGCTAAAGCCAGTTAATTTTTTTATTCAACTGAAAAAAGTGTCACAAGCTGTGACACTTTTTCACAGCATTTTAGTGTGCTGCCTCATCAAAACGGGCTTAATTTTATGACGCTAATTGATCCTGATACCGTATTAAAAACTGATAATTCGCAAATCGACAGCTCTCATGCCGAATTTACCCAGCTGCTTAACCAAATGTCCGCCGCGAATAATCTTGAGTTTGCCAAATTGTTTGCGGAATTATTAACCCACACTGAGCAACATTTTCAAGAAGAAAACCGCTTAATGGAACAATCTGGTTTTCCTGCACAAACCGAACATAAAGCCGAGCATCAGCGGATTTTGGGTGAATTAACCCAGTTTAAAAAACGGCTGGATAAAGGTTTAGTCGCGTTTGCTAGGGCTTACGCCACAGAAAAATTACCTGCGTGGTTTACTTTGCATTTGAGCACTGCCGATAGTGCGTTGGTAGAACATTTAATTCGTGCTTTGAAGTCAAAGGATTCTGTCACCTAAATCCTTTATAAATATGCTTCTGTAGGCGAATGAATTTTCCATTACCCATCGGAAAATCCAGATTTGAGCGCGAAAAAAGAAAAGCTATCTTTTGAAATTTGCAACAGGAATTAAACATGACTGAAACAGCAGTGTATGGAATTGGCGATGCCACATTTCAAGCGGCAGGGGGTGAAACTGGCGTAAAAGCCTTGGTGGAAGAGTTTTATCTGCAAATGTCCACGCTAGACTCTGCAAAAACTATTCGAGCTATGCACGGCGATGATTTAACCGTGACAAAAGATAAATTATTCCGTTTTTTATGCGGCTGGATGGGCGGTGCAAAGTTGTATCAAGAAAAGTACGGCACAATCGCCATTCCGCTGGCGCATAACCATTTAGATATTGGCACAGAAGAAGTGGATGCGTGGTTGGAATGTATGCAGAAGGCGTTGCAAAAACAAAACTATCCTGAAGACTTGCAACAGTATTTATTGAAACGATTGGCGATTCCTGCTGGTTTATGTCAAACCCGCCATTCATAAAAAGTGTCACATGTTGTGACACTTTTAACAGCTGAGTTGTTACATTTGTGACTGCAAATAATTTTGAATCCCGATTTTTTCAATCAATTCTAATTGCGTTTCCAGCCAATCAATATGTTCCTCTTCACTTTCCAAAATATCAGAAAACAAATCGCGGGTGACAAAATCCTTCACGCTTTCACAATACACAATACCTTCGCGTAACAACGGCACGGCAATATGTTCGAGTTTTAAATCACAGGTCAGCATTTCCAACGTGTGTTCACCAATCATAATCTTGCCAATGCTTTGCACATTTGGCAGACCTTCTAAAAACAAAATTCGCTCAATAATTTTATCGGCGTGTTTCATTTCATCAATGGATTCGTGATATTCCTTTTCATTGAGTTTATGCAGCCCCCAATTTTTATACATGCGGGCATGAAGAAAATATTGGTTGATTGCAGTCAGTTCGTTTTCTAACGCTTTATTCAGATATTCAATAACTTTGCTATCGCCTTTCATAATGTTGCCTCGTTGTTAATGGGTCGCTATTGCCATCATATGATAAATGGCAGATTGTTGCGTGCGTTGTTTCAGTAGTTCTTTCACTTCACCATTGCATTTACCACAATCTTTTCCTATGCCAAAACAATGTGTGAGCTGGCGGCGTGTGCACATGCCGTTATCAATTGCAGTGTGAAGTTGTTTATCGGTTACGGCTTTACAGACACAAATATACATCACAATTCCTGATGGGTTTGAAAAAATAAAAAGGGTTATTTTTGCTTTAAATAAGAATAATTATCATTTGCTGTGAATTTAGTGTCAATAACTTTAGGCAGTTTTTACAAAATTTCGTGCGCTTGCTTTTGCAACTCTTTTGTTTTTCAGATTGACAGGGGGGTTATGCCACATCATAAAACCATTCTAAAAGCTCTTCGCCTCCCCATGTTTCAGCTTCAGGTGGGATTTTTTCTGCGGTTTTGTATAGCGTCATTTGTCCGGTTTTTGGCGAGTTGACTAATAAACTTTCGGCATATTCCAGCGAGCAGCCTTGTTGACCGGAGGCATTCATCAGCCATTGCGCTGCCATTGCAATCGCGTCTTGTCGGGTTTCACCAAAACCAAACACAGCATAATTATGTTGTACATATAAAACGGTCATTTTTGACTCCAAGCGGTGATGTTTTTTTAAGTTATCAAGTGGAAATTTCAGTCGATAATAGAATCTGATGTGGCAAGCAAAGCTTGCACTCCAAAATTTTTTTAAGCTTTTATTGAGCTAGTTAATTCGTAAAATGCATAAACCTCATCTAATTTGAGAAACGTAGTTTTTTGTTGAACCGTAGAGACGCAATATTTTGCGTCTCTACACGTTTACATAGCATCTAACCATTTTAAAAAACTATGTGTTTCTGAATGGATGCGGTTTAGACGCAAAATTTTGAATTTTTACAGCAAAAATTAGTTTTCAGTTTCATAACAATTCAAATAATCCGCACAAAATTCGCAAGATGGCACACGACATAAATACACACCTTGGGTTTCGCACAATTGTTTATACAGAAATTTTTTCCATTTCATGTCGTGCACATTTTTTGCAGCGAGCTCAGGAAAGTTGTATTGCAATAAGGCGGTCAACTGCGGACGCGACCATAAACCTAAATCGTGCCAGAGATGATCTTCACCTAAACAGCCTGCCACTAAGATGGCAATAATCCAATCCACATCATTAATTTGCGGATTGCTAGAGTCTTTCAGCACATTAATTAAATCTTGCCGCTCTGCCATGCGGCTGAAATCGAGTTGTTTGCCAGACGCAGCTTGGGTTGGCAATGAATAATCAGGAAAGTAAGTTTGATTTAACGCGCTAAAGTCAGCCGATTCCAAACCTAAATAAGCGGGCAACACGCCACTGCCTGCACACCAACTTGCCACCATGCACGCCAACCATTCTTGATTGGGTGTGTGTGCAGGTTTTGGCAGCAGTGTGGAATAAATATGCTCTTTGTTAGGTTGTAGTGTCATCATTGCACCTTAAAAAAAACCTGTCAGGTTTTAAAAACCTAACAGGTTTGCCTTGTTAATACTCGACCAAAATATCTTCGTCGCGCACAATCATCTGACATGCCAACCGCCAAGTGGACGGCAAATCATCAACAATCATTTGCTCCATTTCCTCTTTAGTCAGTTTGCCGATTTCAACCAGTACGGCTTTTTCTTTTTCAGTCAATGGGCCGCCCATGCGCTCCAATTTTTTGTCTGTGCTGCTGACTTTAATCACGCAAGAACCGCATTCACCGTCTTCGCATTGAAAATTCACTGGAATTTTGTTTTCGCGAGCGAGTTTTAAAACGGTTTCTGTATGACTGCCTGCAACCGCATAAACGGTTTTGTCTCGATATTCTGGGCTAGAAAAAGTAACTAACGCCATGATGACTCCTTTATGAATGTATAAGTTGTTAAATTAGACGGGTTTAACTGAAATTTTGCCGCCCAAAACCTGCGCCTGACACGCGAGACGGTTATGTTTGCCCGCCATGTTTTCGCGTAAAATTTTATCTTCCAGCACAGAAGGTTCGGTTAAATTATTCCAGCCTTCCGTGACTTTCATAATGCAAGTCCCACAATCACCTTCACGGCAACCATAAGTGATTGCAGAGCCGACTTTTTCAGAAATTTCAATAATCCGTGTGCCAGCAGGTGCTGAAACGGTGACATTGATGTCTTCAAAGGTAATTGATGCTTTCGCCATTGTTATTCTCCTGATGTGTTTTAAAAATTGTAATAACTCTCACGACTGCCAGTCCTTTAAGGACTGGCAGTCGTTATGCGTTATTAACCTAAATCAGCCAAATCAATCACTTTTGCAGTTCGTAAACCCAAAAGCTCTTTCGCCAATTCACGTCCAAATTCACGACACAAACAAATTTCTTCATCGGTCGGAATCAGTTTGATGCGAATACCGGGAATCGGCACTCGCAATTTGAGACCGCGCAAGCGATCTTCAACCATTTTCACGCCTTCACCCGTCCAACCATACGAGCCAAACACCCCGCCGAGTTTGCTTTTCAGATTCACCACCGCCAGCGAGGACAATAAATCCCAAATCGGTTTTACCGCGTCACCATTAATGGTCGGCGTACCAAACACCAAGCCGTCCGCGCCTTCAATCAAATCCACAAACGGCGCGATTTCACCGCCTTCCAAGTCATACAAAGACACCCGCACTTTTTCTACCATCATCGCGCCTTCATAAATCGCCTCCGCCATCCGCCGCGTATTGCCATACGAACTGATGTAAAAAATCAGCAAGGTTTTTTCGTCCGCACTAATTTCACTTTCCAACGCAGAACGCGATAATTCTCGATACCGCTGCACATAACGCTGCGGTTGGTCGCGTAGCAACGGGCCATGCGCCGGCAAAATTTGTTGAAAAGGCGATAACGGCTCAATCAATTCCAGCGCGTTGTTCACATACGATTTGAACGGACGCATGATGTGGGCGTAGTAATATTCAAACGAAAATCGAAAATCGCCGACTTCATCATTAAACAGCCGTGTATCGCAAAAATGACAGCCAAACACGTCACCGGAAAACAAGATTTTTTCTTCAATTAAATGCGTGCATTGCGTGTCCGGCCAATGCAAATAAGGGGTGTGTAAGAAACTCAAGGTTCTGTCGCCCAGCGAAATGGTGTCGCCAGTCAGCACGGTGGTAAATGCCAATTCATCCTGTTTTAACAACGCTTTCAGCATGGATTGGGCTTTTTGTGAAATATAAAGCCGCGCTTGCGGCGCACGGCGCATCAGTTCGGGCAACGCGCCGCTGTGATCCGGTTCTAAATGATTCAGCACGATGACTTTGATTTCATCGTAATTAGCGACGGATTCTAAGCGGGCGAAAAAATCGCTGGAAAAACTTTCTTTCACCGTATCAATCACCGCTACGCCTTCGCTGCCGCGTACTAAATAGGAGTTGTAGCTGGTGCCGTTGGCAGTTTTCAAAATAATATCGAATGTGCGCAAATTCGGGTCTAACGCGCCTATCCAATGCACACGCTCCGAGAGAGCGACCGCTTGGGGAATTCCCTCTGAATTGGATAGGACAGCTTTACTCATGGCGGCAAGCTCCTGATTTTTCTGATTTTTGACAGGTTTCTAAATCTGCTGCGGTTTTCAGAACGGTTAAACCTAGCCACGCTTCCACTTGTTCGGCATCAAAGCCAGCGCGATAGTCATCACCGACTTGCATCAGCGGACGGCGGATTAATAGCGGCGTTTCTAGCATTAAAGCGAGTGCTTGATTTTCATCGAGTTTTTCCGGTTCGATTTCACCATATTTAATCGCAGGCGCACTGTAGTTAAACCAGTCGCGCACCGCTAAATCACCAAAAAAGGGGCGCAAGGTTTCAACTGTCCAAGGCTGTTCCAACACACTTTTTGCGATAACCGTATGCCCTGCTTCAGTCAACAGCTTTTTTTGCCGCGTGTTATTTGCACAGCCTGGTTTTTCGTAAAAAATCACGGTTGCCATGTTAGTGCGCCTGTAGTTCTGCCATTGCCGCTGCCATTTTTTCGGGCGGAATGCCGGTGAGTGAGCCGGGTGGGTTAATGGCTTCGCCAAAGGAATTCAGAATCGCGCCTTCAATCGGGCAAATGCTGGCGCATTGAAAATCCGCAAACGCGCCTTCACATTCAGTACATTTTTTGGGATCAACCATAAAATGCGGTTTGGTTTCGTAAATCGCGTTGCTGGGGCAAACCGGTAAACAGGCGTGACAATTGACGCAAGATTCAATGATTTTTACTGCCATGATATAAACCTCAGTTTCTCGTTCCCACGCGCTGCGTGGGAATGCAGTTCAGGCGTGCTACGCCGTATTCACACCGCAGCGCGGTGTTAAGGTGTTCCCACGCAGCGCGTGGGAACAAGCAAACAAGCAACCTACGAAATTACGCGCTGGCTCTCAACTGTTCTGTATCTAATTTCCCCGCTTTCGCCATTTCCAGATACACCACCATCACCGCCTCTTCAATGTTTTCCATCGCGTGTTCGCCATTCGGCATAATCCCCGCTTGTTCCAACATTTCCCAAGGCTCGTAACCGACTTTAGAACACAGCACCGCTTCGCAGCCTGCTAAAGAGCGAATCGTAGTTTGCAAGGTAGACTCGGTTTCTCCGCAACTCACATCACCGCCACAATATTGGTCAGCTTTGCGATGACTGATAAAACGCACGCCTTCCGGTGAAGCTTCATAAATCAAAAACTCTTTCGCATGACCAAAATGCACATTGATGACACCTTGTCCGCTAGTCGCAACCGCCATTAGCACCGGACGAGTTCGTAGAGACGCAAAATTTTGCGTCTCTACTTTGCGGGCTTTTTCCAAACGTTTGCTATCCATTTCTTCTTGAATTGCCGCGTGAATCACTTTGCGTTTTTCCATTGCTGCTTGATAATCAATTTCCATATCTTCGATTTTGTCCATCGTGAACTCATCGCCGCGATCTTCACCTAACATGCCAACTGCATCTGCACGACATTGACGGCAATGGCGCATCATGTTCATATCGCCAGAGCAACTGTCTTGTAAATCTTGCAATTCATCCGGTGTAGGGCCGCGCTGCCCCATTACGCCATAGAATGTGCCGTGTTCCGCTTCTGCAATGAGCGGCATCACGTTGTGTAAAAACGCACCTTTGGATTTCACAACCCGACTGACTTCGGCTAAATGTTCGTCATTAATGCCCGGAATCATCACCGAATTGACTTTCACCAAAATCCCTTTTGCAATCAACATTTCCAAGCCTTTTTGTTGTTGCTCAATCAGAATTTTCGCGCCCTTCACGCCTTTGATGCGGCGATTGTTCCAGAAAATCCAAGGATAAATTTTCGCGCCGATTTCAGGGTCAACGCAGTTAATGGTGATGGTGACGTGATCAATATTGTGTTTTGACAATTCTTCTACCGAATCAGGTAAAGCTAAGCCGTTAGTCGAAACGCATAGTTTGATGTCGGGAGCTTCCTCGCTTAAACGGCGGAAAGTTTCAAAGGTTTTTTCAGGATTTGCTAACGGGTCGCCAGGGCCTGCGATGCCTAACACCGTCATTTGTGGAATATTTGCCGCAACCGCCATCGTTTTTTTAACAGCTTGATCCGGCGTTAACACCTCGGATACCACGCCAGGGCGCGATTCATTGGCGCAGTCGTATTTGCGATTGCAATAATGACACTGGATGTTACAAGCCGGCGCGACCGCAACGTGCATTCGCGCGAAATAGTGATGAGCGTCTTCAGAATAACAAGGATGATTTTGCACTTTTTCACGAATAGAATCGGGCAAGCTATCCATTTGGCTGTCTGTTGTGCCACAAGAACTGGCAGAACAGCCGCTTTTCGCTGCGGGAGCGTCGTTTAATACGGGTAATTGCATTGGGATGACCTCGTTGATGTGAGCTTTACAGACAATAAAGCACAAGCCATGCCAAAAAAAATCACAATCAAGATATTGATTTTAAAAGAAAAAGTTTGATTTACTATCAATTGTCGTAAAGACAACAAGATTAAAAGAGCTGCATTGTTAATAACCCAACAAAATTAATTGCGCATTATCATAAATAATTTAGGCTGATAACATAAACGTAGGGTGGGCACGCTTTTTTGCCCACCAGCAGCAAAAATCCTGAAGTTTATTAATTTATTCAAATAAATCAGTGGATAAAAAGATTTTTTTAAGCTATAAACTATTTTAACAACGCTAACAGTGGGCAAAAAAGCGTGTTTACCTACCGTATATCATCCTAATAAATAACAGCTATCGTAAAGTTAATATGAATCCATCTACAAAAATCATTGTTTTTTCCAATCACAAAGGCGGCTGCGGCAAAACCTCCAGCATCGTGAATTTAGCCGGCGAATTAGGGCGGCTTGGTTACAAAATCTTAGTGGTTGATTTAGACGCGCAAGCCAATGCCAGCCTGCATATCGGCAAATTGCATCCTAGCGAAGTGAAAACCACAGCGGCGGATTTGTTATTAAGCAAAGAAAATTTACTCAGCCAAGCGATTCACGAAGACACTTATTTTGAAAACGTGCATCTGATTTATGGCGATTTATCGTTGAATGCTGCCGAAGATAAATTGAAAGACATCGCGCCGCGTCCGAATGAAGAATTGGAATATAAATTACGCCCGCTGCAAGGTTTGTACGACGTGATTTTGATTGATACTCCACCGAGTTTGCGCGGTTTGACTTTTAATGCGCTTGCCGCCGCCACGCATTTAGTGATTCCAATTGAGTCCGGCTCGCAATATGGCATGTATGGAGTGGCGGATTTGTTGGCAATCGTGCATCGTTTTCAAGAAACCATTAATCCTAAGTTGAATGTGTTGGGCGTGTTATTGATTCGCCATGACAACCGCTTGACGGTGTGCAAATTGATTGAAGCGATTGCCGCGCAACAAGTCGGTAAATTATTGCCGCTACGGATTTCCACCAGCACCAAAGTCAACCAAGCCGCGATGTTACACAAAACCGTGTATGGCTTAGATCCCGCGTCGCGAGTCGGGCGCGAATTTAAAGATCTCGCTCACTATATTGCAGAAGAATTAGGTTTAGAAGGCAAAAACGATGGCAAATAATCTGAAACAACAATTAGCTGCCAAATTGCAGGAAAACACCCAACAGCATAATAACGCGCTGCGCACCATTGATTTTTTTGAGCGGCGGGTGTTAAAAGAACTGGAAATCAACAGTATTTCTGCCAATCCTTATCAACCGCGTTTTGAACCTGAAAAACAAGCGATTGCCTCGTTAGCCGAATCCATTGCGCAACACGGTTTGATTCAGCCAATTTTAGTGCGGCAAATTGACAACACTTATCAATTGATTGCGGGCGAGCGGCGATTATTGGCGTGTAAACAATTAGGGCGCGAGCGGATTGAGGCGATTATTTGCAACGAAACCGATGAGCAAACGGCGTTGTTGGCGTTGGAAGAAAATTTGGAACGCGAAGATATTAGCGATTACGAAATTTTTCAGGCGATTAAACAAATTGAACATCAATTTAAAAATAAAACCCATTTAGCCAGCACGATTAAAGTGGCGCGACAAGATTTGTATCGGTTTTTGGCGTTTGAACAATTGCCAGAAATCGTGTTGCTGAAATTAAAAACTGCGCCGAAATTGCTTTCCAGAACGACGGCAAACGAGCTAAAACAATTTTTTCAAACCTTAAATCCTGAGCAGCAACAGCGTTATCCTGATGTGTTGGTGAATGCTTTAGCGCAAATGGAACAAGGGCAACTGAATCAAAGTAATTTAAAAAATTATTTGCAAAATCAATTGTTTTCGGCAACCCCAACTGAAAAATCTCCCGTCGATATTCAAACCAAACATTTAAAAACATTGGGGAAAGTTCAGGGAAAATTTACCCGCCAGCAGCATAAAGTTTCCATTCAAATTCAACATTTGAATCAAGAGCAAGACGAACATTTGTTTAACTTAGTCGCAGATTTTTTGCATTCGGTCAGTCAAAATTAAATTCCTCTCGCAGTTTGAGAATCATCAGACGTTTTAACGATAAAAGGATTCTTTTATGAATATCAAATTAGCAACAACGACTTTATGGCTGTCATTATTAGGCGTAACGCCACACGCTTTTGCGCACGATTGGTATGTAATACCCGCTGGCGCAATGGGCTGTGGCGATTGTCATGTCAATCCAGGCGGTGGCGGAGTGGTGAAAGACGGCGTTCTTAACGCTGCGCATAAGTATCCGGGCGATCCCATCAAAGGTTTGTATGCGTTTTTACATACTGATATTGCGCCTTTGTTAAAACCTATTAATAATCAATGGGATGTGACAGTAGGCGAATTGGGATTGGCGATTCCTTTCAGAGTGGACGATTTTAATCGAGATACTTTCACCATTAAAGGCACTTTTTCACCTGTGGTAACTAACACAACGATTTCGGCATTATCTACAAATGCTGGATTGCCTAGCAGAAATTTAAAGTGGACTCCGACAGCGGCGCAGGCGAATTTAACATACACGTTAAGTGCTTATGTGCAAGAAAACAGCCTGGGGCGTTCTCTGAAATCGAACAAAGTTTCGGTGACAATTCATGTTTGGCCAGCCCGCACCAGCGCGACTAAAAATGTGCAGCAATTTGCTTTGCAAGATGCAAAATGGGCGGTTAATACTTTGACTTTATCAGGCTTAATGACGTTTAAACCCACAGTGACGGCGGCGCAACGCACGGCTTCTTTGAGTGCTTTGAGTATGAGTTTAAAAAGTAATTTAGGCAAAGTGATGGAAGGGGGCGCGGCGGTGAAGCTTGCTCCGAATAAGTTGGGCGTGTGGACGCAAACTTTTATTGTCACCGATGCGCAAGTGCCTTGTGTGATTAAGGCGAGTTATGAAGGTTTGAATGCGATGCGTACTGTTAAATTAGCTCCGAGTGCGACTTGTTTGAAATAGTTTTGAAAGGGTAGAGAGGCAGTTTTGTGTCTTTGCCTTTTTTTGTCTGAATCAGGATTGGCAGGATTTTAGGATTTTCTTGATTTTGCGGCATCCTGTTCATCCTTTAATCCTGTAAATCTTGATTCAGACAACGAAATTTTTAAATACGACCAGTCGTCTTGAAATTTTTTGCACAACTTATAAGCAAATCGCTTGTATAACATCCATTTTTAAACAATAGAAATGAATATAAACCTGATCTAATTTGAGAAACGTAGTTTTTTGTTGAACCGTAGAGACGCAATATTTTGCGTCTCTACACGTTTACATAGCATCTAACCATTTTAAAAAACTATGTGTTTCTGAATGGATGCGGTTTAAATTGTGTTTTAGTGTTGCAGGGAATATTGCAAAAACGCCAAATTTGTACAACCCTCGTGGCTGCCGCCTTGACAGGATTTTTGAAATAACGCCAACGCTTTCGCTTTATCCTGTTTTACACCCAAACCTTTCCAATACAACATTCCGCTATCGGAACAACTAAAAATCAATCCAGCATTGCAAGCTTTATCAATCAACGCGGCGGCTTTGATTAAATCCACTTTAATTCCCAATCCATCGCGATAGGAAATTCCCAAATAAAAACAACCAATTGCATCGTGCGTGTCACAAGATTTTTGAAAGAAAGCCAACGCTTTTGCTTTGTCTAGCGTCACACCTAAGCCTTTTGAATACAAACCGCCTAATTCAGCGCAGCCTTGCGAGTCCAGATCATTACAAGATTTTTCAAATAACGCCAACGCCTGTTGATAATTCTGTTTTACCTCAACACCATCACGATACAACCTTGCCAAAATCACACAACTTAACGTATCGCCGCCATCACACGCCTGCTGATACAGCGTGATTGCTTTTGCGGTGTTGCGCTTTAAGGATTTCCCTTCGATATACAACGCTGCCAAGTTAGCGCAGGCGACAACTTCTTTTAAATCACAAGCTTTTTGATAAAGCTGCTCGGCTTTTAAATAATCTTGCGCAATTTCTTTGCCTTCAATATATAAAGCTCCAAGATTGTTGCAAAACATGGCATTGCCTTTTTCGCAGGCGATTTGATAGCGACTAATATCTTCACCGTAACAAAATGATGTTGTTAAAAAGGTGAAAAATAATAGCAGTTGAAAGAATTTTTGCATGGAAAATGAAGAAGTTGCAGGCGAGGGTGAATTATCGTGATATTAGATGAATCCTAGAAAAAAACAAAGGCGAATTTACTCGCACAATGCGGATAAATTCGCCTCCTGTAGGAAACTATTTTAACTATCAGAACAAAGAAACGCGGTGAATTTCGTCGAAAACTTTTCTCCGTTTTTCAAAATTTAAGAAACTTTTTTCACCACAACGGCTTTCACACAATAACTTGATAACCATGTTTTTTGCGAAATATGCAGCAAAGCTAAAGCAGAAACCAGACTGCCTAAACCCGCAGTGACAACATAAGATTCAACATTTGATAAACCTTCCGCCACGCCCGCGCCGATAAACATGGCGACTAGCGGAAATAAATACAATAACAAAGAAGCGTTTAATAACAGCGATTCGTCAATTGTCACCATCACTTTATCGCCCACGACTAGCGGAAAACTGCTATCGACTTCAATAATGCGTGGCTTGAAAAATTGTCCCACAATTGAACTGGTGCAGGAGGTTTTTTGCATACACGCCCCGCAACCGCTGCTGATTTGCGGATTGACCCAAACTTGATGGTTTTTCACTTTGACCACAGTGGCTAATTCTTCAATCATTTTATGTTACCTCGCTGTTACGACTGCCAGTCCTCAAAGGCATAGTTATCTACACATCTTTAGTTTAAAAAAGTGTTTATATATCAATTGGATATTGAAATATGTAGGTTGGGTTAGCTGCTTTTTTCGTCAGAAAAAAGAGCGTAACCCAACAAAGTGCGTCTATTTTAACGCTGAATGTTGGGTTACGCTTATCTCGCTTCGCTCAATAATGCTAACCCAACCTACAAAAAATTCTTTATTATCAATGCTTTTGTTATAAAAACCATCAAACTATCTTGTGTAGATACCTATGCCTCAAAGGACTGGCAGTCGTGAAATTACATTTTAATCTGTAACAAACCGCTGTTTTGATTGGCTTGCAACGCTTGCCATTCTTCGTCTGTATAGGTTTTCACGCTCACCGCATGAAGCCTGCCAGACGCTAACGGCTCTTTTAAACTTTCCAGCACCAGCTGCTGTTTTTTCACCATTGTTAATCCGGCAAATTGATTGCTAATCGCGGTGACTTCCAAATCACAACCGCTGCCTGCGACAATCACTTTCGCTTCTGGCAACAGTGTTTTCACTAATTTTTCCACTTCACTTAAGGCAATGCTGCCATCCGCTGGTTTTTCTTCCGTGACGGTGGATTTTAACAGCGGCTCTAAACTGCCATCGTTGTACATGGCTTCGACAATATCGCAACCACCGACTAATTCGCCGTTGACAAATAATTGTGGAAAGGTAGGCCATTTGGAAATTTTCGGCAATTTTTCCCGAATAAACGGAGCTTGCAACACATTCACAAACGCAAACGGCACATTGATTTTATTTAAAATTCCCACCGCTTTACCAGAAAAACCGCATTCTGGATTGCTAGGAACGCCTTTCATATAAATAATGACAGGATTATCGGCTAATTGTTTCTGAATTTTTTCTTCGGTTGTCATGCTGTTCTCGTTTTGAAATTTAACTGGCATTAATAATTGAATCAGGATTTTTAGGATTAAAAGATTTTCAGGATGTTCTTAAACCGCATCCATTCAGAAACACATAGTTTTTTAAAATGGTTAGATGCTATGTAAACGTGTAGAGACGCAAAATATTGCGTCTCTACGGTTCAACAAAAAACTACGTTTCTCAAATTAGATCAGGTTTATCTTGTTAACCCTAAAATCTTGAAAATCCTGATTCAGAAGAGATTTAACCCACTTGTTCGCGTAATTCTTCAGCAGGCTTTTTGATTAAAGTCACAGGCGCAATGCCTTTCACCGCGTCAACATCCACCACGCATTCAAGCACTTCTTTTTGCGAGGGAATATCAAACATCGTTTTGCGCAAAATATGTTCCAAAATACTGCGTAAACCCCGCGCCCCCGTTTCCCGCGCAATCGCTTTTTGCGCAATTTCAATCAACGCATCTTCGGTAAACGTCAGTTTTACCCCTTCATATTCAAACAGTTGCTGATATTGTCTCACCAGCGCGTTTTTAGGTTCGGTCAAAACTTGAATTAACGCCGCCACATCGAGCGGTTCTAGCGGAGCTAAAATCGGGAAGCGTCCAATAAATTCAGGAATCAAACCAAATTTACGCAAATCATCCGGCTCGGTAGCGTTCAGCATATCTTCTAACGAAGGTTTTTCCACTTCTTTCATATCCGCATGAAAACCAATCGCGCTGTTTTTGGGTTGCAGACGTTTTTCAATATGTCTTTCCAATCCGGGAAACGCGCCGCCGGCGATAAACAGAATATTGCGGGTATCAACTAACGTGTCGTGTCCTTCTTTATTATGGCGACTTTTCGCAGGCAATTTCACTTGCGCACCTTCCACCAACCGTAATAAGGCTTGCTGCACACCTTCGCCCGACACATCGCGCGTGCCGGTGGGTTGTTCTGGACTGCGGGCGATTTTGTCCACCTCATCCAAATACACAATGCCCCATTCGGCTTTGCTGATATTGCCGTCAGCGACATCAAGCAAACGCACTAAAATATTTTCTACGTCATCACCAACGTAACCGGCTTGGGTTAAAGTCGTTGCATCAGCGACCACAAACGGCACGCCAACGACTTTTGCCAACGTGCTGGCAAGCAGGGTTTTTCCTGTTCCTGAAGGGCCAATTAATAACAGGTTGGATTTGCCAATTTCAACATCCGTATCGTTGTTGCCTAAACTGTTGCTGGTGGTTTGATGTTTCAAGCGTTTGTAATGGTTATAAACCGCCACCGACAAAATTTCTTTCGCAAGTGATTGTCCGATAACGTAATTATCCAGATGCTGTTTAATTTCTGCTGGAATCGGCACGGATTCTTGCACGGTGGAAAGTTCTTTTTTCCTGCTCCAAGTGTTCACAACTTGGCTGGCTAAAATCACGCAGGCTTCACAAATAAAACCTTCCGCTCCTGCAATCAGCGGCACGGAGGCGGATTGTGGAATTCCGCAAAAAGAACAATGTTTGCTTATCGGGTCAGACATAATCATGCTCCTTAATTTGAGGCGTTAGCGCGGGCAGACTGGCAATCCACTGCCGCTGTTTTTGCATTCGGTAGCGGTCTTGCAGCGATTGGCGAATTCTTGGATGGGCTTCTTTTAAACTCATGGTGTAACTTGGGTAAATCTTTTTACACCATAATACATGAAAGCCGATTTCGGATTCGACAACTTCACTAATTGCATTCGCAGAGAGTTCAAACAAAACTTGTTCTAGCTCAGGATAAAGCTTGCCGCGTCCGACTGTGCCAAGTGTGCCGCCTTGTAATGCGGTTGGGCATTCAGAATGTTTCAAGGCTAAATCGGCAAATTGGCTGAGGTCTTTTTTCAATAACGCACAAATTTCTTTTGCCCGTTTTAGCGAGTTTGCGCGGCTGTTTTCAGGATAATCTGGATTAATGCTGATTAAAATATGCGCGACTTCGCGTTGTTCTTGACGATTAAATTTTTCAGGATGATTGTAATAAAACAATTCAATTTCGACATCGTTGGCTTTTTCCGCACCCGCAGCAATTTTTTCTAACACGGTATGAACTTTCACTTGCCGATGCAGCGCGTCTTTTAAACTGTCAATGGTGAGTTGATTATTCGCCAACACCGCTGCAAATGAGGCTTCATCCTCATAACGGCTGCGTACTTGTTGATAGGCATCTTGAATTTCAGCCGTTGGAATAATCACCATAGCAGCTTGCACGCTGTTTAACACGCGCTGTTCCAACTCGTGTTCTTTTTGCGCTTGTTTGGTCGCTTGCGCCAGTTGCTGTGGGTTTAATTCGTTTGGCGATTTTTTAAATAAGGCTAACGCAGCTCTTAATAAGATATAAGGATTCATTTTCAATCACTTCTATGTTCTTGTTTCCACACGCCGCATCACTGCTATTAAGATAAGAAAAAACACTTAAATCAAAATTATGAATGTAGGTTGGGTTAGCCTATCGAGCGATAGCGAGATAAGCGTAACCCAACATTCAGCATAAAATAAACGCACTTTGTTGGGTTACGCTTTTTTGCTAAAGCAAAAAACGCTAACCCAACCTACAAATATCGTATTGAAAAATAAAGTATAAACTCTTAACTTAATGGCTGTGACGCGGCGCATGGGAACGAGGGAAAAAAGGCAATTTTATCAAACGTGTACAGAGGCAATATTTTCCGTCTCTGCCGCTTCCAACGCAGTTTCTGGCACTTGCAAAGTTCTACCACCCGAAAAATAAACGTGATATTGAATCAATTCATTTTCACGCAGCACTTTTAACACTTCGCCAACCGTACCTTTACGATGTAACACATCACCGTTAATCGCCAAATCCATTTTGCAACGCACTTTTTCGCGAAACTCGAATAAACTGGGATTCCAAGGTTCATCTGCGCCGAGCAACTCTTCTAAGCGACAACCGACCATCCGCGCTTCACTCAAAAAATGTACGGTGTAGATAATTTGATCTTGCAGGAACGTACCGACGTTGGTGACATTGCCAATACTGCCGCGCCGCACCAATAAATCGCCCACTTCCAGCCCCGGATAAGTGCCATCGTTGCGAATGTTGCGGGTGACTCGGACTTGTTCGCCAAATTCAAACCGCCCTTCGTCGTAGCGATCGGGGTTCATGTTTTTATCTCGGATAAAGAAACAAAGGCAGTTTGCGCTTCGCCAATGCCGCTGTTAAACACTTTGAAAACTTTTTCAGTTTGCGCATCCGATTCGACAAAATCCTGATACGCGCGTTGCAATAATTTGCTGTAAACCGCTTTCAGAGCGACTTCTTCTTCCGGCAAACTTTCTTTGGCTTGTTGCAGATAATCGTGAAAACGTTGCAGAATGTGCAGGCGATTGACATGCACCACGCTTTGTTCGTATTCCAGCTCGAAATATTGCAAAAAATCTTCCGCAGATTCCAAATCTTCTAACTCTTCGATAAAGCTCATACTGCTCTCCTTAAATAGGGCCGGGCAAAGACGCATCTTGGCTGAATAAATAAATCACCAATAATGCAAAAAATAACGCGGTAAGTATTGGTATGAAAGATTCGGTTTTTACTTTTAACATGATGTTTCTCCAAAATTTTAAAAAAATCCGGTGATTACGACTGGCAGTCCTTAAAGGACTGCCAGTCGTGAAATCCGCACCTACAGCATAAGTTTTTAGCTTTCGGCTTGACGATTTTTAACCAGCTCTAGCAAACCTTTCGCGCCGATTCTATCCATGCTATCGAGTTCGACCAATTTTTCAAAAATCTGCTCACTTAAATCCAACCGCAACAAACGCATGTTTAAAAAGCCGCTACTTTTTAAAATGAACAAATACAACCGCAGTTGCGTGAGTTGTTCAGGCGGCACTTCTGTTATCAAGTCAAGATTCACATCTTGCCATTGCAGCGGAAAATTCAATTGCGCGGTGACAAGC
>ERZ1034363.828-NODE-828-length-19355-cov-4.184926_pt1 | contig 19355 bp, 14 predicted proteins | sample MGYA00520616_ERZ1034363 | MGnify/ENA primary metagenome ERZ1034363 (study PRJEB33736, sample SAMEA104284506) | Azolla filiculoides | biome: Urban; feature: Water surface; material: Ditch water | place: Netherlands | collected 2015-10-28 | depth 0-0.1 m ...
CGAACAGCACCATGCCTTCGATGGCCTTGTCGAGGAAGCCGTCATCCTTGTCCATCACGTCGGCAAAGAAGATGTTGGGCGACTTGCCACCCAGTTCCAGCGTGGCCGGGATCAGGTTGTTGGCGGCGGCCTGGGCGATGACGCGGCCGGTCGAGGTCGAGCCGGTGAAGGCGATCTTGGCGATGCGCTTGCTGCTGGCGAGCGGCATGCCGGCTTCGCGGCCGAAGCCGTTGACGATGTTCAGCACGCCCGGCGGCAGCAGATCGGCGATCACTTCGGCCAGGATCAAAATGGAAATCGGGGTCGATTCAGCCGGCTTCAGGACGACGCAGTTGCCAGCGGCGATGGCCGGGGCCAGTTTCCAGGCCGCCATCAGGATCGGGAAGTTCCAGGGGATGATCTGACCGACGACGCCGAGCGGCTCATGGAAATGGTGGGCGACGGTGTTCTCGTCGAGATCGCTCATCGTGCCTTCCTGCGAGCGCAGGCAGCCGGCGAAATAACGGAAATGGTCAATGGTCAGCGGGATGTCGGCGTTCAGCGTTTCGCGGATGGCCTTGCCGTTATCGACAGTCTCGGCATACGCCAGGATTTCGAGGTTGGCTTCGAGGCGGTCGGCGATCTTGAGCAGAACATTGGAGCGCTCGGCCGCAGGTGTCTTGCCCCAGGCATCGGCCGCAGCGTGAGCGGCGTCGAGTGCCAGCTCGATGTCTTCGGCGGTTGAACGGGCGGCTTGCGTGTAGACCTTGCCGCTGATCGGGGTGATCACATCAAAGTACTGACCATTGGTCGGGGCAACCCACTTGCCGCCGATGAAGTTGTTGTACTGGGCCTTGTAGGCGATCTTGGCACCAGCGGCGCCGGGGGCTGCATAAACAGTCATATTTGTCTCCAGTGTTCTCGAATTAAATGGCTAACGGGGTAACTCGAAGCCGGCAGATTCGGTTGATTCGCGATAACGACCTGCCGTGGCTCGTGCCAGATAATGTGCATGCCGTGTGCCAGCCCTGCTGATTAGCTTCTGTAAATTATTAAGTTCAATAAAATCAGTATTTTGTGGAGATTTTGGCTGGAAAGAGAAACCTTGCCGGGAAGGCTGTGCTGATCATTTGATCAGCAACTGCTCAAATGTGGAGCAGTGCTGGCGAAGATATCGCCGCCATTTCTCGTCAGGTGCTTATCGGCCAAAGTTTTTGGTCGCATAATGCGGGAATCTGCGGGGCTTTCCCGTGCAGCAAGAGATGCGAGGATGAAACAGGAAAAGGTAGGTTGGTTTCCGGTTCTGTCGAAAAATCGGCAGGTTCTGCTGGTTCTGCTCCCGATCTTTGTGCTCGCGTATCTCGGACTGGTCGTGCTCTTCTATCAGCAGACCGAAGCCCATGCGATCCGCGAGGCCGACAAGGTGGCGATGGACTCGCTGCTGAGCCACAAGGCGGTTCACCGCTATGTCACGGAAACCCAGCGTCCGGAAATCTACCGGCTCAAGGATGAGGGGAAGCTGTATCAGGAGTATTTCTCTCCCCGGGTGATGTCCTTCACCTACATTGCCCGCAGCGTCAAGGAACTGCTCAACTAGGAGCGCGAGAAAGTCGGCCTGCCGCCGCTCTACTTCAAGCTTGCCGCCGACAACCCCCGCAATCCGATCAACCAGGCCGATGAATTCGAGAGCGCCTCGCTGGCCCAGATGAATCGTGGCGAGCTCAAGGAAATTCGCGATGTGGTCCGGAACGGAAGCGAACTGGAGTTGCACCTCGCCATCCCGATTGACCGCTCAAGTGGCGGCTGTCTGAAGTGCCACGGCGATCCCAAGGATGCACCGGCGGAACTCGTTGCCTTGTATGGCAGCGAACGGGGCTTCCACGAGAGTCCGAACAGCATTCGGGCGCTGATCTCGATCCGCGTTCCACTGACGCAGTCGATTCGTGAAGCCAATCAACTGGCCGGGCTGATGTCATTGGTGACTTTGCTGATCATGGCCACGATCTATGGCCTGGTTCATTTCTTTGTTCTGCGCATCGACCGCGAGCAGCTTTCGGTCATCTCTCGCAACCGTTTCGTTCAGGCCACGCTCGATGCCTTGACTGCCCACATTTGCGTGCTCGATGCGCAAGGCAAGATCATTGCCGTCAACCGTGCCTGGCATGACTTTGCCTCTGCCAACAATGCTCAGCCATTGCGTGTCAGCATCGGTACGAACTACCTTGAGGTCTGCGAAAGCATGGTCGATGGCTGTGACGCGACAGCAGCCGAATTCGCTGCCGGTTTGCGTGATGTGCTTCTCCGGCAGCTCGATTTCTTCGATCTGGAATATCCCTGTCATTCGCCAGATGAGCAGTGCTGGTTCCTCGTGCGGGTGTCCCGCTTTGCCGGGGAGGGGCTGGAGAACGTCGTGGTCGCCCACGAGAACATCACCAAGCGCAAGCTGGCCGAGCAGGAACTCCAGGGCAAAAAGGAATACGCCGAGAAATTGATCCGTACGGCCAATGTGATGGTGGTCGAGCTCGATCTGGCCGGTAACGTCCTGCTGCTCAATCCCGCGGCGGAGCAGATTACCGGCTACAGCGCCGAGGAAGTGGTCGGGCGCAACTGGTTTGAAACCCTGGTGCCCAGGGATCGCTATCCGGCGGTCTGGCGGATGTTTGAGGAACTCGCCGAAAAAGGCATTCCGGGATACTTCGAAAACCCGATATTGACCAAAGGTGGCGAAGAGCATTTCATCATCTGGCGGAACAGCGAGGTGACGGAAGGTGGCGAAACGGTCGGCGTGGTCAGTTTCGGCATCGACATGACTGAAAACCGGCGGATCAGCCAGCGCCTCGCCGAGCAGGACCTGATGCTGCGCAACGCACAGCATGTCGCCCACATGGGGACATGGCGGCTCGACCATGCCGATCAGAACCTGACCTGGTCGGACGAGATGTTCAATATCCACGAAATCTCGTACGCCACCGGCCCTGTTCCCAGCGCTACTAGGTTCGACGCCATTCACCCGGATGATCGGGAAAACGTCCGGAGTGCGCTGGGCAGATTGCTGGACAAGCGTGCGCCTCAATACGATATGACCTACCGCCTGCTCTTGCCGGATGGCCGGGAAAAGTATGTTCATGAACATTGTCAGTCGCAATTGGACAGCGAGGGCCGTGTCCTGTGCTGCATCGGCGTTGTCCAGGATGTGACGGAACGCGTCCTGACCGAGCTCTCACTGCGGGAAAGCGAAGTGCGCTTCCGCACGATCGCCGACTACACCTATGACTGGGAATATTGGCAGGGAACGCAGGGGGAAATTCTTTACATCAACCCGGCATGTCAGCGGGTCAGTGGATATTCGCAAGGGGAATTCATATCCCGGCCGACGCTCTTTGACGAAATCGTCCATCCGGAAGACCTGCACTTGTTCACGCAACATCATCATCATGACATCCACCACGAGAAGCTCTCCCGGCTGGAGTTCAGGATAGTCACCAAGGATGGCCGGGTACGCTGGATCTGGCACGGTTGTCAGGCGGTATTCGGGCCGGCCGGCGAGCCGATCGGGCGGCGGGCATCGAATCACGATATTACCGACCGCAAGCTGGCCGAAGTCGAGCTGGAGCGGCATCGCGACAATCTTGAGCGAATGGTGCAAGAACGCACGGCTGCACTGTCGATTGCAAAGGAAGCGGCTGAAGCGGCCAATCGTGCCAAGAGCGTATTTCTGGCCACGATGAGCCATGAACTGCGTACCCCGATGAACGGCATCATGGGCTTGACCAGCTTGGCCTTGCGGCGCGCCACCGATGCCAAACAGGCTGATCAGCTGGCCAAGGTCGCCCTGTCATCGGAAAAGCTGCTCGCCATCATCAACGACATCCTGGAGTTTTCCAAGATCGAGTCAGAGCGCTTGACTCTGGATAGTGTCGAGTTCGACCTGGCCGGCGTCATGGCCACCCTGGTCGGCCTCAAAGCCCAGCTGGCAGAAGCCAAGGGGCTGCACCTGATCACCAGTCTCGCCCCTGAGCTGGCCAACCTGAAACTGTCTGGTGATGCCCAGCGTCTGGGCCACATTCTCAGCCACCTGACCGCGAATGCCATCCACTTTACCAGCGACGGTTTTGTCGCCGTGCGCGCCATCGTGGCAGAAGAAAGTCCGACGGATATCTGCATCCGCTTTGAAGTCGAGGATACCGGCTCGGGCATTTCAGCCGCCGATCAAAAAATGCTCTTTGGTGCTTTTGAGCAGGGCGATGGCTCGATGACCCGCAAGCATGGCGGTATCGGCCTGGGGCTGGCCCTGAGCAAGCGGCTGGTCAAAGCCATGGGCGGGCATATCGGTGTCGACAGCAAGGAAGGGGCGGGCAGTACCTTCTGGTTCACCGTCAGCTTGGGCAAGGCCGCCTGATAGATTCTGCTTGCCGGGATTGTTCCGATGGCTGCCAGCATTGTGAGTCTTCTGCCGGATGGCAAAGCTCACGGAGATGCCGACTTATTTGGCTTTGTTGATGGCCGCAATAGACCTCAGGGCGGCTGCCGCACGGCTCAGACTGCCGGCAATTTCTTTCTTGCCGGAGGCAATGCGGCCCAGTTTTTCGCCAAGTAACCTGACCGAGCCCAGGTAGGCGGCCAGAGGCTCATCGTTCAGCTGCTTATTGCGACTTGGAACAGAATTCATGGTCCACTCCTGTATCACTTGCTGGTGAGCAATCGGTCAGTCGATCATTAGTCGATGAACAATAGCCATTCTACTAAAATGGTTATTCATTTAAAATATGACAAAAGACATAAATGATGGGGTTTTTTTGGGTACTCCGGTGTCCATTCCAGTTCCCCTCGCCACAGCGCCCGCGACTGATTCCAGACAAGGATTCGCTGTCGCTTTAAGACCCGGCCTTGACGTGGGTCAATCCTGACTGGATGCAAAGCTGGGGATAATGTCGCGACAGCAATAGGGTCTTTTTTAAAAGTGCGCACTCAACACCATGGTCTGGTTTCAATGCTTCTGCGGCTGCAGGGCTGGTGGCTGTGGGTGTTGGTATCGTCGGGGGCGGTGCTTGGTGCGGTCCTGATCGTCTCGGTGATGAGCCTGTTGCTGAAAGGCGAAGTGACCTGGGACTATGTGCTGACCGGTGTCGTTACCGCATGCATCATTGCGCCGCCGAGCCTTGGCCTGCTGAGTTTCCTGCTGCGCGAAGTGGCACTTAGTGATTCGAGGATAGCGCTCCAGGAATCCCGCAATTTATTGCAATCGATCATCGATACGGCCCCGATTCGCGTTTTCTGGAAGGATCGCGAGTCCCGATATCTCGGCTGCAACCCGGCCTTTGCGCACGATGCCGGGCTGCAGACGCCGGCCGATCTCATCGGCCGGGACGACTTTGCCATGGGCTGGGCCGAGCAGGCCGAGTTCTACCGCGCCGACGATCGGCAGGTGATGGACTCGGGGCAGGCGCGCATGAACTACGAGGAGCCCCAGTCCACGCCCAATGGCCAAACCATCTGGTTGCGTACGTCAAAGGTGCCATTGCTGGATACCTCGGGACAGGTGATCGGTGTACTGGGAATTTACGACGATATTACCGAGCGCAAGAATGCCGAGCAGGTGTTGCAGCAGCACGAGCGCTATCAGCGCGCCCTGCTCGACAATTTCCCCTTCGCGGTCTGGCTGAAGGACACTGAAAGCCGCTTCCTTGCCGTGAACGACCAGTTCGTGAAACTGTTCGGAGCGCGTAGCGCCAGCGATCTGGTAGGCAAGAACGACTTCGATATTGCCCCGGCCGAACTGGCTGAAGGCTATCTGGCTGACGACAGGGCAGTTCTCGCTTCGGGGCAGGCGAAAAATGTCGAAGAGGAAATCATCGACGGCAAGGGCCTGCGCCAGTGGTTTGAAACATACAAGTCACCAGTCGAACTTGATGGCAAGCTGCTCGGCACGGTCGGCTTCGCCCGTGATATCACCGAACGCATGCAGATCGCAAATGAACTGGCGCACCACCGCGAGCACCTTGAACAGGAGGTGGTGCAGCGCACTGCCGCTCTCGTCGAAGCCAAGATTGCCGCCGAATCTGCCAGTCGTGCCAAGAGCACCTTCCTGGCCAACATGAGCCACGAACTTCGCACGCCAATGAACGGCGTGATGGGCATGATCGACATGGCCAAGCGACGCATGGTCGATCCCAAGGGGCTGGATCAGCTCGACAAGGCGCAAATTTCCGCCGAACGTCTGCTGGTTGTCCTCAACGACATCCTCGATCTTTCCAAAATTGAAGCCGACCGCATGGTGCTTGAAGACGTGCCGCTGCGCTTGAGTCAGAGTGTGGAAAGCGTTGTCAGCATGCTTGAGTGCAAGGCCATGGAGAAAGGTCTGCGCCTGCTTAGCGACATGTCCGCCGAGCTTGCTCAAGCACCGCTCAAGGGCGATCCCTTGCGGCTTGGCCAGGTGCTCTCCAATCTGGTCGGCAACGCCATCAAATTCACGCAGCAGGGCGCGGTCGAACTGCGCGTCCGCTCCGTCGGCGAAACAAGCGACTCGGTGCAAGTGCGTTTCGAAGTCCGGGACACCGGCATCGGTATTGAAGCCGATACGCAGTCGCGGCTGTTCCAGTCCTTTGAACAGGCTGACAACAGCATGGCCAGAAAGTTTGGTGGCACCGGACTCGGCCTGGCGATCTGCAAGCGGCTGGTCGCGCTCATGGGTGGCGAAATCGGCGTGGAAAGCTTCCCGGGGCAAGGCAGCAACTTCTGGTTCGTCGTTCCGTTCAGGAAGCGCGAACCCGCTGTCATGGCGCCAGCAGCAAGCGCTGAAACCTTCTCGGCGGAGCAGGCGTTGCTGGCCAAATATGCCGGCACACGTATCCTGCTGGCGGAAGATGAGCCAATCACTCAGGAAATATCGCGGGAGATGCTCGAAGATGCGGGCTTGGCGGTGGATGTTGCCGGGGATGGCCAGCAGGCCATCGAACTGGCCTGCCAGAACCATTACGCCCTGATTCTGATGGACATGCAGATGCCGGTCATGAACGGCACGGAGGCGACGCAAGCCATCCGTGCCAGCTTGCTTAACCAGACTACACCCATCATCGCCATGACGGCGAATGCCTTTGATGACGATCGCGAAGCCTGCCTCGCTGCCGGTATGAATGAGCACCTCAGCAAGCCCGTTGAACCGCAAAAGCTGTATGCGACTTTGCTCGGTTGGCTGGGGAAATGCAGCGACTGATCGGCCACATGGTTCGGCCGGCACGCGCTGATAACAATGCACGTTACGACTACCCGCAAAAACAAAACCGGCCACGCAGGCCGGCTCGTTTTGACTGGCAGGGAATTGCCGCTTAGAGCGCCAGAATCCAGTTCACCAGCAGACGTGCATTGCCCTCGGTGATGGCGACGGAATTGGGCGGCATGGAGAGACCGCTGACCTTGCCCTTCCAGTGGCTGCTGTAGGGGTTCGAGCCTTCGAGGACGACGCGGGTCAGGAATTCCGAGGCGCCCGGCTTGCCCTTGTATTGTTTGGCGACGTCGATCCAGGCCGGGCCGATGGGCTTGAGGCCATCCGGGCCGGGCTTGTCTTTTTCGATGCCGTGGCAGGTCATGCAACCGCTGGTCGTGGCCAGTTTCTTCATCTCGGTATCGTTCTTGGCATCGGCCATGGCCAGCGGCGTGATCAGGCTGCAGGCCAGTAAGGCGGCCAGTGTTTTGTGACGGTACATTGCGGTACTCCTGTTGGTAGATCGTGGAAGATGGTGGGGTTCAGGCATTGATGGTTCTGCTCATGTCCACTAGGCCATGCCGTGCAGCCAGGTGGAGCAGCTTGAAGTCGTTGTCGGCATTGAGTTTTTGTCGGATCAGGGTGAGATAGTTCAATACGGTTTTCGGGCTGAGGTGCATGGAACTGGCGATGCAGTTGGCTGATTCACCGTGGGCCAGCATGCGCAGCACTTCGAATTCGCGTGGCGTGAGGTGGGCGAGGGCGCCGTCGCCGTCGACAGCTTCTTGGGCGAGAACCTGGGCGATTTCCGGGGAGAAAACGCGTTTGCCAGTGGCGACGCGGCGGATGCCGTCGATAACGTCGCCTGGTTCGCAATATTTGGTCAGATAACCCAGCGCACCGCTGCGCAGCGCTTGCGTGATGTGGCCGGCGCCTTCATGCATGGACAGCACGAGTACCTTGAGGGTGGGCTGGCGGGCCAGCATGCGGCGAATGGCCTCGATGCCGCTGCTGCCGCGCAGGCTCAGATCGACCAGGGCGACATCGGCGTCGGTACGCAGGATGAGCGCATTGGCCTCGTCGGCGCTGGCCGCTTCACCAACCACCTGCAGACCGGGTTCGGCATCGAGCAGGCGGCGATAGCCGGTGCGGACGACGGCGTGGTCATCGACCAGAATGATGCGGATCATGGTTGCTCCTCCTGTATTTCTTTATTGTCGAGTGGCAGGCTGGCTTGCAGCTGCAGCCCGATTGTTGCGTTGCTTTCGATTTTCAGACTGCCCCCCGCCATTTCCAGCCTTTCCGCCATGCCGAGCAGGCCGCCGCGGCGGCCCAGACCAACCTCGGGCAGGCCTTTTCCATCGTCTTCCACATTCAGGTATAGCGTATTTCGTGCCAGTTCAATGCGGATCCAGCAGTGCCGTGCTTCGCTATGGCGAACCACATTAGTCAGTCCTTCCTGAACCACGCGGTAGACCACCAGGGCCGTCGCTTCGTCCAGCACAGGTAGTTCCACCGGCATCTTGAGGTCAAATGCGATGCCGCACTCGCGTTGCTGCCAGCTGGTCACCAGTTCGCGCAGGGCGCTGGCCAGACCGAGCACATCGAGGCCATGCGGGCGCAGACGCTTGAGCATGGCGCGCAGCTGTTCGCCGCTGGTGCGTACGTCGCGCCGCAGGTCTTCGGCGCATTCGACGATGCTAGGCGCCTCCAGTCGCGTTGCGTTGCGTTCGAGAAAGGCGGCTGTCACCCCGATGGCGGTCAACGTTTGCCCCATCTCGTCGTGCAATTCCCTTGCCAGTACGTGCCGTTCCTCTTCCTGCACGGCAATGAGTTGGCGGGCAAGCTGTTGCTGGGCGGCACGAGAGGCATCCAGTTTGCTGGCCAGTGCATCAATGGCGCTGGCCACGCGGCGAAATTCGCGTAGGGCAAATGGCGGCATGGCGGCGTCTGGTGCGCTGTCGGCCAGACGCTGCAGGCCGGCCTCCAGTTCGCGCACCGGGGTCAGCGCGCGATCGGCCGACCACCAGGCGACGAGCAGAGTTGCTCCAGAATAGAGCAACAGGGTGATGCAAAGTCGAACAGTGTCGCCCAGGCGCTCCTCGATTTCCGAGTTCGGGTTGGGGGAAATGTTCAGGGTCTGGTCGCCGAGGCGGATGGTCTGGGCGGGGATTGGGCTGGTGGGAATGCCGAGCAGGGGGGCGAGCCAGTGCGGTTTTTCCTCGGCAGCGTGTGCCGTTTCACCGAGGTGGATGCGCAGGTGGCGCAGCTGGGCGTTTTTAAGCAGGGCTTCCAGCTCGTCCTTGTTGCCGGCCCGGGTGTCGCCGGCCTTGAGCAGCACCGTGACCAGTTGCTCCGAGGCGGCCACTTCGGCCTGGATATCGCCGCGCAGCGAGTGAAGGTTGATTACAACCGCCATCAGCATCAGCCCGGCGAGCAAACCGCCGAGCCAGATCACTAGTCGTCTTCGCAGATCCATGTTTCCACCTTGTTTTTAATTATGTGGGTGTTTCAGCAGGTTTCGTACCGGATCGGGCGAAAGGTCGGGAATTTTTCCCGGTTTGGGGGTGAGCTTGTCCCGAGACTTGGCGCAATTCCGCTTCCTATACTTGGCTTGCCTGTCGGGATAGATGGGCCGGCCCGATGTTTCGGGGGCATTACGACACTACTTAGGAGACGAATTTAAAAATGAAATCAACCCGGTTCAATCCCCGCCAGACCTTTATTGCCGCGCTGGTCGCCGCAACCTTCTGCTCGCCGGCAATGGCGGCCAAGACGGTGAGTTGGGAAGATATTCTCAACGATGATAAGACCCCCGGCGATGTCCTGTCCTACGGTCTCGGCCTGAAGGCACAGCGCCACAGCACGCTGACTACGGTCAACACGAAAAACGTCGAAAATCTTGTGCCGGCCTGGAGCTTTTCCTTTGGCGGTGAAAAGCAGCGGGGTCAGGAAGGGCAGGTGTTGGTGCATGACGGCGTGATTTACGCGACCAGCTCCTATTCGCGCATTTTCGCGATCGAAGCGAAAACCGGCAAGCGCCTCTGGGAATATTCGGCTCGCCTGCCGGACGATATCCGTCCCTGTTGCGACGTCGTTAACCGCGGTCCGGCCATCTATGGCGACAAGATCTTCTTCGGCACGTTGGATGCGGGTATCACGGCACTCAACAAGGACACCGGCAAGGTCGTCTGGACGAAGAAATTTGGCGACCACAAGGTTGGCTACACGATGACTGGCGCGCCTTTCATCGTCAAGGATCAGAAGACCGGCAAAGTGCTGCTGGTGCATGGTTCCTCGGGGGATGAATTCGGCGTCGTCGGCTACCTGTTCGCCCGCGACCCGGATACCGGCGAGGAAGTCTGGGCCCGCCCGATGGTCGAAGGTCACATGGGTCGCCTGAATGGCAAGGAAAGCACGCCGACGGGTAGCAAGGAAGCACCGTCCTGGCCGCGCGACAAGGATGGAAAGATGGTTGATGCCTGGAACCACGGCGGTGGTGCTCCGTGGCAGACAGCCAGCTTTGACATCGAGAAGAACATGGTGGTGATCGGTACCGGCAACCCGGCACCGTGGAATACCTGGCACCGCACCAAGGAAGGTGATGATCCGCGTAACTGGGACAGCCTCTTTACCTCCGGTCAGGCCTACGTCGATGCCAGTTCTGGCGAGCTGAAAGGCTTCTTCCAGCACACCCCGAACGATGCCTGGGACTTCTCCGGCAACAACTCGGTGGTGCTCTTCGAGTACAAGGATCCGAAGACCGGCAAGCAGGTCAAGGCCTCGGCCCACGCCGACCGCAACGGTTTCTTCTTCGTCACCGACCGCGAGAAGCTGAGCAATGGCGCCGGTTACCCGAACAAGCCGACTTCGCTGATCGGCGCCTGGCCGTTCGTTGACGGTATCACCTGGGCTTCCGGCTTTGACCTGAAGACCGGCAAGCCTATCGAGAAGGGCAATCGTCCGCCGGCGCCGAAGGAGGGTGCCGACAAGGGTGATTCCGTCTTCGTTTCGCCGCCTTTCCTCGGTGGAACCAACTGGATGCCGATGTCGTTCAGCCCGGATACCGGTCTCTTCTACATCCCCGCCAACCATTGGGCAATGGACTACTGGACCGAAAAGCTGACCTACAAGGCGGGCAATGCCTACCTTGGCCAGGGCTTCCGGATCAAGAAGCTCTACGACGACCACGTCGGCACGTTGCGCGCCATTGATCCGAAGACGGGCAAGATCGCCTGGGAACACAAAGAGAAATTCCCGCTTTGGGCCGGTACGCTGACCACGGCTGGCGGTCTTTTGTTCACGGGTACTTCGGACGGTTTCGTCAAGGCATTCGACGCCAAGAATGGCAAGGAGCTGTGGAAATTTCAGACCGGTTCCGGCGTGGTTTCCGTACCGGTCACCTGGGAAATGGACGGTGAGCAGTACATCGGTATCCAGTCCGGTTACGGTGGTGCGGTGCCGTTGTGGGGTGGTGATCTGGCCGAGCTGACCAAGCAGGTCACGCAAGGTAGCTCAATGTGGGTATTCAAGCTGCCGAAGATGGCGAAGCACTAAGAAGGCTAACCAAGAAAGTTATGTCCAGCGGCTGCCGTCTCCCTGCGGCAGTCGCCCAAAGCCGCCAGCAAGTGCATGGCTTGTTGGTGGCCCGGACATAACGCTGTTTCGCCAGAGGATGACTCGTTGAACATGATTCGAAGCCTGATTTTTGCCCTTTTTTCGATGTCGACCGCAGCAGTTGCCGCTGAGCCATTTGAGCCGGAGCTTATTAACGGTTGCGGCATCTGGCCGCACACCCGTTGTCCGGGCGTAGATATGCGCCACGCCAATCTGGCTGGCAAGAACCTGGCCGGTGCCGATTTCACCGGGGCCAATCTGGCTCGGGTGGATTTGCGCGGGGCCAATCTGGCCGGTGCACTATTCGATGGCGCTGATCTGACGGCGGCCCGCCTCAACAAAGCCAGTGCCGCCACAGCCAGTTTTCGCGGCGCCAAAATGGTCGGGGCCGATCTTGAATTCGCCCGTCTGTTTCGTGCTGATTTTACCAATGCCGATCTGACCGGGGCCAACCTGGAGGCGGCGAAAGCCAATTTCTCCTGGTTCGCTGGCGCCCGTCTGGTCAATGCCAATCTGCAGGAAAGCAAGTTCTTCACCGTTAATTTCCGCGGCGCCGACATGTCCGGTGCTTACCGCCGATATACCGTTTTCCAGGATGCCGATTTCGAGGGCTGCACTGGTTGTCCAACCGATTGGTGACCGCCATGCGCAAACTGCTATTGATCCTTTCAGCCTGCCTTTTTTCCGGTTTGGCCAGTGCCAACGAAGTGGCGGTCGCCCCGACCGTGACGCCCGATGGTTTGCCCGTGCTGGGCGAAACCTGGCTTGAAGCCAATCCCTACCGGGGCAATGCACTGGCGGTCAGTATCGGACAGACGGCCTACGGCCAGACCTGCGCCCGCTGTCATGGTGCCGATGCCAGTACGAATGCAGCGCCGGCCCCCGATTTGCGCCAACTCAACCGTTTCTGCAAGCGGATCAATGACGCCGAGCTGAACGCTGCCTGCATGCGCGACAACGATGCCTACTTCGCCAAAACGGTGCGCAAGGGCAAGGTCATCGTTGGCGTCATCCACATGCCGCCGTGGCAAGGCGTGTTGAAGCAGGAACTGGCCTGGGCGATTCAGGTTTTCATCGAGTCGCGGGCCAGCGTGCCGAAATGAGCTGCCAGTCGGCAAAACGGACTGCCGCTGCTAGTGGCAATTGCTACGACCATAGAGACAACGGCTGGCCCTACGGTCAACCGGAAAATATGGACAAAAATGAAAAACGGCGCGAGGGCCGAAGCCGTCGCGCCGTTTCAATCGGGCGCCGGAGCGCACGTAGGAGTGAGAGTTTACTATTTGTGCAGCTTGAAGACCCAGACGGAACCGCCCTGTTCGAGGAAGTTCACGCGCTTGGCGACGTCGCCGCCCCAGAGCGGCACAGCGCCACCCCAACCGGTCGTCACGGCGATCATCTGCTCGCCATCCTGTTCCCAGCTGACCGGCGGTGCAACGATGCCGGTGCCGGTCTGGAAGGACCACAGTTCCTTGCCGGTCTTGGCATCAACACCCTTCAGGAAGCCTTCCGGGGTGCCGTAGAAAATCAGGCCGCCAGCGGTGGTCAGGACGCCACCCCAGAGCGGGGCGTAGTTCTTGTTTTCCCAGACGATCTTGCCGGTGGCCGGATCGACAGCACGGAGTGCGCCGATATAGTCATCGTGGATGGCCTTGATGGTGAAGCCGGCGCCGAGGTAGGCAGCACCCTTCTTGTAGGAAACTGGCTCGTTCCAGATATCCATCGACCACTCGTTGGCCGGAATGTAGAAGAGGCCGGTCTGCGGGCTGTAGGCCATCTGCTGCTGGTTCTTGCCGCCGAGGAAGGACGGGGCCGAGAAGACGACCTTGCCCTTCTTGCCATCGGTGCTGGCGGTCGGGTCACCCGGACGGCCTTCTTCGATGTAGTTCGGACGGCCGGTTTCGAGGTTGATGCCCGTTGCCCAGGTGATCTTCTTGACGAAGGGGAAGGCGTTGAGCAGCTTGCCGTTGGTGCGGTCATTCACGAAGAAGAAACCGTTACGGTCGGCCTTGCCGCCGGCCTTGACGATCTTGCCAGTCTTCGGATCCTTGAAGTCGAAGGAAACGAATTCGTTCACGCCGTCAAAGTCCCAGCCGTCGTGCGGGGTGTTCTGGTAGTGCCAGGCGATCTTGCCGGTGTCGGCGTCGATGGCGACGGTCGAGGACGAGAACAGGTTGTCGCCCGGACGCAGGTGGCTGTTCCACGGGGCCGGGTTGCCGGTGCCGGCGAAGATCAGGTTGGTTTCCGGATCGTAGGTGGCACCGTTCCAGGTTGCTGCGCCGCCGGTTTGCCAGAGGTCGCCGGTCCAGGTCGCGTTGGTCGTGCCGGAGATGCCGTTGTCGACAGCCTTGCCTTCAGCATCGTAGCGATAGCCCATGTGACCTTCGACGGTCGGACGGGTCCACACCAGCTTGCCGGTCAGCGGGTCGCGGGCGTCGATGCGGCCGACAGCGCCGAATTCGCCACCGGAAATGCCGGTGATCAGCTTGCCCTTGGCGATGATCGGGGCGGCGGTCGCGGAGTAGCCGGCGGCGTAGTCACCGAGCTTTTCCTTCCAGACGACCTTGCCGGTGTTCTGGTTCATGGCGACGAGCTGGGCGTCGAGGGTGGCGAAGATGACGAGATCGCCGTAGAGGGCGGCGCCGCGGTTGATCACGTCGCAGCAGGGCATGATGCCGTCGGGCAGGCGGTGTTCGTACTTCCACAGCTTCTTGCCGGTCTTGACGTCGATGGCGAACAGGCGGCTGTAGGAGGCGGTGACGAACATTTTGCCGTTGGCAATGACCGGTTGCGATTCCTGGCCGCGCTGCTTCTCGCCGCCGAAGGACATCGACCAGGCCGGAACCAGGTTCTTCACCGTCTTGGCGTTGATCTGGGTAGACGGGCTGAAACGCTGACCCTGGGTGCCGAGGCCGAAGCTGACGACGTCGCCGGGGGTCTTGGCATCGTTGAGGATGTCAGCGTCGGTAACACCGGCGCTGGCCTGGCTGCCGACAAAGGCGGCGGCCATCAGAAGCGCGAGGGTTACGGCTCTCCGCTTGAAAGGGGTATGACTGTGCATGGATTGTCTCCTTGATTATCCAATGGTCCCGTCTCTGCAAGCCGTGGTGGACACGGCCCGGCTGGACGGAATGACATGCTGGCGAGCCACCTCCATTCCCTGAATCGGCTCGCTGGCAGGGGACACAATCTGCAAGGGCTGTGCCAAGGCATGCCGAAATGCCCGGCGCTCCTGTTGGCGGGGCACAAGCAGGCATTCGCTGCAATTTTCGGGAGGGCGGGCAGTTGGCCGGTGGGCTGTTCCAATTGTCACCACCTGCTCCAAAGTTGCACAGCGGCGCTGTTCAGGCCGGGTGACAGCACCGGGCGCGATGGCGACTTTGCCGGTCAGATCAACGATTGGCGGAATTGGGGCAGTCTTGGCACAGGCTTTGCAGACGTTTCTCACCAAAGAGCCCACCGGGCAAAAAGGAGCGAGACACGATGAGATTCCCCCTGACCATAGCCGCCATAGCCCTGGCGGCACTCATGCCGCCAGCCGAGGCCGCCGCGCTACGCGATAACGGCGATCCGCTCAACTCGGCGATGTGGTCGGACATGCAGAAAACTTTCCTGGGTGCCTCGCCCGTCTTGTTTGATCCCCGCGTCAAGGTTACTGCGCCATCGGTCGCCGAGAGCCCGATGCAGGTGCCGGTCACCGTCGACGCGACAGCCCTGCCGGGCGTCGTCGAAGTCGTCGTCTTCGCCGATTTCAATCCCATCGCCGAGGTGCTGCGTTTCTTCCCGGAGCAGGCGCCGGCCTTTCTTGGTTTTCGCGTCAAGCTGCAGCAATCGACACCGGTGCGTGCCGCCGTACGCACGGCCGATGGTGTCTGGCATGTCGGTGGCGCCTGGGTGAATACGGTGGGCGGTGGTTGTACCGCGCCGTCGGCCGCTGCCGGGTCGAAGGAGTGGCAGCAGCGCCTCAATGAAGTCAGCGGCCGTCAGTGGAGCGAAGGCCCCAATGCCGGTCGCCTCCGTCTGCGCATCGTGCATCCGATGGATACCGGGCTGATCGCCGGGACGCCGGCTTTCTTTCTCGAAGAGATCAGCTTCACCAACGCCGCCGGCCAGCGCCTGATGCGCGTCCAGCCCCACGAGCCGGTCAGCGAGAACCCGGTGTTCACACTGAGCCGGGGAAGTGCCGAGGGCGTGATCGAGGCGTCGGGGCGTGACAACAACGGCAACGTCTTCAAGGCGAGGATTGCGCCATGAAGCGAGCCCTCTGTGCCTTGCTCATATTGGCTGCCGGGCAGCTGGGTGCGGCCGATTTCGACTACCGCCTGGCGCCTGTTGAACTGGCCCGCGATGTCTATGGCTTTATCGGCAAGACCGAGGACTTCACCACCAGCAATGGCGGCAACATCGTCAACACCGCCTTCATCGTCGCGCCGCAGGGCGTCATCGTCATCGACAGTGGCCCGTCGCTGCGTTATGGCCAGCAGATGCGCCGGGCGATTGCCGGGGTGAGCGCCAAGCCTGTCGTGCTGGTCATCAACACGCACCATCATCCCGACCATTTTCTCGGCAACCAGGCCTATGCCGATGTGCCCATCGCGGCACTGGCCGAGACCCGCAACGGCATTGCCGCCGATGGCAATGCCTTCGCTGAAAACCTTTACCGGATGTCGGGTGACTGGATGAAGGGGACCGAGGTTCATGTCCCGAACAAGCTTCTGGCCGCCGGTCCCCTCGAAGTGGCCGGGCGCCGCCTGCGCATCGTGGCGCTTGATGGCCATACCGGTGCCGATCTGGTGCTGGTTGATGAAGCCAGTGGCGTTTTGTTTGCCGGTGATCTGGTCTTCAACGGCCGTGCTCCGACGACGCCACATGCGGACGTGGCGCACTGGCTGGCCGCGCTAGACCAGCTCGAGGCACTGACCCGTGCCCCCGGTTTCACGGCGCTGCTGCCCGGCCACGGCGCGCCCAGCGCCGACGCCGCGCCGATCCGCCAGACACGTGCCTGGCTGACCTGGCTGAACGCGAGCCTGCGCGACGGGGCAAAAGCAGGGCTGGACATGAATGATGTTCTGGCCCGTCCGCTACCGCCTGAATTCGCCAACATGCCTGTGGCTGCCAGCGAATATCGCCGCTCGGTGGGGCATCTCTTTCCGGCGCTGGAGCTCGATGCGCTGGGGGCCAGACACTGATGTCGGCGATGATGGTCGAGCCGCCCAGGCTGCCAGCGATCCACCGGAAACTCTGGGTGATCCTGGGCCTGTCCGTGTTGCTGCACGCCACGCTGTTTGTCCTGACCTCGTGGCAGCGCAAGAATGGCCCAATCAGCCTGCCGCCCATCCTTGCCTCGATCCGCCTGATCGCGGCATCCGAATCCGGACCAGTCGTCGCGCCCGCCCCGGCGCTGGCGAGCGTCCCCCAGAAGGCCCGGCAGGAAGCCAGTCGCACGGAGCGGCCGGCTCCGCCCATGACGCAGACTGCCGGGCCGGCCCCTGTGCCGGCTCCTGAAGCATCGCCATCCCTCGCGGCGGCGAGCGACAGCGTCGTCCCGGCAGCTTCGGCGCCTGTCGTTGAAGCAGTTCGCCCGGCTCCTGCCATTGCCCCGCAACGTCCGCAAAGTGAAGTGCTGGATGGCTATCGGCAGCGTCTTGGCGAACTCTTCGCCCGCCATCAGGAATACCCCCGCGTCGCGGCCATGCGCGGCTGGGAAGGCGAGGTTCGCCTGCGCCTGAAGGTGGCGCGCAAGGGCAACCTGATTGGCGTGACGCTGGACCGTTCGAGTGGTTTCGATGTCCTCGATCGCCACGCGCTGGCCATGCTTGAAGCCCTGGCAACCCTGCCGCCGCTACCCGAGGCGCTCGACAGCAACGAAATTCAAGTCGTCGTACCCATCAATTACAAGCTACGGAAAACAACATGAAGAGACAAATTCCCCAGCGTTCGCTGCTCGCTATCGCCATTTCCGCCGCTTTCGCGCCGGTCTTTGCCGCCGAGTCGGTCGTCACCACGGCGACCATCGAAGTCGTCGGCACTACGCCGCTGGCCGGTATCGGTGTGCCGCGCCTGCATCTGCCGGCCAATGTGCAATCGCTCGATGACCGCCGGCTCGATGAAATCGAGAGCCAGAACATCGCCGAGCAGCTGGTTCGCCAGGTGCCGGCCGTGACCGTCAATGAAGTCCAGGGCAACCCCTACCAGGTCGACCTCAACTACCGCGGCTTCACCGCCTCGCCACTGCTCGGCACGGCGCAGGGCCTGTCGGTGTATGTCGATGGCGTGCGCGTCAATGAGCCGTTCGGCGACACGGTCAACTGGGATTTGATCCCCAATTCGGCGATTGCCGGCATTGACCTGGTTCCCGGTTCCAACCCGGCTTTCGGCCTCAATACCTTGGGTGGTGCGTTGGCCATCCGAACCAAGAGCGGCTTTTCGCATCCCGGTGGCAAGATCGAGCTTTCCGGCGGCAGCTTCGGGCGTACCAACACCGAGCTGGAATACGGCGGCAACAATGGCCGCTTTGGCTGGTACGGCGCCGGAGACTGGTTCCGCGAAGATGGCTGGCGCGATCACTCGCCGTCCGACATCAAGCAGTTCTTCGGCAAGCTGTCCTTCCGCAACGCCGCTGGCGAGGCCGATCTGACACTGACCAAGGCGCGCAGCCGCTTGATCGGCAACGGCCTGCTGCCACTATCAATGCTCGCTCAACGACGCGAAGCAATCTTCACCCATCCCGATGAAACGCGAAACGACCTGACCCAGCTCGCGCTCAACGGCAAGCTCTGGCTCAGCGACACGCAAAGCCTGAGTGGTAGCGTCTATCACCGGCGAAGCAAGACGCGCACGCTCAATGGCGACATGAATGACGACTACGAGACCGAGTACGACGACTGGGTTACCAATGGCAGCACGCCAGGTTTGGAGCCCGATGAAACCGGCGCCAACAACCGGACGCGGACGACCCAGCGCAGCACGGGAATCGCCGCTCAGTGGAATTTCAGCGGCAAGCAGCACCAGCTCGCCGTCGGCGCCTCCTACGACCAGGCCCGCATCAATTTCCAGCAGACCCAGGAACTGGGTGAACTCGACGCAACGCGTGGCGTGACCAATCTGCAGCCGCTCGAAATCGAAAACCAGATCAACGGCAAGACCAGCACGGCCAGCCTGTTCGTCACCGACACCTACGCGCTGCGTCCTGACCTGCACCTGACCGGCTCGCTGCGCTACAACATGAGTCACGTCACGACTGTCGATGAACATCGTCCGGGGGCTCCCAATAACCTCGACGGCGACCACAAATATCGCAAACTCAACCCGGCCATTGGCCTGAGTTGGCAGGTCGTCCCGGCGCTCAACGCCTACGCCGGCTTCAGCCAGGGCAACCGGGTGCCGACGCCGATCGAGCTCGGCTGTGCCGACCCGGCCAATCCCTGCACGCTGCCCAATTCGATGGCCGCCGACCCGTATCTCAAGCAGGTCGTCACCCGGACGCTGGAAGCCGGCCTGCGCGGCAAGCTGGTCGGCGATGTCGGCTGGCAGGCCGGGGTGTTCCGCAGCGAGTCGA
>ERZ1034363.829-NODE-829-length-19338-cov-6.108302_pt1 | contig 19338 bp, 14 predicted proteins | sample MGYA00520616_ERZ1034363 | MGnify/ENA primary metagenome ERZ1034363 (study PRJEB33736, sample SAMEA104284506) | Azolla filiculoides | biome: Urban; feature: Water surface; material: Ditch water | place: Netherlands | collected 2015-10-28 | depth 0-0.1 m ...
ACCACGGGTTGCGGCACAATCCGCTCCCGCGGATAAATACCGATCAGGGTTTCAACACGAAAAGAATCAATGAAAATGATGTCCATGGCACAAAGACGTTTGTTATCTGGCTGGCACGCTACAATAGTTGCGCTGCGGCCGCATTGTAGCTGACATCAGACCACCCTACGCCTACGACTGATATGAACCCTGATTTGCTGACCCGGATTCTGCCCCTGGACGCGAGCCCAACGCTCCTGATCACCGCTGCGATTGCGGCCTATCTGATTGGCAGCATTCCTTTTGCGGTGGTGGTTTCCAAAGTCTTCGGCCTTGCCGACCCCCGCTCTTTCGGCTCTGGGAACCCCGGCGCCACGAATGTGTTGCGAACCGGCAACAAGCTTGCCGCCTTTCTCACGCTATTCGGCGATGCCGCTAAAGGTGCCATCGCCATTGGCGTCGCGGCGGCAATGGGCGTTCCCGCCGATCTATTCGGGTGGATTGGCCTCATCGCATTTTTTGGTCACGTATTTCCAGTGACTTTAGGTTTCAAAGGCGGCAAAGGCGTTTCAACCTCTGCTGGCGTTCTGCTCGCGCTGTATTGGCCCCTAGGTCTTGCCACGCTCGGCACCTGGCTATTCATGGCGTTGACCTTCCGCTATTCATCCCTGTCTGCCATTACTGCGGCGTTGATGACCCCTATTTTTGCGGTAGTAATGGGACTACCTACGCCCGTGGTTGTGCCAATCAGCCTAATGGTGGCTATTCTGCTGATCAAACACGCAGGCAACCTGCGCCGGTTGTTGGCCGGTCAGGAAAGCAAAATAGGCAGCAAGAAAAAGGCTTAAGCGTCTATCAACGGCCAGCGTGGCTTCACTGAAAAGCTGCCCGCCGGTTTAGGGGTGGCGCCATCCACCAGCCGTAGCAAGCCTGCCAACGCAATCATGGCGCCGTTATCGGTACACAAATCAAGCTCAGGGAAATAGACCTCTGCCTTGCGCCGCTTACATGCCGTGACCAGCGTTTCTCGCAAATGACGATTAGCACCCACACCGCCCGCCACTACCAGGCGTGACAACCCGGTTTGCTTGAGTGCCTGTACGGATTTAGCCACCAGCACGTCAATAATCGCCTGTTCAACGGCTGCTGCCAATGCGGCACGCATGCGCTCGCTCAGTTCGCCCGCAGCCGTTTCCGCTTTCACTTTAGTGAGTACTGCCGTTTTTAAACCCGCAAAACTGAATTCCAGATCCCCTGAGTGCAACATGGGCCGGGGCAACTTAATCTCCGCCACCAATGCAGGATCGGCCGTTTCAGCCAGCTTCGACAGTGCCGGCCCGCCGGGATAGCCTAGCCCCAGCAACTTGGCCGTTTTATCAAAGGCTTCGCCAGCCGCATCGTCCAGCGTTTCTCCCAGCAACTCATATTCGCCCACCTTGGCGACCCGCATTAACTGGGTATGCCCACCAGACACCAGCAATGCCACAAACGGGAACTCGGGCGGTGTCGATGCCAACAGCGGAGATAAGAGATGGCCTTCCAAGTGATGCACTGGCAACACAGGCTTTTCAAGCGCGAAGGCGAGCGCTTCGGCAAAGGCACTACCCACCAACAAGGCGCCCGCTAGACCCGGCCCGGAGGTGTAGGCAATGGCATCAACATCAGCCAGCGGTATATTCGCCTCTGCCAGTGCCTGCCTTAGTAGCGGCACCACCCGCCGGATATGATCTCGGGAAGCCAGTTCAGGCACCACGCCGCCGTAGGCCGCATGCATTGCTACCTGAGTATGCAGCGCTTGCCCCAGCAAACGGGGCGTACCACTAAGGGCATCCAGGGTCACCAAGGCCACACCGGTCTCGTCGCAGGAGGATTCAACCCCCAGCACGACAGGCGGTTTGCGTAGATTGAAAACGGCTTGATTCATGGGGCGCTATTGTAACGACTTCAGGCTCACACACAGGAATATTTGGAATTTTCGGGGTTTTGTCGTAGACTAGTCAGTTCTACAGATTTCATCCCCTGATCGGGCACCCGTTTTAGCCGGATCAGCACTCAAAATAATTGGAGTTGATTGAATGCCTAGCGTTCGCGTAAAAGAAAATGAGCCGTTCGAAGTCGCCATGCGCCGCTTCAAGCGCACAGTCGAAAAAACCGGTCTACTGACCGAACTGCGCGCCCGTGAATTCTACGAAAAGCCAACAGCTGAGCGTAAGCGTAAGCTGGCAGCTGCTGTAAAGCGTCTGCACAAGCGTCTGCGCAGCCAACAGCTGCCACGCAAGCTCTACTAATTACAGAGCTTTCGCAAGAATCAGGCAAAGCCGCCGGTTACCCCGGCGGCTTTTGCCGTTTTAATACCCTCTCCTGATTGAGCCCATCATGACTACGACCAGCCTCAAAGACCGCATCCAGGACGACATGAAAGCCGCCATGAAGGCGCGCGAAACCGAGCGCCTCAACGCCATCCGCCTGCTGATGGCCGCCATTAAACAGCGCGAAGTCGATGAACGCATCACACTAGACGATGCCGCCGTTGCTGCAGTCATCGACAAACTGATCAAGCAGCGCCGTGACAGCATCAATCAGTATGAACAAGCCGGTCGCGAAGATCTGGCTGCGGCTGAACGCGCCGAAATCGACGTTCTGGCCCCATACCAACCAGCACAACTGTCGGCAGAAGAAGTCGATGCCGCAATTAAAGCCGCGATCAGCCAGACCGGTGCCGCCGGCCCTGCCGATATGGGCAAAGTGATGGGCATTCTTAAACCCCAGCTCGCTGGCAAGACTGATCTGGCCGCCGTTTCGCAACGCGTTAAAGCAGCGCTCCAGGGCTAACAACCTAAGCTGGCGACAGAGATGATTCCCGAATCCTTTATCCAGGAGCTGCTTGCCCGCACGGATATCGTCGAGATCATCGACCGCGTTGTGCCGCTTAAAAAAGCCGGTGCCAATTACGCGGCCTGCTGCCCGTTTCACAAAGAGAAGTCGCCCTCCTTTACCGTCAGCCCCAGCAAGCAGTTTTATCACTGCTTCGGCTGCGGCGCTCACGGCACGGCCATTGGCTTCCTGATGGAGCACCAGGGACTCAGCTTTCCGGATGCCATCGAAGATCTGGCGCGTCATTGCGGTTTAACCGTACCGCAGGAAGACAACGACAAAGCCTTCCGTAAAGCAGCATCCAACAGCGAAGAAGGCCCTTCGCTGCTGGACGTGATGCTCAAAGCACATAAGTTCTATCGGGATGAGCTTAAAAAATCGCCACGTGCCATTAACTATCTTAAGGGTCGCGGGCTGACGGGTGAAATTGCCGCCCGCTTTGGCATTGGCTATGCACCGGATGGGTGGCAGAACCTGCGCCCTAGCTTTCCTGAATACGACACAACTGGCTTTCAGTCGTTACTCAAAGCCGGCCTGGTGATCGAGAACGAACAGAAACGTCGCTATGATCGTTTTCGTGATCGGGTCATGTTTCCGATTCTTGACCAGAAGGGCCAGGTCATTGCCTTTGGTGGGCGTATTCTCGATCAGGGCGAACCCAAATACCTGAACTCCCCCGAAACACCACTCTTTGAAAAAGGCCGTGAAGTCTTCGGCTTGCCGCAAGCCCGTGAAGCCTGCCGCCAGACAGATACCGTGATCGTTGTCGAAGGCTACATGGATGTCGTGGCACTCGCACAACACGGCATCGGTAATGCGGTAGCAACACTCGGCACGGCAACAACGACGACACATGTGCGCAAACTGTTACGTATGGTCGACCGGGTGGTCTTCTGCTTTGATGGCGATGCGGCTGGTCGCAAAGCCGCTTGGCGCGCTCTGGAAAACAGCCTGGAAGCACTGGCCGAACAGAAAGTGCTGGCGTTTGCCTTTCTGCCACCGGAGCACGATCCCGATAGTTATGTACGCGATCTAGGCAAAGAGGCATTCCAGGCCGCTATCGATAGAGCAACACCGCTTTCGGAATTTCTGCTTCAAACCCTGACCAGCCATGTCGATCTGACCAGCGCCGAAGGCCGCGCCAAACTGCTCGGCGAGGCAAAGCCCTTGCTGCAAAAAATACAGACACCCATGCTGCGTTTACAGATCGTTAAGCAGCTCGCTGAAAAAACCGGGCTGCAACCGAGCGAAGTAGAGCGCGGTTGTGAGCTTTCTCGCCAGGCAGCGCCCCAAAACACGGCCCCTGCCCGCGCTCCGAGACATGCACCATCCATACTCAGACGTCTACTGCGCGTTCTGGTGCAAGCGCCTGATCTGACCGGCACCATAAAACCCTCTTTGCTTGCAACGTTGCCAAGCAACGATCCTTTGGCCGCCAGTTTGAACCGGCTCATACCGCACCTCGCGACGAATCCGCAGCCATCCGAGCTTCTAGAGCGCCTGCGCGGCTCTGAAGACGCCCCCTTGCTCGCAGAAATTTTTGCCAGTTTGCTCAGCGAACCCCTTGAAAAAGAAGCCCTGGGCGCAGAACTGGAAGGCATCGCTGCCCAGATGGAACGCGATCAGCTAGATGCCGAGCTGTCTGCACTGCAACAGGCAGCGCAGCGTGGCTCACTGAGCGCCCCGGAAAAAACGCGATACGCAGAGCTCCTGCAAACCCTGCAACAGCTGGGCAGAACAGGGCGCCGACGCTGATCTGGCACGGATCTTGCCTAGAAAATAGGCTAATTTTCGTGTATAATTAAAGGTTTACTGTATTTCTACTTGACTCAAGAGGTTGCGTATTTTGTCGAACTGGAAACTGACTCTTCGCCCTCATGTTCAACCCTCGCGTCGCAAAGATGCTACGGATGCTGCTATGGCCACCAAACCCAAGACTGCTGCAAAGAAAACCGCCAAACCTGTCGCCAAGAGTGCGCCAGCCAAAAAAGTTGCGGCTAAAACCAGCAAACCCGCGGCCAAGCCTGTAAGCAAATCTGTTGCGAAAGCACCAGTAAAAAAAGCACCTGCCAAGGTTGCACCGGCCAAAAAGCCGGTAGCCAAACCTGTGGCCAAAACGACTAAACCCGCCGCCAAGCCTGTTGCCAAAAAGGCTCCGGTGAAAGCGGCTGCACCCAAGAAAACTGTGACCAAAGCGACGACAACAAAAACGACCAAGCCGGCCACCAAGAGCAAAGCACCTGTAAAGGCTGCTGCCAAACCGGCCCCTAAGAAACCCGCTCCTAAAGCACCTGTAAAAGTTGCAGCTAAACCTGCTGCCAAAAAGCCAACTGCCAAGCCGGTTGTTAAATCAGCCGCCAAGCCAGTAAGCAAGGCCGTGGCCAAAGCGCCTGCTGCCAAGGCTCCGGCTAAAGCACCCGCCAAAGCCGTTGCCAAACCAGCGGTAACGAAGGCTGCTGCACCTGCTAAAGCCGCTCCTGCAAAAGCACCGGTCAAAGCGGCGCCACCTGCCAAGGCAGCGCCTGCAAAGAAAGTTGAAGCAGAAGCCAAGCCAGCACCCGTTGCCGCACCAGCTGTAGATGAAGCACCCACCGGCAAAGGTAAAGGCAAACCCAAGGGTAAAGACAGCAAGCGCCTGCTGGGCACAACGGCTGTACAGCAAATCTCTCCGGAAGAGCGCAAGGCCCGCATTACTGCCCTGATCAAAATGGGCAAAGAGCGTGGCTACCTAACGCACGCCGAAATTAATGACCACCTGCCCGACACCGTGATGGAAGCCGAGCAGGTAGAAGCCATGATCACCACCTTCAATGACATGGGCATTCGTGTATTCGACGAAGCCCCTGCCGCTGAAGATATGTTGATGACCGATGCTGCTGCACCGGTCGCTGACGATGAAGCGGTTGAAGAGCAAGCAGAACAAGCGCTAGCTACTGTTGACGCCGAGTTTGGCCGCACGACAGACCCGGTTCGCATGTACATGCGCGAAATGGGTACCGTTGAGCTGCTCACCCGCGAAGGCGAAATCGTTATCGCCAAAAAGATCGAGGGCGGTCTGCGCGACATGGTTCAAGCCATTAGCGCCTGCCCGATCGTTGTAACCGAAATCATCGACATGGCCAAGAAAGTAGCCATCGATGAAATGAAGATCGACGAACTGGTCGATGGCCTGGTTGATCTGGAAGCTGAGCAGCAGATGATTGCCGCCGCTGCAGCAGCCGCTGCAGCCGCCGCCGAGGACGACGAGGAAGAGGAAGAAGACGCTGAAGAAGAGGACAGCGGCGAAGCCAAGGCTGCTGCCACAGCGGCTTCTCTCGCCAAACTGAAAGAAGCTGCGCTAGAGCGTTTCGCCAAGATCGAAGCCCTACACAGCAAGGAACTGAAGGCGCTCAAAACCAAGGGCACCACAGATCCAAACTATCAGCGCGCCCGCAAGCAAATCACGGAAGAGCTGCTCAACATCCGCTTCAACTCGCGCACCATTGAAAAACTGTGTGACCGGGTTCGTGCGTTGATGGATCAGATTCGTCGTGCAGAGCGCACCGTACTGTCGATCTGTGTCGATAAGTGCAACATGCCGCGTGACCACTTCATCAAGACCTTTCCTGCCAACATCGTCAATCTGAAATGGATTGAAAAGGAAGTGGCCAATGCCCCGAAACACACTCAGGGCATCCTAGAGCGCAACGTTCCCGCGGTTCACGAATGGCAGAAGAAACTGATTGCCATGGAAGAGAACCTTGGCATCACACTGGCTGAAGTACGCGAGATCAACAAGCAAATGACCAAGGGCGAACGTCACGCACGTGCCGCCAAGAAGGAAATGACCGAAGCCAACCTGCGCCTCGTTATCTCCATCGCCAAGAAGTACACCAACCGCGGCCTGCAATTCCTGGATCTCATCCAGGAAGGCAACATCGGTCTGATGAAGGCTGTAGACAAGTTCGAATACCGCCGCGGTTACAAGTTCTCGACCTATGCCACCTGGTGGATTCGTCAGGCCATCACGCGTTCTATCGCTGACCAGGCTCGCACAATCCGTATCCCGGTGCACATGATCGAAACCATCAACAAGATGAATCGTATTTCGCGTCAGATTCTGCAGGAAACCGGTTTCGAACCGGATCCAGCAACCCTGGCCATCAAGATGGAAATGCCGGAAGACAAAATCCGCAAAATCCTCAAGATCGCCAAGGAACCGATTTCGATGGAAACTCCGATCGGTGACGACGACGATTCGCATCTGGGTGACTTCATCGAAGACCAGGCCACCTTGTCACCTCTGGAAGCAGCGATGAACGCCAGCTTGCATACGGTAACTAAAGACATCCTGGACAGCCTGACACAAAGGGAAGCCAAGGTTTTGCGCATGCGTTTCGGTATCGAAATGAACACTGACCACACACTGGAAGAAGTGGGCAAACAGTTTGACGTTACACGCGAGCGTATCCGTCAGATCGAAGCCAAGGCACTGCGCAAGCTGCGCCACCCTTCCCGTTCGGATAAGCTGCGCAGCTTCGTTGACACCAACAATTAAGGTTTAACCGGGCCGCTAGCTCATGCTTGGTTAGAGCAGCAGACTCATAATCTGTTGGTGCTGTGTTCGACTCACAGGCGGCCCACCAAACAAAGAAGCCACTAAGGTCAAAAAAACCTTAGTGGTTTTTTACATCTTGAGGTCGTCTTTTGCTAATTGAATCATTCTTCGCGCTATGCACTACATTCCTGTTAAGATTTTCTTAGGAAACAAAGCCTTCGCGATCCCTTCTGAGCCCCTTGAAATTATGAGATTTACGCGTGGATTTTTACCGTTAGCATTGCTCCTTATGGCGGCAGGCGCACATGCTATAGAAGTCGATTGCAGCATCATCGTCAGATCTGAACCACAGGCTTTGGCGATTAGTCTCTCAAAGACTCCGTACGATTTAACTAAGATTGATTTTGACAACGGATTCCGATTCGCTGGGCAGGTTCTTGAAAATCCATTGAGACTGAAGACCTATACATACTTCGATTCAAAAGATCGGTACGTGCTCATTCACGAAAGCATCGTCCCCCTGAATGTTAAGTCATGCGGAAAACCGATCGGCGAAAACACGGTTTACTCTCCAAGACTCGAAAATGAACTTTCCTTCCGCTGCCAATTGAAATGTGAGTAAGCCGTGAATCGTTTCATTCTTTCCGCTTTGCTATGTTTGTCTCAGGTGGTTTACGCTCAGAGCTCGCCCATCACCATGGCTTTTGTTGGCGACATTATGTTGGATGAAACCCCTGGGCAATACATTCGGCAAGGTAAAGACCCGTTCCAGGCATTTGCTTCGATACTAGATTCGTCGGATATCTCAATTGGCAACTTGGAATGCGCTGTTGGCACTAAGGGCAAAAGAGAAGACAAGCCATTTACATTCATGGCTAACCCTAGAGTGCTTCCAGTGGTTAAAAAGCACTTTAGCGCCGTGTCACTCGCCAACAATCATAGTGCTGACTTCGGCCCAGAAGCGTTCGTTCAAACAATGGCCTTGTTAGATAAAGCAGGGGTACCGTACTTTGGTGGCGGAAAAAATATAGAGGCAGCCCACCAACCCAGAATTTTTGACGTCAAGGGAAAACGGATTGCTGTTCTCGGTTATAACGAGTTTTTTCCCAGAAGTTTCGAAGCACTAGATGATCGAGCAGGCATCGCCTGGAGCGAAGATGACTATGTGGTCTACGACATCAAGCAAGCAAAGAATCAGTACAAAGCTGACTATGTCATTATTTTCCCACATTGGGGCATCGAACATGAAAAGATTGCCTCTTCTCGACAAGTTGCTCTGGCACATCTGATGATTGATAGCGGTGCAGATGCCGTGATTGGTGGGCACCCTCATGTCACACAAAATACCGAGACTTACAAAGGGAAGCCCATCTTTTACAGCTTAGGCAACTTTGTATTCAACGGCTTTGATGACGATGATTCCAACACTGGCTGGCTTGTTCGATTAACGCTTCGAGATGACCATCCCATTGAGTCCGAAGTTTTCATCGCCAAATTAGACAAAAAAGGTATCCCTCAGCACGCCGGATTCTAATCCGTTGACTAGCCACCACATAACATCTGAGGTGCGCTCTTTGTTAGTTGAGTCAACGTAACACGCTTCCTGTTGAATCAGTTACCTACATTTAGGTATTTCTTGCACGTGCCTATTACCGGATACTGGGTATCAACATGCTAAAAATAGAGTCACATCCCCTCTGGCAAGTAGGGTTCCGCCCGTTCTTTGCTCTTACGTGCATTTCAGGAGCGGCGCTTCCTATTCTTTGGGTTTTAATCTACAGCGCTACGTCCATTCTGCCTACAGCTCTGTTTGAGCCGGTGGTATCGCCGATACGTTGGCATGCGCATGAGATGTTTTACGGATTCGGTTGGGCGCTTCTCGGTGGTTTTCTGCTAACTGCGTCGAAAAACTGGGTAGGTATTCGTGGGCGACATGGTTGGTTTCTGATCGCTCTTACTGCTCTATGGATATTCGACCGCGTCATTATGGCGTTTGCATTCGGTTGGCCACCATTTGCAATTTATATTGGTTCTTCTCTGTTTCTTCTTACGATCATTATCGCCCTTGAAATCGATCTGATCAGTCATCATTCACAAGATAGCTATGCTGACAATTATTATCTGATTTTCTCTCTGCCGTTATTTCTCATTGCCAAGCTGTCTATGATGGTTGATAACATGGACCCCATCATAGGCACTAGCATGACGATTGCACTTTTCAGGCTGATGTTTCTGATCATGCTGGAAAGAACCATTCCAGCATTTATGAAGGGGGCTTTTTCAGTCGAGTTAACGCAGCCTTTATGGTGTAAACATGCCATCAAACTACTCGGCTTTTCCCTAGTCTTCACACCATGGCTACCCACGCCACTGGTGTCGGGACTATGCCTCATACTGTCCCTGCTTCTGCTAGGTCGATTTTTCAGTTGGTTTCCACAAAAAGCGTTCAGCCGGATCGATATTGGTGTCATGTATCTGGGCTATCTGGCCATCGTGGCAAATCTTCTACTCAATGCCGCTACGCCGCTGCTAGGGCACTGGGCAGGCGCTGCTTCGACACATGTATTCACCCTGGGCGCTATCGGTCTCATTGCCCCTGCCATGATCATCCGCATCAGTAATGGTCATACAGGCCGCAAGGTGCGCTTTAATCGCTGGGACAAAAGTGCGCTATATCTAATGATCGCTGCGCTATTGTTCAGAGTTATTGTTCCCTTCTTTATGCCAAGTGACTACATCACAGAACTTGCATTAACGGCACTGTGCTGGCTATTCGCTTTCGGGATCATTGGTTACCGGTATATTCCGATGTTAATCAAACCGCGTATTGACGGTCGCTTACATTAATTACTCAATACACGATACTGACTATGAATATCCGACACACAAACCATGAGGCGCCGGCCAACGATGAGATTATGGGTTGGCTCAAAACCGTGATCGATCCTGAGGCCGGTATTAATATCGTGGATATGGGCTTGATCTACGATGTCCGATGGGTATCGAATAAATTAACACTCATCATGACGATGACGTCACCAGCCTGCCCAGTCGGCGATATGCTCCTTGAAGAAGTTGAAACATGCTTGCGTTCACATGTGCCGACAGAGACCGACATCGACGTTGAATTAAGCTTCAACCCGTTGTGGGATCCTAGCATGATGTCCGAGGCTGCACGAGAAAGCTTTGGCTGGTAGCTAATGATGCCCCTATCGCCAAAATACCGGTTGCCATTTCTAATGCTTGGGTTGATTTCTTTAATCGCTGGGTTGGCAACAGGACTTTCCAGGCTTGGCGTGAGCACCCCGGAAATCTATCAATCGGTCAGCGGGCTTCACAGTGCTTTTATGATTTCATCGTTCTTTGGCACACTCATTGGTCTTGAACGTGCGGTCGCAACTCGTTATTGGTGGGCTTATCTTGCACCGTTATTAAGCGGTCTAGCCGGTCTATCACTGTTGATATTGATGCAAGGCAGCTCAGTGGCACCGCTCTTACTGATGCTCGCAAGCGCTATTTTCACGCTGGCTAGCGGCATGATTGTCCTCAAACAGACAGCGCTTTTCACGATCACCCTATGGCTGGCAGCAACACTTTGGTTCTGTGGCAATACCTTGTGGCTCCTCTCGAATATCCTCTGGAGCAGTATCCCCTTCGGTTTGAGCTTTCTTGTGCTCACAATTGCCGGCGAGCGTTTAGAACTCACCCGATTCATGAGGCCACGGCCATCGGCGAAGCGACTTTTCATTGCCCTATTGATATTGATGATCGTGGGCAGTGTGAAATCTGGCCTGAGTGGTTTTGTCGAGAATGACCTCTTAGGGCTAGGCTTCGCAGGTTTGGCTATCTGGCTATTAAATTTTGATATTGCCCGAAAAACCATCCGCCAAACTGGCTTGACACGTTTTGTCGCAGCTTGCCTCTTGAGCGGATACCTGTGGCTGCTGCTCGGCGGCATGCTACTAGCAATGACGGGCAACGCCGCGTTCAGCATCTATCAGATGGATGCTGCAGTTCATGCGATTGCACTGGGCTTTATCTTTTCCATGGTTATTGGCCATGCGCCGATTATTTTTCCTGCAATCATGCGGATCGCCATTCCCTACAGTGATCGGATGTATGCACCGCTCGCCCTGTTGCACCTCGGTGTGGCAATCCGCATCAGCGGCGACCTGCTGGCAGATCCGACGATCAGGACACTGGGTGGCTCTCTGAATGTGCTGGCGCTGCTGGCTTTTATACTCACCCTGTTGTTACAAGTCCGAGCGGGATGGAGAAAATCACTGCTGTAAATACAATAGCGGCTAACCCCAAGATCCCATCCGCCTAACCTCTAGCTAGTAAGCGATGCACTGTTCACAGACGGTGCCTGTGACATCGCGACGCAAATGCGCCTCGCGCAATTTTACAAACTCTGGTGAATTCCAAGCATCCATGAAATGGGTTTGGTTCAGATCGCCCATCGTCCAGTTCGCTGTTGCATCAAAGCAACAGGCCGAGAGCCGTCCTTCGGCTGTCACATGGCCTTCTGTAAAAGCAGACCAGCATGGCAATGGTTCACGCAGACTCCCGATACGCCCCTGGTTACCGGCAGTGGGTTTGTAGCCCAACTCTTCTTCACGCTGGGTTGCAAATGCCCCCATGGAATAAAGTGGCAGCCAATAATGCTGATCAACATAAGGAACGACCTTCTCGTTTATCAGCGATTCCATCAGGGCTTGCTGCGTGCCATCATACTGAATCGATGAGGCATAGAGACCTGTTTTATAACCACCGCGTTCACGGATCTCCCAAGCAGCTTGAACATTGTCGTAAGCACGGTGAAAAAGCTTTTTGGAAACCCCCATAATCTCTTCGAACTGCTCTTCGTCTGCCGCGTTGCACGACCACTTAAGTGAATCAAGACCGGCCTGCATGCAGGCTTCAACCGCCTCCGGAAAAGCCATCGAACCGTTCGAAGTCAGAAACACATAGGGCATCCCGATTTCCTGCTTGAGATACCGAATGCAATCTACCAGCAGATTGGGGGCCATGAAGGATTCACCTAGATAGAAGACACCAATCTCCTCAACGCCAGCATCACGCATTTCTCGGGTAATACGCTTGAAGAGATTGAGATCCATATCCCATTTGGGTTGAACCTCCCGGTTTCTTAATGCGCAGAAGCCGCAACGATAATTACACCGCGGCGAGATCTCGATCTTGACACTCTTTGGTGCCGGCAGCGTTGCGTGCTGGTAGGCAGCGGGGATTCTGGTAATTGCGTCAATTCGATCGGTGATCATCGCTATAAACCTTTTATGAGTAATGCATTCATGCTCTCAAGACGCACAGCCTCTGTACATACCCCAAACGTGGTAAACGGCTATCTCTAAAGGCTGAGACCATCATAAAAAAGGGGGTGGACCTTACGATCCACCCCCGGACATACCTTAAGCAACCGCAAATCGGTTAACGCCGTTTTCTCACGACCTGATGCGGACGGATCAGATAACCCAGCGAACCAAACCCACTCCAGACATGTACTAAACGCGTGAACGGGAAAAGCACAAACAGAGTCATCCCGAACAGCAGGTGGATCTTATAAGCCCACGACACGGTCGCAAGGTAATCTGCAGCACCAGGCTGAAATGTGACGATGGATTGTGCCCAGCCCGCCAGCAACAGCATAACGCTACCGTCCATATGACCTGCAGAGAATGGAATGGTGAGCAGACCTAGCGCCAGTGTGACGAAAATCCACACCAGAATGAAGATATCCATCCCCGTACAGGTCTTGCGGATACGCGGATCGGAAAGTCGACGCTGAAGTAGCAGTAGAACACCAATCATCGCGATCGTCCCCATGACGCCCCCTGCCACTACAGCCAGCAATTGTTTGCCTTCTGTTGAAAGCCCCACAGCGTGATACAGATCTTTTGGCGTCAACAGGCCAGCAAAGTGCCCGAAAAATAAGCCAATAATTCCGATATGAAAGAGGTTGCTACCCAGACGTAACTGACCACGGCGTAGCAATTGTGACGAATCGGCTTTCCATGTGTACTGGTCTCGGTCATAGCGGATCAGGCTACCCAACAGAAAGACCGAAAGAGCGACATAAGGATAAATGTCGAACAGCAGGTTATTCACGTAGTCCATGGTTATGCTCCCAGAGTTTCTACAGCCGGTGCTTTATTGGTGTCAGCACGTGGCATGAATTGCACGACGGATTCCCCAGAACCTGTCCCGTAATCGGGTGTGGAACAACCACCGCCGAAAGTGACAGGCTCTTCTGCCCAGACCTTGTCCAACTTGTCGTAGTCTTCCTGTTCGGTACTGAAGTCCATCGGCACAAAGTCCATATCGATGCCTTTCTCTCCGGCCATTTCAAGCAGCGCCGAACACAACAGGTAATAATGGCTACCTCGCTTGGCCAGGTTTTCTCCGATATTACGAACTAGATGGGTGACTTCCATCAAGAGTTGTTTGGCCTTGTCCGGCTGGAGCTGCGACAGATACTCAAGAAACACAGGTAGATAATCTGGCAGTTCGCCCGGTGGCAAATCGAAACCAGATTCGCCATACATGGTCAACAAATCAACCATGGCCTGGCCGCGATCTCGTGATTCGCCATGAACATGCTCGAAAAGATACAACGAGGTACCACGCCCTCGGTCGAACAAGGCCACGTAGTTTTCTTCCAGCAGATACAGATCGCCCTGTCCGAGATGCTGATAGAGCGCTGCCAGACGGCTGTGGTGAAGCGTCGAATCGTCATTCGTTACTGCCTGCAACTCGGCCAGGTGATCCAGCAAATCCTGATCCGGATAGTGCAACAGCAACGAAATCGCTTTAAGAGTCCTCGTTTGCATTATTTCACCTCGTGGATCGGAATCACGCGTTCGCCATTTTTCCGGCCGAACAGACTGGTTTCAGAATCACCATCAGAACAACCATTACCGAACGAGAATCCGCAGGAACCCTTCATATCAAAGGTGTTTTCGGCGTACTCTCGGTGCGTGGTCGGAATGACAAAGCGGTCTTCGTAGTTTGCGATAGCCAGATAGCGATACATATCTTCAACCTCAGCCACGCTTAGGTCAGCTTGATCCAAAACGGCCTGATTCTCGAACTTAGCCACATGACGATCTCGCATAAACCGGCGCATAGCCAGCATACGGTTGAGTGCATCATGTACGGGTTTCTCTTCGCCAGCCGTGAGCAGATTGGCCAAATATTTGACCGGGATACGCAGCGATTCCACATCTGGAAGCACACCCTTCATCTGCATCTGACCCTTTTCCATCGCCGTATTGATTGGCGACAGCGGCGGCACATACCAAACCATTGGCAGCGTGCGGTACTCCGGGTGCAGCGGGAAAGCGATCTTCCAGTCAATCGCCATCTTGTAGACCGGCGACTGTGCAGCCGAATCGATCCAGGCTTGCGGCACACCATCACGCAGAGCAGCGGCACGCACTTCCGGGTCATTCGGATCCAGGAACATTTTTAACTGCTCGTGGTAGAGATCCTGCTCGTTTTCAATCGAAGCCGCCTGTTCGATGCGGTCAGCATCATAAAGCAGGACACCGAGGTAACGAATACGGCCGACACAGGTCTCCGAACAAACGGTCGGTTGTCCAGACTCCAGACGCGGGTAGCAGAGAATGCACTTCTCGGATTTACCGCTCTTCCAGTTGTAATAGATCTTCTTGTAGGGGCAAGCCGACACGCACATACGCCAGCCACGGCACTTGTCCTGATCGATCAGAACAACGCCATCTTCTTCGCGCTTATAGATCGAACCTGCCGGACATGCAGCGACACAAGCCGGATTGAGGCAGTGTTCGCACAGGCGCGGTAGATACATCATGAAGGTATTTTCGAATTGTCCGTACATCTCTTTCTGGACGTCTTCGAAGTTGGTGTCTTTCGAGCGCTTGCTGAACTCCGTGCCGAGAATTTCTTCCCAGTTCGGGCCGCCTTCGATCTTTTCCATGCGTTCGCCTGTAATCAGCGAACGTGGTCGAGCCACCGGGGCTGCCTTCGACAAAGGCGCGTTCTGCAAGTGTTCGTAATCGAAGGTAAACGGTTCGTAGTAATCGTCGATCTGCGGCAGATCCGGGTTAGCGAAAATCTTTGAAAGAATCTTCAGCTTTGAGCCCATCTTGAGTTGCAGCTTCCCGTTGGACTTGCGCTCCCAGCCACCATTCCACTGCTTCTGGTCTTCCCAGTTATGCGGAAAACCAACACCAGGCTTGGTTTCAACGTTGTTGAACCAGGCGTACTCCACACCTTCACGGGTGGTCCAGACGTTTTTACACGTCACTGAACAGGTATGGCAGCCGATACACTTGTCCAGGTTGAGCACCATACCAATTTGTGCACGAACTTTCATGATCAGGCCTCCATCGCCGGTTGTGCAGGACCATCCATCCAGTCCACTTTGTTCATCTTGCGAACCACCACAAACTCATCGCGGTTAGAACCCACGGTGCCGTAGTAATTGAAGCCATAACTCAATTGGGCATAACCACCAATCATGTGGGTCGGTTTCAGCACTGCACGAGTCACTGAATTGTGAATGCCACCGCGCGTCTGGGTAATTTCAGACCCTGGCACGTTCACAATCTTCTCCTGGGCGTGATACATCATCACCATGCCTTCGGGCACGCGCTGGCTCACCACGGCTCGGGCGCAAAGCGCACCGTTGCTATTGAAGGCTTCGATCCAATCGTTATCTTCAATACCCACCTTTTGTGCATCCACTTCCGATAACCAAACGATCGGGCCACCACGTGACAACGTCAGCATGATCAGGTTGTCGGTGTAGGTACTGTGAATCCCCCACTTCTGGTGCGGCGTAATGAAGTTGAGTGCGATCTCCTTGTTGCCATTAGGCTTGGCATTCATCACTTGCTGATGGCTGCGCAGATCGACCGGCGGCTTGTACGAACAGAAGCCTTCGCCAAAGGCGCGCATCCATTCGTGATCCTGGTATAGCTGTTGACGGCCGGTGAGCGTGCGCCATGGAATGAGCTCATGCACGTTGGTATAACCTGCGTTATAGCTTACATGCTCGGACTCGATACCACTCCAGGTCGGGCTAGAAATAATCTTGCGCGGTTGCGCTTGAATATCGCGGTAGCGGATCTTTTCGTCTTCACGGGTTAATGCCAGATGACGGTGATCAATACCAGTAAACTCAGACAGTGCAGCCCAAGCCTTGACGGCAACCTCACCATTGGTTTCTGGCGCCAGCGTTAGCACCACTTCGGTCGCATCAATATCGGTATCGATATTCGGGCGGCCATGAGCCACGCCCGCGTTACGGACCTTGTAGTTCAATTCACCAAGCAGCTTGATCTCATGATCGGTATTCCAGTTAATACCCTTGCCGCCGTTACCCAATTTGTCGAGTAGCGGGCCGAGTGATGTGAACTTTTCGTAAATCTCGCTGTAGTTTCGCTCAACAACAACAAAGTTAGGCATCGTCTTGCCGGGAATTGCTTCACATTCGCCCTTCTTCCAGTCTTTGGCATCATACGGCTGAGCCATTTCCCCTGCCGTATCGTGCAAAATTGGAACCGCAACGAGATCCTTCTCAACACCCAGATAACCATCTGAAAGTTCCGAGAACCGCTTGGCAAAACCTTTGTAAATCTCCCAATCGCTACGGGCTTCCCACGCTGGGTCAACTGCTTTTGACAGTGGGTGGATAAACGGATGCATATCTGAGGTATTCAGATCGTTCTTCTCATACCAGGTAGCCGTCGGCAGTACGATGTCTGAATACAGACAAGTCGTCGACATGCGGAAATCCAGAGTCACGAGTAGATCCAGCTTGCCTTCAGGCGCTTCGTCACGCCAGACCACCTCTTGCGGTTTCACATCACCCGTCTGGCCTAGATCCTTACCCTGCACACCATTGGTGGTACCCAGCAGATGCTTCAGGAAATATTCATGACCCTTGCCGGATGAACCCAGCAGGTTCGAACGCCATACAAACATATTGCGCGGGAAGTTCTTGGGGTTATCCGGGTCGTCACAGGAGAACTTAAGCTCACCGGACTTCAACTGGTTAACAACGTATTCCTTAGGATCGACACCCTTCGCGATGGCTTCACGGGTAAGATCCAGCGGATTGCGTTCCAGTTGCGGCGCCGAGGGCAACCAACCCATCCGTTCCGAACGGGCATTAAAGTCGATCAAGCTGCCGCTGAACTTATTCTTGTCAGCCAACGGTGACAACAGATCAGCCACGCGCAGGGTTTCATAGCGCCATTGGTCCGTATGCGCATAGAAGAACGACGTACTGTTCATGTGGCGTGGTGGACGATTCCAGTCCAGTGCAAAGGCCAGTGCCGTCCAACCGGTTTGCGGGCGGAGCTTTTCCTGACCCACATAGTGGGCCCAACCGCCGCCACTCTGACCAATACAACCACACATGATCAGCATGTTCATGATGGAACGATAGTTCATGTCCATGTGATACCAGTGGTTCATGGCCGCACCGATAATCACCATCGACTTACCATGCGTATCGTGCGCATTCTGGGCAAACTCACGAGCCACCTGGGTAACCTGATCACGTGGCACACCGGTAATCTTTTCCTGCCAGGCCGGGGTGTAGGGGATATCGTCATCGTAGCTGCTGGCCACGTTATCGCCACCTAAACCCTGATCTACGCCGTAGTTAGCGACATACAAGTCATAGACCGTGGCAACCAGCATTTCGCCTTGGGCAGTCTGGATCTTACGTACGGGCACACGGCGCTTTAGTACATCACTATGCGAGGTACTATTAAAATGCTCATGTTCAATGTTGCCGAAATACGGGAATGCGGCTTCAACAACAGCGTCATGCTTCTGTACCAGCGACAAGCGTGGTTTGATCTTGCGGCCGTCAGTTGTCTCTTCTTTCAGATTCCACTTGCCTTTATCGGCTGTGGGCGCGCCATCCTTATCCTGCCCCCAGCGGAAGCCGATCGAACCCACGGGCACGGTCAGCGCATCACTGTCTTCGTCAATAACCAGCGTCTTCCAATCCGGGTTATTGGCCTCACCTAGTGCGCCCACCAGATCAGCGGCACGCACGTAGCGATCCGGCACATAAGCGCCATCTTTCTCAACCAGACAGACCAGATTCGGCATATCGGTGTACTGACGACAGTAATTGTCGAAGTACTCGCTCTTGCCAGCGACATGGAATTCTTTAAGGATCACATGGCCCATGGCCATGGCTAGAGCAGCATCCGTACCCTGCTTCGGATGCAGCCACATATCACCAAACTTGGCCCCTTCCGAATAGTCCGGGAATACGGATACAACCTTAGTACCCTTGTAACGGACTTCGGCCATAAAGTGGGCATCCGGCGTCCGGGTTTGCGGCACATTCGAGCCCCACATCATGATGTAGGACGAGTTATACCAGTCGGCCGATTCCGGCACATCGGTCTGCTCACCCCATGTTTGCGGGCTGGCTGGCGGCAGATCACAGTACCAGTCATAGAAGCTCATGCAAACGCCGCCGATCAACGATAAGTAGCGGCTACCTGCGGCATAGCTGACCATCGACATGGCAGGAATCGGCGAAAAGCCGATGACACGGTCCGGGCCATGTTTTTTTGCCGTGTAGATATTGGCAGCGGCCACCATATCATTCACTTCATCCCAGCTGGTACGCAGGAATCCCCCCTTACCTCGTTCACTCTGGTAACGGCGTACGGTCTTCGGATCAGAGACTACCGCCTCCCACGCAGCCACAGGCGAGAGCGTCTGACGATGCTGGCGCCACGCCTTGAGCAGAGACGAACGCACCATCGGATGCTTTACGCGGTTAGCGCTGTACAAGTACCACGAGTATGACGCACCACGCGCACATCCCCGCGGTTCATGGTTGGGCATGTCCGGGCGCGTACGCGGATAATCAGTCTGCTGAGTTTCCCAGGTAACGATGCCGCCTTTGA
>ERZ1034363.830-NODE-830-length-19327-cov-4.753558_pt1 | contig 19327 bp, 16 predicted proteins | sample MGYA00520616_ERZ1034363 | MGnify/ENA primary metagenome ERZ1034363 (study PRJEB33736, sample SAMEA104284506) | Azolla filiculoides | biome: Urban; feature: Water surface; material: Ditch water | place: Netherlands | collected 2015-10-28 | depth 0-0.1 m ...
ACCGCCGCTCCCGGAACGGCGATTGCGCTCACCTTTGATGCAGCCGGGGAGGCACCGTTCACGATCAACTACGCCGATGCCGGCGAGGTCATTCTCACTGCCCAGGCGACCATCGGTGGTTCGACGGTCAGTGGCAACGTCACCTTCCAGTCGGCACCGGACCATCTGCTGGTCTATAGCGATGACGCCAATGCAGCCTGCACGCCCGCTTCGGCCACCTGCTCGGTGTTCAAGAAGGCCGGCGAAGTCTTCCCGCTCAAGGTCAAGGCTGCCTGCTGGGAGGCTGTGCCCTCTGCCAATCCGGCTACTGCGCCGGAAACTCCCAATTTCATCCTGGCCGGAAATGTCATGGGACGCAATCTGGTGGCTCCGGCGGGCGGCAATGCGGGCAGCGTCAGCGCCACGCAGTTCGATTTTGGCGCAGCTGACAGGGGGGTCGCCACGGTGAGCCAGTCGGTCAGTGAAGTCGGCGTCTTCCAGTTTGTCGTGACTCCGGCCAGCTATCTTGGCAATGTGCTGCCGACGGCGACCAGTGCCAATATCGGGCGCTTCGTGCCCGATCATATCGATACCGTGGTGACCGAGGCTTGCGGCAGCTTTACTTATTCAGGACAGCCGATGAGCGTTCAGCTCAATGCACGCAACGCGGCCGGCGGGACAACCCTCAACTACGATGCAAGCGCTGGTTTTGCCAAGGCGGTTACGATGACCGCCAGCGGAGCGACGGGGACGCTCAGCGCAAATACGATAGCGGCGAGCGCCTATCTGCTTGGGGTAGCGAGCGCGACAACGCCTGCTTTCACCTTCTCAACGGCGCCTTCATTGCCGGCAACGATTACTTTGGGCGGTAGCGATAGCGATAATGTGGCGCTGGTTGAAGTCTCGCCAGCCGATCCGGCCAAGTTGCGTACGGCGAATATCCGCTCGGGACGTCTTGCGCTGAGCAACGCCTATGGCAGCCAGTTGCTGCCCCTTGCCGTGCCAATCAAAACACAGTCCTGGTCGACGAGCGGCTGGATTACCAATGCGGCAGACAGTTGTACGACATTGACCGTCCCGACCAGCGGAAATGGTGGCCTGAGCAATGGGCTCAGTAGCAAAACCACGGCAACTCTGTCGGCACCGGTCGTGGCCGGCGATGCGAAGGCTCGCCTGACTGCGCCGCTAGATGCAACGCCCGGTGTGGTCGATATTTCAGGAAATGTTGTGCGTGGTAGCAACACCTGGTTGAGCTTGTCTACACCGACTGCGCGGGCCTGCTTCGGTCTGTGCGGTCCTCGTTCACCAGTTATCTATTTGCGGGAACGGTTTTGATACATAAAGTTCTTGAAAAATAACGCGTTACTCGATAGTCTTCTGAAAAAACATAAGGTGTCGGGACGATGTGGCCAAAATTGGGGGCGAAATTTGAAGGAGGCTGGATGTCGGTGGTCCGTCAGGGCGACCGTATTGATCTTGCCCATGTCATTCGCGCCGCCGGCAGTCCCGCTCAGGTCCGGCTTTGCGACTCCTTCCACCTTGAAAACAACGAGGCCGAAGCGCTCACCCGTCTGGCGCAGAGCCACGGTTTGAAGCGCTACCGCTGTGCCGCGCTGCTCGGCGAGAACGATTACCGCATGGTCCAGCTAGATGCCCCTGCCGTGCCTGCTGAAGAGCGTGTTCAGGCCTTGCGCTGGCGCCTCAAGGACGTGGTCGATTTTCCGGTCGATGATGCGGCGGTTTCGGTGGCCGACATTCCGACCGAAGGCGGGCGTCAGGCCAGCGTGTTTGCCGTGGCTGCGCCGGCTGTCGTGATCGGCGAGCGCATGGCGCTGTTCAACGAAAAAAAGATTCCCCTGGAAGCGATCGATATTCCCGAAATGGCCGTGCGCAATGTCGCCGTGCTTTTCGAGGAAGCAAATCGCGGCCTGGCCTTCCTGCATCTGACGAAGGACGGGGGCTTGCTGACCATTACCTGTGGCGGCGAGTTGTACCTGTCGCGGCGTATCGAAGTGGCGATGGCCGAGCTCGCCAAGGCTGATGAAGAGCGGCGCCGGCAGATGCTGGAGCGCCTGGCCCTTGAATTGCAGCGGACACTCGATAACTTCGACCGGCAGTATGGTTTCGTTTCCGTCTCCCGCCTGCTCGTCGCTTCCGAATTCGATTGTGCCGGCACGGTTGCGGCGATAGCCGAAAACCTCTATCTGCCTGTCCAGATCGCTGATTTTTCGACGGTGCTTGATTTTGCCGCATTGCCGGAATTGCGCTCGACCGACCGTCAGGCGCAGAGCCTGCTGGCCATAGGCGCGGCGCTGAGGAGCGAGGCATGAGTCAGCAGATCAACCTGATACTGCCGGCCCTGCGCCCGCGCTTCGACTGGCTGGCCTTGCCGGTGGTGGCCGGAGTGGCGCTGGCGGGTCTGCTGTTCGTGGTGCTCCTGGCCGGGCTTGGTTACACCCAGGTGGCGAACCTGAAGACGCGTGAAGCGGCGATCAAGAGCCAGTTGCTCACCCTGCAGCAGCAGTTGCAGTCGCTCGGTGGCGCCATCGCGGCACGCCATGGTGACGACACGCTCGATGCCCGGATCAGTTCGGCGCGGCTAGGCGTCACGCAGCGTCAGGAAGTTCTGGCCGTCATCGCCCAAGGCGACATTACCCAGGGTAGTGCGTATTCCGGTCTGCTTCAGGGGTTTTCGCGGCAGATCGTCGAAGGTGCCTGGCTGACCGGGTTCCGCTTCGGCGAAAAGGATATCGAGATTCATGGCCGCCTGCTTGATCCCGCCTTGCTGCCGACCTATATCAATCGCCTCAATGGTGAGGCGGCCTTTGCCGGCCGCCGGTTTGCGGCGCTCGACATGAAGGGCATCGACCCGGCCGACGAGAAGCGTGATGTCGCACCGGGCGCTGCTGCTAGCGCTCCCTCTCCCAAGCCGTCGCCGCGCTATACCGAGTTTGCCCTGCGGACCGAGCTGGTGGCCGGACAGGAGAAGGCGCGATGAACGCACTGCGCCAGCAATGGAAGCAACTGAGCGCCAAATATGCGGCGCTGTCACGGCGCGAGCAGACGATGGTGGCGCTCGCCCTGGTGCTCGGCCCGCTACTCATCGGCAATGCATTCCTGATTGATCCGTCATCCAGCCGCAGCAAGGTTTTGCAGGCCAGCATCGCGAGCGATGGGTCCAATCTGGAGACCATGCAGATGCAGGTCGCCAGCCTGCAACAGCAGCTCAATATCGATCCCGATGCCGGCAAGAAGGCCGAACTGGCTGCCGTCAACGCGCAGCGCGATCAACTCGACGAGCAGTTGCGGACAATCGGCTCGGCGCTGGTTCGGCCGCAGGAAATGAACGGCCTGCTCGAAGGCTTGCTGGCGCGCCACGGCGGTTTGCGCCTGGTCAGCCTGAAAACATTGGCGCCGCAGAGCGTGCTCCGGCAAAAAGAAGAGACCAAGGACGCCAGCGGCAAGCCGGTCGAACGCGCCTTCGATCTGTATCGCCATGGCGTTGAAATTCGCCTGGAGGGCAATTACGGCCAGCTTCAGGCCTATCTTGCCCAGCTCGAGAAGCTTGAGCAGCGCCTGCTCTGGGGGCAACTCAACTATCGTGTCGTCGATTACCCACGGGCCGAAATGACCCTGACGGTCTATACCCTGAGCCCGGACAAGACATGGCTGACCCTATGAGGCTGATCGCTTTTGCCCTTCTCGCTGTCAGTGGCCCGCTGCTTGCCCAGATGGCCGATCCGACGCGTCCACCGGCTGCCTGGCTGGCCCCGGCCGAAGATGCCCGACCGGGTGAGGAAGGGGCCGGCGGTTTTCGCCTGCAGTCAGTGCTGATGTCGCAGGGGCGCCGACCGGTGGCCGTGATCGGTGGTCAGACGGTGGCATTGGGCGGACGTATCGGCGAGGCCAAGCTGATCCGCCTGAACGAGCGCGAGGCAGTGTTGAAGGGGGTGGATGGGGTGACGCATCTTTTCCTGACTCCCGACGTTGAAAAACAGATGATAGTGACGCCCAAATCCCGCAAGAAGGGAAAATCCGGGCCAGTGAAGGGTTCGCCATGAGCAAGATCTTGATCGTCGCAATGTCGGCGCTGCTGCTGAGTGCGTGCAGCAATCAATATGCCCGTCGGGCCGATGCCTTCGAGCAGGCTGACAAGGAGCTCGCCGCAGCGGCAGCCAGCAAGGCGAAGCGTTCGCAGGGCGATATTGTCGGCCGAGCCATGGTGCCGCCGCTGCAGCTCGACCAGCCGAGTCCGGTCAAGGCCGAGCCGCGCTTCAACCTGGCTGTTAACAATGCGCCGGTGACCCAGGTGCTCAATGCGCTGGTCTCCGGCACCCAGTACAGCATGCTGTTCCCGCCCGAACTGTCCGGCATGGTCAGCCTGAATCTCAAGAACACGACAGTGCGCGAAGCGCTCGACACCCTGCGCGATATCTACGGCTACGACTACCGGGTTCAGGGCAGTCGCATTCATGTCCAGCCAAATACCATCCAGACGCGTATTTTCAAGATCAACTATCTGGCCAGTCGCCGCCTCGGCATGAGTGAAATGCGGGTGACCGCCAGTTCGCCGACGACAGTGGCTCCGGCGACCGGTTCGGGCGCAACGGGGCAGGCGGCAATGCCCACCTCGACCGGGAGCAGCGGCGGCTCCCAGCAACGTGCGCCCGATAGCACCCGCGTCCAGACTTCTTCCGATTACGATTTCTGGAAAGATCTGGGCAATGCGCTGACCGCCATTGTCGGTACGCACGAAGGGCGCAGCATCATCATCAACAACAGTTCCGGCGTGGTCCTCGTCAAGGCGACGCCGGGCGAATTGCGCGCCGTTGACGACTATCTCAAGGCGACCCAGCTGGTGGTTGAGCGTCAGGTCATGCTCGAAGCCAAGATCATCGAGGTGTCGCTCAACGACTCCTACCAGACCGGCATCAACTGGAGCCAGTTCGGTGGCGTCGCCGACCGATTTGCCCTCGGTATCGTGGCACCCAATGCAGCACTGGCCGGGAGCGGGGCGATCAGTGCGTCGGCGACCGGGATTTCGGCCGGCTCGTCGCTCGGCACATCCGTTGGTGCCTTGCCCGGCAACGGCGGTGCGCTGTCGACATCGTCGTCGGGGCAGGGCTTCTTCGGTCTGGCTTTCCAGTCCAGCAACTTCTCGGCGCTGCTCTCCTTCCTCGAAGGGCAGGGCGATGTTCAGGTACTGTCCAGCCCGCGCATCGCAACGACCAACAACCAGAAGGCCGTGCTCAAGGTCGGTACTGACGACTATTTCGTGACCGGCATCACGGGCGGCACATCAACCGCGTCTTCAACCACCACGACGGCAACGCAGACGGACCCGACGATCACCCTGCAGCCCTTTTTCTCCGGCATCGCACTTGATGTGACGCCGCAGATCGACGAAGACGGCAACATCATCCTCCATGTCCATCCGTCGGTCAGCGATGTCCAGGAAAAGGTCAAGAACCTGACGGTCGGCGGCAAATCCTATTCGATGCCGCTGGCCTCGAGCACGGTCAATGAAACCGACAGCATCGTCCGCGTCCAGGATGGCAGCATCGTCGCCATTGGCGGCCTGATGAAGCAGGAGCAGAGCACCGGGCGCTACGGCCTGCCGGGGATAAGCTCCGTACCGGGGGTCGGCTCGCTGTTTGGCCAGAAGAGTGTGAGCAGCCGCAAGCGCGAACTGGTCATCCTCATGCGCTCGACGATCATCCGCGGCGAAAGCTCCTGGCGCGATGCCTCCCTCGAGAGCCAGGAACGTCTCCAGGGCCTGGATCCGCGTCAGCCGCGCCACCTCCAGTGGCAATGACCCGTAACGGAGGCAGATAGCGTTGTATCTCGACCATTTCGGCCTGACAGAACTCCCCTTCGGCATTACGCCGGATACCAGCTACACCGTCGTCACGCGCAGCCATCAGGAGGCGCTCAATACGCTGCTCATCGCGCTTGGCAGCGGCGAAGGTTTTATCAAGATCACCGGCGAAGTCGGCACCGGCAAGACGCTGCTCTGCCGGCGCCTGCTTCAGGCCCTGCCCGAAGGCAGCGTTTCGGCCTACCTGCCCAATCCCTACCTCGCGCCGCGCACGCTGCAGCTGGCGCTGGCCGAGGAACTGGGGCTGGCCGTCAGCCCCGAGAGCGACGACTACCACCTGCTGCAAAGCATCAACCGGGCGCTGCTCGAACACGCTGCGGCCGATCGTCAGGTCGTCGTCTGCATTGATGAAGCGCAGGCTATGCCACTCGAGACTCTCGAATCCCTGCGCCTGCTGTCCAATCTCGAAACCGAAAAACGCAAGCTGCTGCAGATCATCCTATTCGGTCAGCCCGAACTAGACCGCAAGCTGGCCGATCAGTCCGTTCGCCAGTTGCTGCAGCGTATTGCCTTTCACTATCGGATCAAGGGCCTGGCCCGTGAAGAGGTGACCAATTACCTGGCGCACCGCTTGCGTGTCGCCGGTTATCGTGGCAACGAATTGTTCGGCTCAGCGGCTGTTCGCTGCCTGCACAAGGCCAGTCGCGGCACGCCGCGCCTGCTCAATATTCTGGCCCACAAATCGCTGCTTGCGGTTTTTGGGGAAGGCAAACATTCGGTTCGCCCGATTCACGTTCGCCGGGCGGCGGCCGATACCGAAGGTGCGGCTTCGGCCGGATGGTGGTGATATGAGCCTGATCAACGACATGCTGCGTGATATCGAGGCCAAGCGCCCCGACGATCCCGCCCGCCAGAACCTGCAGCGCGAGATTCGTTCCTTGCCCGCGGCACCGGCCGAGTCCGGGCGCTGGCTGAAGCCTTTGCTATTCTTGCTCGTTCCCGCGCTGGGTGTCGCTGTCTTGCTGGTGTATGGGTCTCTGTCGCCTTCCGCGCCGGCAACGCCAGCTGTGCCGGCGCCCCAGGCCGCTGCCGTGCCGGTTGCGCCGATTGTTGCGCCGCCGACGCTGGTCCCCGCCGCGCCGCCAGCACCGGCGCCGGTGGCTGCTGCCGTAGAACCTCCCACGCAGCAGCCCGTCGAATCGACACAACCCGTGCTGAAGGCGGCGCCGATTCTGTCCGTGCCTGATCCCGTTGTTCCGTTGGCCCGGCCAAAGCCGGAAACTGCACCCGTCGCAGCGGTTGCGCCGCAGGCCATGCCGGCAGGCCCGAGCAAGATCGAAAAGAGCGCGGTCGTCGCGACGCCCCGCGAACGGGCCGATGGCGAATACCGCAAGGCAGAAAACGCCCTGGCCTCCGGACGGGCCGGCGAGGCTGTCGAGGGTTTCCGGGCTGCCCTGAAGCAAGACCCGAGTTACGTGCTGGCGCGCCAGATGCTGCTGCGTCAATTGCTGGACATGCGCAAGAACGACGAAGCTATTCTCGTTCTGCGCGAAGGGCTGGAGCTGCAACCCGGACAAACCGGCTGGGCGATGTCGCTGGCGCGCTTGCTGCTGGAACAGAATGACTTGACCGCGGCTGATCGGACGCTGGCTGCTGCGCAGTCCTATGCCGAAGCCAATGCCGACTTTGCGGGCTTTCAGGGGCATCTCAAAACGCGTCTGGGCGCCAATAAGGCTGCCGTCACGCACTATCAGCGGGCAGCCCGCCTGTCACCCGGCGAGGGGCGCTGGTGGCTCGGCCTTGGCCTGGCGCTGGAAGCAGACGGCCGGCTGACGGAAGCGAAAGAGGCACTCCGCCGCGCCGTAGCTACCAACACCTTGTCCACGGAACTGGCGGCGGTTGCCGAGCAGCACCTGCATTAGCCTGTTGCGCCGGGTTTCCCTGCTCAGCCCTCGTGGCGGATCAGGTTGAGGAGTTCCTCGCCGTAATGCTCGATCTTGGCGCTGCCCATGCCGGTGATCCCGGCCAGCATGCCATGGCTGGTCGGGCGTACTTCGGCCAGTTCGCGCAGGGTCTTGTCGTGCAGGATGACATAGGCTGGTACTGCCTGTTCCTTCGCTGTATCGCTGCGCCAGCCACGCAGCAACTGGAAAAGCGCCTCGTCGGCCGACGACAGGGGGCTGTGGGCCACCGTGCTGCTTTTCGAAGACGATGACGTGCTTTTGCGTTTTGCGGTCCGGCGCAACTGGACGCTGCGCTGCCCTTTGAGCACTTCGCGGGCGGCGTCGGTCAGTTGCAGGGCACCGTGTTCGGCCATGTCGACATGGACTAGCCCGGCCGCCGCCAACTGACGGAAAACGCTTTTCCAGCCGTGATCATCGAGCTCCCCGCCAACGCCGAAGGTCGGCAACTGATCGTGATTCCACTGTTTGATCTTGTCGGTCGCCTTGCCGCGCAGGACATCGGTCAGGTGGGTGACGCCGAAGCGCATGCCGGTGCGGAAAATGGCTGACAGTGCCTTTTGTGCGGCCTGCGTGCCGTCCCACAGTTCCGGCGGTTCGATGCAGACGTCGCAATTGCCGCAGGGCTCGCGTTCTTCGGCGAAGTAGTTGAGCAGCACCTGACGCCGGCAGCGCGGTGCTTCGCAGTAGGAGAGCAGGGCGGTCAGGCGTTGCGATTCGAGAATTTTCTGGCCTTCGCCGGCGCCCGACTCGGCGATGCGTGCGTGTTGCAGCGCGACGTCCTGCATGCCGTAGGCCATCCAGGCTTCGGCTGGCTCGCCATCGCGGCCGGCGCGGCCGGTTTCCTGGTAGTAGGCTTCGATGCTCTTGGGCAGGTCGAGGTGGGCCACGAAGCGGACGTCCGGTTTGTCGATGCCCATGCCGAAGGCGATGGTGGCGCACATGATCAGCCCTTCCTCGCGCAGGAAGCGGCGCTGGTTGGCGGCGCGCGTCGGGGCGGGCAGGCCGGCATGGTAAGGCAGGGCCGGGTAGCCCTGGGCCGAGAGCCATTCGGCGGTTTCCTCGACCTTCTTGCGCGACAGGCAATAGACGATGCCAGCCTGGCCCTTGCGGCCGGTCAGGAAGCCGAGCAATTGTTTCTTGGCGTTGTCTTTTTCGACGACGGTGTAGCGGATGTTCGGGCGGTCGAAGCTGGACAGGAAAACACGCGCTTCGGTCAGCCCGAGGCGGACCAGCATTTCGCTCTGCGTCGCCTTGTCGGCCGTGGCGGTCAGGGCGATGCGCGGGACGTTCGGGTAGCGCTCGTGCAGCGTCGACAGCTGCAGGTATTCCGGTCGGAAATCGTGCCCCCATTGCGACACGCAGTGCGCTTCGTCGATGGCGAAGAGGGCGAGCTTGCCGGCTTCGTACAGTGCATCGATCATCGACAGGGTGCGGTCGACGAGCAGGCGTTCCGGGGCGATATAGACGAGGTCGATTTGGCCGGCGAACATCTGTTGCTCGATGGCCTGGGCCTCGCGCCAGTCCAGCGTCGAGTTCAGGCAGGCCGCCTTGACGCCCAACTGGGTCAGGGCATCGACCTGGTCCTGCATGAGCGCGATGAGCGGCGAGACGACGATGGCGCAGCCAGGCCGGAGCAGGGCGGGAATCTGGTAGCACAGGCTCTTGCCGCCACCGGTCGGCATGAGGACCAGCGCATCGCCGCCCTGGCCGATGTGGTCGATGATCTCGGCCTGGGCGCCACGGAAGGCGGGGTAGCCGAAGACGTCGCGCAGGATTGCCAGGGCGCGGGTGTTGCCTGTTGCTGCGGTGGACACTAAATTTTTCTCAGTTTTCAAGGATGATGGCTTCGCGGCTCAGTGCCTCGCCATCCCAGAGCAGCGCTTCGGCGCGCTCTTCGTGCCAGTCGGCGAGCACCCAGCGTTCGACGTGGATGCCATCGACGATATGGTCGTGTTTTTCCGGCCTGTGGGTGTGGCCATGAATGAAGGTGGCGTAGCCGTGTTCGCGCAGGAAATCGTCGGTCGCCGGGCCATTCAGATCGGCGTAAACGTAGGCTTGATCGCGCTTGCGGCGGGCGCTGCGCCAGCGGATGTAACGGCCAAGCAGGCTGCGCAGGAAACGCGGTTTGGCGCGCATCTTGCGCTGCCATTCCGGATCGCGCACCTTGGCGCGATAGGCCATGTAGGCGTGGTCGTCGAGGCACAGCGCATCGCCGTGCGCCAGCACGAAGGACCATTCGGGCAGGACCAGCAGGTAAGGGTCGGGCAGGAGCGAAATGCCCGCCGCCGTGGCGAACTGCTCGCCGATGGCAAAGTCGCGGTTGCCATGCATGAAACAGATTTTCAGGCCGGCATCGCTGGCTTCACGCAAGGCGGCGGTGATCTGCTCGGCGTAGGGATCGTCGATGTCGTCGCCAACCCAGACCTCGAAGAGGTCGCCAAGAATGTATAGCGCCTCGGCCTGGCGGGCGCGGCCAGCCAGAAAGCGCAGGAACAAACGAGTCGCCCCGGGTGACCGGGGCGACAGGTGCAGATCGGAGATGAAGAAGATCAAACGATCTCGGCCTTCTCGATGATCACGTCTTCAGCCGGGACGTCCTGATGGAAACCTTTGTTGCCGGTCTTCACGGCGCGGATCTTGTCGACGACATCGAGGCCTTCGACGACTTCGCCGAAGACGCAGTAGCCCCAGCCCTGGCCGGACGGCGACTTGAAGTCGAGGAAATCGTTATCGACGGTATTGATGAAGAACTGGGCGGTGGCCGAATGCGGGTCGCCGGTACGGGCCATGGCGACGGTGCCGCGCTTGTTCTTGAGGCCGTTGGCGGCTTCGTTCTCGATCGGTGCCTGGCAGGGCTTCTGGCCCATGCCCGGTTCCATGCCGCCGCCCTGGATCATGAAGTTCTTGATGACGCGGTGGAAGATGGTGTTGTCGTAGTGGCCGGCTTCAACGTAGGAGATGAAGTTGGCAACCGTCTTCGGGGCCTTTTCGGCATCGAGCTTGAGGGTGATGACACCGTGGTTGGTGGTGAGCTTGATCATTCGGGAATCCTTATTTGTCGGAGATGATTTTGACGTCCTGGATGACGACCGGGGTCGTCGGAACGTTTTCGTAATAGCCAGCGTTGCCGGTTGGCACCTTGGCGATCTTGTCGACGACATCCATGCCCTGGGTCACCTTGCCGAAGACGGCATAGCCCCAGCCGCGCGGGTCGCTGGTGGACTTGTGATTGAGGAAGTCGTTGTTCTTGAGGTTGATGAAGAACTGGACGCGGGCCGAATGCGGGTCGCCGGTACGGGCCATGGCGACCGTGCCGCGTTCGTTGGCCAGGCCATTGGTCGCCTCGTTCTTGAGCGCCGGGGTCAGTGTCTTCTTCTCTTCCATGGCCCGGCTGAAGCCGCCACCCTGGATCATGAAGCCGTCGATGACGCGGTGGAAAATGGTCGCTTCGTAAAAGCCATGCTTGGCGTTGTAGAGGAACATCTCGACTGTTTTCGGGGCCTTTTCGGGAAAAAGTTCGAGCGTGAACTTGCCCAGGTTGGTCGTCATTTCGACAGTCGGGGTAGCCCACACAGCGAGCGAGGCGAGCAGACCGGCGGCAAGCAGGGAAATTTTCTTGAACATCAGGCGCTTCCTTCGTAAATGATTTTCCACTGGCCGTCTTCACGCAGCCAGTACTGGCGTTTCTTCATCTGGTTGTTGAGGTTGTTGCTGCGGTAATCCTGGTCGAATGTCACGACGACGACTTCTTCCTTGCCCGGATTGCGCAGGACGGAAAGATTGTCGATCTTGAGCTTGATCCATTCCTTGCTGGCATTGACCTGCCTTTTCTGGGCGGAAAACTCCGTGTAACCCTGATCTCCGCTCTTGAAGCGTGTCGAGTAATGCGCCAGGTAGCGCTCGCTGTCGCGGCTTTCCCAGTCGGCGCGCCAGGCGTCGATAGCCTTGTTGAGTTCGCTGCGCTCCTTTGCCCAGTCGTCGAGCGACAGCCATTCGACCGAATTGCTGATGATGACCGGGGTGAGGCCGACCTGCAGGTTCTTGGCGACGACGTCGAGATCCTGATTGGTCAGCACGACGCAGCCATCGGAAGCACGAGGCGGGCGGGAAAAGGTGTCGGAGGGGGTGCCGTGCAGCCAGATGCCGCTGCCGTTGCGGCCCTGGCGCTTGTCCCACTCGTTCGGATAATTGAGCGGGAAGGCGCCGCTGCCGTAAAGATCGGCCAGTTTCTGCCGGGGCAGGTTGGCGGTGACGTGATAGACACCGACCGGCGTCTTCTTGTCGCCCTCGACGAGTTTCTCGGCGCCCAGCTTGCCCTGCGTGACGTAGTAGTCGGCGACAAAGCGCGGCTGACCGCCGTTCTTGATGTCGTTTTCGTAGAGGTAGAGGCGTGAACGCCGGGTGTCGACGACGATGGCGAAACGCTGGTCCGGCTGCATCTGGAGCAGGTAGCGCGGGACGAAATCGGCCGGCGGCTTTTCGCGGTAGGCGGTCAGTCGGGCAACGGCTTCGGCACGCAGGTCGGCCACCTTGTCGGCGGGGGCATTGCTGAGGGCGCCAAAAGTCTGGATAGGCTGGGCCCGGGCGAGCAGCAGGTCGCCGCGGATCAAGTGGGCCAGACGGTAGTTCGGATGCTGGCGCAGCAGATTTTCGGTCAGTTGCAGGGCATTGCCCAGGCGATTGTTTTCGATTTCGGCAAAAATACGCGTCAAGGCTTCTTCCGGACCGGAGTCGGAAACAACCAGGGGCAGGGATGAGTCTCCGGCTGGCAGCTCAGCCGCAGGACGGGGCTGAGCTATCGCTGAAAGCTCGTTGACGGTGACCGGGGCGCTGGCCGGCTTGCCATTCAACTGCACTGCCGCGCCGGCAACCAGCGCAACAGCCAGTCCGGCCAGGGCAAATTTACGGCCAGGCTTCACCGTGCGTTTTCTTCCTTGATCAGCCACTTGCCACCGTTACGAACAAACACCAGTGTCTTGGTCGTCGAGGAACTCAGGCCGGTTGCCTTGTAGTGCTGGCGGAACTTGGCAGTGGCCTTGTCACCATTGATCGAGATGGTCGGCGTGTCGAAGGAAACTGAAATCTTGCCGCCCTTGCCGGCGATGCGCTGCTCGCGCTCCTGTTCCCAGGCCTTGCGGCTGGCGCCCTTGGGCGTGTCGAAGTCGCGCGCATAGGCACCCAGATAGGCTTTCATGTCCTTGCGCGACCAGGCATCGGCCCAGGCGGAGATGGCCTTGACGACATCGTCGTCGCCGGCGCTCGCTTTTGCCTGCGTCGGTGCAGGGGCTGGCGCCGCAGCCGAAACCGGCGCGGCAGTGACGGCTGCAGATTTGCTGGCGGGTGTGCTGGCAGCTGAGGTCGAGGCGGCGCCGGGTGTGGCCGCAACGATGGTGGCGCTCGGGGCTATGGGCTTCGCAGCAACCGTGGCCGGCAGGGTGCTGGGCGCGGCAGGGGCCACCGGCGCTGCTGCGGCGACCGGAGCCGGCGGTGGCTTGACATTGCCCTTGCCGGAGGTCGTGATCAGATCGCGGATCAGGGCCAGCTTGTTTTGCGTTGCCGAATTGGCGTTGTCGAGTTGCAAGGCCTTGTCGTAGGCCTGGCTGGCCAGCTTGGCGTAAACGTCGCCGAGGTTTTCATAGGCGATGGCGTAGGACGGATGCGTCCTGATGGCCATTTCGAGTGCCGTGCGGGCCTTGTCATACTGCTTCTGCTGGGCGTAGAGCACAGCCAGGTTGTTATAGGGTTCCGGCAATTCCGGATAGTCTTCCGACAGCTTGGTAAAGACGCCGATGGCCTCGGCTGGCTTGTTCATCTCGGTATAGATCAGCCCCTTGAGGAAGCGACCCTGGGCATCCTTGGGCCGGCTGCTCAGGTAGGCATCGACCTTGTCGAGGGCCTGCGGATATTGACCCTGCTTGATCAGGCGCTGGACTTCCGGCAGGTTGTCGGCAAATGCCGGAGCGGCGAAGCCGATGGCCAGGCCGATTGCCAGTGCACGCAACGTCTTTAGCTGCTTAAAACGGGGCTGGAGCAGGGAAATAGAGGTCATCGCTATGCTATACTTTTCGAGGTTGTACAATCCTCCGATTCTACCAAAAACGCCGGCTATTCCATAGGGAATAGCAAGCCGGCCTAGCCCCTTTCCCTCCCGGCATGCTCAAGATCTACAACTCCCTCAAGCGCGAAAAGCAGGTATTTACTCCGATCGAAGCGAACAAGGTCCGCATGTATGTCTGCGGCATGACTGTCTATGATTACTGCCACCTTGGTCATGCCAGGGTCATGGTTGTTTTCGACATGGTCTATCGCTGGCTCAAGGCGGCGGGTTACGACGTGACCTACGTCCGCAACATCACCGATATCGACGACAAGATCATTCGGCGGGCCGCTGAAAATGGCGAGACCATCCTGCAGCTGACCGACCGTTTCATCGCTTTCATGCACGAGGACGCCGATGCGCTCGGCGTACTGCGTCCCGACTTCGAGCCACGGGCGACCGATTATGTGCCGGAAATGCTCGATTTGATCGGCAAGCTCGAGGCCACCGGCCTGGCCTACCAGGCGAGCGACGGCGACGTGAACTACGCGGTCCGCAAGTTTCCCGGCTATGGCAAATTGTCCGGCAAGTCGCTCGACGATTTGCGGGCGGGCGAGCGTGTCGAGGTCGATTCGGCCAAGCAGGATCCGCTCGACTTTGTCCTCTGGAAGCATGCCAAGCCGGGCGAGCCGGCCTGGGAGTCGCCTTGGGGTCAGGGTCGTCCGGGCTGGCACATCGAATGTTCGGCCATGAGCTCGAAGATACTCGGTGAGCATTTCGACATCCACGGTGGCGGTCAGGATCTGCAGTTTCCGCACCACGAAAACGAGATTGCCCAGTCCGAGGGGGCGCACCAGTGTTCCTTTGTTAATTACTGGATGCACAACGGCTTTGTCCGCGTCGATAACGAGAAAATGTCCAAGTCGCTGGGCAATTTCTTCACGATTCGCACGGTGCTCGAGCAGTTTGATGCGGAAGTCGTGCGCTTCTTCATCCTGCGTGCTCATTACCGCAGCCCGCTGAACTATTCGGATGCCCATCTCGACGATGCCAAGCGCAGCCTCGACAGCCTCTATTTCGCGTTGCGTGATGTGCCGCCGGTCTCAGTCGATATCGACTGGTCGAATGACTTTGCGGCCCGCTTTGCGGCCGCGCTGAACGAGGATTTCGATTCGCACGGGGCTATTTCAGTGCTTTTCGAACTGGCGGCCGAAGCGAATCGCCAGAAGAGCGGCGAACTGTCCGGTTTGTTGAAGGCGCTGGGCGGCGTGATCGGTTTGCTCGAACGTGAGCCGATGGCCTATCTGCAGGGCGGTGGCGCGGCTGGTGGCCTTGATGAGGCAGCTATCGAGCAGATGATCGCTGATCGTGCTGCGGCCAAGAAGGCGAAGAATTTTGCGGAATCCGACCGGATTCGGGATGAACTGAAGGCGGCTGGGATAGCGCTCGATGACAGTCCGCAGGGGACGACCTGGCGACGGGCCTGATTTTGGCGATTCGTTCCATGCAAACAAAAACGGCCCGCAATCGGGCCGTTTTTTTTGAGTTTGAGAGCCTTACTTAAGAATTTTCCCGCCCTGCCCAATCACCGTCAGCTCAACAAAACGCGAACCGAGCCGGGTGCTCGGCCCATAATTGATGCGGTAGCCGCCAAGGTCGGCGCCGCTCATGCCTTCGAGTGCGCTTACCAGTTTTTCGCGGGTGAGATCCTTGCCTGCCCGCTTGATCCCTTCGACCATGGTCCGGGCCATGATGTAGCCTTCGGTGCCGTAGTATGAGAAGACGCCCTTGTCGGAAAGTTTCTGATATTCGCGAACGACCGGCACGACGTTGTTCCATGGGTACGGAACAACCTGTGAAACGCCGATGCCGCGGGCGTCGGCACCGAGTTCCTGGACTAGCAGTTCGGCACCAACCGGGGACAGGGTCATCAGCATCGGATGCTGACCGGCTTTTTTCATCGCTTTGACGAAGGCGGCGGTCGGCTTGTAGAGGGTGACCATGACCACAGCCTGCGGCTTGGCCTTGGAAATTGCATCGACGGCTGCCGTGACGTCGAGCGAGTTGCGTTCGACGGTGCCGACAGCGGATGGGGCAAGGTTGCTCTTCTTCAGCGCGGCGGTGACACCTTCCAGTCCGGATTTGCCGAAACCGTCGTTCTGGTAGAGCACGGCAATGTTCTTCAGGCCGAGCGAGAGCATCTGGTTGACGATGACTTCGGCTTCGTCGGCGTAGCTGGCCCGGACGTTGAACATGTAGCGAGTATTCGCATTGCTGCTGATTGGCTCACGCAGGGTGGCGGCGCCGGAAATGGTGCCGACAAGGGGCACACGGGCCGGGCCAAAAACGGTGTTCATGGCTTCGGTGGTCGGGCTGGAGCCGTAATAGGCGAGTAAGGCGAAGACGTTCTTCTCCTTGATCAGGGCCTTGGTATTGGCGACGGTCCGCTCGGTTTCGTAACCGTCGTCGAGGGCAATCAGTTCGAGCCGGCGACCGTTGATGCCACCAGCCTTGTTGACCTGCTCGAAATAGGCGCCGATGGTTTGCCGCATGTCCAGGCCATAGGCACCGTTCGGGCCCGAGAAGGGGGCCGACATGCCAAGCGTGATCGTCGTGTCAGTGACGCCCGGATCTGCCCAGCACAGCGTGGAAAAGGCAATTGCGCCAATGGTGGCCAGTCTCTTGAGGACTTGCATCGTTTGTCTCCGCCCTTGATTTGATCGAATGATTCTAACAGCCAAGGATATTACCGGGAACAGGGCGATTCGGCCTATCGGTGTTTTATTCCGCTTGCTTGCCGCCAACCCGGAAGGTAGACAAAAAGAAGCCCCGATGTCCCGGAAATGTTCCGGAAGATCGGGGCCTTGCCGATTTTACGCAATCACTCGGCGAAGAAGTCCTTGACCTTGTAGCTTCGGCCGAGGCTTCGCCTCTTAACTTGCAAGCAAGTTAGCCTGCGCTGCAAGGTCAAGTAATCACTCCGCAAAGAAGTCCTTGACCTTGTCCATCCAGGACTTGGAGCGCGGGTTGTGCTTGGCGTTGTTGTCGCGGCTGGATTCTTCCAGTTCGCGCAGCAGTTCCTTCTGGCGATCCGTCAGGTTGACCGGTGTTTCGACCACGACATGGCACATCAGGTCGCCATGGGTGTGGCTGCGGACGCCCTTGATGCCCTTGCCGCGCAGGCGGAAGACCCGTCCGGACTGGGTTTCGGCCGGAATCTTGATGGCCGCGGCGCCGTCCAGCGTCGGGATTTCAATTTCGCCACCGAGGGCGGCGGCGGTGAAAGAGATCGGCATTTCGCAATGCAGGTCGTTGTGGTCGCGCGTGAATACGGTGTGTTGCTTGAGGTGGATCTGCACGTAGAGGTCGCCCGGCGGGCCGCCATTGACGCCATGCTCGCCTTCGCCGGACAGCCTGATGCGATCACCCTCGTCGACGCCAGCCGGAATCTTGACGGCGAGCGTCTTGTGCTGCTTGATGCGACCGGCGCCGTCACAGCTCTTGCACGGTTCGGCGATGAAACGGCCGGTGCCGTGGCACTTGTGACAGGTCTGCTGGATCGAGAAGAAGCCCTGTTGCAGGCGGACCTGGCCGGAGCCGCCGCAGGTCGGGCAGGTCTTCGGCTGGGTGCCGGCCTTGGCGCCCGAGCCCTTGCACGGGTCGCAGACTTCCATGGTCGGAATGCGGATCTTGGTTTCCGTGCCGTGGGCCGCCTGTTCCAGCGTGATTTCGAGGTTGTAGCGGAGGTCGGCACCACGATAAATGTTGGAGCGACCACCGCCGCCACCGCCACCGCGGCCACCGAAAATTTCGTCGAAGATACCGCCGAAGGCATCGGCAAAGCCGCCACCACCGCCCATGCCAGCCTGCTGGTCAAGTCCGGCGTGGCCGTACTGGTCGTAGGCCGAGCGCTTCTGTGCATCCGACAGGATTTCGTAGGCTTCCTTGGCTTCCTTGAACTTCTCCTCGGCCGCCGGATTGTCCGGATTGCGGTCGGGGTGATGTTTCATGGCCAGCTTGCGGTAGGCCTTCTTTATTTCTTCATCGCTGGCGTCGCGATTGACGCCAAGGATTTCGTAAAAATCGCGTTTTGACATTTCTTCTACCCGTCAAGTGACAAAGGCGCCGAGCGCCGCCGGTTTATCCGGTAGGCTCGGCGCCGGGCTATTGCCTCGGAACTTACTTCTTGTCCTTGTTCACTTCGGTGAATTCGGCATCGACGACATCGCCTTCAACGGTCTTCTCGCCACCGGCCTGCTGCTGGCCGGCCGCACCGGCGGCAGCGCCTTCAGCCTGTTGCTGGGCATACATCTTTTCGCCGAGCTTCTGGGCGGCAGCCGACAGGGCTTCGGTCTTGGCGGTGATGGTTTCCTTGTCGCCGTCGCGCAGCACATCCTCGACATCCTTGATGGCGGCTTCGATGGCTTCCTTTTCACCAGCGTCGAGCTTGTCGCCGTATTCGGTCAGCGACTTCTTGACCATGTGCACCATGCCGTCAGCCTGATTGCGGGCATCGGCCAGTTCGTGCGCCTTCTTGTCGTCCTCGGCATGCAGCTCGGCATCCTTGACCATGGCCTGGATTTCGGCTTCGGAAAGGCCGGAGTTGGCCTTGATGGTGATCTTGTTTTCCTTGCCGGTGGCCTTGTCCTTGGCGGTGACGTGCATGATGCCGTTGGCGTCGATGTCGAAAATGACTTCGATCTGCGGCGTGCCGCGGGTGGCCGGCGGGATGCCTTCGAGGTTGAACTGGCCGAGGCTCTTGTTGCCGGAAGCGACTTCGCGCTCGCCCTGCAGCACATGGATGGTCACAGCGGACTGGCTGTCGTCGGCGGTCGAGAAGACTTGCGAAGCCTTGGTCGGGATCGTCGTGTTCTTCTGGATCAGCTTGGTCATGATGCCGCCCAGGGTTTCGATACCGAGCGACAGCGGGGTGACGTCGAGCAGCAGCACGTCCTTGACTTCGCCTTGCAGCACGCCGCCCTGAATGGCTGCGCCGACAGCAACGGCTTCATCAGGGTTCACGTCCTTGCGTGGTTCCTTGCCGAAGATTTCCTTGACCTTGTCCTGTACCTTGGGCATGCGGGACTGACCGCCAACCAGAATGACGTCGTCGATGTCGCCGATCTTGCAGCCGGCATCCTTCAATGCCATGACGCAAGGAGCAACGGTACGCTCAACCAGCTCGTCAACCAGCGACTCGAACTTGGCGCGAGTGATCTTGATTGCCAGGTGCTTGGGGCCGGAAGCATCAGCGGTGATGTAAGGCAGATTGACTTCGGTCTGCTGGCTGGAAGACAGCTCGATCTTGGCCTTTTCAGCGGCTTCTTTCAGGCGCTGCAGAGCCAGCACGTCCTGCTTCAGATTGACGCCGGATTCTTTCTTGAATTCGTCGATGATGTAGTCGATCAAACGCTGGTCAAAGTCTTCGCCGCCCAGGAAGGTGTCGCCGTTGGTGGCCAACACTTCAAATTGTTTCTCGCCATCCACATTGGCGATTTCGATAATGGAGATGTCGAAAGTGCCGCCGCC
>ERZ1034363.833-NODE-833-length-19300-cov-5.318629_pt1 | contig 19300 bp, 18 predicted proteins | sample MGYA00520616_ERZ1034363 | MGnify/ENA primary metagenome ERZ1034363 (study PRJEB33736, sample SAMEA104284506) | Azolla filiculoides | biome: Urban; feature: Water surface; material: Ditch water | place: Netherlands | collected 2015-10-28 | depth 0-0.1 m ...
GCAACAGCTACTTTGACAGTATGTGAGCGGTCAGTTGCAGAAATACCAGTTGTAACACCTTCAGCAGCTTCAATGGATACAGTGAAGTTAGTACCTAAGGCCGCCGTGTTGTCACGAACCATCAAGGGTAAATTCAATTGTTCACAGCGCTCGCGGGTTAGTGTGAGGCAAATAAGACCGCGACCATACTTAGCCATGAAGTTAATGGCTTCAGGAGTAACGTGATCTGCCGCTAGAACAAGATCGCCTTCGTTTTCGCGATCTTCTTCATCCACCAGAACCACCATGCGGCCAGCACGTAGCTCGGCAACAATCTCCTGCGTCGGTGAAATGCGCGGCAAGGTGTCTTCAGCAGTCATGATTGGGTATAGCTCAGTAGTCGTTCACAGTAACGGGCGATCACATCGATTTCCAGATTCACCGGGGCGTTGACACTCAATGTATGCAACGTTGTGTTCTGCAACGTGTGTGGAATCAGGTTGATGGAGAACTGACGGCCTTCAACCGCGTTCACGGTAAGGCTGGTGCCGTTAACGGTAATAGAACCCTTGCGGGCAATAAAAGGTGCCAGTGCTTCCGGTGCTTCAATGGTCAGCAGCCAGTCACCTTGTGCGTCGGCGGTAGTCGGTGCGAAGTGGCGTACCGAGCCGATGCCATCCACGTGGCCAGTGACCAGATGGCCACCGAGTCGATCTGCCAGACGCAGTGCTTTTTCAAGATTCAGTTGGCCATCTGCCGTGAGACCGGTAGTGCAGCGCAGGGTTTCGTCCGAGACGTCGACCACAAACGCGGTGGGCTGCTCATGCGGCAAGAGATCAATCACCGTTAGGCATACGCCGTTGCAGGCAATGGAGTCGCCCAGAATGACATCGCCGAGATCCAGGGCGCCGGCGTCAATGGTCAGCCGTACGCCACTGGTGCGGGGCGCGGCATCACGGATTTTTCCGACGGCGGCGATAATTCCTGAAAACATGGGATCAAGCGGTTTGGCATGGGGTGAATGAGGCTGCAATTCTAACATGCGCCACCACCCGGAGCCGCGCCGGATTGGGGTTTTGTGCCTTTATGGCGTGGCTTTGCTGGCCAGCGTCTGAACGTGGTTCAGTTGTTTCAGGAAGGCATCCGGGCCAACGTAGCCGGCCAACGTGGCATCGTGCAGCAAACGGCCGCCCGGTGCGTAGAAAACCATGCCGGGAGGTCCGTAAAGGCCAAAGCGCTTGAGCAGATTGCGGGCGGCGTCATCGCTGGCGGTAACGTCTACCCGGATCAGGGTAAAACCGGCCAGGGCCTGGCGAACGGCAGGATCACTCAGTGTGTCGCGTTCGAACTCCTTACAGCTCACACACCAGTCGGCATAGACATCGATGAAGGCGGGTTTTTGGCTGTCACGCAGCGCATTGTCCAGTGCTTCCGGTGTGTTGGCAGCGATCATAGGAAGCGGTGCTGTTTGACTCACTGCTTCCGGCGGGTTGTTTGTAAAGGTGCTCAGGGGTTGGTCGAGTCGCGTACCGCCCGCCAGGGCGCCGACGATCCAGGTAAGACCAACAATCAGGAAGATGATGCCAAGCGCTTTTGCCAGGCGTGCAGAAAGTGGCGCCCTGGGCGGTAGGCGGTCGATAGCGCGCAGGAGAATGGCGGCAACTATGGCCAGAACACCAAAGCCACCAAGGGTGATCGAACCGGGTAATACGGGCGAGACAATCCACCAGGCCGTGCCGAGCAGAATGAAGCCAAAGGCTTTTTTGATCGACTCCATCCATGGGCCAGTTTTAGGCACCAGCGCACCGGCAGAAGCGCCCATCGCCAGGAGTGGTACACCCATGCCCAGGGCCAGGCTGAATAACAGCAAACCACCCAGAAAGGCGTTGCCGGTCTGGCCGATGTAAAGCAAGGCACCAGCCAGTGGGGCGGCGACACAAGGGCCGACGATCAATGCAGAGAGGGCGCCAAGGCCAAAGACGGTGGGTAGAGAGCCGCCATGCAGGCGCTGACTGCCTTCAGCCAGTTTGCCTTGTAATGCGTTGGGTAGTTGCAAGGTATAAAAGCCCAGCATGCCGCCAGCCAGTACTATGTAGACAAGTGCAAAGCTACCGAGCACCCAGGGGTTTTGCAGAAGGCCGGAAACCAAAGTGCCGCTCAGGCCGGCGAAAACGCCGGCGACACTGTAGGTAATGGCCATACCCAGCACATAAAACAGCGCAAGCATAAAGCCCCGGGTATGTGATATCGGGCGCGCGTCATCATGACGGCCAAGGATGACGGTAACGACAATCGGCATCATGGGCAGCATGCATGGTGTGAATGCTAGGCCAACACCGGCACCGAAGAACAGGAGTAGGTTCAGCCACAGCATGCCTTCATCCAGCGAGCGGGCAATTTCCGTAATGCCGTTGGCGGCTTGGGGTGGCGTCGTATTTGGCGCAGGCGTCGGTTCTGTGACAGTCTCTGTTGCTAACGGTAAGGTGACAGGAAAGAGTGCAATTTCAGGCGGGTAACAGATACCCTGGCTGGCGCAACCCTGATAGCGCACTGATAGCGTTACCGTCATAGGGCGTTGCCCACCACTGACCTGAATCGGCCAGTTCATTGGCTCCTGGTAAATCTCGGTAGGGCCGAAATTGGGGTCATCTTTCTGGATCCCTTTGGGTAGTTCACCCGGGGTGAGTTGCACCCCGGCAGGGACGAGGCCAGTGACATCCACGCCAAGTTTTTCGCGATAAAGGTAGTAGCCGGGCAGTACATCAAACCGAACCTGTATACGGTCGCTCGAAATGGCTTCGGCTGATGGGCGAAAAGCCTGCATCGGCGGCAAGAATGCGCCGCCGAAGTTGTCGGGCGCAGCTTGCGCTGCAGCCGTGCCGAGCAGCACAACGCATAGAATCGCGTTGCGCAACAGATGGTCTACTCGTGTTGCAAGGCTCATTGATGATCTCGGGTTGATTCGTTGACCCAACTAAGATACGCCGGTAGGCCGTTGGTGCAAGGCAGTGCAATAATTTCCGGTAAATCATAGGGGTGTGCTTCTTTCAGCCAGACTTCCAGTTCTGCATAACGACTGTCGTCGCTCACGATGATGAGCGGTATCTCTGTGGCGCTCTCGATCTGGCCTTGCCAACGGTAAGTCGATTGACAGGGGGCCAGTTGTTTTACGCAAGCAGCTAGACCCGAGGCAACGAGTTGGTGCGCTAGTTGGCCGGCAACATTGGCATCAGGCGCTGTGGTGAAAATGATCTGAACGGCCATAAATTTAATGACGCCAGTTGTGCGTGATTACTTCACGCAAGATATGCAGCCGTCGATGGAAGAAATGGTCTGCCGCTGGAATAACAATCACCGGTAAATCCTGGGGTTCGGCCCAGGCCAAGACATTGTCCAGCGGCACCGTTTCATCGGCAGAACCATGAATAACGATGGAGTCTTTGGGCACGGACTCGGTGTCGTAATTGCGCGTACCTTCAACGAATCCGGAGGCGGTGCCTACCAGTACGAGGCGTTGTGCGGGGTGGCCCGCCTCGGCCATACGCGTGGCTACACGTGTTTGTACGTAAGCGCCGAAAGAAAATCCGGCCAGCACAATCGGTAGGAGGCCACAGCGTTCTCGCGCATAGTCGAGTACGGTGAGCAGATCGTCTGTTTCGCCAACGCCCTCATCGTGCCCGCCTTCGGTCTCCCCAACACTGCGGAAATTAGGGCGGAAAGCGGCATAGCCAAGGCTGGCAAAAGTGCGCGCCAAGGTGTGCGCTACCTTGTTCGTCGCGGCGCCGCCACCGATCGGGTGGGGATGCGCGACCAGGGCAATCCCTCGTGGTGCGCCGGGGTTGTCGATCAGAATCTCGATTTTGCCAACAGGTCCATCAATCAGCACTTTTTCTTCGCGAACGCTGCTCATAATGGTTCCTGTCAGATGCGCAGGCGGTCAACAGGTTCGCCTTTGGCCAGATGCGAGGTAATGATTTCATCAATGTCTTCTTTGTCGACAAACTGGTACCAGATGGCTTCCGGATAAACCACGATCACCGGGCCGCTGAGGCAGCGTCCAAGACACCCCGCTTTGTTAATGCGAACCATGCCCGGTTGATTGAGCTTCAATTCTGCAACACGCGCCTTGGCATAATCGAACATATCCGTTGCGCCGTGGTCATTACAAGACGGGTCGCCATTGGTGCGTTGATTGCAACAAATAAAGACGTGGTGTTTAAAGTAGCTCATGGGTTGATCCGTAAATAGGGTTGCAGGAATTATAGAGCTGAACTCGAAGCATCAGGGTTGTTGCGACGACGATCTGCCCAGACCAGAAAAATCAGTGTCAGGTAGGGCCAGAGGGCTGCAATAAGACGTGTCAGGCCATTGAAGTTGAGGAAGTGACCTTGTTGCCAGACCGTGAGTGCCGAAATGGAGTAGGGATTAGTGGGCATCAGGTTGACGAGAACGGTGGCCGCCATGAGCAGCATGGCGGCAATGGGTGGTTGCCAGTTGCCGGATAAAAACAGGGCGGGAATGGCCAAAGCGAGGCCAATTAGTAAGCCGTCGATGCCGCCTGTCGTTATAGCAACCCAGCGGGCGATGTCCGGCGCGCCGATCGCTTGCCCGATGAGCAACCAGCTGGCGATCACGCGAATGACTACACCTAGTAACAGGACGGTAACGGCTGCAAAAAAAATGGAAAGCCAACGTAAGCCAACGCGCTGTAAAACAGCCTGGATCAGAAAGGTCACCACCAGCGTTTGCATGGCCACTACCGCTGTTTCGAGTTGGCTATATAAGGCAGGCGAAAACGCCAGCGCGGTGGGCAGTGAGAGCAGGCCCCGCAAATCGCCCAAACCGAAAAACACCGTTTCCGGAGAAATTTGTGCAAACAGCCACAACCACAAGAGAATCAAACCCGCCTCGGCACTCAGACGTTGCACCTCGAGCTTTCGGCGTACGTCTCCGGCCAGAGCAAGTAGACGTGGCCCGAAGATCAGCGCGAGTGTGCTGCCCAACAGGGTGCCCGCGGCATTAAGTGTCAGATCAAGGCCAGAAGAAACGCGGCCGGGGATAAAGGTTTGTAAGGCTTCCAGGCTGGCGGAAAGCAGAAAGCCAGCGACCAGCGGCATGAGTACACGCGCCCAAGGCCAGGGGCGGTGTGTGGGTGAGAGGGATAGAAGAAAGCCCAACGGCGTGTAAGCCAGGACATTGAAACACGCGTCTTGCCAGGTCCAGTACTTTGGCCAGCGGCCTTCGAGGAAATAGAAGAGGTTCAGCCCGCGGTCTTGCCAGACGCTTGCCGAGTAAAGGCTGGCATACATAATAATGCAGGCATAGACCAGCGCCAGAACCAGAGGCTTCTGGCGGGCGCGAGCCAGCCAACTATGCCAGTGTCGTGTCGGCTTAGCGGATGTGTCGGCCATGATTTGGCTGATGACCGGCTTCATGCCCGGTTGGGGGTACATGGTAGGTGCCTTCTGCGGCATGGTGGTGCGAAGGCGTTGGGGTTGGTTTGCCAATGCGTTGCGGCAACAAAGAGCCAATGATCATGCCCAGGACGGCTGTGATTAAACCGAGAATCTGGGGCGGCCAGATGGCATCCGCTGTAGCGAAAGCTTCGCACAGAATCCAGGTAAAGAATCCGCTGAAAATGGCAAAGAGGGCGCCCTGGGTGTTGCCACGCTTCCAGTAAAAGCCCGCGACGAGCGGCACAAACGCAACGACCAGAGTGATTTTGTAGGCGTGTTCAACCATTTTGAAGATGGAGGCGCTGCTGGTGAGCGCCATGGCCAGAACCATGCCGGCAAAGGCTACGATGACGATGCGCATCAACCACAAGAAAATGCGGTCCGAGATGTGCGGCAACATCGGGCGCAGAATGTTTTCAGTGAAAGATACTGATGGCGCCAGCAGGGTGGCCGAAGAGCAACTCATAATCGCTGAAAGTAAGGCACCAAAAAAGATGACCTGGGCGAAAACCGGGGTGTGCTGCAGGATCAGTGTGGGCAGCACCAATTGCGAATCTGTGTCGAGTAGGTTGCTGAACATTGCTGGATCAATCAGGGTGGCCGCATAAGCCAGGAACATCGGAATGAAGGCAAAGAAAAAGTACAGCGAACCGCCCATGATGGAACCGATCATCGCGATACGTTCGCTTTTGGCGGACGAAATGCGCTGAAAAACGTCCTGTTGCGGAATCGAGCCCAGCATCATGGTCATCCAGGCACCGACAAACGGTACCCAGACATCCATGCCCCCCGAAGGGAAGAAATCAAGCTTGCCTGCCGCACTGGCATGGGCGACCACGTTGCCGGCACCGCCGGCCAAGTCGCTGATGATGCTGGCAATGTAGATCAACCCGCCCATGATGACGGTGATCTGCACAAAATCCAGAATGGCCACCGAGAGCATGCCGCCGAGCACCGTGTAGGTGAGCACGATGGCAGCACCGAGGATCATGCCTTTGTCTTGCGGAATGAGGCCGTTGGTGACCGTGAAAAACACCAGGCCCAGTGCTTTGATCTGTGCCGACACCCAGCCCAGATAAGACACCACAATGGCGAGTGTGCTCAACCATTCCACAGTGTGGTTGTAGCGCAGGCGGTAGTAGTCACCAATCGTTAACAGGTTGAGCCGGTACAGTTTGCTGGCAAAGAAAAAGCCGGCCAGTATGAGACAGAGTGAGGCGCCAAAGGGGTCGGCAACCACGCCCCGCAAACCATCTTTGACGAAGGTGGCTGAAACGCCGAGCACCGCCTCGGCGCCAAACCACGTGGCAAAGACGGTGGCCGTGACCACAGGCAACGGCAGTGAGCGGCCGGCGACAGCAAAGTCGCGTGCATTTTTTACCCGGGTTGCTGCCAGCAGGCCGATACCAATCGAGGCCAGCAGGTACAGCGTAATAAACCCGAGTAGCGGCGTCATGGCTGCAGGTTCAGATACAGCAGCGCCGCAGAGGCACTCAATGCAATGGTGGAGACGGCAACGCTGATCCAAAGCAGGTAGCGTTGATGGCGTACGGTACGCTTGAGTTCGCGCAAGGCTTTCTTGTCGGCCTTGATGGCGTCTTCATTCGGGGCCAGGTAGTCGTGCAGCAGACGCGGTAGTTGTGGCAGGATCTTCGCCCAATTGGGGCCTTCGCGCTTCATCCCATCGATAAAACCACGCACACCCACTTGTTCGCTCATCCAGCGCTCAAGAAATGGTTTGGCCGTTTTCCACAGATCCAGATCCGGATTCAGTTGGCGACCCAGTCCTTCGATATTGAGTAGTGTTTTTTGCAACATCACCAGTTGCGGCTGGACTTCCACATTGAAACGGCGCGATGTCTGGAAGAGGCGCAGCAGAATCTTGCCGAAGGAAATGTCTTTGAGCGGTTTGTCAAAGATCGGCTCACAGACGGTGCGAATCGCCGCTTCGAATTCGTCGATGCGAGTATCTTTAGGTGCCCAGCCAGAGATCACGTGTACCTCGGCAACGCGACGATAATCCCGCTGGAAGAAGGCCAGGAAGTTCTGGGCGAGGTAGTTTTTGTCGACATCGTTCAGCGTGCCGACGATGCCGAAGTCCAGCGCCACATAGCGGCCATCATGTGCCACCAGAATGTTGCCCGGGTGCATGTCGGCGTGAAAGAAGCCATCGCGAAACACCTGGGTGAAGAAAATTTCAACGCCCGCGCTGGATAGGCGGTTCAGATCGATCCCGGCTTCACGCAATTCTTCGATACGCCCCACAGGAATGCCGTGCATGCGTTCCATGGTCATCACGTTAGTGGCACAGAAGTCCCAATAGACTTCCGGTACAACGAGCAGCGGACTGTTGTCGAAATTGCGGCGCAATTGTGATGCGTTGGCCGCCTCGCGCACCAGATCGAATTCGTCGTGCAGGTGCTTGGCAAATTCGGCTACAACTTCTCGCGGCTTCAGGCGGCGGCCGTCTTCGGAAAATCGTTCGACGAGTTGTGCGAAGGTATCGAGCAGGTCGATATCGTTATCAACCACCCGATGCATCCCGGGACGCAAGACCTTAACGGCCACATCGCGACCATCATGCAGCCGAGCAAAGTGCACCTGCGCCACAGAAGCCGAGGCAATTGGCTTCGGATCGAATTCGCTATAGGCTTCGCTGATCGACATGCCGAGTCCGCGCTCGATTTCGGCCATCGCCAGTGCCGAATCAAACGGCGGCACACGATCCTGTAACTTGGCCAGTTCGTCGGCAAAGTCCTGTGCGAGCAGATCGCGGCGGGTGGAGAGCATCTGGCCGAATTTAACGAAGATCGGTCCGAGGGATTCGAGCGCCTCGCGTAAACGCACTGCGCGGGGCTTGGTGAAATGCCGACGGCGGGCGTAGAAACCAAGCCAACGAGCCATGCGGCCATCGGGTTCGGCTTCAACGAGCATAGTAAGCAGCCCGTTCTTCCAGCTGACATAAAGAATACGGGTTAGACGCTGCAGACGCATGTGCGGTCGGCTTTCATAGGGGAGGCCCACGGGATGGCGAGCCAGAAGGTATAATTTTACCCATGACTTTTGATAGCCGCGAACACATCACCGGCTTGCTGCAAGTTGCCCTTGCCAGCGTTGCCCCGGAAAACACCGATACGCCCATTCACCTGGAGCGCCCCAAGCAGGCGAGCCATGGGGATTTCGCCACTAATTTGCCCATGCAATTGGCCCGTGCGCTCAAGCTGGCGCCGCGGGTCATTGCGGAGCGCATCGTCGAGGCGTTGCCTACGTCACCCCTGGTGAGCGAGGTCACCATTGCCGGTGCCGGCTTTATCAACTTTGCCTTGCAAGCCGATGCCAAGACCCGTGTGGTCAATACCGTGCTGGATCAGGGCGCGGATTTTGGTCGAAGCACTCTCGGTAAAAATGCCAAGGTGCTCGTGGAATTCGTGTCCGCCAACCCGACCGGCCCTCTGCACGTGGGCCATGGCCGTGGTGCCGCTTACGGCGCCAGTCTGTCCGACCTGCTGGCCTTTGCCGGCTGGGACGTGACCCGTGAATATTATGTGAATGACGCTGGCCGTCAGATGGATATCCTGGCGATCTCCACCTGGATCCGCTATCTGGACCAGCATGGCGTGACGATTGATTACCCGCCGAATGCCTACCAGGGCGACTACGTGCGTGAAATGGCCCGCCAGCTCACCAATGCCCATGGCGACAAATACGTGCGCAGCAAGCTGGTGGTGCTGGAAGGTACGCCCGGCTTGCCGGATGCCAGCCGTGCCGATGATGAGGCCAAGACCCAGCGTGAGCTGCATCTGGATGCCCTGATCGCCAACGGCAAGAAGCTGCTGGCCGAAGATTGGCCGTATGTGCATCAGCATGCCCTGTCGGAGCAGTTGGCCGATGGTCGTGATGATCTGGACGGTTTCGGGGTGGATTTCCAGAACTGGTTCTCGGAAAACTCCTTGTTTGATACCGGTCTCGTGGCCCGTTGTCTGGAAAAACTGGATGCCGCTGGCCATATTTATGAGAAGAATGGTGCCCGCTGGTTCCGTTCGACTGATTTCGGTGACGAAAAAGACCGCGTAGTGCAGCGTGACAATGGCCTGTACACCTATTTTGCGTCGGATATTGCCTACCACCTCAATAAGTACGAGCGTGGCTTTGATCGCATGATCAACATCTGGGGCGCGGATCACCATGGCTATATTCCACGGGTAAAGGGTGCCGTGCAGGCGCTGGCGCTGGATCCGGCCAAGCTTGATATCGCGCTGGTGCAGTTTGCCGTGCTCTATCGCAATGGCGAGAAGGCCTCCATGTCGACCCGTTCGGGCGATTATGTGACGCTGCGTTCGTTGCGGGCCGAAGTGGGTGACGATGCCTGTCGTTTCTTCTATGTATTGCGCAAGGCCGATCAGCATCTGGACTTCGATCTGGATCTGGCCAAGAGCCAGAGTGCCGATAACCCCGTGTACTACATCCAGTATGCGCACGCCCGTATTTGCTCCCTCATGGCACAGTGGAACGGTGTAGAGGCTGACCTCAAGAGTGCAGATCTGAGCCTGTTGACCAATCCGCGTGAAGCCGCGCTCACGGCATTCCTGGGCCGCTTCCCGGAAGTGGTTGATACGGCGGCACGTGATCTGGCGCCACACCAGGTAGCTTTCTACCTGCGTGACCTGGCAGCCGAATTCCATGGTTACTACAATGCCGAGCGGATGCTGCTGGACGATGCCGAACTGACCTGTGCCCGTCTGGCGCTATCCGTGGCCGTCCGCCAGGTGATTCGTAACGGGTTAGCGCTGCTGGGCGTTTCATGCCCGGAATCGATGTAGTTTCCGCCCCGGAAACCATGTAATCTGCCGAGAATATCTACAAAGGCTGCTATGTCCCGAGACTACAAACCGAACCGCCATTCTTCCCGAGACCGTGAACCGGCATCGGGTGGTGGTGCTTTAAGGGGCATTTTTTACGGCCTGGTGCTTGGGTTGGTGATTGCTGCGGCCGTAGCCTGGTGGTTTAACCGCATGCCATCGCCGTTCATCGATAAATCGGCAACGCCCGTAGTGGCAGCCAAAGGTGATGCGAAGGCATCGGCTCAAGCTGCTGCTAGCGCGCAGCCCGCCCCTGCCCCAGCCGTTAATGTGCAAAGTGAAGACGGCAAACCCATTCCGCTGCCCGGCAAGCCTGGCGATCCTTCGCCTGAAAAACGCTTCCAGTTCCCGGATATTCTGTCGGGCAAAACCGATGGCACAACACCACCGGCTAAAACGACCGATGGCGCACCCGCTAAACCTGCGGCCAACGCGCCAGCGGCAGCACCTGAAGCGCCCGCTGGTTTTTACCTGATGGCAGGCTCTTTCCAGAAGCAATCGGATGCCGAAGCCCAGAAAGCAAATCTGGCACTACAAGGATTTGATGCCTCGATTCAAAAAGGCGTCGTCGGTGAAAAGGTATGGTTCCGCGTCAAGATCGGCCCGTTCAAGCGCCAGGATGATGCCAACCGCGCCCGTAATGAACTCAAAGAAGCCGGTATCGATTCCGTGCCGGCTCGTAACTAAACGGAGTGGTTATGCAACGTCGTCAGTTTCTAGCTACGTTACTTGGCGGTGTTGCAGCCGCGGCCTCATCGACCAACGCCCTGGCGCAAGGCGCGCTGGGCGGCACCTTGGCGCCAGCGGCTAATGCAACCGGCGTTGCTATTGCCGGTCAGACCTACACAGCGCTAAATACCCCGGCACTGCAAACAGTGGGCGGCAAGATTGAAGTGCTGGAGTTCTTTTCGTACGGTTGCCCGCACTGCCACGACTTTTCAGAGCCTTTTGAACGCTGGTCGAAGAAACAGAAAGATGTCGTTGTGCGTCGTGTGCCGGTGACTTTCGGTCGCCCGCAATGGGTTGTATTGGGCCGTCTGTTTTACACCATCCAGACGCTTAAGCTCACGGCTCTGGATATGGGGGCTTTCGCTGCCATACACCAGCAAGGCCGGCAGCTGTATGACGATCAGGCCGTGCTGCAATGGGCGGCTGCCCAACCTGGCGTAGACGCCAAGAAATTCTCCGAAGTCTATTACTCGAGCGAAGTTACCAACGCCATGAAAAAGGCTGATGCACTAGCCATGACGTATCAGATTGATGGCGTGCCTTCGATTATCGTAGGTGGACGTTACAAGATGCTGCAGCAACGCGGCATGAACTTTAGCGATCTGCTGCTGAACACGGATGCAGTGATTAAGCTGGCAAAGCAAAGCGCTAAATAATGTTTGAGTGACTATGGGGGTGGCACTCGCCCCCATAAAAATCAGCAATTCATATTAATTGAGCCCCCAGGCTTGGACTAAGTCCAGGCCTGGGGGCTTTTAACGTTGCATTTTTAAAAAATCGGAAGAGTAATCACCAGCTAATTTTTAGTATGAAGCAGCAAAAAACGAGGGTTTCCTTATAAACAACTAATAAATAATAGGTAAACTTAAAGCGAATAATAGAAAATAAAAAATGCGAGACAAAATTATCAGATGGGTTACGGGGGTTCAGCCATGCATCGTCGGTGCCTGGTGGGGCCGTGCAGGTGTTTGCCTCGTACGGGCTAAGCCTATGAACGATTCTCAGTATCTTATGGAGGTTGTTTATGAGCCTTGCGGAATATTGCCCACTTTTGGCGCAGATACAGAAAAGTCGCATAGAGAGCAGATGATCAATGCTTTGCGTTGCGCGGCGGAGCGTATGGGAAAACTCTCAATGACGTTGGCGCTTGGCATTCCTTCGGGTGATATTTTCATTAAAGCTATTGAGATACCTGCAGGATTGACACCAAAGCAGATCGAACAGGTATCTATGGTGGAGGCCGTATCCAATTTGCCGGTACCTCCGGAAGAAATTTGTTCTGACTTTATTAAATCGAACTCAGCGCAACCAACTCATACAGAGCGGATCGAGATTGCATTTTGCAAAAGAAGCTTGATCGATGACCTGGGGATCGTTGCAGAAGATGCGGGCGTTGTTTTGAGCGTCATTGATCGAGATATTCAAGCAATACACGATGCAACATGCTGGTGGGTTAACAGTTGGGTCGGATTGGAGCCAATCGCATATCCTTTTGGCATACTCATCCAAAGCGAAGAGAACACTTTTATCGTTGCCCGAAGTGAGCTTGATCATGTGTCCTACGTATTTAAAAGCAATGATGCGATGGGTGATTTAGATGCGGCCACGGATTCGGTACAGAAGGAGCTGCAAGCCTATTGCCGTCGTGCTGGCTTGAGTTTTGAAACCGGACATCCACTAAAGCGGCTCTTTCTGGTGGGTGGTGCAGAATCAAAAGCAATCAGAGTTTCTGATCTTGATGGTCTGTCTGAGGCCGCCCTGGAGGTTGATCCACTGGCGCTGGTGAAGAATGAGGCTAATGTCCCACCCGCCTATGGATTAATGGTGGCTATGGGCATGGCGCTGAGGGGTAGCGTGTGATTAGCCGATTCAACTTGCTACCGCATCGGGCCCAGAAACAAATATGGGAAAGACGTGTGCTGATGCGCCAGATTGGCCTGGTGCTGCTGCTCGCTTTTCTTGTGGCGTTAGTTATTCATTGCGTTATTGTTGCCAGACTAAATTATCTAGAGGCTTACAACGGTGGGCTGCGATCCGCTGTGGAGAAAATTCTTCCGGACTTTCGGGCGTCACAGCAGGTTCGAAAGCAACGCGATGACATGCTGGAGCGGCAGAAAGTTCTAGAAAAGCTGGATGCCAGACGATCTACGAGCGTGATGATTTTGGAGGATGTTGCCCGTGCGTTGCCACAAGATGTCTACCTGACAAGGCTTGAGGAAGATGGTGAACGGTTCCGTCTGGAAGGAAGGTCGCTTAACAATGCGGCGATTGCCAAACTTTTCGAATCACTTTTGGGGTCGGAAAGATTGTCGGGGCTGGCATTGGAAGAGATACGTATGCAGGAAGCTGAGAGCCTTGCTCCTTATGTCTTTCTGATTATTGGAAACGTCAAACTGTCGGTGATGGGCGATAGCGCGATGACTGGTCGTGCTCGTGAATAAGTTATCCAGGTTACGTGAAAATGGTATGGTCTGGATTCGTTCCAGAGCGGCCGCAATTAAACGGCAGTACAAGCACTGGGATAGATCTCGCCAAAGCCCAAAGCATTCTAACCCTTGGTGGAAAAGAGATTTAAGAGAGTTGCTGGCAGATTTTGGTCGAAATGGGGTAAGCGAAAATTCGCAAATAACGCTTCAATCAATGACCGATGTTTCACAGTGGACGATACGATTTCGGATCGTGTTTTTGTTTTTGGTATTTGTGTTGGGTGTGTTGACGACCACCCTCCTGCTCTCCTCAGATAAGCTGAACGATGTGAGCATGGAAGATATCGAGCGCGAAGTGCTCAAAAGCCGTTACCTGAGATACGCTGAACAAGCAGATATGCTGCCCGTTTACCAGGCACAAACAGAGATAATTCTGGACCGATTTGGTGAGCTTTTGGATGCTATTCCTGCTGCGCTCGAGTCGATTCATGTGCTTTCGCAGTTGAATAAGGCAGCCAGGGATTCTGGCCTTCAATTAGAGTTTTTCAAACCGCTCGCGGAAGAGGTTCACGCGTACTACGTGGTGTTGCCGGTCGAGGTACGACTGCGTGGCGATTACAACGCAGTCGCTAGGTTTGTTGAACTGGTATCCAAGATGCAGCACTTGGTGACGGTAGATCTGGTGATGTTGGCATCTGCGAATCATGCCAATCAGGTCGTTTTGTCCTCTTTGCTAAAAGCATATCGTTACAAGGACTTGCCAATAAAATCGGAAAACAGGGTTCCTCATGGCGCACCCTAGACGATTATTTTCCCTTGGGGGCTGCTTTCTTTTGGGTGCCTGTTCCGCTTCAGGAGAGGATGCGGCAACGCAGTGGGTGCAAAGTAGAACGCCATTGGTGGTGGCAATGGATTCTTCGGTTCTACCAGCGCTCGTTGACACACCGCCAGCAGTTTTTACAGCTAGGCATATTGTTGATCCTTTTGCGCTCGGACGTATCGGGCAGACTCTTTCTTCTGCTAGCGATATTCAAGGTGAGCTCGGCGATGGAGCGCGTTGGCAGTTTGCAGGTTCACCAGTTGATTCACTTCGCGTTGTGGGCTTCCTAGAGCTTAAGGGACGATACATAGGGGTAATCGAGGGAAGCTCTGGGTCGGCGAACGTCAAAGTGGGTGATCGGTTGGGGAATCAGCAGGCTGTCATCGTTGATATTTCAAAGCAAGGCATCCGTTTGCGGCAGACAGATGGTTCTGAATCATGGATGCCGATTAATCGGCGGAGTCGTTAACAATGAATATTCAATGCCGTACTTTGTACAAGAATCTTCTGCTATCTGGGCTTCTGCTCATGTCGTTTGCTTTTTTGGTGCCTTATGCGAAATCTGGTGCGACTAATCCGCGGATTACGCTAGACATACAAAATGGCGATGTGCGTCAGGTGCTAGCGCTGATCGGACGAGAGCTGGGTGTGAACATCGTTGCCAGTGAAGCGGTTAAGGGGCAGATAACAATCGTCATGAACAACATGCCGGCTTCGGAAGTTTTGCAGGCTATTTTCCAGCAACGCGGGCTTGTTGGTAAGCAGGAGGATGGCATTCTGATTGTGCGGCCGAAAAGCGAAGCGATTGAGCAGGAGAGAGTTGGGATGGAAATCGCCCAGCAGGCTCAGAGCATCGGACCGCTAAAGCAGGAAGCGTTCCGTTTGCGTTTTGCTCAGGCAGTCGACCTGGAAAAGCTGGTGCGTGAACAATTAACGCCACGCGGCAAAGTGAGTGTTGATCCTCGTACCAACACCCTGTTTGTTAATGACACCGCATCAAAGCTTTCGGAAATTGCACAGTTGATCAAAACGGTTGATCAGCCGATTCGGCAGGTGTTGATCGAGGCACGGATTGTCGAAGCGAATGAAACCTTTAACGAAGAGCTGGGCGTGCGCTTGGGCGCTTTGGATACGGTGCGTATGGGTGGCGGTGGTCTGCAAATTGGCGGTGGGCAGTACGTGCCGCCGACTCAGGCGGCACAGGCGCTCAATTACAACAGGCTTGTCCCTGGCGGTACACCAAGCTATCAGACGCTAAATAGCGTTAACGGACAGCCCTTTTCGGTCAATCAAACGCTAGGCTCGGTTAATTTGCCAGTGTCGCGCGCGGCGGCCGGCACGATGGCTTTTGCGTTATTGAGTCCAACGGGTTCGCGCATTCTTAATGTCGAGTTATCAGCGCTTGAGTCTGATGGACGGGGCAAGATTATTTCAAGTCCAAAAGTGGTCACTGGGGATAATGTCAAAGCAGTGATTGAAGATGGCACAGAGATTCCCTACCTGTCGACAGCGCAAACAGGCGGTACAACGATTCCGACAGTCGAATTTAAAAAAGCCGTGCTCTCGCTGGATGTGACGCCCCAGATTACACCCGATGGCAAAGTCCGTTTAAAGCTTGTTGTGCGCAAAGAAGAGCCTGATTATGCGGCGATGCAATTGATTCCGGGTTCTACGAATCCGCCGATTAAAAGCACGGTCGTAACGACTGATGTGCTGGTAGAAAATGCGGGCACCGTTTCTATAGGCGGCGTTTTCATCAAGAAAGTGGATAATCTCGTCACGCAGGTTCCCTTTCTCGGGGACATCCCATTCATTGGCAACTTTTTCAAATACCGGTCGACCACCGAGCAGCGTAGAGAGCTTCTCGTGTTTATTTCGCCACAGATCGTGGCGGGCGGTACGACGGGCCCTTGAGCATTTTTAGTATGACGATCGCACTCCCTGAAAACATCTTTCTTGTTGGCCTAATGGGCGCCGGTAAATCCACGGTAGGGCGAATTTTGGCGCGACGCCTGGGAAAGCGCTTTGTGGATACCGATCACGAAATCGAAAAGCGCAACGGGGTAACGATCCCGGTGATTTTTGAGATCGAGGGCGAAGATGGCTTTCGCCGCAGAGAACAGGAAGTGCTGGCAGATCTGGCGCAGGAAAAAGATCTGGTGCTGAGTACGGGCGGCGGCATTGTGCTCAAGCCAGAGAATCGTGAAGTGTTGCGTAATCATGGCTTTGTGGTCTATCTGAATGCCCGCCCGGAATTGCTGGCTGATCGCACCAAGCACGATCGCACCCGCCCTTTGCTGAATGTGGAAGACCCGCTCACGCGTTTGCGCGAGTTGTATGCGGTACGCGACCCGCTGTATCGGGAGGTGGCGCATGCCATCGTAGAAACAGGTCGTGGCGCCCCGCAGCAGGTTGTTCAGGCCATTCTGGGTGAAATTAGCCGCATAGACCGCTAGGCCGGCATAAAATGGCAACTATGAATACAACGCACCAGACTTTGACCGTTGCGCTGGATGAGCGCAGTTACCCGATCCACATTGGTTGTGGCTTGCTGGGCAATGCCGCGCTGTGGGCGCCGCACATTAACCCCAAGATGGGGGCGGTGGTGATTACAAACACCACCGTGGCACCACTGTACCTGGATAAGGTGCTGGCAACATTGGCTGAGCTGGGTTGCCCGGCGTTCCCGGTGGTGCTGCCGGATGGTGAGGAATACAAATCCTGGGAAACGTTGAACACGGTTTTTGATGCGCTGCTGGAAAATCGTTGCGAACGCGGGACGACGTTGATCGCCCTTGGCGGCGGCGTGATTGGTGATTTGGTGGGTTTTGCGGCGGCCTGTTATCAGCGGGGCGCCCCATTTATTCAGGTGCCGACAACCTTGTTGTCACAGGTAGATTCCTCGGTGGGCGGCAAAACAGCGATTAATCACCCCTTGGGCAAGAACATGATTGGTGCGTTCTACCAACCCAAGTTGGTGCTGGCCGATCTGGATACGCTGGATACGCTGCCGCCACGCGAAGTGGCCGCCGGTATGTCGGAAGTGATCAAGTACGGCTTGATTCGGGATGAAGCGTTTTTCCTTTGGCTGGAGCAGCATGCCGAAGGGCTGATGCAACGGGATAAAACCCTGCTGGCGCAAGCCGTGTATCAATCTTGCGCCCATAAAGCGGAGGTTGTTGCACGTGATGAGCGCGAAGCGGGTGAGCGGGCGCTGCTCAATCTGGGGCATACCTTTGGCCATGCCATTGAAACCGGTATGGGCTATGGCAGCTGGTTGCATGGTGAAGCCGTTGCCGCCGGCACGGTGATGGCCGCTTTGCTCTCTGAGTCACTGGGTTGGCTGGATCAGCCAGCGGTGCAGCGTATCAAGGCACTTTTTGAGCGCGTTGGTCTCCCGGTCGCAGGGCCGTGGCTGGAATCAACGCCGACAGCGAGTGCTGAGCGCTATCTTGATTTAATGCGCCATGACAAAAAGGTTAGTGCAGGTGTGATGCGTTTGGTGTTGTTGAAAGCCATTGGTCAAGCGGTCGTTTCGGCAGATGCCGATGATGCCGCCATTCTTGAGACCGTGGTTGCCGGTTTAGCTGCGGCGCCCGATGCGCTTGCGGTGCCGCCTACCTGTAATTAACCACTTTTAACACGGTGGTTGGGGTCGTTAACGACCCTTTGGCGTGCTTTTGGCACGCTCATTGCGTAAGAATCTGTGGCTTAAACGCCATCTCCCTAAAAAAATTCCGGAAATTGCCCTTTTTTGCGGTGCAGCGTCTTGAATTGCAAGGGGGTTTGGGCGTATATTGGCCGGTTCATTTTGGTGCATTGCGCCCAAATAAAGATCACTTTTGTGCGTCGCCGGTTTGCCGGCGGGTTCATGGATTGATAGAAGGATAAGTACATGGGAGTACCTGAGCGTCAGGGTTTATATAACCCGGTGAACGAACGTGATGCCTGCGGCGTCGGTTTTGTTGCGCACATTAAGAATGAGAAGAGTCACGATATCGTCGAGAAGGGTCTGCTGATCCTGGAAAACCTCGAGCATCGTGGCGCTACAGGTTATGACCCCATGCTCGGCGATGGCGCCGGGATTTTGATTCAGCTGCCGGATGCCTTCCTGCGCGCAGAACGCGCCAAGCAGGGTCTGCGTCTGCCGCCGGTTGGCCACTATGCCGTGGGTAATGTGTTTCTGCCGCAATCGGTTACCGGCCGCAAGGCCTGTGAATCGGTGCTGGCTCGCATTATTCATGAAGAAGGTCTGGAATTCCTCGGTTGGCGCGATGTGCCGGTGGATACCTCGATTCTGGCGCAGGCTGCCCGTGATCTGGAGCCAGTGACCCGTCAGGTCTTTATTGGCCGTCCTGAATCGCTGAAAGATCAGGACGCTTTCGAACGTAAGCTGTTTGTGGTGCGTAAGCGCGCCGAACATGCTGTGCGCAAATTGAAGCTTGAAGATGGCAAGCAGTTCTATCTGCCCTCGCTATCGTCGCGCACCATGGTGTACAAAGGCATGCTGCTGGCCAATCAGGTTGGCGCCTACTTCCTGGATCTGCAGGATCCGGGTCTGGTTTCGGGCATTGCACTGGTTCACCAGCGTTTCTCGACCAATACCTTCCCAACTTGGGATCTGGCACACCCGTTCCGGATGATCGCCCACAACGGCGAAATCAACACCGTGCGCGGTAACGTTAACTGGATGCGCGCCCGCCAGAAGGCTATGGCCTCGGATTGGCTGGTTGAAGATCTGGATAAACTGTGGCCGCTGATCGTTGAAGGTCAGTCGGACTCGGCCTGCTTCGATAACGCCCTGGAACTGCTGGTTATGGGTGGCTACTCGATGCCGCAGGCCATGATGATGCTGATTCCGGAAGCCTGGGCCGAAAACCCGCTGATGGATGAAGAGCGCCGTGCCTTCTACGAATACAACGCTGCCATGATGGAGCCGTGGGACGGCCCTGCTGCCGTGGCCTTTACCGATGGTCGCATGATTGGCGCTACGCTGGACCGTAATGGTCTGCGTCCGGCGCGTTATCAGAT
>ERZ1034363.834-NODE-834-length-19252-cov-2.891108_pt1 | contig 19252 bp, 25 predicted proteins | sample MGYA00520616_ERZ1034363 | MGnify/ENA primary metagenome ERZ1034363 (study PRJEB33736, sample SAMEA104284506) | Azolla filiculoides | biome: Urban; feature: Water surface; material: Ditch water | place: Netherlands | collected 2015-10-28 | depth 0-0.1 m ...
AGTCACTTCTTAGCCTTAACAGGGTAGGGGTTTGCGTCATTAATAGCAGTTACAGCATCAAGCCATTCCTGCTCTGTAGCTTCACCGCGCTGATACTTCATAAACACTGCATCAGAACCGTTAGGTGCAATATAGGCTGCGTGGCGGCTAGCAGATACAGCGTCGTAAGCTACCTTATATTCAACGTCAGCCCATTGAGCTTTTAGCTCTTTTTCTGTCGGCTTAAGTGATTCATCAAGCCACTCAAGACCTGAATATTCGTCTCCTGTAAGTACCCACTGCGCCCCAGGGTAGTTAGTTTCTAGAATAAGTGGAATGTTCATTATGCTGCCACCTCAATAAGCGTTAGTGAAGATTTTGTCCCGCTAGCGTGAATATAACCAGTTCCACCAGATACGTTGAAGGCGAGAGTGTAGCTAGTTGCTGAAGTTGTAGCAGGGCTGTCAAGATAAGTAATACTAAATGGTAATACTGTTTCACCATTAGCCTGATAAGCAGTCGAAAACGCATACGGGCTATTTAGATTTGTTCCAGCCAGTCCGCCACGAAAAATAGTGGAGTTTACGCGCAGACCGCCAGAGCTGAATTGAAAAACTGAACTACAAACTAAAAAGATTTTACTTGTGCTTGATTTTGGCGTTATTGTTGCCGATAAGTTTGAAGTTACATAGCTAGAGCTTGTAGTTGTTACTGTCGTATTGTAAGACGAAGAAACAACTTGTAGAATATTTCCTGTTGTTGCACTAATCTGTTTCCAAGCAGAACCGTCATAAACCTCTATAGGATTAGTATCAGCAAGGTACGAAACCATACCCTCAGCAACAGCAGTACCAATAGCAGAACCGCGAGCAGCAGTACCAGCAAAATTCATTACAGCCTGATCCTGCAAATAATTCATCACGTTCGAAGCGGTTAACACCTCACCAGGCGTAAACGTTCTTCTACCAGCACCAGCCACAATAATCTCCTAAAAACTTATTACCAGTATACCAATTAGGAAAGGTCAACCCAGGCTGAACCATTCCACCGCTTCGCAATAGTCAAATCAGTCCAAGCGCTACCAGTCCAACGTTTAGCAGTAGTAGTAACCTGCCATGCAGAACCATCCCAACGCTTACCACCGGCAGGGATAAACGTAGAAGCCGATTCAGTCCAAGCACCAGCTCCCTCGGAGTTTACGCCACGGCTACGGAATTTGTAATACTTGCCACCATCAAGAGAAGTATAAACATACTGCCTAGAGCCATCCATAGTATTGACAGTGCCAGACCAAGTAACACCATCATTATTAGTACGCTCAACCTGATAAGAAGTTACTGCAGGTCTACCCGTAGCATCAGCAACACCAGAAGTAACTGTTGCGTTACGGCCAGAAACAGACACTGTGCAAGAAGCCGGAGCAAGCGGAGTACGAGTAAAATTAGTAAGCGTTAAAACGCCAGTACCAGTAGAAGCTGAACCCCAACCAGACATTGAAGCAGAACCACTGAAACTGTATGATCCTGAACCGTCAGCATTATGACCTACATAGAAATTACCTGAATCGTAAACTTCTATAGAACCGCCACCGCTAAATGAGGTGAAGCCGCGTGACCAAGAACCTGAACTTGTATTTCCTGAACCGCCAGATGATGACGCGCTGGAACCGCTGAAATCAATATATGCACGAACACGAACTAGTGAACGGTTGTTGCCCTCGTCAGTACCCGTTTCATCCGCAGTAATACGGTAAGTCAGAAGTGAAGGATAAGTGCTAAATGTGCCTGAAGTCGAGGCCATAATTTACCCCTAGTAAAACCATAAATCGCCGGTAGCGTTAGCAGTAGGCGTAGTGGAAGAATTGAAAATAGTAATACCGCCAACCTTAGCGGCGTTAGCAGCTACAGTAGCAGTACCGATAGCGCCACCAAGAGCAACCCAAGCACTACCATCCCACAACTCGTAAACGTTACCATCAATACGGTAAGTAAGTTGCCCCTCAGCAGGTGACAAGATAGCACCAGCACGAGTAGAAGTATCAGCAAAGCGTGGCACAGCCTGCGCCATCAAATACGAATTCAGATCAGCAGCAGCAAGAACATCATCTGCCGCCCAAGTCTTGTAACCAGCCATAATAAAACCTTTCCTAAACCATTCTACCTAGAAAGCCAAAGCATTAGAATCGAGGATACCAAAGCCAGAATCATCAAGCACAAGGAACGCAAACTGTAGCGAACCAAAACCGTAAGTAACCTCGTGACGGTCAGTGCCTATAGAATGCTCAATTTTGTTAACTTGTGCATAGCGTGCAATAGCATCACCAATACCATTAGGGGTAAACGTCACGCGCACAATATCCCCAAGTTCAATATTCAATGTAGCAATAGCCTGCGCACCACTCAAGCCATCAAGCGAAACAACAAGGTCTTGAAAACGGTATTCAGGCTGACCATACTTAGCAACCCAATACTGACTCAAAGAAGTCACCGCATTAGAGGTACTAAGCAACGTGTCAACATCAGTAGTAGTAATACCGTAAAGAGCCTGTGACTCAGTATTATTAGCCTGAGCCGTATAACCAGGCGCAGTAACCGTAACCGAGTTATAAAGCAACTCAGTACCATAAGAAATAGTTGCAGAAGTATACGGAACGCCATCACCCTCGTCAGTGAACAAGACAGAAGCCAGCTCACTCGTAGGCGTTACAGAACCATTAATAAACCGCACATAACCGTTACGATCCATAAACAACTGACCCTGCTCAGAAGCCTCAACAGACTGCATATAAGACAGCGCACTATCGTCAGCAGTCCACACATCAGCACCAACCTGGCTAGAACCAGTATCAATGTTACGTTGAGTCAACGGCCACGCCACAGAAGGCATAGACAATACCGCATTGATACGTTCACCAGTGGTTTGCGTAGTAGCAGTACCAGCCGTCAAAGACTGTTGAGCAATCAGGGTAAAAGCATCAGCGGCAATAATGGAAGCCGTAGACTTTCCGCTAACGTCATAGTCAAGATTCCAGTCCTCAATAACGCCCGTAAACTGTGTATAGCCTGACGTAGAAACACGCACTGCACGCCGTGGGATAATGTTACCCACATAAGGGCTAGAAGCATTTAGAGGGTCAAAAGTTCTATCCTCATTGTGCAAAACAATAGAAGCATTACCGGCGTTGTAACGTTCAAGCTCACGGTTCTTACCGCGCTTAATGTTGACCGCCGCAACCTTAGAAGTAATGTCAATCCAGATAGGCCCAGCAAGACGATAAGAAACGTTATTCAGCTTACCCTTTACAGGATCATCTAAACGGAAATAAGGCGTATCGCCAACAGTAAGCTCAAACGCTACTTCAACTTTAGTTTCAGGCATAGTTTAAGCCTTCGCAAACACAGCGCCAGAAGAACGCTCATAACGGCGAATAGCGTTAACAACCTGCTCACCCAGTGCAGCACCATCAGTACCCAAACCAGCGTTAACAGTAATGTTCACAGTAGCGCCACCGCCACCCATCTTGTGTAACGGAATAACCTGAGCGCCTGTAGGAAGGTTCAACAACTCAGGGCCATTCTCACCAACCCAAGACATACCGCCACGAGTAGTAATACCACCCTCAGCCTGACCAGGATAACCCAAGTTCAAAGTTCCACCCTTAGCCATCCAAGAAGATTGAGCCATACTGAAAGGGTTAGTAGCTTTAATGTAACCCTGATCAGCCATATATTTTAGAGAAGCTGAAGCTTTGTGGTTACCAGAAATCTGAGTCAAGAAGTCTGCAATAGTTTTCAAAAAACCTGCAAGAACCTTAGCAACCTCATTCATGTCTTTAAAGCCCTGAATAGCACTAGCCATAAACTCAGGGTTATCTACAAGCAAACCAACAAGCGCACCAAACAATTCAACAGCAGGCGGCAACAACGTTTCAACAAGTTGCATAATAGGATCAAGCAACGGAATCAACTTCTCAACCAAGTTAGCAAACTGAGGAGCAAGCAAAGTAATAATGTCTAACAAAGGTGGAAGCAGTGAAAGCATCAAGTCAGTAATAGGTTGTAACAGTGGCATCAAAGCATCAAGCAACTGCAGGAATGACTCAGAAAGCGTAACTAGAAAAGTCTCAAACTCAGGTGAAGCCGTCAGCTTATTAACAAAATCTTGAACCTTAGGAATAATCTGCTCGATAGCAGGCAGCATAGCCTTACCGATAGTTTCTTTAAGGTTCTCAAAGATAACATTTAAGCGGTCAAAAGGGTTAGCCATAGCCTGAGCTGCGCCCTCATACTTAGCACCAAGCTCACCAATAAGATATTCCTGCGCGGCCATCTCGCCGTTAGTTTCAAGCAAGCTATCAAACGTAGCTTTCTGCTCGTCAGTGAAAACAATTCCTGAACGTGACAGTTTGCTAAAAGCATTCTCAGTATCGCCAGCAACCTTCTGGAAAGCCAGACCAATAGTTTGAACATCTTTACCAGTACCAGCCGCAACGTCAGCAGTTACCTTAGCAAGGTTGTTAATACCCTCAGTACCCATTGCCGCTAGTGAAGGAACAGCCAGCCAGCCGGTCTTAATCTGGTTAATGATCTCGTCATCAATACCAGTCATCTCAGCTAAAGCCGTACTGTGCTTATCTAGCGCCTCAGTAGCTTTACCAATAGAAGCGGCACTATCGCCAAACACGCCAGCATTCTTAGCGGCATTCTCAAGACCCTTAGTAACAGCCTCAGCCTCAGCAGCAGCCTTTACAGAAGCAATACCAAAACCAACAGCAGCAGCACCAGCAACAGCCAAACCTGCAGCAATAGCAATACCTGCACCCTTAGCAAAACCGCCCAAACGGTCAAGCCCAGACTCAGCCTGATTAATACCCTTATCATCAAACTTAGAAACAATAGGTAAAGAAATAGCCACTAGCTTAACTCCGCACTAACTTTATTTGACCAACGGTTTATTGTAATTTCAGCCGCGCTGGTAACATTAGCGCGAGCAGCCAAAAACGGCTTATAGAAAATACGCCCACCCTTAGGCCATGCAGGAAACTGCTCCTGAATAGCACGATACAAAGCCTGCCCTTGAGCGCTGATACCAGGATTCTTACGCCCAATCATATCCAAAACAAATGGCGTAGCAGTCTTGTAATTCATAGACAAAGACACAAGGTTATTGCGCCCAGCACCCTTACGAGTCTTACCTGGCGTAACCTTCACAGTGCCAGTAACCTTATCCCAACCCCAACGCCCATACGTTTGAGCAAAGCCAGACAACGTAGGCTGAGAAGGATACTTCTGAGCAATAGCCTTAGCAAGAGGTTTCAAGTCACTAGCTAAATCTTTACGCAACTCTTTAACCAAACCTGGGTCAATGTTGCGAATGACCTTAAATGTCTGCGCGACATTCTCAACCCCTACGCTTAAAGACTCCATGAGACTATTCTACCGCTTATTCTGTGCATTCATACGGGCTATAAGATAGCGCTGCATAGTCCACAACATTCGCGGATCAAGGTCAAGAAGCTCGTTAGGGGAAAGCTTAAACTCGTAAGATAACTGAGCTATAGCCCAATGAGTTGAGCTATCTCCCAGACCCACTATTTTTTTGGTTCGGATTCCCCAACCATAGCAACAGTTTCAGCCCATTCATCAAACGAAAGGTCAGTGCCACTAACACGCTTCTGAGCCGCCCAAGCAAGAAAGAACATATACGTTAGGCGAGCATCAGAACCGATAGCAGCAATAGACTTATCAAAATGAGTTTCAAACTTGATATAGTCCGCAGCAGTAGTAGACACCTCAGCGGTGCTACCGTCAATGAAACTAATTTGTAGGTTAATTGGGTTCATTGTTAAACAGTGCCTCGTGTAACAGTACCGGCTGAAGGCCAAGAAACAGAAAGCGTAGCAAGGTCACCCACGTTAGAAGCAACGGGGCTGTAAGCAACTACCGAGAACGTACCGGAGTAAGAAGGGTTAGTTGCTGAAACTGATCCGCTAGTTGGTACACAAACAACAGTTGCGATAGAACCAAACAGAGGGTAAAGAGTAGCGTCAACCGAGCTTGCACCAAAGTCCTGATGGAAGTCAATCGAAACAGAAGCATCCTTCAAACCGCCACCTACACGCTGACGCCATGCAGTACCGAAAGCGGTAGTTTCAATTTCATCAGCGGTCAAATCAAAAGTGACTGCAGCAATGTGGTCACTGAAATCAGTTCCGTTAATGGTGGTCTTAACATCAGTAGCAACAAACTTAGCCACTAGAATCTCCTAAAAAATTGTGAACATAAACAGCAAGAAAACCGTTAGTTCTATAGTACCGTAAAATCTTACTTAGTTTGCGTAAACACTAACGCTAAAGTCACAGGCTAAATATGTTGCATCACCAAGCTGAACAGCGCCCACGTTAGTCATCTCAGAAACGCGCACATCATAAGCAGCGCCACCAAGAGACTTGTCAGACTCTACCGCCTCTTTAATGCCACCAGTGCCAGTAGAAATGTAAGTGTCAAGCCTAGCCTGCGCGACACGTTCAGCCACACGCCCAACAATTACAGACACAGTAAAATTGTAAACCACTAGACCGCCATGAAACGCGCCGTCATAAACAACATTACCTAAAGCAATAATTGCAATAGGTGGAGAAGGATTATCAGGGATAGTTTCAGCAACACGCAAACCGCTGATAGTTGCCAGGTTATCGCCTAGCCCTGAACGAATACTTGCAATGCTCACGAAGAAACAGCTTTCTTAAATGGCATAAGTAGAGCCTCAACGTCAGGATCAACACGGCCTACACGCATAGCGCCCATGTCACCAAAACCGCCAGCAATACCTAGAGGGGAATCGTAACGCTTGAACTGGCGCATAGCTAAAATAATTGCTGCCTGCTTGACCGCTACAGGAATAGCAGACCACCCAAAGACTCCCACAATCTGCACTGGTGCAAAGTTAGTATAAGTTCCTGTAACCGCCCAGACTGGAAACAGATAGTCACCAACAGCGCGGATACGGGTAGCAGGAGAATCAATACCGCCAGTGACACCGTTTAGAGGCTCAAGCTGGAAATCACTTGTAGCCCAAGTAGTGTCATAAGTGTTGCCATTGATAGAAGTCTTGAGCGTAGTGACTGAAACAATATCGTCAGTCTGAAGCAGAAAAGCTGAATCAGTGTTGTAGACACGAGTAGCTGAGGTGCTATAAAACACGCGGTTACATACGCCGTCAATTTCTCGTGATGCTGCACCAATGCTTAATTCAATAAGCGCATCATCTACAGAATCAGTAATACGCAACGCCGCTTTAACTTCAGCAAGTGTGCAATAACCGTTAACAACTGCCACAAAAAACTCCTAAGAAAACCCTACCCCTATTGTACCCGTTTTATACCGTAAAAATATAAGTCACACGAAACAGGGTTAACCTCAAAAGCATACTGTTCAAACAAGTCATCAAAGTTGAAAAAAAATCTAAAGTCATCCTCAGTTAAGTTGTAGTAATAATCCCATTCCAGCGTGAGTGGAGAATCTTGAGGCGTTGTTCTAGTAGTGCCATGTTCAGCCCTGCCCTCAGTAGCGCAAGTAAAGAACACATAACGGTTACTCATACGGATCATGTTGGCAAAAGTCTCACGCCAGAAAGGGTTGTGTTCAAAACATTCTGCAGAAACTACACAATCAAACCAGCCGTCAGCAGCATCAACTTCCTGCCCGTAAGCAACAACGTCAACACCAGCACCCTCAGCAACATCAACGCCAACATATTCCTCAGCGTTAAAAAAGTCTCGCACTGTACCGTTAATGTTTAGCGAACCAATCTCAAGCACACGATTAGCCACAAACGCATCAGGGAATAACGCCCTAAGTTTATTAAAGAAGTCACGCTGTTCAGGGTGTGCCATTATTCCAGCCCCAAAATCCTACGCCGTGAAAGAGTCCAAAAGCCGTCAGTGTAGTCACGGTTCTGCTTCTTCATTTTCAGATAAGACTCATTCAACGTATACGCCTTACCTATACGCTCCTCAAAGTCTTTATGAAACACAGTGCCCTGTTGAACGTGACTGTGTGGAATAGCAACCTCGTCAATTTGAAAACCTAAAGTTTCAGCACGCCACCTATATTCATCATCCTCAAAATTGGCAGGGTGAATAGCCTCGTCAAACAAACCCACAACGCCAACAAATTCTTCACCAATAGCAAAGAATTGAAAGTGTGGCCACTCGTCACTGATAAGCATTTTGCTGCTATCGCTCATGCGGTGCAACAGTTCTAAACCGCCAGGCTCAAACTGCATATCATCACTAGCAATAAACCAGCGGTCACAATGCGGAAAAGACTTGATACCCAAATTCCAAGAAGAAGCCACACCTAAATTAGAAGGCATATTTAAAATGGTGACCTGTTCAACCAGTTCAGGAATATCATCAACGCTTAACGAATATTTGCCACCGTTATCAATAATGAGCAAATGAGCTACAGGGTAATCAATAGACTCAAGCAACCTGTCAAGCAGATCATACCTATTAAGTGTGGGAATTATGAGGTTATCAAGCATTGAAGAAATCTCTCAAGAATGGTAGCCAATACCAAGCCCAAACCCGTTCAACATCAAATTCTTTAGCAAAATCTATAGACGGCTTAGAAACGCCACGGGGCGCATTATAGGCAAGCTTCAGCGCGTTCACAATAGAACCAATGTTAGGCACGTTATAGAAAGACTGCTGAGGTTCATCCCAGAACGGTTGACCATCTACAAGGAAACTGTCAGGGCCTGCAAGGTCTTGAGTAGCCGCCCAGTTAGAAGTGATAACTCTAGTGCCACAAGCCTGAGCTTCCACTACAGGCACGCCAAACCCTTCACCGTAGCTAACTTGTAGCATCACATCAGAAGCCGTGTAAACGCCTGCTAGGTACTCGTCAGGGTAGCCTGTGCGGTTTACGTCAGTGTTGAGAATGCGCACACATTCATCAGACAAGCCACAAGCACGCAACAAGTTAGGAATATTGAAACCGCCAAACACAGGTGAAGGCTCACTGTGTAAATAAAGGTAAGCGTCAGGGTGAGACTGGCGAAAAATACTAAACGCCATAATCTGTTCAGCCAAAGCTTTCCTATGCACAAGGCCATTAGCCTTATTGGCTGCCACGATAGACACAAGAAAAGCATCCTCAGGAACGTCTAAGTAATCACGAGTAGGCACACCAAACACAGTGTCAGTAGGTTTCATAATGCTTGTGTCAATAGCGTGAGGGATATACGTTGACTTAATGCCAGCCTTCTCCAACTGGCGCTGACCGTGTGGACTCATAGTAATAGGAGTCACGTTAGGGCGCAAAAGAAACTTCATAACGTTAGGCGGCAAAGTAACGTGATCTAGTGGAGTCCAAGCAATAACATCACCATCAAACTGCATATCATTGTAAACCCACTGATCATAAAGAGTAACTACAGCATCTTTAATATCAGGGTGCTTAGAAGTAAAGTCTTTATGCCAAACCGGAATGACATCATCACTGTAAGGCTTAAACCCTCGTGGATAATGTGGAATCTTCCCGTGAGGCGTTTTGATTTCCTGAATAGAACCCTCAAGCCCATAGTTAGACAAGTTAGCCACTTTCAACCCATGCTTAACCATGCGATCAATAAGAAGCTTAACCTGCACGCCATAGCCTGTAGGCGAATCGTAAGAGTTAGAAGCTACGGAAACAACACCGCGCAATTTTTCGATAGCCATAATTTCCCTTTCATAGGTTTATTTAAGTATAGTAAACATGAAAGCCCTTACTGTATCTGGAGCAGTAAGGGCTTTTACTTTGCCAAAAGAACAACCCCCCTAGTGAACCTACACACTAGAGGGGCTGAACTATTTAGCTACAGCTTATGGCTGGAGCAGGTACTTAACCTTTGCTGCGTGGGTAAGTCCACCAGCGAAGCGGTAAGTGAATCGGTAAGCGGTTACGTCGTTTGCGAAGTAAGCGTCTGCCGAAGTAGCAACCTCAAGACCAGTGGTAACAATCTTGAATGCGCTGAGGTCACCGAACAGAACTGACTTAGTGCCAGTTGCAATGTCAGCCAGTGCAGGGTTCTCGTATACAGGGAAGCCAGCGAAGCTGTCAGGCTGTCCAACGCCTACCTGGTAGAGGTAGTTGCCAGCAGTATCCTTGAGCTTACGGATAGCACCGAGGGTCTTGGTGTTAACCATGTAGCCAGCGCCAGCCATACGAGCAGCACCGTCAACCGAGTAAGCCAAATCAAACAGGTTGTCTGCAGAGATAGCGGTAGCGGTAGAAGCAGTAACGCCAGAACCAGCAGCACCAACGAGGGTGGTTGTGGTGGAGGAGTTGATTGCGTAACCGATAGCGTTACCAGCCTGCTCAGCAATGACAGCTTCAATGTCGAAGCCAGCGTCAGAGATAAGCTCGTTAGCTACAGGAACGATAAAGCCAGTTTTTGAAGGCTGCAGAAGCAGGCTATCAAATGTGGGGTTACTTTCCGAAATAGCCGAACCAGCGGAAACTGCTGCTGCAGTGCTGAAAGCGGTGTAAATAGGAATGCGGATATCGTTACCAGAGTTACGCAGGATAACCTCAGAGGTGTCCAGCATAGGGCCTACGAGACGAGCCGCACCGTATACGCGATCCAGGAAGGATACAGGTACAGTGTTTGCGGAAGGTACGAGAGTTGCGCGAGCCTCGAAGTTGTGACCGCGAACTTCACCGTTAGCCATAGCGCGGAAAAGGTCAGCGTCAGAACGTGCTTCAACTGCAGGCATGAAAGAACCAGCAGCTTCAACAGCCTGAGCAGAACGCTCCTCTGCACGCTGTGCAGTTTCGATAGAACGCTCTACAGCAGTAATGTCTGCCTCAATGCGCTCAATGGTTTCAAGGTCAGTCTGAACCAGACCGCGGCTTTGTGCTTCAGCGTCAGCGATAACAGAACGAACCTGAGCGATCAGGTTAGCCTTCATCTCCTGCTGAGATTTGATGAATGACATCAGATTTTCTCCAAATTGTTAGTAGGTGTTAACTGGCGAATGACGCTCAAGCCAACGGAATAATGCAGTGGCGAATGACGCTCAACTAAAAACAGTATACCGCATATACAGATAACCTAATTTTTGTAAAGGAAATCCCCTAGCTCAGAACCGTCCGGAACAAAACTAGGGGAAACCATTACCGCACCCCTGCGGTCTAAATATCCTAGAGGCCTAGAATATCTAGCTTCTTTTTCTTCAAAGCCAAAAGCGCCAAGTCACCAACAACGCTATCCTCAGGCTTAGCTTCAAATGATGCAGAAGGTGAAAGCTTTTCAATAACGCTAGTGAGCAAGTCACGGGCGTGGTCATCCAAATCTTCACCAGCCTCAAGCTTAGTAATAGCTGCATCAAGCGCGTCAGGATCAACTGCAGTGCGCTTTGCAAGTGCATCTAAAGAACGTACTGAAGTAGAGCCTGCAGTTCCAGCGTAGGCAGGAAACGCAACAATGCTGACTTCATGAAGGCGAACCGCCTGCAATGTGCGCTCATTACCCTCAGCGTTCCAAGAGTCTTTAATAACGTTAAAGCCAAAGCTCATAGAATCTACAAGACCAGTACGCAACAGTTCAGCAGTATCGCGCCCAAGCTGAGTGTTAGGCAGTTTAGCCTCAACGCGCAAGCCACGAGCATCCTCAGTCAACGTCATAGACTTAGCACGAGTAGAACCAAGCACCTGACCAGAATCGTGATTCCACAAAAGCTTTACATCATTACGAGACTTAAGCGAACGAGTAAAAGCACCAGGTGCAACAAACTCAGTAAAGCCGCCCAAGTTCTCACTACGAGAATTGAAAACAGAAGCATAGCCGGTAAAGGTCATACCGTCACCGGTTTCACGAATCTCAAAGTCTGCGTTAGATACGCGCATTTCAATCTTGCCTCGTGAGCGCCCAGCCATTTGATCATGAGGCTGTTCAGGCATTTCAGGTTCAGGCAAAGCGTCAATCTTTTCCAGCACTGCAATATCAACTAGGGCAACAAGTTCAGTAGGTGACCAAGCGCCTTCTTCTTCATCCCAAACAAAAACCTCAGCTTGAGAATCATTTACTGAAATAACTTGACCATGCTCAACATCATCCCCATTAATCCAGCGCACCAAGTCACCAGCAGACAATTCGCCAGCTACAGCTCGAATATTCATATCTTTATTATCTCCTATTTTTAAGGCACGTTCGCCTTCAAATGGTTCATCAGTAGAAAGCGAAATTGCAACAGCTTGGTCAATCGCATCCTGCTTAGTTTTGTGACAACCGAAAGCTACGCCGTCAGCATCAACAACAGCCCAACCACTCTTGCAGTCTTGCGTGTCTTTAGCAATGTAATAAGGCATATTAATCCTGTCTTAAAACTCCAACTTGAACATCATCAGAAGCAACAGCAACTAATGACTGTGATTGAATAAACTCCATCTTTATGCTTTCCCCACCGCGTAGACGATAACCATCACCGTCAGTACCAGCAAGCCAAACCTCAGTGTTACCGTTAAACTTTTCAGCAAACGCCAACTGCAAAAATACTGTAGTTGTTTGAGAGCCAACGTTACTAAACTTCATAACATAGTTACTAGAAGCGTCAAGAGTATGAAGCTTGTTAGTGTGCATTGCAGAACCAGCCTGATTAGATCCAGTCATAAATTCTGCAGAAATAGTTGTGCCGCCCGTATATGAAGTGACGGCCTTAAACACTGCATCATGTGCGTCACCGTGAGTACGGTTAATGTTGTAAGCAGGAATAGCGCTACCAGTCAAAGTAGGCGTAGCGCCCTCAATCAGCTCAGCATAAATATTGCTAGTATCAGTGACAATTTCATAAAACTGAATCTGCAACCCATTAGCGCCAGTAGCAATATTGAAAGAAGCTGTTGACCCAGAAGTAATATCAAACTTGCGAGACAGCAAGTAAACATAACCGGCACGAGTCAAATCCTGAGAATCAAGAGCAGGCTCAAGATTTTGCACAATAGTAGTTTGTGCATCAGCAGACATTTCAGAAATAGTAGATACAGCCGTACCCACCGTGAAAGTGTTACCTGTAACACCCATTACTTAGCACCGTAAACATTCTCTGAACCGTCAACTGCAGCGATTTGGCTAACAGGCTGAAGCTGTGTGGAAGGTACTCCAGTGTGACCAATAGCAGGCAAGTTCAAAGCAGCCATAGTCTGTGCAGGGTCGAAACCAGCAAGGATAAGTTTCTGCGCCATAGCTACACGCTCAGACTCAGCAGACAACTCAGCCGCGTTAATGTTTACGTTAGCCAAAGGCACGCGCACAGTCTCAGCAGAAACGTCATCAATCGGGCGCAAATCTTCCCAACGGCGCACATCATTGATAGTGAGATAGCCAGACTGTAGACCAGTAGAGTATGCGCTAGAACGTGCCTGAATGTTAGCGCGAAGCAAGCTATCAAGGTTGAACTTTAAGAAAGCATTTTCACCGCCAGGAGTACGCGCCATCAAAGGCGAAAGAGCGCCCTCAAGTTTAGCCGTCAAAGGCACAATGCTGGTAGACAGCCAAGCCCTGTTGCTTTCCTCAACAGAAGCATACGAGTTAGTTCCAGGCAGACCCATCAGGTGAGGTGGAACATTGAAAGCACGAGCAACATCAGCAACAGCCTGATTACGAGAATCAACCAGCGTTGACTTGTCAGGGTCAATCTGTGTTGACTTCCACTGAGCGCCACCAGACAAAACGCCAGTCTTGTGGCCACGAGACCAACCAGCATGAGCCTTATCAAAACCGTTACGCAACTGATCAGACTGTTCTTGAGTCAAGCTACCAGGGAACTCAATAACGCCAGAAAGGTTAGTACCAGAACCAAAGAAAGTAGCAGCAAACTTTTCAAGTGCTAAAGCTAGACCAAAGTTTTCCTTCAGCGCTTCAACACGAGAAACGCCACGCACAGCGCCAGGCCTTAGCAGGTCAGGAATGAAAACAATTTCTTCATTACTGAGAGACTTCTTTTCGCCCTTAACGTTGAACTGCAAACGCCCAAGACCGTTACGCTTTACCTCAACAGTTGTTGGGTTCAAAACAACAAGGTTAACAATCTCACCTTGTGCATTGCTGAACACGCGAATAAAGCAGTTACCGTCAAGCAGTAGCGAAACAATAGCCGCGCTATAAAAAGCTTCTTTAGGAAGATCTACGTCAGGCTTCTGCACCCAAACAGGAGCAGGGCGAAAAGGGTAACGCGCACCATCACGGCGAACATAGCAATCTAGTGGCAGTGTAGAAATTGTGTCAGCAATCAGACTAACCGCACTGTAAACAGCATTGACCTGAAACACGGTCTCATTGGTTATATTAGTTCCACTGAGTTGACCAAACTCTACACTGTCACCAGAAGCCCAAATTGCTTGATACGAAACTGCACGAGATTCAAAAAAACGTTCAAACATTACTTAGTTACCGCCAACCCGATAAGAATGAGAAATACGCCGCCAACAATAAGACCTGCAACAGGTGTTATTAAGGCTGCTCCGGCGGTGATAGCTACAGCACCGGCAAGCTGAATAATAGTTGACATGAAAACCTTTACCCGAAAAATTGAGGTATTACTTCTTCTAGTCTACCAACAGTAGCGCGGTCATGTGCCATAATGCTCGCAACAGCAGCGTCAATCTTACGAGGGCTATTACGCGCATCTTTTTTAATGTGAGGCCCTGCAGGTGTCTGCTTCAAAACAGCGTTATCAAAATGGCGTGCAAGCGTAGGGTTACCGTCATGAATAAGGCGCTTTTCAACCACACCATCAAACAGCTTTTGACAAGCCTTAATCATGCGCGAAGGTGACTGAGGATATTCAACAATCGGAAACCCTTGATCTTCTAAAGCCTGCATAGTACGCGCCCAACGGAAAGGGTCAAACACAATCTCTTTAACGTTAGGGTGTTCCTGACAGAACTCAACAATAGTTGCTTCAACGTCAGCAATATCAACGCGCCAATCATCCCCATCATGATCAAGGTCTTTCTCCCACGCCTTGACCAAAAAGATTTCAGGCAACTCGTCACCGTCAGGAATAGTGCAACCAACAACAACAGTAGAGTCACCATTGAATGAACCGTCAACGCCCAACACAATTTTGTTATCAGAAGTGATAACAGGATTACCTGCACACTCATTCCAATAACCTGCAGGCAACCACGCCTCAGCAGAAGAAACCCACTGATTCAAACGCTTAGTTCTAAACTCAGCCTCAGGAGTTCTACGCACCGCGCTTTCAAAATCTTGCTGAGAAACAATATCACCATAGCCAGGGTTAGCAATCTCCCAAGCCTCAGGGCTTTTATGATCCATGTCTGCAGGAGCTTCCCACCAAGCGGCAAAGAATGCAGGGTCAACCACTTCACCAGAAGCAACCTTCTGAGCATACTGATAAAGACTGTAAGCAATAGAGTCTTTACCCGTCATGTCAGACTTCACGCCTGCAGTAGTAATAGCAACAAGTTGCCCAATCTTGCCACGGTTACCCATAGCCAAACTGAACACATCAAACAAGTCACGGTTCTTATGCGCGTGCAATTCATCCATGATTACGCGGCTGGGGTTCATTCCTTCTTTGGAAAAACTTTCAGCAGACACCACTTTAAAAACTGAATTAGTAGCAGGCACAAAGATTGAATCTTTATAAATGGTTACCATTTCTGATAATTCTGATTCTTCAACCATTCGCCTAGCTTCACCAAACACAATACGAGCCTGCTCTTTTTCAGCAGCTACGGCAACAACTTCACCGCCACTAATGCCCTCAGCAATTAGCGAATAAAGCCCAATAGCAGCTGACGATAACGCACTCTTACCGTTCTTACGAGGCATACCAATAAGGGCAGTCTGCGCTAACAGCCCGTCATTCTCGTCACGAGCATAAAGCCTAAGCAATAACTGCTTCTGCCAGTCACGCAAAACAAGCGGATCACCAGCACGCCCAGCAATACCATCCTTACCAATAGAGCCAAACGTCTCAGCAAAGATAGCAGCAAACTCACCATCACCGCGAGCAATAGCGTCAGCCGGTACAGGCGTAAGAATCGCAGGCGGCCAACTAGCCAAGACTATCCTTCTTAGCCTGCTTAGCTTCCATCAACTCCTGCAACTTGCTCTTAGTCTTAGCACTCACCAAACCAAGACGGGTACGGTCAGCAGGGCTGAAGCCCATCAAAGACAAACCGGAAACAATCTGCTTCTCAGTCTCCAACAAACTCATATTGATTTGACGGTTCACAGGATCAGCCACCCACTGCTCACGCAAAACCTCACGCCGGTCAAGCAACTCACAAACCATTTGCACAAGTTGCAAATCAGTACGGATAGAAATCCACATTTCACCAGCACCAAAAATTGAATCCCACAACTGACGGCCTGCAGGAGCAAGAGGGCGCAACGGCTCAGTGTAGCCATACTCCATAGGCGCAACCGCATCATTCAAACGCATACCACGCTTACCAGGGTTCCCCTGAAGAATCTTTAGCTCAGCCGGTTTAGGTGGATTAGCCACAGTTCGAACATCCTTTCGAATTCCCTTGTGTTCGCGTTTCCAGCCTAGCACTACATCTAGTACCCGAGGGGTTTGAACTGCGGATATACACAGAAGGCTTGGCTGGGGGGTGAGGAGTGGCGTGTTTGTCACAAAAAAATCCCCCCCGGTCTATGACGTAGGGGGGTTTGTGGCACTATATGTAGTGTTTAGGTGTTGTTCGAAGGTCTATTCGATTGGTTTGCTTCCTCGTGAACGGTTGCAGGAAGGGTGGGCTGGGTAAAGGGTCTACTACATATGTGGCAAATGATTGCGTTTGCTATTACTTGACGGCGTGCCTGCTGGTGGGCATACCCATATAGGGCTGACTTCTTTGCTTTGTAGTTGGGGTCTGAGTTTTTTGCGGCCTGCTTACGGGTGTCTAATTCTTTCTGGTGTTCTGGGCAGCGTGACCCTCGTGAGAGTGTGCCACATATTACGCAGGGTTTATTGAAGGCCATTGATAGCCTCACGCATCTTGTTGGCTTGTAGTGACCATTGCAACGTTAAAGCTTCTGCATAGCTTTCTTCTGAATGGGGTTGCCAGTTTTTCCGCAACGTTCTAACCATGTCTGGAATGTTTGCAATTGAGCTAATGAATGGGCTTGTGTATCCTCTTGCGCCGTGTGGTGTGCTGATTACTGGCAGTGCATAGCTGAGCGCTCTAGCTATCTTGAGGGAAGTGCCTGAGCCTTCTGTCACGGGGTTGATAAAGGCGTGGGCTGTTTTGAAATAGTAGTCCATTTGTTTCTCGGTTACTGCTCCTATCAGTTCAACGTTGTCTGAGTTGGGTGTGAGGGCGTTACATACGTTGCCTAGTATGCGTATCTTGTATTCGGGTAGTAGTGGTGCAAGTGATAGTAGGGTTTTAGCGGCTTGAATGTTTGGGCCGTATAGTGATCCTATAAAGATTAGGTTTAATTCTTCTCCTGTTGCTTGTTGTGGTTGGAGTGTTAGCCCGTTTGGTATGTGTGTTGTGGGTGTGGTGAATGGGTAGAGCTGGCGCATGGCTGTTAGGTCTTGTGTGCTGGTGTAGGTCATGTGTTCAGCTTGTTGTGTTGCTCTGCGTTCTAGTGAGGCTATGAGGTCATTCTCTAGGGCGCGTGGGCGTTGCTGACGGCTGTTGACTGTTTCGCAGTTGTGGCTGTCATAAATGTAGGGTCTGCCATCTATGAGGTCTAACAGCCAGGGGTGTTCAAGAATGATTAGGTCAGGGTCACTATCGTCAATGGCTTTCCTGAAATTGGTTAGGTCATCTTTAACTATTGAAGGGATAGGGTCATAAGTGGTAACGCCTGACTTGAATAGTTGTTGCGCCCTGATGCGTGCTATAGGATCAGCAGCAATGGTTCTGTAGTTTGTTGCGCCTACACGTTGCCACGAGTCTGCACCACTCCAGTCAAGGGCGTGAATGGTTACTTCAGGTATGTTGCTGAGTAGATTCCAGCAACGTTCTTGACCGCCTGAGGTGGCTGGATAGATAGGCCACGGCGTGAGCGCTAAAACTTTCATTCTTGATCCAATGCTGTGCGTAACTGATTGTAATCGTTAGGGCTAATAATGATGCGGTAAGGGTTCTGTTCATCCCCGGCGTTAAAGAACAGCACTCCACGATCAAAGCCTTCTTGCCACGCTTCAGCTCGTGCTTGTTGTACTAATGGCGTACAGCAGCCGTCACACCCGTGTATCCCTGCTGAGTGACCTACCCCGTGAGTGCAGTCAAGTTCTCCAGTTCTCACCGTGTTTCCCTACTCGCCCAGCCATCACCCTTAAACTGCACACTAGAACGCTGAGGCTTACGCACTAAAGGCATGTCACAGTAGCTACACATTATTTGTACATCTGAGGTCATGGAATGTACAACTTCTTCACGATAGCCACACTCACACTGGTAAACGTAGGAAGGCATAGTTTCCCCTTTCAATTAATTACAGTTTATATACAGTACCCGTAAAATCAACACCCTGCTCAAGCACAAAGGTTACAAGCCCAGGCACGCTATCTTCACCGCTGCGCTTTTTGTACCAGCCTGAACCGTTATCTAATGTTGAAGCCATAATAACAAAGCGTGAACCGCCGTTAGTTGTTGATCCCATTTCGGTAACGCGCAAATGGTGAAAGTGACCGTGGCACAGAATAGTTGCCTCACTTACGGGCTGACGGCCAAAAGCTTGCTTCTTCCACCAATCCCCAATGCCCTCAGGTCTTTGCACCTGATGCCCGTGAACAAGACCAAGAATGTGGAAGTTGTCACCAAACACATCAAGGGCTAATGACTCGTCATGTGGCTGAGGCTCAAGGAACTTTATAGGTAGTTCAAGTTCACCGGCTAGGCGTGCTAACTGACGGCCAATATATACGCCCCAATCATCAGTTGCTTTACCTACTGTTTGACCGTTAACGCGCCACTGACAATGGTTAGAACCTATAGAGGCATAAGTAACCTCAGGCACAAGCTTCACAATCAGTTTCAATGTCTGCCAAGCAAACGTTGTTGCAAGGTCAACCTGTTCCATAATGCTCAAGTCATTTGACTGAAGCTGTTGCATACTTGCGGCGTTACTAAAGTTTTCTACCGTATCGCCCATGTCAGCAAAAATAACCTTAGAAGGCTTTTCCCGTTTAATCTGATCCATGAGGCGTTGCTGCATCAGGCCTACACGTTCAATAAGGCTTTGACTATCACCACGATAGTCAACCTTTCCAACCTGCAAATCAGACCACAAC
>ERZ1034363.835-NODE-835-length-19232-cov-23.140381_pt1 | contig 19232 bp, 20 predicted proteins | sample MGYA00520616_ERZ1034363 | MGnify/ENA primary metagenome ERZ1034363 (study PRJEB33736, sample SAMEA104284506) | Azolla filiculoides | biome: Urban; feature: Water surface; material: Ditch water | place: Netherlands | collected 2015-10-28 | depth 0-0.1 m ...
CTCAATTAAGGCTAAGGCGGTCATGCCTACCGTAACTTGCTCACCGGTCGAGACTATCATGTCCAGCTCGCGCGGATCCGGCTCGGCCATGAGCTCTTTGGCTAGGTTGATGAGTTTGTTGGTTTCGCCAGACATGGCGGACACCACCACGACCACTTGGTGGCCCATGGCTTTGTAACGCGCGACGCGTCTGGCCACATTGCGAATGCGATCTGGGTTGGCGACCGAGGTGCCACCGTATTTTTGTACTATAAGTGCCATTTACTGCTTCCTAAATAAACTGCGTTTACTGTGTTTTTTGTTTGACCCACTCGGCCACGCTGGCCAGAGCTTGTGGCAATTGGCTGGCATCGGTGCCGCCGGCCATCGCCATGTCGGGTTTGCCGCCGCCTTTGCCGCCCACTTGGCTGGCGACGTGGTTGACCAAATCGCCGGCTTTTAGTTTGCCAATTAAATCGGCCGTGACGCCGGCAGCTAAGCTGACTTTGCCGTCTTGAACGCTGGCTAAAACGATGGCCGCCGATTTGAGTTTGTCTTTGAGTTTGTCCATGGTCTCGCGTAGCGCATTGGCATCGGCGCCTTCAAGGTTGACCGCTAAGACTTTCACGCCGTTGATGTCGCTGGCCTGGCCAACTAAATCGTCGCCTTGGCTGGCAGCCAATTTGGATTTCAATCTGGCCAATTCTTTTTCTAAGGCTTTGGCGTGCTCGCTCAATTGCGCGACTTTGTTCGCCACCTCGCTGCTAGGCGCTTTGAGCTCGTGGGCCAATTGCGCGATCAAGGCTTGTTGCTGGTTAATTAAACGCAGCGCGCCGTGGCCAGTGGTGGCTTCTACGCGCCTGACGCCTGCGGCCACGCCGGATTCGCCGGTGATTTTAAATAGGCCGATGTCGCCGGTGCGGTTCACGTGGGTGCCGCCGCATAATTCGCGTGAGCTGCCGATGTCTAGCACGCGCACTTCGTCGCCGTATTTTTCACCAAACAGCATCATGGCGCCGGTTTTTTGCGCCGATTCTATGTCCATGACGCGCGCTTGGCACTCGGCATTGGCTAAAATTTCGGCATTCACTATGGATTCCACTTGAGCGATTTCTTGCTCGGTCATGGGGGCGTTGTGGACAAAGTCAAAGCGGGTTTTGTCCGCGTCCACCAAGGAGCCTTTTTGTTGCACGTGGCCGCCTAATACTTCACGCAAGGCTTTGTGCATCAAGTGCGTGGCCGAATGGTTGCGCATGATGTTGCTGCGGGCCGTTAAATCGACCGTGGCTTTTAAGTTGTCGCCGACTTTGAGGCTGCCGGTTTTTAACACGCCGTGATGGCCAAACACCGCGGCTTGGATTTTTTGCGTGTCTTCCACGGCAAAAATACCTTGCTCGCTTTTAAGCAAACCGGTGTCGCCCACTTGGCCGCCCGATTCGGCATAGAAAGGCGTGCTGTCTAAGACCACCACGCCTTGCTCGCCTTCGTTTAATTGCGGCACGACGCTGCCGTCTTTGTATAAGGCCAAGACCTTGGCTTGCGTTTCTAAACTAACGTAGCCTTTGAATTCGGAATTGGCACCGCTGTAGTCTAGGTTGGCGGCCATTTTAAATTTGCCAGCCGAGCGCGCTTGTTCTTTTTGGCGGCTCATGGCGGCGTCAAAGGCAGCGCTGTCTACCGCGACATTGCGCTCGCGGCAAATGTCGGCGGTTAAATCCAAGGGGAAGCCAAAGGTGTCGTGCAATTTAAAGGCCAAGTCGCCGTTAAAGGTGGTGTTGGCGGATTGGGCCATGCTGGCCAATTCGTTTTCTAAAATTTCCATGCCGTTTTCTATGGTTTCAAAGAAACGGTCTTCTTCCAATTTGAGTGTGCTGGTGATGCGCGCTTGTTCGGTTTTGAGTTCCGGGTAAGCGTCGCCCATTTCCTTGACCAAGTCGGCCACCAAGCTGTGGAAGAAGGCACTGCGTGCGCCTAATTTGTAGCCATGACGGATGGCGCGGCGCACGATGCGGCGCAGCACGTAACCGCGGCCTTCGTTGCCAGGGATGACGCCGTCGGCAATCAAGAATGAGCAGGCGCGGATGTGGTCGGCCAGCACTTTTAAGCTGGGGCTGTTGAGGTCGCTGGTGTGGGTCGCCTTAGCGGCCGCGGCGATCAAGCCTTGGAATAAATCGATTTCGTAATTGGCGTGCACGTGCTGCAATACCGCAGCCAAACGCTCCAAGCCCATGCCGGTGTCGACGCTGGGTTTTGGTAGCGGGTGCATGACGCCGGCTTCATCGCGGTTAAATTGCATGAAGACGTTATTCCAAATCTCGATGTAACGGTCACCGTCTTCATCGGGGCTGCCCGGTGGGCCACCAAAATGGTGATCGCCGTGATCGTAGAAAATCTCCGTGCAAGGGCCGCAAGGGCCGGTGTCGCCCATCATCCAGAAGTTGTCTGAGGCATAACGCGCGCCTTTGTTGTCGCCTATGCGTATGATGCGGTTGGCCGGCACGCCTATGTCGTTTAGCCAGATGGCGTAGGATTCTTCGTCCTCGGCATAAACGGTGACGGTGAGTTTGTCTTTAGGCAGTTTGAATACGTCGGTCAGCAATTCCCAAGCGTAGCTGATGGCTTCTTTTTTGAAGTAATCGCCAAAGCTGAAGTTGCCCAACATTTCAAAGAAAGTATGGTGGCGCGCGGTGTAGCCGACGTTTTCTAAGTCGTTGTGTTTGCCGCCTGCGCGTACGCATTTTTGGCTGGTGGTGGCACGCGTGTAGCTGCGTTTATCAAAGCCCAAGAACACGTCTTTGAATTGGTTCATGCCGGCGTTGGTGAACAACAAGGTTGGGTCGCCGTGTGGCACCAATGAGCTGGACGACACCACTTGGTGGCCTTTTTCGACGAAGAAGGCTAGAAAAGCAGAACGGATTTCATTGCTGCTGGGTTGGCTGCTGAGTTTAATGGTCATAGTTTACTGTGTGACTGCGTTTCTTATGTAAAAGCCAGGCTAACTGGCTGGCTCGTCGTTCGTTATGCTGCTCAATACTTTTTTAATCACATCAAAGCTAAAGCCGCGGCTTTGTAAAAACCGGGCTTGCTTGGCCCATTCTTCGCGGCTACTTGGCGCCCCTCGGTATTTCTTTAAGCACACGGCTTTGGCGTTTTCCAGTTCGTGGGCTTTTATTTCTTCCACGGCACCGGCGATTAAGTCTTCGGCTACGCCTTTTTCACGCAGCTCGCTGGCGACTTTGGCACTGCCGTAGCGCACTTTTCTGGCGTGCACCAATTGCTCGGTAAACCTAGCGTCGCTTAACCAGCCACGCTTTTTAAAATCATCCAATATGGCCGGGATGTCGTCCGACTCTTCGGCATAGGCCTTTAGTTTTTGCGCCAATTCAACATAAGAATACTCGCGCTTACCCAAGTAATCCAAGGCGCGCTGGCGCAAACTTTTAGCTTGGTAGACGATGGCTGACCCCGCTTAAGGCTGTGCTGCTAGTCTTCTTCGGCTTCCGCGCGAACCGCCGGCATGGCGTCGGCGATGGCTTTCATGTTGGCACGAATTTTTGCATCGATTTCATTGGCGATCGCCGGGTTGGCTTTCAAGAAGTCACGCGAATTGTCTTTGCCTTGGCCGATTTTTTCACCGTTGTAGCTGTACCATGCGCCGGCTTTTTCGACGAACTTGGCGTTCACGCCCAATTCAATGATTTCGCCTTCGCGGGAGATGCCTTCGCCGTACAAGATATCAAATTCAGCTTGTTTGAACGGAGGCGCTACTTTGTTTTTGATGACTTTGACGCGGGTTTCAGAACCGATGACCTCGTCGCCTTTTTTGATGGCGCCAGTGCGGCGTATGTCTAAACGCACGGAGGCGTAGAATTTAAGCGCGTTACCGCCGGTGGTCGTTTCAGGGTTACCAAACATCACGCCTATCTTCATGCGGATTTGGTTAATGAAGATGACCAAGGTGTTGGTGCGTTTGATGTTGCCGGTCAGTTTACGTAAGGCTTGGCTCATCAAGCGGGCTTGCAAGCCCATGTGTGAGTCACCCATTTCACCTTCAATTTCCGCGCGTGGCGTTAGGGCGGCGACCGAGTCCACCACCACGATGTCGACTGAGCCTGAGCGCACCAACATGTCGACAATTTCCAAGGCTTGTTCGCCGGTGTCCGGTTGCGAGATCAATAAATCCGGCACGTTAACGCCTAGTTTGGCGGCGTATTGCGGATCCAAGGCATGCTCGGCATCGATAAAGGCGGCCGTGCCACCCATTTTTTGCATTTGCGCAATCACTGACAGCGTCAGCGTGGTTTTACCAGACGATTCTGGACCGTAAATTTCCACCACACGGCCGCGCGGTAAACCGCCTATGCCTAAGGCAATGTCCAGGCCCAATGAACCGGTGGACACCGATTGGACGTCTTCGCCTATGCTGCCATCACCCATACGCATGATGGACCCTTTGCCGAATTGCTTTTCAATCTGCGCTAATGCGGCGGCAAGTGCTTTGCTTTTGTTGTCATCCATGGTGTTTTGCCTCTGAGTTTTATGTGGTTTTGATTGCGTTTAACAGCCTGTAATTATTTCATAAATCAAGGCTTAAGGTAAGTGCAATCAGCCCTTCAATTAGGGTTTTTGCCGATTGCTGGCGAATTTCTTGGCGGCTGCCGTTAAAGTGCGCAGTCGTGCTGCGGGGCGCTTGATTTTGCCCTAACCAAGCGAAGCAAACCGTGCCCACCGGTTTGGCCGGCGTGCCACCGCCGGGGCCGGCAATGCCGGTGACGGCGGCGCTTAATTGGCTGCCACTTATGGCCATCACGCCGCTGGCCATTTCCACGGCGGTTTGTTCGCTGACGGCGCCAAACTTATCCAAGGTGTCGCTGGCTACCTTGAGCAGGTTTACTTTGCTGGCATTGCTGTAACTGACAACCGCGCATTCAAACCAGGCCGAGCTGCCGGCCACGCGCGTGATGATTTCCGCACCCAGGCCACCGGTGCAAGATTCAGCCAAGCTTAAGGTTAGGCCTCGGGCTAGCAGTAAGCTGCCGAGTTGCTCGGCCAGTAGGCTTAAGTCCTCAGGCGCTGACATGGCTAATCTGCATTAATAATTGCACGCTCAGCATGGCGTAAACGGCGGCCAGTAAATCGTCCAACATCACGCCTAAGCCATTCTTAAATCGCTTATCCAATTGGCGTATCGGGTAGGGTTTCCATATGTCGAATAAGCGGAACAGCAAAAAGGCCGTTAGCGTCCACTGCCATTCATTCGGCGTGACGGTTAACACCAACATCATGGCGACAATTTCGTCCCAAACGATGCTGCCGTGATCGGGCACGCCCAGCGCGTCACCGGTGACTTGGCAGAAATAGATACCGAGCAGGAATAGGACGGCGATGATGATTAATTGCGTGCTCAAGGCATAGACGGAAATCAGCCAGAAAAATGGCAAGCCAACCAAGCTGCCAAAAGTGCCCGGGGCTTTGGCAGCCAAGCCGCTACCGAGGCCTAAAGCAAAAAAGTGCGCCGGGTGCTGCAATAGCAAGCTCACGCTGGGTTTATTTGAAGTGGTCAAAGCCTAGCTCCTTGATGTCTAAAATCGCCTTATCTAGGCCATGCACGACCAAGCTCGGGTCTTGGGTAATTTCGCCTAGGCAGCATAAGTCCAGGCCTAGCTTGTTGCCTAATTGCAGCAGCGCATCGTGCGATGCTTTGGGTGCAGTAAAGCACAGTTCGTAGTCGTCGCCGCCGCTTAATAGCAGTTTGGCTTGGCTAGACAAGTCTAGCCCGGCGGCTTCTGGCCAATGGCAAGCGTGCGGCCATTGCGACAAATGCAAGGTAGCGCCCAGATGGGAAGCCTGCAAAATGTGGCTCAAATCGGCTAATAAACCGTCGGAGATGTCGATGGCACTGTGGGCGAGCGAGCGCAAACCATAGCCCAATGCCACACGCGGTTGCGGGCTGTGTAAGGCGGCGCTGCAGCGTTTGAAATCGCTGGGGCTGAGGCTAAGTTTGCCTTGCAATTGCGCCAGCGCCAAGGCCGCTAAACCTAAGGGGCCAGACACCCATATTTCATCGTGCAATTGGGCGCCGCTGCGTTTTAAGGCTAGTCCAGCTGGCACTTCGCCCATGATTTGTATGCTGATGGTGAGCGGGCCGCGCGTGGTGTCGCCGCCGATGAGGTCAACGCCAAATGTATCCGCGCAGGCAAACAGGCCGCGCGAGAATTCGCCTAGCCAAGCGTGATCAATGTTAGGCAAGGCGATGGCCAAGGTGGCCCATTTGGGCTGGGCGCCCATGGCTGCCATGTCCGACAAATTAACCGCCAAGGCTTTCCAGCCTAATTGGTAGGGGTCGGCATCGGCAAAAAAATGCGTGCCGGCCACCAGCATGTCGGCTGAGATGGCCAACTCCATGTTGGCGCCAACGCGGATGAGTGCGGCGTCGTCGCCCACGCCCAGTTCGCTGTGCTGCGGCGCGCGGGTGAAGTATTGGCGGATGACATCGAACTCGGACACTAGGACACCTTGCTGGCTGATTTGGGGCGAAACGCCGTCACGACGGCTTCATTGGTGGTCATGTAGGGCGCGCCGATTAAGTCTAGGCAATAGGGCACGGCGGCAAATATGCCGTGCACGGTTTGCTTGCCTTGCTCGTCTTTTAAGCCGGCTAAGGTTTGCGCGATGGCTTTCGGTTGGCCGGGTAAGTTAATAATGAGGCATTGCTTGCGTATCACCGCCACTTGCCTGGACAGAATGGCCGTGGGCACAAAGTGCAGGCTGATTTGACGCATTTGCTCACCAAAGCCGGGCATGACCTTGTCGGCCACGGCCAAGGTGGCTTCTGGGGTGACGTCACGGAGGGCGGGGCCGGTGCCGCCTGTGGTTAAAACTAGGTGGCAGTTTTCTTCATCGACCAATTGGCTTAAGGTGGCTTCAATCTCGGCTTGTTCGTCGGCGATCAGGCGTTGCACGAAACTAACCGGGCTGGTGACGGCCGATTCCAGCCAAGTTTGCAAGGACGGCAGGCCTAAATCCGGGTACACGCCCTGGCTGGCACGGTCACTAATGGAAACTAAACCAATTTTAATGAATTCTTTTGTCATCTGTTTGTCAGTAGTTGAGCTTTAAGGTTTAATCATACCATTACCAACATTAAAGGACTTTTTCATGCGCACCCCAGTCTCTCAATCAGTGAGCACAGCCGCGGCTAAGCCGGCATTATTCACCAAGCAAAAATTCATGCTGTTTGCGCTATTAAGTGCCGGCACATTGTTGCTTTGCAGTCAGCTTATGGCAGCCGAAGCCAACCCTTATGCAAAAAATTACAAAGCGCAAAATACCAGCCAGCTGAAATCCTTGAGCGCGCAACCCGATACCAAAATGCTCTTAAGCAATCATAAAGAGGATGACAACATCAGCATGCTGGAAGACGGTTACGACATGATGGGTTCCACCGGCTTTTCCGGCACCGACGCGCCCGTGGACGATGCCTTAAAGTTTGGCAAAAGCATCAAGGCCGACACGGTATTGGTTTACCGTAAATACGGCTCCGCCAAAACCGGCAGCGCTAAATTCGATTTAATCAAAGAGGCGTCTAAAAACGGCGGTGTGATAGACGAAAAAGATTTGGTGGAAGAGCCGACTGTGTATAACTATTACGCCAGCTATTGGGCTAAATTGCCCACGCCATTATTGGGTGTGCACGTCATCAAGTTGGTGAAAGCAGCCAGCGATGAAAACGAAAAAGCCCAAGCGGAGCCGGGTTTAAAAATTCTTGCGGTGATTAAAGAGTCGCCGGCCGCTAAAGCCAAGATCGTTAAAGGCGACAGCTTATTGAAAATAGGCGATCTAACGTTAAATAAACCAGACGATTTGTTCGCGGCGGTTAAACGCTATGCCGGTCAAACGGTGGCGATAGAATTGCAACACAATGGCGAGTTGGTGAAGACCAACGTCGCTTTAAATGCTAGACGCTAGTGCGGCTTTTTAACTGCCCGTTTTAGAATAAAGCTTTATTGAGTAGTAGGTGAGTGGTGATGCTGGCTGCATAGCCCAAGGCTATGGCCGGCGCCCACTTCAGGTGACCAAAAAAGGTGTAGCTACCGTGCGCTTGACCCATCAGCGCCACACCGGCAGCCGAACCTATCGAGAGTAGCGATCCACCCACGCCGGCGGTCAGTGTCACCAACATCCATTGGCCTATCGACATGTCTGGCATCATGGACAAGACGGCAAACATCACCGGAATGTTATCCACTACCGCAGAAATTAGGCCTATGGCAACGTTGGCGTAGGTCGCTCCCCATCCGCCGTACAGGCTTTGCGATAACAGCGATAAATAGCCTAAAAAGCCCAAACCGCCCACGCACAATATCACCCCATAAAAGAAGAATAAGGTATCCCATTCGGCTCGCGCTACTTTGCTGTAGATGTCGTATGGAACAGGGTTGCTGGGGTCATTGGCAAATTGGGTTTTTTCGCCGGTCATTTTTAAATAGTAAGCATAGGCTTGCAATAGGCCTAGTCCCGATAGCATGCCTAATACTGGCGGGAGATCCAGTAAGCTGTGCGCCATGACCGCCATGGCTATGGTTATAAAAAACAAGCTGATGATGCCCAAAGCACCCCGCCGCATGGGCAGTTGTATGCTGTTGCCTTTGGGTTTTTCGTTGGGGATGGCCAAGCTCATTAGGCATGCCGGCACCAACCAATTAACCAAAGCCGGTATGAACAAGCTAAAGAAAGTCCAAAAGGTGATGAGGCCGTTGCTGGCCTGTATGTTTTTTTGCCAAACCATCAAGGTGGTGATGTCGCCGAATGGGCTGAATGCGCCGCCTGCATTCGCCGCCACCACCAAGTTGATGCAGGCAAGCAAGACGAATTTTGTGTTGCTGCCGCCTACGGCCAATACCACGGCCCCCATCAGTAAGGCGGTGGTGAGGTTGTCGGCAATCGGCGATATGAAAAAAGCCAGTAAGCCGGTTACCCAAAACAAAGCGCGGTAACTTAAATTTTTGCGTATTAGCCAGGTGCGTAAAGCTTCAAAAACATGCCGTTCATCGAGTGCGTTGATGTAGGTCATGGCCACCAACAAAAACAGCAGCAGCTCGGCGTATTCCAATAAGTTGTGCCTAAAAGCCGCTTCCACCGTGTGTGAGATGGCTTGCGTTTGGTAATACCAGGCAATCAAGGCCCAAATCAAGCCTGCGGCTAGCACGACAGGTTTGGATTTACGCAGGTCGATGAATTCTTCGGCCATGACGATGAGGTAGGCGAGGGCAAATAAGCCTAGCGCAGTTATGCCTACCCAATGTTGCGTGAGGTCCATGCGATCGCCTGCTTCACCGGCCAGACTTAAGCCAGGTAAGATCAGCAACAAGCAAGCCAGCAAAGCGTTCGTTCCGCCTGTTAGGCTAAAAGCACGAAAAATGGGTTTATTCAGCAGGGCTTTCATGGTCATCTTGATCGGCGTCGTCAGCATGACCGCTTTCCACCGCGGTGATGTCTCTGAGTAGTTTAAAGATTTCTCGGCTGCTTTTCGGCGGTTTGCCGGCGGCCAATTCTTTTTGCGCATTGCGCACCAGGGTACGCAATTGCTGTATGTCGGTTTGCGGGTAAAGAGCAATGAATTCCGATAAGGCGTTGGCCTCTTTAATCATGCGATCGCGCCAACGTTCTAGGCCATGGAAATAGGCATTTTCGGCGCTGTGTTTGCCGTCCCATCGGGCCAGTTGCTCCAGTATGGGGGCGTTGTCGATGTCGCGCATGAGTCGGCCTAGGTATTGCTTATGCCGACGGATGGCGCCGTTTGCGGTGATTTTTTTGCTGTCTAACACGGCAGTGAGCACGGCTTCCGGCAAGTCCAATTTAAGCAGTTTGTCTTTAGGCAGCTCGGTTAGGCGCACGCCTAAGGCTTGCTGATCGTCGGCCTCGGCTTTGAGTTGCGTCTTGCTGATGGGCTCTTCGGCGTTTAATTTTGAGGCCAGATTGGCGTCGTAGCTAAAATCAGTGCCGCTGTTTGTCTTTTTGGCTTTCATGTTGCGGTATTATAACAGCCTTGCTGGATTGGTGCTGTCGGCTTAAATCGCAGACGGGCGCCAATCATTAGGCTACCAATACGCAGCACAACATTCACTATGGACAGAGCATGGCTAACACAGGTTTTAGTTACAGTTTAGATGAAATCAAGCAGATGTCGCAGGACGTGCTCAAGCTTGCCAAAAAGCAGGGCGCCAGCGCGGCAGAATCCGAAGTTAGCCTGAGCATGGGCCAAAACGTTTCGGTGCGTTTGAATGAAGTGGAAAACATCGAATACAACCGCGATAAAGGCATGTCGATCACGGTCTTTTTTGGCCAACAAAAAGGCCACGCCAGCACCTCCGATTTAAGCCAAGCGGCTTTGCAAGACACGGTGGTGGCGGCATGCAACATTGCCAAATACACTGCCCAAGATGCCTATTGCGGTTTGGCCGACGCCGATTTGATGGCGCAATCTGTGCCGGACTTGCAGTTGCATCACCCATGGGGCATCTCGGTCGATGAGGCCATCGCGCTAGCCAAGCGCTGCGAAGCGGCCGCCTTGGCGGTGGATAAACGCATCAGCAACTCGGAAGGCGCTAGCGTGTCGACCGGCGAAGGCTATTTTGCTTACAGCAATAGCCACGGTTTTACCGGCGGCTACCCCAGTTCGCGGCACGGCATCAGTTGCTCGGTGATTGCCGAAGCGGACGACAGCATGCAACGGGATTATTGGTATAGCACTGCCCGCGCCGCGGATGACTTGCAGGCGGTGGAAGAGATAGGCCGCATTGCCGGTGAGCGCACCTTGCGTCGCTTGCATTCAAAAAAAATCAGCACTTGCCAAGTGCCGGTGTTGTTTGAAGCACCGCTCGCCAGTGGCTTAATAGGCACGCTGATTAGCGCTATTTCCGGCGGCAGTTTGTACCGCAAATCGTCTTTTTTATTGGATAGTTTGGGCCAACAGATTGCCAGCCCTTTGCTTAATATCGTCGAGGACCCGCATCTATTAAAAGGCCTGGCCAGCAGCCCCTTTGATAGCGAGGGCGTAACCACGCAGCCTAGGCAATTGGTTAAAGACGGCGTCTTACAGGGTTATGTTTTGGGCAGTTATTCGGCGCGGAAATTAGGCATGAAAAGCACCGGCAATGCCGGCGGCAATCACAACTTGTTGGTGCAATCTGGCCCGCATGATTTTGCCGGCATGCTGCAACAAATGGGCACCGGTTTGCTGGTGACCGAATTGTTGGGCAGCGGCGTGAACCCGGTAACCGGTGATTACTCCAGGGGCGCAGCAGGTTTTTGGGTGGAGAACGGGGTGATTGTGCATGCGGTGGAGGAAATCACCATCGCTAGCAATATGCGCGACATGCTAAAAGGCATAGTCGGCATCGGTTCGGATGTGTTGGTGCAGGGGTCTAAGCAAGTGGGCTCAATTTTAATTGAGCGTATGACGGTGGCCTGCGAGTAAGAATCTTAGCCGCAAGCCCTGCGGTTTATTCGTCGTCTTTAATGAATTCTTCTGGGACTATGCCGTCTTGCACCAAACTGGCGCGACGTTGTAGGTAAGCATCGCGGGTAAAGGCGTAAGGATCCAGTGACGCTTCATCTATCAAATCCGTGGCGGTTAAAAGCTCAGCACGTTTGTCTATCAATTGACCGACGCGCAGTTGGTTGTGCAAGCGCACGTCGCCTTTGCGGTGGGCGTATGCAATCGGATCGGTAGTGGCCAAATCGAATACCAAGCCGGTGGTGTCACGCAAGCTGGATGGACCCAAGATAGGCAATACCAAATAAGCGCCATCGCCGACACCCCAGTGACCTAAGGTTTGACCGAAGTCTTCCTTGTGTTTAGGCACGTTGTCCATGCTCGCTACATCGAAGAAGCCAGCAATACCGACCGTGCTGTTGATGATAAAGCGACCGGCATCGGTAAACGCATGGGCAAATTTAAATTGCAATAAATCGTTGAACACCGTGGTCAGTGACGTTAAATTTTCATAGAAATTGCTGATGCCCTTACGTATCGGTGAAGGCGTGATGGTTTGGTAAACCGAGGCAACCGGTTTGATTAAGGCTTTATCGGCCACGTCATTGAATTTATAAATGCCGCGGTTCATGCCTTCTAAAGGGTCTTTATTGGCTTGCGTGGCGCAAGCTGACAGCATGGCTAAGCATGCCGCTAAGAATAATTGTTTGCCCAAAGACATTCTGTTTGTTTGCATGTTAATTGACCCTTATTCGAGACTTTTTCTCTTTATAAATCCGCTAGCGTTTGTTGTAGAGGCAGTCGTCGTTTTTATCTGCTGTCACTTTAACCGAGCAGGTCTGGGTTGTCCAGCTTTTCGGCTTTTTTACCACAATCTTGTTGTATTTTTACCCTTGGGTTTTTTACTCACTCGCTTTGTTTTTATAGAGTGCCAAAGCTAAACCGCGCTGGGTAGCGTGGTCGACCACTGGGGTCGGGTAATCCACACCCAGACGCAGATTGAGCGCCTGCAATCGATCAGCGGATAAAGCCCACGGCGCGTGGATTTCTTTATCGCTGCAAGCAGCCAATTCCGGCACGTAACGGCGTATGAATTTGCCGGCCGGGTCGAAGCGCTCGCTTTGCGTGGTCGGGTTGAAAATTCTAAACCAGGGCTGGGCGTCGCAACCGGTGCTGGCTGCCCATTGCCAACCGCCGTTGTTGGCGCTGAAGTCAAAATCAATTAACTGCTCAGCGAAATAACGCTCGCCCCAACGCCAATCAATCAATAAATCTTTAACTAAAAAGCTGGCGACTATCATGCGTAAGCGGTTGTGCATAAAGCCGCTGCTATTGAGTTGGCGCATGGCGGCATCGACCAAGGGGTAGCCGGTGCGGCCTTCGCACCAGGCGGCAAATAAAGCCGAGTCGTTGCTAAAAGCCAGGTGTTCAAATTCGGTTTTGTAGGCATGGCCAGCCGCCAGTTGCGGTCTGTGGTGCAAGATTTGCACGTAAAAATCCCGCCATATCAGTTCGCTTAACCAGGTTTGTGCGCCGGCGTTGTGTGCTTGCATGGCTGTCCTAGCCAAGTGGCGTATGGACACGGTGCCAAAACGTAAATGCACAGACAAATAAGACACGCCTTTGACCGCGGGAAAGTTGCGCGCCTCTTGGTAATGCACCATGCGATTTTTAAAATCGTCAAACAAAGCCAAGCCGCCTTGCATGCCGGGTTTAATGCCCAGTTCGCCTAAGTTGGTGGCTGCAAAGCCTAGGCTGGCTAAGCTGGGTAGGGCGCTAGGCTGGCTAATTTGCGCGAGGTTTTTGATTTGGCTGTCGACCGGGTAAGGCTCTAAGTGCCCGTCTTGAATGGTTTTTAACCAGGCATTTTTATAGGGGGTGAACACGCCGTAAGGTTTGCCGGTTTGCGTCAGCACTTCGTTTTTTTCAAAGATTACTTGGTCTTTGTAATGGTGAAATGCGCGGTTTTCTTGCTGCAAGCGAGCTGCGACAAGAGCATCACGGGCGATGGCGGCAGGTTCGTAGTCGTGGTTGCAGAACACCGCATCGACTTGCAATTGGCTGGCTAATTGGGGGATTTCATCGCTGGCGCGGCCGTGTAAAACCATTAAGTCGCCACCTTGTTTTTGCAGGGCGGTTTTGAGCTCGCTGACGGCCAGCCATATGAATTCGACGCGGCGATCGGTTTTGTTTTTTAGTGGATCCAGTATCTCGCTATCAAACACGAACACGCAGTAAACCTGATTGGCGGCGCTGAGGGCGTGGTAGAGGGCGGCGTGATCGTAATCACGCAGGTCGCGTCTAAACCAGACTAGGGCTTTGTCGTATTGAGCGGTGGCCATGCTTATTCGCGGTGATAGGGATGATTGCTAATGACCGTATGCGCTCGGTAAAGTTGCTCGGCCAATAGCACCCGCACCATGGCATGCGGCAGCGTGAGTTTGGACAAAGCCCATAGCCAATCGGCTTTTTGCTTGACGCTGGCGTGCAGCCCATCGGCGCCCCCTATGACCAAAGCCACGTCACGGCCTTGGCTTTGCCAGTCGCGCAATTTGTCGGCCAATTGCAAGGTGCCGACTTCGGCGCCGCGTTCGTCTAGGGCGACGCAATAATCTTTGCCGACCGCGTCTATGATGCGCTTGGCTTCTATGAGTTGGATGTTTTCGGTGCTGTTGCCGGCGGCGCGTTTTTCCGGCTTGATTTCGATGATGTCTAGGCTTAATTCGCGCGGCATGCGCTTAGCGTATTCCTGGCAAGCGGTCTCTACCCATGCCGGCATTTTGTGACCAACCGAGATGATGCGCAGTTTCAATGCTTACAACCCGCTAGTCGCTTAAGGGCTAGGCTTCGCCGTGGTCGGCTTTGATGTGGCCGCGACGCGTTTCTGCCTCGCCCCAAAGTTGTTCTAGGTTGTAGTAGGCGCGCGTGGTTGGCACCATGATGTGGGCGACGATGTCGTTTAAATCCACCAACACCCATTCGCCTTCTTTTTCGCCTTCGGTACCGCGTATGGCGTAGCCTTTTTCTTTTAGCTTCTCACGGACGTTGTCGGCGATGGCTTTGGCCTGACGGCTGGAGGTGGCACTGGCGACTATCATGTAACTGGTCATGGAGGTTAATTTGCGTACGTCCATGACCGTGATGTCAAAGCCTTTTATGTCTTCAATGGCGTCGACGACCGCGAGCTTTAAGCCCTCTAAATAATTGGCGTCGGATTTGTTTGGATCTAATTCTGTTGTCATTAAGCGGCCTGTACGGGAATGGCGTTGCGTTGGGATAAAATGCGGTTTTTTTGGTCTACGTAGACCAATTTTGGCGTGAAATTTTCTAACTCTATGGCTTGGTAATCGGCGTAGCTGGCAATGATGACCATGTCTTGCGGAGCGGCTTTGTGAGCGGCTGCGCCGTTGACGGAGATGATGCCAGAATCGCGTTCAGCACGAATGGCGTAAGTGCTAAAGCGCTCGCCATTGGTGATGTTGTATATGTGGATTTGTTCGTATTCCTTTATGTCCGCAGCTTCCAGCAAGGTTTCGTCGATGGCGCAACTGCCTTCGTAATCGAGTTCGCTGTGCGTGACATGCACACGGTGCAATTTAGATTTGAGCATGGTTCTTTGCATGCGGGTTAACCTAGTTTTAAAAGGGAGTGCATTATAGTCCTTATAAGCCTTTGTTCCAATGGTAAATTCGTGCCATGGCGCGGACTGGCTAAAATTTAAGCTTACAGTTTAAGGCTTAGGTTATCAATGAGACGGGTTGTGCCTAACTTGGCGGCAGCCAAGACCACTAGATCGCTGTCTTGGGCGCTGGCCGCTTGCAAGTTACTGGCTGCGCGTATGGCCACGTAATCGACTTGCCAACCTTGTTGCACTAATTTTAGGGTGGCGGCTTGTTCTAGGCTTGAAAAATGTGCACTGTGGCCTTGCTGTTTAATCTGCGCGCAAACGCTGACCAATTCAGCGTGCAGTTGGCTGGCTTGGGCTTTTTCTGCATGGCTTAAATAGCCGTTGCGCGAACTCATGGCCAAGCCACTGGGCTCGCGCACGGTGTCAGCGGCGAGGATGGCGATGGCTAAATTAAACTGCTTAACCATTTCTCGGATGACGAACAGTTGCTGGTAGTCTTTTTTGCCGAATACCGCCACCTGCGGTTGGACAAGGTTAAACAATTTAAGCACCACGGTGGCGACCCCGGCAAAATGACCAGGGCGACTGGCGCCGCATAAGTCGTTGGCCACGGCTGGCAATTGCACGGTGATGCTTTGCTTGAGGTCTTGCCCATCAAAGTCGGGGTACATTTCGGCTACGCTTGGGACAAACACGATGTCGGCACCGGCTGCTTGCAGTTTTTCGCAATCGGCGGCCAAGGTGCGCGGGTAGTTAGCCAAGTCTTCGTTGGCGCCAAACTGCAAGGGATTCACAAAAATACTGACCACAACGCATGTGGCCTGTTGTTTGGCTAGCTTGACTAAGTCCAAGTGGCCAGCATGCAAATTGCCCATGGTAGGCACCAAGGCGACCGAATTCTGGCCCTCAAGCGCACGTCGCAACTGGGCTATGCTGTCTAGGGTTTGCATCAGTAACTGTGCTCGATGGCCGGGAAGGTTTTTTGTTTGACGGCCAGTACGTAGTGGCGAATGGCGCTTTCTATGCTGTTGGTGTCGCTCAAGAAATTTTTAACAAAGCGCGGCGCCTTAAAATCACTGGGTGCTTTACCGGCCACGCCAGTGTAGATGCCCAATAAGTCTTGGATGACTAAGACTTGGCCGCCACAATCCACCCCGGCGCCTATGCCTATGGTGGGGGTGCGTATGCTGGTGCTGATTTTTTTAGCCAAGGCGGCCGGCACCATCTCCAATACGATAAAACTCACGCCGGCTTCGCTCATGGCGAGTGCATCAGCCATAATTTTAGCGGCGCTTTCATCGGTTTTGCCTTGGATTTTATAGCCACCCAATTGGTTGACCGATTGCGGGGTAAAGCCCAAGTGGGCGCAGACTGGGATGCCACGTTCGACTAAATAGCGGGCGGTTTTCACTTTGCTGCCGCCGCCTTCAATCTTGACGATGTGGGCGCCAGAGCGAATTAACCATTCGGCATTTTTATAAGCGGCCTCGTCATCGTGTTCGTAACTGCCCAATGGCATGTCCGCCATGATGACGGTGTTCGGTGCGCCAGCAGCCACACTTTTGGTGTGGTAAGTCATGTGGTGCATGCTGACGTTTAGGGTGTTTTCGGCGCCTTGCAAGACCATGCCCAAGGAGTCGCCGACTAACAGCATGTCGACTCCGGCCACTTCCATGAGTTTGGCAAAGGTGGCGTCGTAGCAAGTGAGCATGGCGATTTTTTCACCGCTAAGGGCTGACTTTTCCAGTTCGATTAAGGTCATGCTGGCCTGGCCTAGGGGTTAATCAAAGTTGGGATTAAAGAACTCGCGCTGGCCTTTAATCTGCAAAATGCGTGACAGCAATAAATCCAATGCGCCCGGGTTGTTCAAGATGTTGAGCTTTTCGTTGTTCACCATCAGCACCGGTGAGGTGTTGTAGTTATGAAAAAACTCACTGTAGGCATTGGCCAAGCCTTCGATGTAGTCGCGGCGGATTTCCAATTCGTAACTGACGTTGCGCGACTCGATGCGGTCCATCAGCGCGTCCACCGGGGTTTGCAGGTAAATTACCAAATCCGGTTTGGGTGCTTTTAACTGCAAGTGTTGGTAAATTTGGTGGTACAGCGCGTACTCTTCGTCGTTTAAATTTAAGCGGGCAAAGATCGGGTCTTTGTCTAAAAAGAAGTCGGCGACGATGGGTCTGGCAAACATGTCGCGTTGGTTTAAATCGGCAATTTGGTTGGCGCGTTGGAATAAAAAGAACAGCTGCGTAGGCAAAGCGTAACGCTGGGGGTCTTGGTAAAAGCGCGGTAAAAATGGATTGGCTTGGGCTTTTTCCGACAAATAATCGACCGGGAACTGATCGGCTAGCATTTTTGCCAAGGTGGTTTTGCCACAGCCTATCGGTCCTTCTATGACGATGTATGGAAATTTGTTAAAAATGCTCATGTGAGGTTAACCCTGCCGTTTTATACCCGTAAATGGTTGTTGCGCGATCAATGTTGCTATTTTGCCATGATTTGGGATGGATGCATGCGGGTCTATTTCAAATAATGGCAATAAAACAAAGCCACGCTGGTGCATGCGCGGATGGGGTAGGGTAAGCGTGCTGTCGTTGATGACCAGGTCATCGTAGAGCAGCAAGTCGCAATCAAGCACGCGCGGCGCATTGATGTAGGGCCGTTGGCGACCGGCATCATCTTCGATGGCGTGCAGCGCAGCGAGCAAGGCGTGTGGGCTTAAGCTGGTGCTTAGCATTAGCACGGCATTAATGAAATTAGGCACGGGCGTTGCCTCGTGTTCAGGGCAGTCGACGGGGGCCGTTTCATACAGGGAGGATAGCTTGATGAGCTGGCATTCCGGTAAGGCGGCGATGGCCAGCGCCGCCGCTTGCACTTGTTGCGCCGGATCCTCTAGATTGCTGCCCAGTGCGATGTAAGCCTTAGCCATGGTTGGATTGCTCAAAACCTAAGCCGGATTTAGTCGGCGACGTTAGGCGTGGCCGAGGGTTTTTTGCGGTTTCGTCTGCGGCGTTTTTTCGGCGCGCTGTCGGCCATTAACATGGCGGTGCGCGCTTCGCCCTCGGCGTTGGCAAAGGCCGTCCACCACTCACCTAATTCCATGGGCAATTCACCGGATTCGCAGCGCAGCAATAAGAAGTCGTAGCCGGCGCGGTAGCGCGGGTGGGTCAATAAGGCGAAAGGCCGCTTGCCGGCGCGTTGTTCGAAGCGCGGCTGCATGGCCCAGATTTCTTTCATGGTGGCCGTGTAGCGGTTGTGTATGGCCAATTTTTCAGCTTGGCTGGCAATCACCTCATTCATGGCTAGGTGCAGGGCAGGCATCAAGTGCTGACCGGATTTTTTATGCAGTTCCCATGCCACTATCATTTCATGCCAGAGTAGGCAGGCGAATAAGAAGCTGGGGTTAGCCGATTTGCCAGCCAGGATGCGCTGGTCGGTGTTTTCTAAGGCCATCATGATGAAACGCTCGCCCATGGCTTGCTCGAGCACCACGTCCAGCATAGGCAGTAAACCGTGATGCAATTGCTGCTCACGCAAGGCGGCTAAGCTTTGCATGGCATGGCCAGAGAGAAACAACTTAAGCATTTCATCAAACAAACGGCTGGGTGGCACATCGGCTAATGAGTCGGCCATTTTTGCTATCGGCGCTTGCGTTTGCGCTTCAATCTTTAAGCCTAATTTGGCCGACAGTCGCACGGCACGTAACATGCGCACCGGGTCTTCGGCGTAGCGCGTTTCTGGCTTGCCTATCATGCGCAGTATGCCGGCTTTGATGTCGGCGTAGCCGTTGTGGAAATCCAATACTTCTTGGCTGGCTGGGTTGTAATACAAGGCGTTGGCGGTAAAGTCACGGCGCAATGCATCCTCTACGATGGAGCCAAACACGTTGTCACGTATGATGCGGCCGGAGTCGGTGACTTTGGCGTCGCCCTCGGCTTCTAAGTGGCTGCCACGAAAAGTCGAGACTTCTATGGTTTCGTCACCGAATAAGACGTGCACCAGCCTAAAGCGCTTGCCAATCAGGCGTGAACGCCTGAACAGGCGATTGACTTGCTCGGGGGTGGCGTTGGTGGCCACGTCAAAATCTTTGGGCGTGCGATTGAGCAGCAAGTCGCGCACCGCGCCGCC